>Ga0247818_10000445_pt1 | contig 25841 bp, 23 predicted proteins | sample 13C_Glucose_Day1_FD_192424 | JGI IMG/M metagenome (GOLD analysis project Ga0247818, IMG submission 192424) | Soil microbial communities from agricultural site in Penn Yan, New York, United States - 13C_Glucose_Day1 | ecosystem: Environmental > Terrestrial > Soil > Agricultural land | place... | reverse complement strand
CGCCGACTTCGTTCGCGCGCTGGAGTACGGCATGCCGCCAACGGCCGGTGAAGGCATCGGCATCGACCGTCTGGTGATGTTGCTGACCAACTCACCGTCGATCCGCGACGTGATCCTGTTCCCGCACATGCGGCCGCAAGCGTAAACGTTTCAACTAAAAAGCCGCCTGAAATGGGCGGCTTTTTATTGCCTGTCTGGTACAAACGTATCAAATGGTTACTTTAGAAGTGAGAGAGGAGTTCCTGTCGTGAACCGTGCAATGGCTCAAGAAGGTGCAGCGGGTATCGCCACTGCGGTCGCTGAAAGTGTTCAGTACCAGGGTCGCAAGGCCAGCCGACAGGGCAGCGAACAGCGTCGACAGGACATTCTCGATGCCGCCATGCGCATTGTCGTGCGTGATGGTGTGCGCGCCGTCAGGCACCGTGCAGTGGCTGCCGAGGCGCAAGTGCCGTTGTCGGCCACCACCTACTATTTCAAGGATATCGATGACCTGCTCACCGATACCTTCGCCCAATACGTCGAGCGCAGTGCGGCCTACATGGCCAAGCTGTGGGTCAACAATGAGGGCCTGCTGCGGGAAATGATTGCCCGTGGCGACGGCAGCCCCCAGGCGCGTTCGACACTGGCGGACGACATTGCCCGGCTGATGACCGATTATGTGCACCGGCAACTGGTCACCCGTCGTGAGCATTTGATGGCTGAGCAGGCGTTCCGCCAGGAAGCGCTGCTGAACCCGCGCCTGGCCGAATTAGTACGCTCGCATCAACAGATCCTGTTGCAGGGCTCTTGCCAGCTTTTCCAGGTATTGGGTTCTCACGAGCCGAAACAGGATGCCAAAGTGTTGACGTCTATAATCGGACGGATGGAATATCAGGGCCTGCTCAACGACGCCGAGCCGCTCGCCGAAGAGGAAATGCTCGGCATACTGACGCGTTATATGCATTTGGTGCTGGCGTCGGTATAAGCAATTCCCGTAGGAGCTGCCGAAGGCTGCGATCTTTTGATCTTGATCTTCTTGATACCGCTGCAACGCAAGATAAAAAGATCGCAGCCTGCGGCAGCTCCTACATAAGCATATGTGTTCAAAGGGAGTGTTGAATGAAAGCCTGGCGTGTCGTTGTGATCGCCTTGTCGTTCCTGTTGCTCAGTGGCTGCCTGGTGACTTTCAAGGAACCATTGCCCACCCGCGAGCCCGCGCCCAAAGGGTTGCTCGGTAAATGGACCAGCACCAACGCCTGGGGTGAACCGGTCAATCTGGAGCTGACGCGCGTCGGTGACAATCGCTATCAGGCCGTCAGCTATTTCCGCGCCAAGCCCAAAGAGCGCGAAGCCTATCCCTTCACGGTGACACGCCACGGCAATCGCTGGTATTTGTCGGCGAAAGTACCGGCGCAATTCGGTGGGAACTTCACCATTGCCGGTTTCGAAGTCACCGACAAACATGAATTGGTGGTCTACAACCTCGATCTTGAGCAGATCAGGCAGGCGCTCACGCAAAAAGCCTTGAACGGCCAGAATTTCCAGACTGACGATGGCGATGGTGTGTTGATCGAAAACAGCATGGATCAGGTGTCCGCTTATCTCGACGATCCGGCCAACTCCGATGTGTTCGTCGAAGTGGTGCGTTACCAGCGCCAGGCCAAAGCCAAATAAATTCAGCACATAACGGTTCTACAGGAGTTTCGGGTGGACGATTACCAGCAGTCGATACGCATTTTGTCCGATCGCATTGTGCTGGCGCAGACGCCGATCCGCGTCCTCGACGCGGTCAAATGGGACGAAAACATTCGCAAGGGTTTCCTTAAGGCCAAGGGCAAGGAAATGCCGGCGGTGGACCGCGATTACTACCTCAACCGGCCGCTGGCGTTCGATTCCAGCAAAGTGAAGCTGGAATTCCAGAACATCGAGCGCGACATCACCCGCCAGCTCGGCCAGTTCAACCCGGTCGGGCAAATCATGCGGCGCATGTGCAAGGAGTACCGCATGGTGGTGCGCATGCTCGAAGCGCGTGGCACCGAAGATTTCGGTCTGATTTCGCAAGAACTGTACGGCGCCGCGTCCGATGCGTTCCACGCCGGCGACCCGACCCTGTCCGACCTGGGCATGATGTTGTCCGAGTACCTGAACAACATCGACGGTCGTGGCGACCTCAAGGATGAGCCGAAGACCCTGACCGCCAAGGACGCCGTCCATCTGCTGCAAACCCGTTTGAACAAAGTGTTTGGCGAAGCCGAGGAAACCATTCGGGTGTTCGAGTCCGACGGGATCGTCGCCGATGCGGCAGCCGGCGCCGACTACATCAAGATCCGCACCGACGCGATGTTCAACGAACGCGACGTGCGTGCCCTGGAAGTCCACGAAGGGCTGGTGCACGTCGGCACCACGCTCAATGGTTTGAACCAGCCGATCTGCACCTTTCTGGCCAAAGGCCCGCCCTCGTCGACGGTGACCCAGGAAGGTTTGGCGATCCTCATGGAAATCATCACCTTTGCTTCCTACCCGAGCCGCCTGCGCAAACTGACCAACCGCACCCGCGCCATCCACATGGTGGAGGAGGGCGCCGACTTCCTGCAGGTGTTCGAGTTCTTCCGCGAGCAAGGCTTCGAGATGCCCGAGAGTTACAGCAACGCCAGTCGCGTTTTCCGCGGTTCGGTGCCGACAGGTCTGCCATTTACCAAAGACTTGTCCTATCTCAAGGGCTTCATCATGATTTACAACTACATTCAGCTGGCTGTGCGCAAAGGCAAGCTGGAACAGATCCCGCTTCTGTTCTGCGGCAAGACCACGCTGGAAGACATGCGCACGTTGCGCCAGTTGGTGGATGAAGGGCTGGTGGTGCCGCCCAAGTACCTGCCGGAACAGTTCCGCGACATGAACGCGTTGTCGGCGTGGATGTGCTTCTCGAACTTCCTCAACCACTTGAGCCTGGACCGGATTGAGGCGGATTACTCGAACATTTTGTAAGACCAGTGATGTCCCCTGTGGGAGCGAGCCTGCTCGCAATAGCGGTTTCACATTCAACATGAATGTTGTCTGATTCACCGCCATCGCGAGCAGGCTCGCTCCTACAGGAGTGTGTATTTCAACCCCGATTTTGCGAGGTTTCACCGGATGAGAATCCTCGGCACCCTCTGCCTTCTACTGGCCCTGAGCGGTTGCAGCTCCTTGCTGTTCTACCCCGAACCCGGCCAGTTGTTCACCCCGGAAAAAGCCAAGCTCGAATACCGTGAAGTCACCCTGATTACCGCCGATGGCCTCAAGCTGAACGCCTGGTGGTTGCCGGCGAAACAGGGTGTCGAAGTCAAGGGCACGGTGCTGCACCTGCACGGCAACGGCGGCAATTTGCCGATGCATCTCGGCGGCAGCTATTGGTTGCCTGAGCAGGGTTATCAAGTGCTGCTGATGGACTATCGCGGCTACGGTTTGTCCGAGGGTAAACCGAGCCTGCCGGCGATCTATCAGGACATCGATGCCGCGTTCAAATGGCTCGACCAGGCGCCCGAGGTCAAAGGCAAACCGGTGATCCTGCTTGGGCAGAGCCTGGGTGGATCGATGGCCGTTCATTACCTGGTGCAACACCCGGAACGGCAAAAGCAGCTCAAGGCTTTTGTGCTCGATGGCGTGCCCGCCAGCTACCGCAGCGTCGGTCAGTTTGCGTTGAGTCATTCGTGGGTGTTCTGGACGTTCCAGGTGCCGCTGTCCTGGCTGGTGCCGGACGGTGACAGCGCGATCAACTCCATGGCGCAGCTCAATGGTGTGCCGAAGCTGATCTTCCACAGCATCGATGATCCGATCGTGCCTCTTTCCAACGGCATCCGTCTGTATCAAGCTGCGCCGCCGCCGCGGGTCCTGCAACTGACCCGAGGTGGTCACGTGCAGACGTTTGCCGACCCGGTCTGGCGTACCGTGATGCTGCGCTATCTGGAGGATCCGCAGCATTTCAACGGCCTGCGCCGCTTGGGCGAAATTCCCAATTACCCGGCACCCCCGAATTCAGAAACCGAACCCTCAGAGAGCCCGCAATGAGTGAAGAACGTAACGCCATCCCGCTGATTATCACCGGTATCTGCAGCATCCTCGGCACCGTCGGCGCCCTGTGGTGGTACGGCTACCTGCATTTCGCCAAGCCCGAGGATGCGTTGCTGCTCAACGAATTCACCATGCTCAAGACCGTGCCGGGCGAAGACTACAAAGTCTCCCTGGAGCCGGCCGCGCAGGTGGCGCAGTGCATCGATGGCGTGCTGGTGTTGTTCGACACCGAACAAAAAGGCCTGACCGGCGTGCTGGTCAACGACCGCAAAAAAGCCGTGCGGTGCATGGGCGAGGAAACGCCGCAGAAGCTGGAGCAGTAAATCAATTCCTGAAGGCAGCCCGGAACCAATGTGGGAGCCAGCCTGCTGGCGATAGTGATTGAACATTCAACAGTGATGTTGACGGGTCCACCGCAATCGCCAATAGGCTGGCTCCCACAGGTTTTTGTGTGATGACGACTTACTGGGTGTAGGAGCTAACCGCCGAACGCGGCATCACGGGTTGGTTGTCATTGGAAATGGTCACTTCCACCCGACGATTCTGTGCCCGACCCGAAGTGCTGGTGTTATCCGCCACCGGGTATTCCTTGCCATAACCCTGAGCGACGATGCGAGTCGGGTCGACGCCCATCTTCACCAGTGCCATGCGCACAGAGCTGGCGCGACGTTCCGACAGCGACAAGTTGTGCGAGGCCGTACCCGTGCTGTCGGTGTAGCCTTCGACAATCACTTTGCGGTCCGGGTTTTCCTGAAGGTACTGCGCCAGTTTGTTGATGTTCATCAGACCGTTGGATTTCAGCTCGGCCTTGTCGGTGGCGAACAGCACGTCACCGAAAGTGACCAGCGTGCCGCGATCGGTTTGCTTGGCGTTGAGGCTGTCCTGCAACTGTTTGATCTGTTGATCACGCGCGTCGAGGCGGGCCTGCGCTCGTTGCGCCGAGGCGTTTTTCAGGTTGGCTTCGGCGGTGCGCAGTGCGATCGTCTGCTTGGCGACTTCAACGCGCTGGTTAGTCAGGTAGGCCAGTTGATCAACTTTGGCCTGATCTTCCTTGTCCAGATATGCCTTGTCGGCCTTGTCCAGGTAGTCGCTCGCTTCCTTGGTTTCCAGCGCCGCGACTTTGCTCGCCTGTGGGTTGGCTTGCAGGCCGGAATAGTTGGAGCGGGCCTGTTCAAGGTTGGCGTTCGGTGGCGTGGAGCAGGCAGCCAGGGCAACGCTTGCGGCCAGCAGGGCAGGGATCATCAAATGTTTGGAATTCATGGTTTCGTCCTTTTAGTCGATTGAGAAATACGTCATGCCGCGCCGTTACTGAACGGTGCGCTGGCTTTCCTGACGCAGTTCCTGAACCCCTTTCTGAGAGTCCTTCACAGACTGTTCGGCCTTCATTGCCTGAGCTTTGCGCTCGGCTACGCGAGCATCCCACTCAGCCTGTTCGGCGAGCATGCGGGCCTGGTCGTATTTTTTGTCGTGCATGGCGATTTCGGCTTGCTTGAGCTTGTCCTGCGCCGACTTCATTTCCACGGCGGAGAATTCGGTGCCGCCAGCACTGACCGCGTCGTTGACCGCCGACTCGGTGACGGCGAATTGTTCGGTGGGCGGGTTGCCGGCACAACCGGCCAGCACGAGGCTGCTGCCGATGGCGAGGGCCGCCATTTTCAGGCCATGTAACGGGGTAAACGAGGATTTGCCAGTTCTGGTTTTCATGGTCTTCAACTCCATTGGACTACTTCCTGAACAACGTGAACATCCATCCTGGGCAAGGAGCCGCAACCGTCATTTTCGGGTCGTTTTGAAACGGCCGTCCCAGGCGTGGTTACTTGGGTTGACCCGAGGCGTTTTTTGAAAGTTCAGAGAAATTAGCCAGCTATCGAAAAAAAACGTGATCGAGTCGACAGGGCTTTAGCTCGAAGATTTAAGAAAGGAAGAGCGGCATGCCGGACCTTTTGCAGGCCCAAACGCACGCGCTTTAGAGGTGAAATACAGGCCACTGTGGGAGCGGACTTGCCCGCGAAAGCGTCGTCTCTGCCAACGCAAATGTTGAATGTAAAATCGCCATCGCGGGCAAGCCCGCTCCCACAGGTTCGGCGAGTATTCAATGTTTTTGTTTGTCGTTACCCGCCGACAAATCGTGCAGATGACGGCGCGACAATGCAAGAAAACGCGGGGTCGGGCCGATGTCTTCGTACAGCGGGTCACCTTCTTCGTCCGTGGCGACCACCGTCGAGCCTTTCACATACGGGAAGCTTTTTTCGAGCTCTTCCAGGGCGGCGCCGATCAGCTCGCCAAGCAACTCTTCGGGATGCCGTTTGGGGTACATCTCGGTAATGGCCGCCAAACGTGCGGCGGCTTCGACGTCCAGGTGAATCGTGTAGCCAGTCTTTGTCAGGCGACCCTTGGCGTTTTCTTCCCAATGCTGGGCGAGTTCACGGATTTTCATAATTACCTCATTGCGCGCCTGCTCGTGGCAGGCCGGGGGAGTGTCCGGCGTTGGCCGGCGACAGCCGTTGTGCGGCTTACTCTTCAGACTAGCTTCAACGCACAAGGTTTAAAGGCACTTCGTCGTCTGGCTTGTAAGACGACGTCTGGAGCGGCACTCTTGAAGTTCTTGGCCGCCCGGATTCTTTGCTGGAGAACTGCTGATGACCGATATTGATGCACGCTTGCGCGAGGACGTTCACCTGTTGGGTGAGCTGTTGGGCAATACCATTCGTGAACAGTACGGGGACGGCTTCCTCGACAAGATCGAGCAGATCCGCAAAGGCGCCAAGGCTGACCGTCGCGGCTCCATGGATGCCGAGCTCAGTGCGAGCCTCAACCAGTTGAGCGAAGACGAACTGCTGCCGGTGGCGCGGGCGTTCAACCAGTTTCTCAACCTGGCCAACATCGCCGAGCAGTACCAGTTGATTCACCGTCGCGAAGAGACCCAGGAGGCACCGTTCGAATCTCGGGTACTGCCGGAACTGCTTGCGCGCCTGCGTGCTGAAGGGCATGGCGCCGAGTCGCTGGCCAGGCAACTGGGGCGACTGGAAATCGAACTGGTGCTGACCGCGCATCCGACTGAAGTCGCGCGGCGCACGCTGATTCAGAAGTACGACGCCATCGCCGCACAACTGGCAGCCCAGGATCACCGCGACCTGACCAGCGCCGAGCGCGAGCAGATCAAGTCGACGTTGCAGCGCCTGATCGCCGAAGCCTGGCACACCGAAGAAATCCGCCGCACGCGACCGACCCCGGTTGACGAAGCCAAGTGGGGTTTCGCGGTGATTGAGCATTCGCTGTGGCAGGCCATTCCCAATTATCTGCGCAAGGCCGATCAGGCCTTGCACGCGGCTACCGGCCTGCGTTTACCGCTTGAGGCCGCGCCGATTCGCTTTGCCTCGTGGATGGGCGGCGACCGCGACGGCAACCCTAACGTGACGGCGAGCGTGACCCGCGAAGTACTGTTGCTGGCGCGCTGGATGGCGGCCGACTTGTACCTGCGCGATGTCGATCGTCTCGCCGCAGACCTGTCCATGCAGCAGGCCAGTGACGCGCTGAAAACCAAGGCCGGTGACAGTGCCGAACCCTATCGCACGGTACTCAAGCAACTGCGTGAGCGCCTGCGGGCCACGCGCAATTGGGCGCACACGGCGTTGACCACGCCCACGGTTGCTCCCGCCGATGTGCTGCAAAACAACCGCGAACTGCTCGATCCGCTGGAGCTGTGCTACCACTCGCTGCATGAGTGCGGCATGGGTGTGATCGCCGACGGCCCGCTGCTCGACTGCCTGCGCCGGGCGGTGACCTTCGGCCTGTTCCTGGTGCGGCTGGACGTGCGTCAGGACTCGTCGCGACACAGCGCGGCCATGACCGAAATCACCGATTACCTGGGTCTGGGTCGCTATGAAGACTGGGATGAGGAAGCACGCATCACGTTCCTGACGCGTGAACTCAACAACCGTCGGCCATTGCTGCCGGCCCACTACAAACCGTCCGCCGACACTGCCGAAGTGCTGGCGACGTGTCGGGAAATCGCCGCCGCGCCGGGGGCGTCCCTCGGGTCGTACGTGATCTCCATGGCCGGTGCCGCTTCCGATGTGCTGGCAGTGCAACTGCTGCTGAAAGAATCCGGCGTGGTGCGGCCGATGCGCGTGGTGCCGCTGTTCGAAACCCTGGCTGACCTGGACAACGCCGGGCCGGTGATCGAAAAACTGTTGTTGCTGCCGGGTTATCGCGCACGGCTGCAAGGCCCGCAGGAAGTAATGATCGGCTACTCCGACTCGGCCAAGGACGCCGGGACCACTGCGGCGGCGTGGGCGCAGTACCGCGCGCAGGAACGTCTGGTCGAAATATGCCGAGAACAACAAGTGGAACTGCTGTTGTTCCACGGCCGCGGCGGCACCGTGGGTCGCGGCGGCGGTCCGGCGCATGCGGCGATCCTGTCGCAGCCACCGGGTTCGGTGGCGGGGCGTTTCCGCACCACCGAGCAGGGGGAAATGATTCGTTTCAAATTCGGCCTGCCGGACATCGCCGAACAAAACCTCAATCTGTACCTGGCGGCGGTGCTCGAAGCGACCTTGCTGCCGCCACCTCCGCCCACGCCGGAATGGCGTCACTTGATGGACGAACTGGCCGCTGACGGTGTCAGCGCTTATCGCGCCGTGGTGCGGGAAAACCCTCAATTCGTCGAGTACTTTCGCCAGTCGACCCCGGAGCAGGAACTCGGGCGCCTGCCGCTGGGCAGCCGCCCGGCCAAGCGTCGCGCGGGGGGGATCGAAAGCCTGCGGGCCATCCCGTGGATCTTCGGCTGGACCCAGACGCGCCTGATGCTGCCGGCCTGGCTGGGTTGGGAAGCGGCGTTGAGCAAGGCACTGGAACGCGGCGAAGGCGAACTGCTGGGGCAAATGCGCGAGCAGTGGCCGTTCTTCCGCACCCGTATCGACATGCTGGAAATGGTCCTGGCCAAGGCCGACGCCGATATCGCACGTTCTTATGATGAGCGGCTGGTCGAGGCGGACCTGTTGCCGTTGGGCGCGCACTTACGCGACCTATTGTCGCAGGCGTGCTCGATCGTGCTCGGGCTGACCGGTCAGTCGCAACTGCTGGCACATAGCCCAGCCACCCTGGAATTCATCCGTTTGCGCAACACCTACCTCGACCCGCTTCATCTATTGCAGGCCGAGTTGCTGGCGCGTTCACGGCAACAGGAGGTGGCGCAGGGCAGCCCGGTGGAACAGGCGCTGCTGGTGTCTGTGGCGGGGATTGCCGCCGGTTTGCGTAACACCGGCTAAGGTTTTTGTCGCTGCACGAGGCATCCGGAACAAGGGCCGGATGCCGCTGGACGGCGCGGGTAAAAGTGCTGCCAAGCGACAGTTAATGATGGGGTTGCGACTAGGGGAACCGCGTCCAAAGGTCACAGCCGACGCTGGTTTCTCCGACTTTTGGCGGCTTGTGTGGGCGCAGCCTGCTGTGTATCTTGATCAGCCTTTGGCCGTTTGGGCGGTCACGACCCTATTTTTGAGATTGGCCCCACGAGGCGAATCTGACGTTATCTATATAAAAAATTGAGGAGCACATCGATGCGCGTCATTCTGCTGGGAGCTCCCGGGGCCGGTAAAGGTACTCAGGCTAAGTTCATCACCGAAAAATTCGGCATTCCGCAAATCTCGACCGGTGACATGCTGCGTGCTGCGGTCAAGGCCGGCACCGAACTGGGCATCAAGGCCAAGAGCATCATGGATGCCGGCGGCCTGGTCTCCGATGACCTGATCATCGCGCTGGTCAAAGACCGCATCGCTCAGGCTGATTGCGCCAACGGTTTCCTGTTCGACGGTTTCCCGCGCACCATTCCTCAGGCTGAAGCCCTGGTGACTGCCGGCGTCGAGCTGGATGCAGTCGTCGAGATCGCGGTCGAAGACGAAGAGATCGTCCAGCGTATCGCCGGTCGCCGCGTTCACGAGGCCAGCGGCCGCGTGTACCACGTTGTCTACAACCCGCCGAAAATCGCCGGCAAAGACGACATCACCGGCGAAGAGCTGGTGCAGCGCAAGGACGACACCGAAGAAACCGTGCGTCATCGCCTGTCGGTCTACCACTCGCAGACCAAACCGCTGGTGGATTTCTATCAGAAACTGTCGGCTGCCAATGGCAAGCCGAAGTACAGCCATATCGAAGGCGTCGGCTCGGTAGAAGCAATCACCGCCAAGGTGCTTGCAGCCCTGAGCTGAAAAGTCTGACCCGCTGCATCATCCACGGCCCGCTTGCGGGCCGTAGTTGTTTATACTGACGCACTTTTTTCTGACCTCTTGCTACGGATACATCGATGAGCACCTTGCTGGCCCTGGACACCGCGACTGAAGCTTGCTCCGTTGCCTTGCTGCATGACGGCAAGGTCACGAGCCATTACGAGGTGATCCCGCGCCTGCACGCGCAGAAGCTGCTGCCGATGATTCAGCAATTGCTCGCCGACGCCGGCACCACCCTGCAAGCGGTCGATGCCATTGCGTTTGGTCGCGGGCCGGGTGCATTTACCGGTGTGCGGATTGCCATTGGCGTCGTCCAGGGCCTGGCGTTTGCGTTGGATCGCCCGGTATTGCCAGTGTCGAACCTTGCCGTGTTGGCGCAGCGTGCTTTGCGTGAGCACGGTGCCAGCCAGGTCGCGGCGGCCATCGATGCGCGCATGGACGAGGTGTATTGGGGTTGCTACCGCGAGACGGCAGGGGAGATGCGACTGGTCGGCGCGGAAGCGGTTTTGCCACCGGAATCGGCCGCATTGCCAACTGATGCCAGCGGCGAATGGTTCGGCGCCGGTACCGGTTGGGGCTATGCCGAGCGCATTGCCGTCAGCCTGAGCAGTCAGGACGCGGGCATGCTGCCGCATGCCGAAGACCTGCTGACCCTGGCGCGGTTTGCCTGGGCGCGGGGGGAGGCGATTGTGGCGGATGAGGCGCAGCCGGTTTATTTGCGTGACAAAGTGGCGACGCCCAAGGCGCGTTAAACCTTCAAGATCGCATTACCTCGTAGGAGCTGCCGAAGGCTGCGATCTTCTACAGGCACCACCAATCGTCGTCTTCTAACCGGAGCTTTTAAACCTTTTCCCTTTTATGTGTTCTAGTTATCACTCGGCGGTTTGCGAAGTGGGCTATGCGCCACTAAACTGCCATCACTGATACCGAGCATGCACTTATGCGTATAGACGGCGTTTCCTCTCAGTCCTACCCCATCAAGCGCAAGCCTCGCAAAGGCCATGTGGTGGAAGACGAGTCCGTCGATATCGAAGGTGAGCCGGAGTTTCCGTCTGAAGAGCAACTGGCCTCGCGTGCCGCCAAAGCCGCTGCGCAACGCCTGAGCAATCTCCCTGCCCGTCAGCAAGACATGCTCTATCACCGCGCGATGAGCAAAAGCGTGGCAATGGCCCTGGCCAGCTACCTCAGCACTGCCGGTTTCGTTGATTGGGATGCGGAAGTGCTGGGTCTCGACCTGTACATCTGATGTTGCTGCCTTACTACCTCGGCTGCCCATCCTGGAGTGAAAACGCCTGGCGCGATTATCTGTATCCGCCAGACGCCAAACCCGCTGATTTTCTCAATCTCTATTCCCAAGTATTCAACGCCGTGGAAGGCAATACGACCTTCTACGCGAGCCCGGCTGCCAGCACCGTGCAGCGCTGGGCCGACACCATGCCCGAACACTTTCGCTTCACCGCCAAGTTTCCCGGCGACATCAGCCACGGCGGTGACTTGCGTGATCAACTGACCGCCGCCGAAACCTTCACCCGTTTACTCAGCCCGTTGGGCCAACGGGTCTCACCGCTGTGGCTGCAATTATCAAAAAGCTTCACGCCACAACGCTTGCCCGAACTGGCCGCGTTCATCGATGCACTTGAGCGGCCATTGGCGGTGGAAGTGCGGCATGACGATTTTTTCGCCAAGGGTGACAGCGAGCGAATACTCAATCGCCTGTTGCTGGACCGTGGTGTCGAGCGCATTTGCCTCGACCCGCGCGCCCTGTTCAGCTGCAATTCGACCGACCCTTCTGTGCTACACGCGCAATCGAAGAAGCCTCGTGTTCCACCTCGTCCGGCAGCCTTTACGCAATTCCCGCAGGTGCGCTTCATTGGTCATCCCGAACTTGAGGCTAACGATCCGTTTCTGCTGCCATGGGTGGAAAAAATTGCCCTGTGGATCGAAGAAGGCCGCACGCCGTATATCTTCCTGCACACCGCCGACAACCTGCTGGCGGCGAAACTGGCGCAACGTTTTCACAGTCGCCTGATGCAACGTTTGCCTGGCTTGCCGGCGCTGCCTGAGCTATACAGAGAACCCGCCGCCGAGCAACTTGGCTTACTCTGAAGGCGGATTCCTTCGCCTTTTTCAGGAGCCTGCCAATGGATGCGCAAACCCTTCGAGCCCAAGCGTTTAAAGCCTTGCACGAACGTGACGGGGCGTTTGTGATTCCCAATCCATGGGATGCCGGGTCGGCAAAAATGCTTGCCGGTCTGGGCTTTGAGGCGCTGGCGACCACGAGTGCCGGCTATGCCTTTTCCCAGGCGCGTCCCGACGGCGGGCTGACCCTGGACGACACGTTGGCAAACGTGCGGGCGATTGTTGCCGCGACCGATCTGCCGGTGGCAGTGGACCTGGAAAACGGTTTTGCCGACGACCCGGCCGAGTGCGCAAAAAGCATATTGCGCGCGGCGGAGGCGGGTGCCGTTGGCGGTTCGATAGAAGATGCCACGGGCCGTGAGGGTGCTCCGATCTATTGTTTCGAGCATGCCGTGGCGCGCATCGAAGCGGCTGTCGCGGCCGCCCGCAGCTTGCCTTTCCCTTTCATGCTGACGGCCCGGGCCGAGAACTTCCTGCATGGCAATCCGGACCTTGACGATACGATTCGCCGCTTGCAAGCCTTCGCCGAAGCCGGGGCGGACGTGTTGTATGCGCCAGGCTTGCGCAGTGCTGAAGATGTATTGGCGGTGGTGCGAGCGGTGGCGCCGAAACCGGTCAATGTGTTGATGTCCGGCGGTTTGAAACTCTCTGTGCAAGAGCTCAGCGAAATGGGCGTCAAGCGCATCAGTGTCGGTTCGGCGCTGGCATTGGCGGCGTTGGGCGAGTTCTATCGCGCTGCCGAAGAGATCAAGACGTCCGGCACCTTCGGCTTCACGTCGCGCTCGATGCCGTACGCCCAGGCCAATCAATTGTTCAAAGGCTGACGATGCGGTTCCGCGGGTGGCTGCTGTTGGTGGTGTTGATCATCGCAGCGACGGGGGTGGCGGTTTGGCGCGGTTGGCTGGCAGTGCCGCCACAATGGAATCCATGGGCACCGCTGGACGTGAAGGCCACACCGAACCTGCTGACCCGCTACAAACTGATGCGCCTGCGCGATGACTCGCAACTGTGCGAACAGGCCTTGAACAGTTCCGGCCTGCGCGTGACGCCGCAGGCGGACAGCCCCGACGCCAAATGCCCGCTGAATGATGCTCTGCGCGTGCAGGGCGGTGAGGTGGCCCTGAGCAGCAGCTTCCTCGCCAGTTGCCGGCTCGCAGTATCGTTCGCGCTGTTCGAACATCACGCCCTGCAACCGGCGGCGCAGCTGGTCTACGGGCAAGCAGTGGCGCGGGTCGACCACCTCGGCAGCTTTGCCTGTCGCAATGTCTACGGTCGCGAGAATGGCCGACTCAGTCAGCACGCTTCGGCCAATGCGCTGGACATCGCCGGTTTTCGGCTGGCTGACGGTCGAACCATCAGCGTGCTCAAGGATTGGCCCAAGGCTAATCAGGACGCGCAGTTTCTGAGGCTGGTCCGCGATGGCGCCTGCGGCTTGTTCAGTGTGGTGTTGAGCCCGGATTACAACGCCGCCCACCGCAATCACTTTCATGTGGATGTCGGGTCGTGGTGGCTTTGTCGCTGAAGAGGTCGTTGAGGCTTAAGCGGCGAGGCGCAGGTTCTGCAGGATGATTGGGCGTGCCCAGCCGTTATCGAAATCGAACTGTTTCTGTTGTGCCACCAATTCTTCCGGCGAGAACGGCGGGAAGGGCTTGTCCAGCAGGTCGAGTTCGAACTCGGCGATCGGCAGGTGCAGCGGACGCGGTTGCGGTGCAGGGCCGGCTTCTGGCAGCGGTTGGCCCGCGGTCAACACGATCGGACGCACCCAGCCGCTTTCGAAATTTTGCTGTTGTTGCTGAGCAACGATTTCTTCCGGCGGGAACGGTGGGAACGGCTTGTCGGCCAGGTCCATCTCGAATTCGGCAATCGGCAGGAACAGAGGCTCCGGCGGGCGGATTTCGTTGTCCTTCACGTCGCATTCACGCTGGGAAACGATGTGCGCCAGCAGGTCGCTGCCCACGGTGGGTTCTACTGGGCTTTCGATATCGACCGGTGGGAAGTTCAGCGATTCAGGCAGCACTTCACCCGACTGTTCGGCCAGCGCTCGGGCAAAAAAATCCTGCCAGATGTGGCTGACGCCGCTCAGTGCCTGGGTGTTTCGCAGGTTGTAGTCGCCGTAGGGCGAGATAAAACCTGTGATTGTGGGTTGAATGTCTGACATTTCTCTCGGTCGACGCTCAGCTCTGGCAAAATGCTCGATAGTTTTGTTATCGGCCGTTTTTGCCGATCATTAATTTTTTGAGCGTGTTTTCTGATGAGTGATCAACCCGCGGCCTGCCGCATCCATGTCGAGGCGCTCGGCGCAGCCTTCGAACCACAAGCCGAGCATTGGGCTGAGCGTTTGGGCTTGCCTTTGCAAGTGGCTGATGGTGAGTTTGCCTTGCAGGTGGGCGACATGGGCTTGCAGCTGCAACAGCTGGGGCCGGATGCACCGGGTCCGGTGCGGGTGGACTTCGTTGAAGGCGGCGCGGCGCATCGCCGGCTGTATGGCGGTGGCAGCGGGCAGATGATCGCCAAGGCCGTTGGCGTCGCCCAGGGCGTGCGCCCGCGAGTGCTGGATGCCACGGCGGGGCTGGGCAAGGATGCGTTCGTGCTGGCGAGCCTGGGTTGCGAGATGAGCCTGATCGAGCGTCAGCCGCTGATTGGTGCGCTGCTGGAGGATGGCCTGGCCCGTGGCGCGGAAGATTTCGACGTGGCCCCCATCGTGGCGCGCATGCGCTTGCTCAAGGGCAATTCGATCGAGGTGATGCGCAATTGGGAGGGGGAGCCGCCGCAGGTGATCTATCTCGACCCGATGTTCCCGCACCGTGAGAAAACGGCGCTGGTGAAGAAGGAAATGCGCCTGTTCCGCCCACTGGTGGGCGATGATCCGGATGCGCCGGCCTTGCTTGAAGCGGCATTGGCCCTGGCCAGCCACCGGGTGGTGGTCAAGCGCCCGCGCAAGGCGCCTTGCATCGAAGGGCCGAAGCCGAGTCATGCGCTGGATGGCAAGTCCAGTCGGTATGATATTTATCCGAAAAAGGCGCTCAAGCCGTAAGGCCGAGTCGCCGCCATCGCGGGCAAGCCCGCTCCCACAGGTTTTGTGTTGGGCTCAAGAAATGAGATCACCCCGGACCCTGTGGGAGCTGGCTTGCCAGCGATAGCGCCTGTTCAGACACAACAAGCCCATCAGGCTCACTCAGGCCGATAAGCCCGCATAAACAACTCCACCACTTCCCGCACATGGCTCTCGGCCGCCTCGTCATCCAGCGGCTCGCCACAGCCAAACAGCAGCCGGAAATTCGCCGCGCCCTTGAGCAGGCAGAAGAAATGTTCTGCCGCATTGCGTGGTTTGTCGATGCTCAGCACGCCGCTTTCATTGACCTTGCTCAGCAAGCGTTCCATACCGTCCAGCATGCGCTGAGGCCCGGCTTCGAAGAAGATCAGTGAGAGTTTCGGGTCCTGGCTGCCCAGCGCCATGATCAAACGGTGCAGGTTCAACGATTCGTCACTGTTGATCAGATGATGAAACCCGCGCGCGATGTTCAACAGCACGGGTTCCACCGCCACACCTTCCGGCAGTTCAAAAAACAGCGTCGGCAGTTGTTCTTCGCACTTGGCCATGACGGCGGCGGAGAACAGCGTCTCCTTGTCGTTGAAATGGCTGTAGACCGTCAGCTTCGACACCCCGGCCTCGGCTGCGACGGCATCCATGCTGGTGTTGGCATAACCCTTACTCAGAAACAGCGTTTTCGCCGCATCGAGAATGGCCTGGCGCTTGACCAAATCCTTGGGTCTGCCAGGGCCATTGGGTGCTGAAGGATTGTTCGGCATATTCGCTTTTATTACTGGACTGGTGAGTTTGGTATTAATAACATACTCGCCAGTATAATTATTCCAAGCACCATTAGCGAAAGGTCCTTCACCATGTTCCGCTATGCCTTGCCCCTCGCATTGCCAGTCACCCTGGCGTTTTTATTGACTGCGTGTGGTCACGAAGAGGCGCCGCAAGTCAGCGTGCGACCGGCCATGGTGATCCAGCCAGAGCCCTCGGCGCAGGCCATGGAAAGCTATCCCGGTGAAGTCCGTGCCCGCTATGAGCCGGATCTGGCGTTTCGCATCGGCGGCAAAGTCAGCCGACGACTGGTCGATGAAGGGCAGCGGGTCAAGGCCGATCAACCGCTGGCCGAACTCGATCCCCAGGACGTGCGCCTGCAACTGGAGGCCACCCGCGCCCAGGTCGCTGCCGCCGAAGCCAACCTGAACATGGTGCGTGCCGAGCGTGATCGCTACAAAACCCTGATGGATCGTCAGCTGGTCAGCCGCTCGCAGTACGACAATCACGAAAACCTTTATCGCTCCGGTGAAGCGCGTCTCAAACAAATCAAAGCCGAACTCAACGTGTCGTCCAATCAGGCCAGCTACGCGGTACTGCGTGCGCCGCAGGACGGCGTCGTGGCCAAACGTGCAGTGGAAGTCGGGCAGGTCGTCGCAGCAGGGCAAACGGTGTTTACCCTGGCCACCGATGGCGAGCGAGAAGTATTGATCAGCCTGCCGGAACAGAGCTTTGGCCGTTTCAAGGTAGGTCAGCCAGTGGCGGTGGAACTGTGGACGCAACCGGATCAGCGTTTCGCCGGGCGTATTCGTGAACTGTCGCCTGCGGCCGATCCAAAGTCCCGCACCTTCGCCGCTCGCATCGCATTCACCGGTGGCAAGGTCGCGGCCGAACTTGGCCAGAGCGCCCGGGTGTTCGTGCAGACCGCCGAAGCGGTGCCGTTGTCAGTGCCGCTTTCTGCACTGACGGCAGAAAACGGCGTGACTTATGTTTGGGTCGTCAGCGCCAACAACACCTTGAAGAGGACCCCGGTGCGGGTCGGTGCCTTCGGCGAGAAAACTGTCCCGGTGCTCGAAGGCCTCAACGCCAGCGACTGGGTAGTGGCCGCCGGCGTCCATGTGCTGCTCGACGGGCAACAAGTGCGCCCGGTGGATCGTTCCAACCGCGTGGTCAATCTGGCGGACAAGGAGTAATCCCCGATGGGTTTCAATCTTTCCGCCTGGGCGCTGCGCAATCGCCAGATCGTACTGTTCCTGATGCTTTTGCTGGCAATCGTCGGCGCACTGTCCTACACCAAGCTTGGCCAGAGCGAAGACCCGCCCTTTACCTTCAAGGCCATGGTGATTCGAACCAATTGGCCAGGGGCGACCGCGCAGGAAGTCTCGCGCCAGGTCACCGAGCGCATTGAAAAGAAACTGATGGAAACCGGCGAGTACGAACGCATCGTCTCGTTCTCCCGACCGGGTGAATCCCAGGTCACGTTCATTGCCCGTGACTCCATGCACTCGGTGGACATTCCCGAACTCTGGTATCAAGTGCGCAAGAAGGTCAGCGACATTCGCCATACCTTGCCACCGGGCATTCAGGGGCCGTTTTTCAACGATGAATTCGGCACCACCTTCGGCAACATCTACGCATTGACCGGCGATGGTTTCGACTACGCCGTGCTCAAGGATTACGCGGACCGCATCCAGATCCAGCTGCAACGGGTCAAGGATGTCGGCAAGGTCGAACTGCTCGGGCTGCAGGACGAAAAAATCTGGATCGAACTCTCCAACGTCAAACTCGCCACCCTCGGCTTGCCGTTGGCGGCGGTGCAGCAGGCGCTTGAAGAACAGAACGCGGTGTCCACCGCTGGCTTCTTCGAAACCAGCAGCGAGCGATTGCAGCTACGGGTCTCGGGGAATTTTCAGACAGTCGATGAGATAAAAAACTTTCCGATACGAGTCGGTGACCGGACCTTCCGCATCTCCGATGTGGCCGATGTGCGCCGTGGATTTAACGATCCACCGGCACCGCGCATGCGCTTCATGGCTGAAAACGCCATTGGTCTTGCGGTGGCGATGAAGGACGGTGGCGACATTCTGGTGCTGGGCAAGGCGCTGGAAGTCGAGTTCGACCGCATCCAGAAAAACCTCCCGGCCGGCATGCAACTGCGCAAGGTGTCCGATCAGCCCGCCGCGGTGAAAACCGGTGTCGGCGAGTTCGTCCAGGTGCTGGTGGAAGCGCTGGCGATTGTATTGCTGGTGAGTTTTTTCTCCCTCGGTGTGCGCACCGGCATGGTGGTCGCGCTGGCGATTCCGCTGGTGTTGGCGATGACCTTCGCCTGCATGTATTACCTGGGCATCGGCCTGCACAAGATTTCCCTCGGCGCATTGGTACTGGCCCTGGGCCTGTTGGTGGACGACGCGATCATCGCCGTAGAAATGATGGCGATCAAAATGGAGCAGGGCTTCGATCGGATCAAAGCCGCCAGCTACGCCTGGACCAGCACCGCGTTCCCGATGCTCACCGGTACGCTGATCACCGCGGCCGGTTTCCTGCCGATTGCCACGGCGCAATCGGGCACTGGCGAGTACACCCGTTCGATCTTCGAAGTGGTCACCATCGCGCTGTTGGCGTCGTGGGTGGCAGCGGTGTTGTTCGTGCCGTATCTGGGGGAAAAACTCCTGCCGGACCTGGCGAAAATTCACGCCGCCAAACACGGTGCCGGCCAACCCGACCCTTACGCGACTCCGTTTTATCAGCGTGTTCGACGCCTGGTGGAATGGTGCGTGCGCTGGCGTAAAACAGTGATCACCGCCACCGTGGTGCTGTTCATTGCTTCCATCGTGCTGTTCCGTTTTGTGCCGCAACAGTTCTTCCCGGCATCCGGCCGACTGGAGTTGATGGTCGACCTGAAACTGGCTGAAGGCGCGTCCCTGAGCAACACCGCCGATGAGGTCAAACGCCTCGAAGCGCTGCTCAAGGACAAAGCCGGCATCGACAATTACGTGGCTTATGTCGGCACCGGTTCGCCGCGCTTTTACCTGCCGCTGGATCAGCAGCTGCCTGCCGCGAGCTTCGCCCAATTTGTGGTGTTGGCGAAAACCATCGAGGAGCGCGAGAGCCTGCGCACCTGGTTGATTGCCACGCTGAACGAGCAATTCCCGGCCTTGCGCTCGCGGGTCACGCGTCTGGAAAACGGCCCGCCAGTGGGTTACCCGGTGCAGTTCCGGGTGACGGGCGAACACATCGAAGAAGTCCGGGCGCTGGCGCGTAAAGTCGCGACCAAGGTTCGTGAGAACCCGCATGTGGTCAATGTGCATCTGGATTGGGAAGAGCCGAGCAAAGTCGTGTACCTGAACATCGATCAGGACCGCGCTCGGGCACTTGGCGTGAGTACCGCAAATCTGTCGAAGTTTTTGCAGAGCTCACTGACCGGTTCCAGTGTCAGCCAGTACCGCGAAGACAACGAGTTGATCGAGATCCTGCTGCGCGGCACGTTGCATGAGCGTACCGAGCTGTCGTTGCTGCCTAGCCTGGCGGTGCCGACCGACAACGGTCGCAGCGTGGCGCTTTCGCAGATTGCGACGCTGGAGTACGGCTTTGAAGAGGGCGTGATCTGGCACCGTAACCGCCTGCCGAACGTGACCGTTCGTGCCGACATTTATGGCAAGGAGCAACCGGCGACGCTGGTGCAGCAGATCATGCCGACGCTTGATCCGATCCGCGCTGAATTGCCGGACGGTTATTTGCTGGATGTCGGCGGTACGGTCGAGGATTCCGCCCGTGGGCAGAATTCGGTGAAGGCCGGGGTGCCGTTGTTCATCGTTGTGGTGTTGACCTTGCTGATGCTGCAATTGCGCAGCTTTTCGCGCACGGCGATGGTGTTTCTGACGGCGCCGTTGGGGCTGATCGGGGTGACGCTGTTCTTGATGGTGTTCCGTCAGCCGTTTGGCTTCGTGGCCATGCTCGGGACCATCGCGTTGTCAGGGATGATCATGCGTAACTCGGTGATTCTGGTGGACCAGATCGAGCAAGATATTGCGGCAGGGCTCAAGCCTTGGCAGGCGATCATCGAGGCGACAGTGCGGCGGTTCCGGCCCATTGTGTTGACGGCGCTGGCGGCGGTGCTGGCGATGATTCCGCTGTCGCGCAGTGTGTTTTTCGGGCCGATGGCGGTGGCGATCATGGGGGGGTTGATTGTGGCGACGGCGTTGACGTTGCTGTTTTTGCCGGCTCTTTATGCTGCCTGGTTTCGGGTTAAGAAAGAGAGCGTTTGACTTGGCGGCCTCTGGGCCGACCATGCTGTGGGGTGGTTGAGTACATATCCGTTGCTGCGGTAACGGCGGCTTAGGGTTTCGCCCTTACGGCGAGTCACTTTTTTTACAAGCGCCTAAAAAAAGTAACCAAAAAAACGCTCGCCCCTTACGTACGGCCCCTCGCTAAGGCTCGGTGTTCCTTCGCTCCGGCATTCATCCGGGGGCATCGCCTCCGGTTGGCTTCGCTTCAACCTCCTCTCGATGTGTGCGGCTTCGCCGCACGGCGCTGCGCGCCTCCCCCCCGGATAAATGCCTCCACTCAGCCTGCCGAGGGGGCGGGTGGATCAAGAGCGGCAGGCGAGCTAACGCTCGGCCTGTGGAGTGGTGAAGAGCAGGGGTGTACGCCGCTTTGCTTTTCTGTGGGAGCCAGCCTGACAGCCAATCAATTTTCAGCAGATTTACCGATACCAATTGTGGGAGCCAGCCTGCTGGCGATGACGGCCTGACAGCCAATCAATTTTCAGCAGATTTACCGATACCAATTGTGGGAGCCAGCCTGCTGGCGATGGCGGCCTGACAGCCAATCAATGTTCAGCAGATTTACCGATACCAATTGTGGGAGCCAGCCTGCAGGCGATGGCGGCCTGACAGCCAATCAATGTTCAGCAGATTTACCGATACCAATTGTGGGAGCCAGCCTGCAGGCGATGGCGGCCTGACAGCCAATCAATTTTCAGCAGATTTACCGATACCAATTGTGGGAGCCAGCCTGCTGGCGATGACGGCCTGACAGCCAACAATGTTTATTGCCCAATCAAACATTCAGACCATTCCCACAACACTTTCAGGTTGTCCGTCAGAAGCACGATCTCTAGCCTTTAACTGCCATTGTCAATTCGGTTCTCAGGCATTCGAGACAACCCCGATGAAAAACCCACCCACATTGCGGGGAAGATCCGACCCGGTATTTGATCGGCTCGGGCAGTCACCGAACAAGGAACGCCTGTCGGACTATCTCGCTCTGCTTAAACCTCTGGATGATCAGGGGCGGTATCTGCCATTCGATGCGTTGCGTTATCGCTGGGCGCCTGGGCTGGATTCGAACCTGTGTTGGGCCTTGGTCAAGAAAGCCCGCACTGCGCAGTACCTTAAGCTTTTACCCTTGGGAGAACCGCCTCGGTGGTTGCAATTTGTGCTGACGCCGCAAGCGCAGAAAGCTATTTCTGCGGTAGACCGGCAAACGACAACCGCTGTACTTGAGTACATGACCGGCCAGATCGGCGAGCGGGCGCATTTCAGTTACTTGCTCGATGACCTGATCGAAGACGAAGCCATCAGCAGCAGCCAACTTGAGGGCGCAGCCACCACGACACGTGTTGCCAAGGACATGCTCAAGCTTCATCGCCTGCCGCGCACAGTGGATGAGCGGATGGTGATCGGCAATTTCAAGATGATGAACTTCGCCTGGGAACAACGATATGAGCCTCTGAGCGTTGAGTTGATCGCGCAGATGCATCGTGTGGGTGTCGAGGGTATCGATGATGCGCGGTATTCGCCGGGAGCCTTCAGGCGCAATGATGATGTAGTGGTGCAGGACGGCGAGGGCAACACTGTTCATACGCCGCCGCCTGCTGTTGGTCTTGTGTCACGTCTGCAGGTGTTGGTGGAGTGGATCAATCAATCACATGCCAGCCCCCATCAAACGGATTACCTGCATCCTTTGATCAAAGGCGTCGCGCTGCATTTTGCCCTGGGCTACGAACACCCTTTCCGCGATGGCAACGGCCGGGTCGCACGGGCACTGTTCTATTGGTTCATGTTCAAGAATGATTTTTCGGCGTTCCGCTATATCGCCATCAGCATCCTGCTGCGCAAAGCTCCAGTGAAGTACGGCCGCTCTTATCTGGATACCGAGGCGGATGATCTGGACTTGACGTACTTCATCGATTTCCAGTGTTCGATCGTATTGAGGGCGGTCGATCGGTTCACCGAGGCTTATCGCAAAAGCCTCATCGATGCCGAACAGTTTGATCTCTGGTTGCGTGAGAGTGGTTTTCTCGACCAGTTGAGCGAGAAACAACGGGCGTTGTTTCAAGTGGCCAAAAGCGGAATTGCCAAGGAGTTTACGGTGAACAATGTGAAGGAGAATCTGGGGTGTTCGTACAACACGGCGTCGGCCACGTTGAATGGGTTGGTGGCGCTGAAGTTGTTTGAGAAGCGCAAGATGGGGCGGGAGTGGGTGTATTTTTTGCGGTCGGTTTCCGTGTCTTGAACCATTGTGGGAGCCAGCCTGCTGGCGATGAGGCCATGTCAGTCGACTTGAACGTTGACTGACACACCGCAATCGCGAGCGGGCTCACTCCTACAGGTTTTGTGTTGTGATCAGAGCGTGCCAAACACCTTCTTCGCCAAACTCGTCGCCGCAGCCGCCGGGTTCTGGCGGATGGTTTCTTCCTGTTTACCGATCATTTCGAACAAGCCATTCAACGCCTGCTCGGTCACGTAGTTTTCGACGTTGGCGTTCTTCGCATCGACCACACCCATGGTCGCTGCCTGACCGGCAAACGTGTTGTATTGCTTGGCCAACCCGACCTGATCGGTGGCTTGTTTGACGATCGGCAGGAACTTGGCGCGGATCTGTTCACGGCTGGTTTTGTTCAAGTACTGGGTCGCCGAATCGTTGCCGCCGCTGAGGATGCCCTTGGCATCTTCTACGGACATTTTCTTCACCGCATCCACGAGGATCGGCTGGGCCTGGGTCACGGCGGTTTCCGCGGCTTTGTTCATGCTGGTTTCCAGCTGATCGACCTGGTCACCCATGCCGAACTGTTTCATTTTGCTGGCGACTTTGCCCAACTTGCCCGGCAGTTCGATTTTCACATCCGGGTTGTTGCTGAAACCACCCGGGGTGCCAAGTTGTTTCACGGCCAGTTGTGCGCCTTGGGTCAAGGCGTCCTTGAGCCCGCCGGTGGCGTCTTTTTGTGACAGGTCGCTGAGGGACAGCGCCAGGGCGCTGGCGGAAATCATCAAACCTGCACACAGGCCGGCGACGCGTAGGGTAGGGCGGAACATGGCAACTTCCTTTTTCGAAAAAGACACTCAGCGGGCCGGGTCGACACGGACCTTCACTGGCTGTGGATCGGAACCGTCCAGTCGCACGGCATGATTTTCGGTGGTGATGAACATCAACTGACCGTCGACTTCAATGCGGGCACTGACCGAGTAACGGTGGTTGGGCTCGACCTTCAACGGGTCGTAGCTCAGATGAAACGCCAAGGGTACCTGACCTTTGACGGTGCCTCGCTGTTCGTCGATGACCTTCGCCGGGGCATCGGCCAGCGAGATGTCTTGCAGGCTGACGCTAAGCACCGCGTTCGGTGGCAGCGCGATGCGTTGCAGGTAAAAGACTTCGCCGTCGAGGGAAGCCTTGGGTGCTGGTGTCGGATGCTGGCAGGCTGTGAGCAGCACCGCAGCGGCAATGAGGGACAGTTTTTTCATCGGAAGATCTCCGTATCGAGGGGCACCCCTAAACGACGGGTGCCCTGATCAATTTAGACGGTCTGGGTCGGTGGTTCGGGTTGATCGGCGGCGTCTTCACTGCGATGCACCGCCACCTGACGGATCGACAGGCGAATATCCGCCGGCAAAACCCGTTTGGCTGCACCTTCGGCCAGTTCGCCGAGCAGTTCGTGATAGCTGAGCTTGCCCGCTTCATCGCGCTTGAGCACGTCGAGGTCGAGCAGGGTCTGGATGAAGTGGCGGAACAGACTCTTGTCGAAGAATTCCGGGGCGTTGAGGCCGTGCAGGATCGACAGGCGCTGGGCCATGACCGTGCACAGGTCTTCCAGTTCTTCGGCGCTGATGCTGTTCTGGCCGCTGTTGAGCAGCAAGGAAACAGTCATGTAGAAGCGCTGCAGGGTCTGGGCGATGCTTTTCGACAGCAGCGTCAACAGCACGAAATGCCGCGAGCTTGGCGCCGGACGCAGGTACACATCGTTTTCGAAACGCAACAGGCCTTGTTCGACGAAGGCTTCCAGCCATTGATCGATCACCGCATCCAGTTCATCCAGCGACCAGCGAATGAACAACTCGGCTTGCAGGTACGGATACAGCGCGCGGGTGTAGCGCAGGATCTGTTCGCGGCTCATGCGCGAGGCGCTTTGGAAGAAACTTGCCAGCAGTGCCGGCAGGGCGAAGATGTGCAAAACGTTGTTGCGGTAGTAGGTCATCAGGACGGCGTTCTGTTCGTCCAGATACAGAATCTTGCCCAGGGCATCGCTCTGCTCGGACAGCAGATTCATGTCCTTCACGTGTTCGATCAACGTGCGGCCATCGCCTTCCGGCAATGTGGTGTGCGGCGAATATGGGACTTTGCGCAGCAGCGCCAGATACAGGTCGAGCACGCGTGCCATGGCGCGATCATCCAGAGCCAGACGGCTGGTAGACAGCAGCGCCAGCGCGACGAGGTTGACCGGGTTGATTGCCGCTGCTTCGTTCAGATGCTGCGCGACCTTTTCGCCGAGACGGTTAGTGGTTTCGTTGAGCCAGGCCGGTTTGAACTGCGGGCCGAGTTCCTGTTGGCGCCAGTCCGGCTGCTCACTGTCGAGGAATTCCGCCAGTTTGATCGGCTCGCCGAAGTTTACCGCCACCTGACCGAAACGCTGCTTGAGCGCGCCGATGACTTTGAAAATATCGAAGATCGACTCTTTCTTCTTCGCCGCACCGCGCAATTCGCCGAGGTAGGTCCGGCCTTCCAGCACGCGCTCGTAACCGATGTAAACCGGCACGAACACGATCGGCATGCGCGACGAACGCAGGAAGCTACGCAGGGTGATCGCCAGCATCCCGGTCTTCGGTTGCAGCATGCGCCCGGTGCGCGAACGGCCACCTTCGACGAAGTACTCCACCGGAAAACCTTTGGTGAACAGAGTGTGCAGGTATTCGTTGAACACCGAGGTGTACAGCGGGTTGCCCTTGAACGTGCGGCGCATGAAGAAGGCACCGCCACGACGCAACAGGCCGCCGATCACCGGCATGTTCAGGTTGATGCCAGCGGCGATGTGCGGTGGGGTCAGGCCGTTACGGAACAGCAGATAGGACAGCAGCAGGTAATCAATGTGGCTGCGGTGGCATGGAACGTAGATCACTTCGTGACCCTGAGCGACCTTCTGCACGCCTTCGATGTGGTTGACCTTGATGCCGTCGTAGATCTTGTTCCAGAACCAGCTCAGCACCACTTCCATAAAGCGGATCGCAGTGTAGGTGTAGTCCGAAGCGATCTCGTTGCCATAGCGCAGGGCCTGGGCCTTGGCTTTTTCCGGCGAGATGTTCTCGCGCTCGGCTTCGTCGAGGATCGCTTGTTTGACCTGTGGCTGGTTGAGCAGGCCTTTGACC
>Ga0247818_10000444_pt1 | contig 25871 bp, 20 predicted proteins | sample 13C_Glucose_Day1_FD_192424 | JGI IMG/M metagenome (GOLD analysis project Ga0247818, IMG submission 192424) | Soil microbial communities from agricultural site in Penn Yan, New York, United States - 13C_Glucose_Day1 | ecosystem: Environmental > Terrestrial > Soil > Agricultural land | place... | reverse complement strand
CCCGCGGTGTCCCCCGCCGTGCCGGCCACCCCCGTGCCGAGCCCGAGCAGCGCCACCGGCGCCCCGCCCGCACCGGGCGCCGTCGCTTCCCCCGCCTCCCCGCCGGGGCAGCTCACCCTGGCGTTCGCCGGGGACGTCCACTTCGAGGAGTACCTGCGGCCCCTGGCCCGGGACCCGCAGGGGCTCGCCGAGCTGCGCACGTCGCTGGGCGCCGCGGACCTGGCCGTCGTCAACCTCGAGACGGCCCTGACCGAGCGAGGGGCACCGATCGGCAAGGAGTTCCACTTCCGCGCGCCGGCCACCGCGCTCGACACGCTCGCAGAGGCGGGGGTCGACGTGGTGAGCATGGCCAACAACCACGGCGCCGACTACGGGTCGCAGGGGTTGCGCGACACCTTGGCGGCCAGGTCGTCGAGCCCGATCCCGATCGTGGGCATCGGCGCCGACGAGGACGACGCCTTCGCGCCGGCCACGCTCACCGCCAAGGGCCTTCGCGTTGCCGTCTTCGGGGCCTCGCAGGTCTTCGAGATGACCCTCGCGAACTGGTCTGCCGACGCGGACTCCCCCGGCATCGCCAGCGCCTCCCCGGTGACGCGGCTGCGCAGCGCCGTGCAGAGGGCGGCGCGCACCCACGACCTCGTCGTCGTGTTCATGCACTGGGGGCTGGACTACCAGCAGTGCCCCGACTCGCTCTCGGCGTCGACCGCGCGCACCCTCGAGGCCGCAGGCGCCGACATCGTGGTCGGCGGTCACTCGCACCGCGTCAACGGCGCCGGCTGGCTGGGGCGGTCATACGTCTCCTACGGCCTGGGCAACTTCGTGTGGTGGCGCAGCCGCGAGCCGGACTCGCGCACCGGGGTCCTGCGCCTGACCGTCGACGTCGAGGCCGCCCGCGGCAGCGCCCGGCATACGCAGCCCGCCGTCACCGCGGCAGCCTGGACCCCGATGCTCATCGGGGCGGACGGCATACCGAGGACCCCCGGGAAGGCCGACACGGTCCGCCTGCAGCGGCTCTGGGACCAGGCCAGGGGCTGCGCCGGGTTGTCGGCCGCACCCTGACACCGGGCACCCGCCCAGACGGCCGTCACGTCGGCCCTGAGGCGGGAGTACCCCGACCCCCGGGAATGCATCGGGGCCTCCCGGCGTTGGAGACGATAGTTGAATTCTTAACGACCAAGGAGCGGTTGATGCAGTTCGGAATCTTCACCGTCGGGGACGTCACGACCGACCCGACCACCGGGACCACGCCCACCGAGCACGAGCGCATCAAGAACACCATCGCCATCGCGAGGAAGGTCGAGGAGGTCGGCCTCGACGTCTTCGCGACCGGCGAGCACCACAACCCGCCCTTCGTGCCCTCCTCCCCCACGACGACGCTGGCCTTCATCGCCGCCCAGACCGAGCGGATCATCCTCTCGACCTCGACCACGCTCATCACCACCAACGACCCGGTGAAGATCGCCGAGGACTACGCCACGCTGCAGCACCTCACGGACGGCCGCATGGACCTCATGATGGGGCGCGGCAACACCGGACCGGTGTACCCGTGGTTCGGCAAGGACATTCGCGACGGCATCTCGCTCGCGGTCGAGAACTACGCCCTGCTGCGCCGGCTGTGGACCGAGGACGTCGTCACGTGGGAGGGCAAGCACCGCACCCCGCTGCAGTCCTTCACGGCCACGCCGCGCCCGCTGGACGGCATACCGCCGTTTGTCTGGCACGGCTCGATCCGCAGTCCCGAGATCGCCGAGCAGGCCGCGTACTACGGCGACGGGTTCTTCCACAACAACATCTTCTGGCCGATGTCCCACACCCGGCAGATGGTCCAGCTCTACCGCCGGCGGTTCGAGCACTACGGCCATGGACAGGCCGACCAGGCCATCGTCGGCCTCGGCGGGCAGGTCTTCATGAGGAAGAACTCCCAGGACGCCGTGCGCGAGTTCCGCCCCTACTTCGACAACGCGCCCGTCTATGGCCACGGACCGAGCCTGGAGGACTTCTCGCGCGAGACGCCGCTCACCGTCGGCAGCCCGCAGCAGGTCATCGACAGGTATGCCGCGATGGCCGACCACGTGGGCGACTACCAGCGCCAGCTCTTCCTCATGGACCACGCGGGCCTGCCCCTGGAAACCGTCCTCGAGCAGCTCGAGATCCTCGGCGGCGAGGTGGTGCCGGAACTGCGGCGGATCGCCGCTGCCCGCAGGCCGTCCCACGTCCCTGACGCACCGACGCATGCCGCGCGCCTGGCGACGAGCGGCGCCCGCGACGCGACTGTCCACGCCGTCGACGCCGTCACGGGCAGCATGGCGGAGGAGGGCCGATGACCAGGCAGAGCATCGTCGTCGTGAGCGCCGGCCTGGGCCAGCCGTCCTCGACCCGGCTGCTCGCCGAGCGCCTGGCCGCGGCGTCCTCCGACGCCCTGCTGGAGCAGGGCCAGGAGACCGAGGTCCGGTTCGTCGACCTGCGGGACCACGCACACGCCCTGGCCGACACCCTGCTGACGGGGTTCGCCACCGGCGACCTGCGCGAGGCGCTCGACGCACTGTACGCGGCGGACGGGGTCATCGCCGTCACCCCGGTGTTCCAGGCCTCCTTCAGCGGGCTGTTCAAGACCTTCTTCGACGTCGTCGAGGACGGTGCGCTGAAGGGCATGCCGGTGCTGCTCGCCGCCACCGCCGGCACCGCTCGCCACTCGCTGGTGCTCGAGCATGCGCTGCGCCCGATGTTCGCCTACCTCAAGGCGTCATCTGTGCCGACCGCGGTGTTCGCGGCCTCGGAGGACTGGGGCGGCACCACCGCGGACCAGGGTCTGGCGGGCCGCATCGAGGTCGCGGCAGAGGAGCTGGCCGCGATGGTGGCCGGCACCGCGGCCCGCGCCGTGACGGACCCGTTCGCCGATCCGGTGCCGTTCGAGCGGCTCCTCTCCGGCGGCTGATCAGCCTCCTGTGCCGTGCTGGCGAGGTGCCCGGCGGTGCCGTCGTCCACGTCGGCCTCGTGCAGGCCTCGTGCCCGTTTCCGCGGCTCGGGACCTTCGGCACCGGCGCCACCAGTGGCTGCGGGCGACGATGAAGGTGCCACCAGCCGACACGGAGGTTCCCATGGCACCGGCGCTCATCGTCTTCGAGTCCATTCTCGGCAACACCGAGCAGGTCGCCCGGGCCGTGGCGGAGGGTCTGGGCCGAACCCACCCCGTCACCGTGACGGAGGTGGGCCATGCCCCTGACCAGATCCCCCAGGACACCGTCCTCCTCGTCGTGGGGGGCCCGACCCACGCCTTCGGGCTGAGCCGGCCGGAGAGCCGCCGCGATGCGGCCTCCCTGGCGACGGGCCCCGTGCCGTCGACCGGCCGCGGGCTGCGCGAGTGGCTCGACGGCCTCGGTGAGGCAACCAGCGAGATCCCGTTCGCGACCTTCGACACCCGGGTGGCGACCCCGCACCTGCCCGGATCGGCGGCGAAGAAGGCCCGCAAACGCCTGCGCTCCAAGGGCCTTGCGAGCATCGTTGACCCCGAGAGCTTCTACGTCCACGGCAAGGCCGGACCCCTCGCGGACGGTGAGGAAGACCGGGCCCGCGCCTGGGGGGAGGCACTCGGCGAGCAGCTCAGCCACACTGGCAGCAGCGCAACCACGAGGAGGCCGTGATGACCCGCCACACCGAGCCGGGCACCATCGTTGTCGGCGTTGACGGCTCGAGCGGCGGGGAGGCGGCCCTCGACTGGGCCGTCGACGAGGCCAGCCGCAGGCACCTGCCGCTCCACCTCGTGCACGCGACGAACATCGACTACCTCGTCGCCGCCGCGATGCTCAACCCCGACGATGCCCCCGACGAGGTCGACGACGTCGTGGAAGCCGCCCGGGAGCGTGTCCGCGCCGCCGCGCCGGAGCTGCAGGTCAGGGCCGAGGCCTCGACCGGGGCCCCCGCCCGCGACCTGGTGGAGCGCTCCGCCGGCGCTGAGTCGGTCGTGGTGGGCGCGCACGGCAAGGGCCCGATCCGCGGAGCGCTGGGCTCGGTCTCCCTCCAGGTCGCCATGCACGCGAAGTCCCCGGTGGTCGTCGTGCGCGGCCAGGAGCCCGGTGTCCCGACCGGGCCCGTGGTCGTGGGCATCGACGGATCGGCCCTGTCCAAGGAGGCCGTGGGGTTCGCCATCGAACAGGCGTCCCTTCGCGGCGTTCCGCTCGCCGTCGTCTACACGTGGTGGATCGAGTTCATCGAGGGAGTCGTCGTGACCACGCCGGGCTCGCCCCAGTGGCGGGAGGTGCGCGAGAGGCAGCGCCTCACCGTCGGCGAGACGATGGCAGGCTGGCAGGAGAAGTACCCCGACGTCGAGGTCGAGGTGCACATCGAGCACGGGCGGCCGGCGGACGCCCTCGTCGCCGCGAGCGAGAGAGCCAGCCTCCTGGTCGTCGGCGCTCGTGGGCGCGGCGGCTTCGGCGGCCTGCTGCTCGGCTCCGTCAGCCACGCCGTGCTGCACCGCGCGCACTGCCCGGTCTCGGTGGTCCGCCCCCGCTGAACCTCACGGGGCGGGGGGGTCGAGCCCCGTCACCTGCCGAGTCGGCAGACCAGTTCTGGCCGTCCGGGGTGCGAGGGTGACGCGGGCGTGTCACCCTCTCCCTGAAGGGTTCGGCATACGTCACCTGCGGTACGACATCTGGCGGGTGCAGACACGAGCAGGGGCAGCGACTCTCAGCGGCCGCAACCCCCGGTCCCGACGCAGGGTCCGCGAGGCCTGCAGGCGTGTTCCGGATCTGGGGCAGCGACGTCGTTGACATCGGTGTCGCGAGAGAGGGGAGCACGTCGTGGCCACTACCGCATCGACCTCTGGGGTCAGAACCCCGTCCGCACTGTCGGACTCTGACCCCGCCTGGCGCGAGGACCTCGCGGGCTACCTGCGCCCGCAGATGTTCCCCGCGGGCCAGGACGAGCTGCAGGCGACCCTCCTCCGGCTCCATGCGCCCAGCCGGCTGCTGTGGCGACTGACTGCGCTCTCCCCTATGCGGCAGTACGCCAGTCTGGACACGGTGATCGAGGAAGTGGACCGGCGATCCGGGACGCACCTCGTCCGTGAACCGCTGTGAGTGGTCGCCAGCCGCTGTGAGTGGCTGCTCAGCCGCCCCTGAGCAGCTGAGCAGCCACGAGCCGCTCCGAGTGAGCAGGCGCTAGGACGGCTTGGGCGCCCCCGGGCGGGCGTAGCGAACCCACGCGATGGTGGTGCACATGAGTGCCCAGGCGATGCCGATCGCGTAGAAGGCGGTGGGCGACATGATCGTCAGCCCCACGCCGAAGAGGAACGGGCCGAACGCCGCGATCGCGGCGGTCCAGCCGATCACCCCGCCCGCCTGCCGCCGCTCGAAGATCATGGGCATCTGCTTGAACGTCGAGGCGTTGCCGATGCCGCTGAACAGGAAGATCACGAGCATGCCGTAGAGGAAGCTGTTGAAGTCACTCTGCAGCGCGGCCGCGGACGACGTGTCGGGGACGAGGGCCGTCATGGTGAAGGCGATCGAGGCGATGAGGCCCAGACCCGAGATGAGCGTCCAGAGGGCGCCGCCCATGCGGTCGGTCAGCGGGCTGAAGAGGACCCGCGCTCCGGCGCCGACGAGAGGGCCGAGGAAGACGTACTTGACCGGGTCGGGGACGCTGTAGCCCTCCACGAGGAGCTGGGCGCTCTGGCCGACGCCCTGCACGATGTCGGGGTTGCCCGCGCCGTAGAGGTTCTTCATGAGCAGGCCGAACTGCGCCGAGAGACCCGAGAACGTACCGAAGGTCATGATGTAGATCAGCGTCATCCACCAGGTGTCCTGGGTCTTGAAGATGTCGAACTGCTGCTTGACGTTGGCGGTGATCGGCACCGACTTCAGCATCGTCCAGGCCAGGACCGCGCCGATGACGATGAACGGGATGTAGATGAACGCGGCGTTCTGGTACCAGACCTCCGTGGGGCCCTTGCCCGGAAGCCCCTGCATGGTCTGCGAGCCACCGAGGAACCCGATCATGCTGAAGCCGATGATCCACGGGGTCAGCAGCTGCACGAGCGAGACGCCGAAGTTGCCGATGCCCGCCTGAAGACCCAGCGCGGTGCCCTGCAGGCGGCGCGGGAAGAAGTAGGAGGTGCTCGGCATGAAGCCGGAGAAGGCGCCACCGCCGATGCCGGACAGGAAGGACAGGACCAGCAGCTCCCAGTAGGGCGTGCTCGTGTCCTGCACCCGCACACCCCAGCCGAGGACGGGGAAGAGGAGCAGCAGGGTGGTCAGGGTGACCATCTTGCGGGTGCCCATGATCGGCGGGAGCACCATCCAGACCAGGCGCATGAGGCCACCGGCGAGGCCCGGCATGGACGTCAGCCAGTAGAGCTGGCTCTGGGTGAAGTCGAACCCGAGGTTGGTCAGCTTCGGCGCGATGGCACTTGCCAGGAACCACGAGGCGAAGCACAAGGTGAGCGTGAACGTGGTGATCCACAGCGTCGTCCACGCCAAGCGCTTGTCCCAGGTCTCCTCGTTCTCGGGATCCCAGGACTGGAGCCATTCGCTCCCACGCCGGGCTTCCGCGACGTTGCTCATACGCGTGCCTCCTCAGGCTCACGGGTGGTGGTGCCGGCAGCAGTCGTCTGCTCCGGTGGGGTCTCGAGGTGCGTCGCCAGCTCGGGCGACTTCTCGTGCAGCATCTGCACGACGGTCCAGTGCATCCACACCGAGCAGGCCACGGTGAGGAGGAAGAGCACGGCGAAGGTGCTCGAGGGGAGGCCGGTCCAGCGCTGGCTGTAGGCGAAGAGCGGGGGGAGGAGGAAGCCCCCCAGGCCGCCGAGCATGCCCACGAGGCCGCCGACGGCACCCACGTCGTGGGGGAAGTACTCCGGGATGTGCTTGTAGACAGCGGCCTTCCCGATCCCCATGGCGCAGCCGAGGACGAACACGATGATGGCGAAGGGCACCAGACCGATGCTGTAGGGCAGCACGTCGCGCGCACCCGTGCGGGTCTGGACGACGATGTGGCCATTGGGCATGGCCAGCACCAGCGTGCTCGCCATCATCACGCCGAAGGTCCAGTACATCGCGCGGCGGGCGCCCCAGCGGTCGGAGAACCAGCCACCCACCGGCCGCAGCAGCGACGCGGGGAAGATGAACGTCGCGGTGAGCAGGGCGGCGGTCGAGAGGCTGACGTCGAAGTTGTCGACGTAGTACTTCGGCAGCCAGGCCGCGAGGGCGACGTAGGCGCCGAAGACCGCCACGTAGTAGAGGCTGAACCGCCAGACGCGCAGCTGGCGAAGCGGCTGGAGCTGCTCCGCCAGGCCACGTCCCTTGCCCGGCATGCGGTCGTGGCTCGGGGTGATGAACCAGGTGAGGACGGCCAGCACCATGAGCAGCACGGAGTAGATCACCGGCACCATGCGCCAGCCACCCTGGACGAACCCGAGGTACGTGCCGCCCGCCGTGCCGGCGATGAGGGCCGGCCCGATGAACTTCGTGATCGACGCCCCCACGTTGCCTGCCCCGAAGACGCCGAGCGCGAAGCCCTGCCGCTCGCGCGGCGCCCAGGCCGAGTTCCACGCGATGCCGGCGCTGAAGGAGTTGCCGGCGAAGCCGACGAGGAAGGCGAGACCGAGGAGCATTCCGTAGCTCTCGGCCTGGGACACGAAGTACGCCGGGACGGCCGTCAGGGCGAGCATGGCCGAGAAGACCTTGCGGCCCCCGATCCGGTCGGTGATCATGCCGGCCGGCAGCCGCCACATGGAGCCGTTGAGCACCGCCACCGCCGAGATCCAGGCAAGCTCCACGTCGCTGAGGCCGAACTCCGTGCGGATCGGGATGCCGAGGATGCCGAACATGAGCCAGACCGCGAACATCACGGTGAAGCCAAGGGTGGACATCACCAGGACTCGGGTGGCCCCCGACCCGGCGCGGTTCTCGTGCATCAGCTCTCCTTCGGCAGCGAGCGCTAAAAAGGCTCGCGCTCCTTCAAATCGTCGTGCCGAGCGTAGGGACGCGCGACCGGGGCAGCAGAGGGGCTTTGGTCCCTAGTGCGGGGGTCCTACGAACGGGAAAAGTTGGGGCGCAGCGGAGCCCGAGCACACCCACCGAGCGCGGAGTAGGGTGCGAGACGCTCCGCCGAGACAGGTTTTCAGGACGACGTTCCTCCAAAGAAAGGCAGGCCGGTGGCAGAGGCATCGCCCCTCGGGACGAATCTCCTGGCCTCCCCTGTGCGCCGCCGTGTGGTCGCGCTGCTCGCCGACCTGCCACCCGCCGCCGACGAGCCGCTGTCGCCCTCGCGCTCCACGGGCCTGACCGCAGCGGAGGTCGGCACCCGCGTGGGCCTGCATGTGACGACCGCCCGCTTCCACCTCGAGCGGCTCGTCGAGGCGGGTGTGCTCATGGCGGGTTTCCATCGACACGGCACGGGCCGCCCCCACAAGAGGTATGCCGTGGCGCCGGAGGAGGCGCCGACCTCACGCCCCGCGGACGCCTACCGCATGCTGGCAGAGCTCCTCACCGAGGCCCTCGCCCCCCAGGCCGCGGGCGGGGCGCTCAGCCCGGAGACCGCGGGCTCACGGTGGGCCCACCAGCACGTTCGCGCCCTGAGCGGGGTGGCGGCCGACAATGAGCTCCCCCAGGCCCGCACGGCCGGCCAGTGGCTCGCGAAGATGGGCCTGGTGCTCGACCTGCTGGAGTCCTGGGGGTACGAGCCCAGCCTGCGGACCGCTGACCGCGGCCGGGCAGCCGAGATCGCGCTGGGCCGCTGCCCGTTCCTCGAGCTGGCCGAGGCCCACACCCAGGTCGTGTGCGCCGCCCACCGAGGTGTGCTCCAGGGCACGCTCGACGTGCTGGGCGAGCCGGACACGGACGTACGGATCGAGCCCTTCGCGGCGCCCGGGACGTGCCTGGCCCACGTGGCGACCAGGGCAGTCCTGACCTTGCCCAGGGGCGGGGAGGCCACCGGTGTGTGAGTACTGCGGCTGCCAGGACCTCGTGTCCATCGGGGAGCTCACGCGCGAGCACGACGCCGTGGTGGCCGAGATCGCCGGGGTCCGCGCCTTCCTTCGCGACCACGACGTCGACGGCGCGGCCAAGGCCGCCCGCCGCATCGCCGAGATCCTGGGGCCGCACACCGCGGTCGAGGAGCGCGGGCTCTTCCCCTTGATGCGCCAGGAGTTCCCCGAGCACATCGAAGCGCTCGAGCGCGAGCACCGGGTCATCGAGGACGTCCTCGCCGAAGCAGGCGACGGCACGCCCACCGACCCGAGCTGGCCGACTCGGCTGCTGTCCGCGCTGGAGCTGCTGCGCGACCACATCCTCAAGGAACAGGACGGCGTCTTCCCTGCCGCCCTGTCGGTGCTCGACACCGAGGGCTGGGAGCTCGTCGAGGCCGTGCGGGCGCGCGCCGGCTCGGCGGTCGGCCACGACGGCCCCGCCCGTGGCGGGGACGAGGGCGCCACCCACACCCACGTGCACGACTCGCACCACTCGCACGACTCGCACGACTCGTACGACTCGCACCACCGACCCCCGATGGTGACCGCCCCCGAGCAGGAGGACCACGCGTGAGCAGGAACGACCGACAGAGCACACCCCCCGGCCTCGACGGTCCGCTGTCGGAAGCCCTCGTGGGCACGAGACGGTTCTTCACGCGCGCAGAGGTCTCCGAGGACAAGCGCACCCTGCACGCCAAGGGTGGCAGGTCGGGCGACAGCTTCTACCGTGACCGCTGGAGCCATGACAAGGTGGTGCGCTCCACCCATGGGGTGAACTGCACCGGCTCGTGCTCGTGGAAGGTGTACGTCAAGGACGGCATCATCACCTGGGAGGCACAGCAGACCGACTACCCCTCCACGGGAGCCGACCGGCCAGAGTACGAGCCCCGCGGCTGTCCGCGCGGTGCCGCGTTCTCCTGGTACACCTACTCCCCCACCCGAATCCGCTACCCGTACGTGCGCGGTGTCCTGCTCGAGATGTACCGCGAGGCCAAGCAGCGGCTCGGCGACCCGGTGCTCGCCTGGGCCGACGTCGTGGGCGATCCCGAGAAGGCCAGGCGCTACAAGTCCGCGCGCGGCAAGGGCGGCCTGGTGCGGGCCTCGTGGGGCGAGGCGGCTGAGATCGTTGCCGCCGCCAACGTCCACACGATCAAGCAGTGGGGACCCGACCGCGTCGCGGGCTTCTCCCCCATTCCCGCGATGTCGATGGTCAGCCACGCGTCGGGAGCGCGGTTCACCTCGCTCATCGGCGGCTCCATGCTGTCCTTCTACGACTGGTACGCCGACCTGCCGGTCGCCTCTCCTCAGATCTGGGGCGACCAGACCGACGTGCCCGAGTCCGGCGACTGGTGGGATGCCGGCTACCTCATGATGTGGGGCTCCAACATCCCCGTGACCCGGACCCCGGACGCCCACTGGATGGCTGAGGCCCGCTATCGCGGACAGAAGGTCATCGCCGTGGCGCCCGACTACGCCGACAACGTCAAGTTCGCCGACGAGTGGCTGCCTGCGGCGCCTGGCACCGACGGCGCGCTGGCGATGGCCATGGGGCACGTGGTCCTCAAGGAGTTCTTCGTCGACCGCCAGGTCGACTACTTCGAGGACTACACGCGCAGGTTCACCGACCTCCCGTTCCTCCTCGCCCTCGAGCCGTATGCCGCGAAGGACGGGTCCACCTCCTACCGGCCCGGGAAGTTCCTCACCGCCTCCGACCTCGGCGGCGCCGAGGCCGCTGCCGAGAACGCGGACTTCAAGACGGTGCTCGTGGACAGCCGCACCGGCGCGCTGGTCGTGCCGAACGGCACCCTGGGAGACCGTTTCGGCGAGAGCGGCGCCGGGAAGTGGAACCTCGACCTCGGCGACGTGGTGCCCGCGCTGAGCCTCCTCGACACCCGCGACGACACCGCCCTGGTCGACCTCCCGCGGTTCGACCTGGCCGAGGGCGCCGCTCCCGTGCTCCGACGCGGTGTGCCGGTCCGGCGCGTCGGCGACCAGCTGGTCACGACGGTGTTCGACCTGCTGCTGGCTCAGTACGGCGTGGGCCGCGAGGGGCTTCCGGGCGAGTGGCCCCGCGGCTACGACGACGTCGACGGGCTCTACACGCCGGCCTGGCAGGAGCCGATCACGTCGGTGCCGGCCGAGGCCGTCGCCCGGATCGCCCGCGAGTTCGCGCAGAACGCCGCCGACACCCAGGGCCGCTCGATGATCATCGTCGGCGCGGGCACCAACCACTGGTACCACTCGGACACGATCTACCGGTGCATGCTCCTGCTGACGACGATCACCGGCTGCCAGGGCCGCAACGGCGGTGGCTGGGCCCACTACGTCGGTCAGGAGAAGGCCCGTCCGATCACGGGGTGGGCCCAGATGGCCTTCGGCCTCGACTGGGTCCGCCCGCCGCGTCAGATGATCCAGACGGCGTACTGGTACATGCACACCGACCAGTACCGCTACGACCACTACACGGCCGACACCATGGCCGGGCCCACCGGCACCGGACTGTTCGACGGCATGAGCACGGCCGACCAGCTCGCCCTGTCGACGCGGCTCGGCTGGATGCCGTCCTACCCGACGTTCAACCGCAACCCGCTCGACCTCGCCGACGAGGCCGAGGCGGCGGGGCGGCCCATCGGCGACTACGTCGTCGAGCAGCTGAAGTCCGGGGACCTGCACTTCGCCGTCGAGGACCCGGACGCCCCGGAGAACTGGCCGCGCGTCCTGATGATGTGGCGCGCCAACCTCTTCGGCTCCTCGGCCAAGGGCAACGAGTACTTCCTCAAGCACCTGCTCGGCACCGACAGCTCGGTGTCGGCCTCCGAGACCGCCGAGGGCGCCCGCCCGAAGGACGTGCTCTGGCGGGAGGAGGCGCCCGAGGGCAAGCTCGACCTGCTCTGCACCCTGGACTTCCGCATGACCAGCTCGACCATCTTCAGCGATGTCGTGCTCCCCGCTGCCACGTGGTACGAGAAGCACGACATCAACACCACGGACATGCACCCCTTCATCCACTCGTTCAACCCGGCGATCAGCCCGCCGTGGCAGACGAAGACGGACTGGGACATCTTCCAGGCCATCTCGGAGGCGTTCTCGCCCCTGGGCGCCAAGCACCTCGGCGTGCGCAAGGACGTCGTCGCCGCTCCCCTGCTGCACGACACCCCCGAGGCCATGGCCACGCCGCACGGCCGCGTGCTGGACTGGAAGAAGGGCGAGTGCGAGCCGGTCCCGGGCAAGACCATGCCGAAGCTGGTCGTGGTGGAGCGGGACTACGGCGCCATCTTCGACAAGATGGGCGCCCTCGGGCCGCTCATGGAGAAGCTGGGCACGACCCAGAAGGGCATCACCTACAACGTCGAGCGCGAGGTGGACTACCTGCGCCACAAGAACGGCGCCATCCGGGGCGGCATGGCCGACGGCCGGCCGTCGCTCAAGAAGGACACCCACGTCGCTGAGACGATCATGGCGCTCTCGGGCACCACCAACGGCCACCTCGCCACCCAGGGCTTCAAGACCCTGGAGAAGCGCACCGGCCAGCTGATGCACGACCTCGCGGCCGAGCACGAGGGCAAGCAGATCACCTTCGCCGACACCCAGGCCGCGCCGGTGCCGGTCATCACCAGCCCGGAGTGGTCCGGCTCGGAGTCCGGCGGGCGCCGGTACTCCCCCTTCACCATCAACGTCGAGCGGCTCAAGCCGTGGCACACGCTCACCGGCCGCCAGCACTTCTACCTCGACCACGACTGGATGCAGGAGCTCGGCGAGGGCCTGCCTGTCTACCGGCCACCGCTCAACATGACCGAGATCTTCGGCGAGGCCGAGATCGGCCACGTCGGCGAGCTCGGCGTCAGCGTGCGGTACCTGACCCCCCACAACAAGTGGTCGATCCACAGCGAGTACCAGGACAACCTCTTCATGCTGTCGCTCTCGCGCGGCGGCCAGGCGATCTGGATCTCCGACAAGGACGCCGCCAAGGTGGGCATCAGGGACAACGACTGGGTCGAGGCGGTGAACCGCAATGGTGTCGTCAACGCGCGCGCCATCGTCAGCCACCGCATGCCCGAGGGCACGGTCTACATGCACCACGCGCAGGACCGGCTGATCGACGTCCCGCTGACCGAGAAGACGGGCAAGCGCGGCGGCATACACAACTCCCTCACCCGCATCCTCGTGAAGCCGAGCCACATCATCGGCGGCTACGCCCAGCTGACCTTCGCGTTCAACTACCTCGGACCGACCGGCAACCAGCGCGACGAGGTGACGGTCATCCGTCGCCGGTCGCAGGAGGTGCAGTACTGATGAAGGTCATGGCACAGATGGCCATGGTGATGAACCTCGACAAGTGCATCGGGTGCCACACCTGCTCGGTGACCTGCAAGCAGGCCTGGACCAACCGGGCCGGCACGGAGTACGTCTGGTTCAACAACGTCGAGACCCGGCCGGGCCTGGGCTACCCGCGCGGCTACGAGGACCAGGAGAAGTGGGAGGGCGGCTGGAAGCTCACGGGCAGCGGGAACCTCACCCTCAAGTCGGGCAACCGGTGGAAGAAGCTGGCCAGCATCTTCTCCAACCCCAAGCTGCCGTCGATCGACGACTACTACGAGCCGTGGACCTACGACTACGAGACGCTGCTGAACGCCCCGGCGCAGAAGCACTTCCCGGTCGCGCGTCCGATCTCGCTCATCTCCGGCAAGCCGATGAACGTCAGCTGGTCGGCCAACTGGGACGACAACCTCGGCGGCAGCCACGAGAACGCCAGCCGCGACGTCATGCTCAAGAACATCACCGACAAGGTGAAGCTCGAGTTCGAGCAGACCTTCATGTTCTATCTGCCGCGCATCTGCGAGCACTGCCTCAACCCCTCGTGTGCGGCGTCCTGTCCCAGCGGCGCGATCTACAAGCGCTCCGAGGACGGCATCGTCCTCGTCGACCAGGACAAGTGCCGCGGCTGGCGCATGTGCGTCTCGGGCTGCCCCTACAAGAAGGTCTACTTCAACCACAAGACCGGCAAGGCCGAGAAGTGCACCTTCTGCTACCCGCGCATCGAGGTCGGCATCCCGACGGTCTGCTCGGAGACCTGCGTCGGTCGGCTGCGCTACATCGGGCTCGTCCTCTACGACGCGGACCGCGTCCTCGAGGCCGCCTCGGTGGAGAACGACCACGACCTGTACGAGGCCCAGCGCTCGGTCTTCCTCGACCCCAACGACGTGGAGGTGCAACGCGAGGCCGAGCGGGCCGGCATCCCGGGCGACTGGATCGAGGCCGCGAAGCGGTCGCCGGTCTTTGCCCTCATCAACCGCTACCAGGTGGCGCTGCCGCTGCACCCGGAGTACCGCACGATGCCCATGGTCTGGTACATCCCGCCGCTGTCCCCCGTCGTCGACGTCATCAAGGACACCGGCCACGACGCGGAGGACCCCGGCAACCTCTTCGCGGCGATCGACACCCTGCGCATCCCGGTGGAGTACCTCGCCAACCTCTTCACAGCCGGCGACACCAAGCCGGTCGACGCCGTCCTCAAGAAGCTCGCGGCCATGCGCTCCTACATGCGTGACATCAACCTCGGCCGCGACCCCGACGACTCGATCCCCGAGTCGGTCGGCATGGACGGCGAGACTCTCTACGACATGTTCCGCCTCCTGGCCATCGCGAAGTACGACGAGCGCTACGTGATCCCCACTGCGCACGCCGAGCAGGCGCACGCGCTCGAGGAGCTGGCCACCGAGTGCTCGCTCGACTACGAGGGCGGCCCGGGCATGATGGGCGAGTCCGGCCCGTTCGGCGAGGGCTCGGGAGAGCTCACCCCCGTGGCGGTCGAGAACTTCCAGATGCTCAAGCAGCGCCAGACCTCCGACGACCTGGCCGGCGGAGGCAGCAAGAAGGGGCGCGTCAACCTGCTCAACTGGGACGGCAAGGGCTCACCGCGGGGCCTGTTCCCCAAGCGCAGCAAGGGAGATGACGACTGATGCTGCGCAGACCCCGCCATCCCGGTCCTCGCCTGGACGCCGGCCGGCTGGCCACCGCCTGGCAGGTGCTCTCGCTCCTGCTGGAGTACCCGACCGAGGAGCTCGTCGGCCGGCGCGACGTCCTCGGCGCGGCCGTGGCCACGCTGCCCGCGCCGGTGCGGGAGCCGGTATGCCGGTTCCTCACCGTGCTGGACACCGTTCCGCTCGGCCGCCTGCAGCGGGACTACGTCGAGACCTTCGACGTGACGCGGCGCTGCTGCCTGTACCTGACCTACTTCGCCCACGGGGACACGCGCAAGCGCGGGCTGGCCCTGGTGCAGTTCAAGCAGGCCTACCGCAAGGCCGGTGTCGAGTTCGACGCCGCCGAGCTGCCGGACCACCTCTGCGTGGTCCTCGAGTTCGGCGCGGCCCATGACCCTGACACCGCCTGGAGGCTGCTCAACGACCACCGCGCCGGAGTCGAGATGCTCCGGATCGCCTTGGCGGAGAAGGGCTCCCCGTGGCACGACCTGCTCCTCGCCCTGGCGTCCACGCTGCCCGAGCTCAAGGGCGAGGACGAGGAGAAGATGATCGCCCTGATCGCGCAGGGACCACCCTCGGAAGAGGTCGGGCTCGACCTGCAGCCCTACGCCATGGACCCCAGGCTCAACCCCCGCCCCAGCGAGTCGATCGAGCTCGGCGACACCATCCCGGTAGGAGCGCCCTGATGGACACCTTCCTCTTCCTGATCTTTCCCTACCTCTGCCTGGCGGTGTTCGTCGTCGGGCACTACTGGCGCTACAAGTACGACAAGTTCGGCTGGACCACGCGCTCCTCCCAGCTGTACGAGAACCGGCTCCTGCGCTGGGGCAGCCCCCTCTTCCACTTCGGACTGCTCGGTGTCATCGCGGGCCACGTCATCGGCCTCGTCGTGCCGAAGTCATGGACCGAGGCCCTCGGAATCAGTGAGGACGCCTACCACCTCGTCGCGGTCACGGGCGGTCTCATCGCGGGCGCGGCCACGCTGCTGGGGCTGGTCATCCTCGTCTACCGGCGCCGCACGGTGGGCCCGGTGTTCTCGGCCACGACGCGGATGGACAAGCTCATGTATGTCTTCCTCGCCGCGGTCATCGTGCTGGGCATCTGGAACACGCTGGCCGCCAGCACCTTCGGCCACTACGACTACCGCGAGGACGTCTCACCGTGGTTCCGGAGCATCTTCCTCCTCCAGCCCAAGCCGGAGCTCATGGCGGACGCGGCACTGGGCTTCCAGGTGCACGCACTCATCGCGTTCGGGCTGTTCGCGCTGTGGCCGTTCACCCGGCTCGTCCATGTCTTCAGCGCGCCCCTCGGCTACGTGACCCGGCCCTACATCGTCTACCGCAGCCGCGACGAGGAACGCGAGGGCACCCGGGCGCCCAAGCGCGGCTGGGAGAAGGCGAGTCGCTAGCCGGAGCGCCCGGTGCCGGTCGTCGTGCCGCCACCCGCGGCAGGCGTCACCAGCTGTCGCGGAGCACCTCGGTGGGCCGCATGCGCCGCAGGGTCGCCGTGGCGGCGATGGCACAGGCCATCGCCGCCAGGAGTGGCACGAGGGCAGTGACGACGACCGAGCCCACGGGCAGCGTCACGATCGGGCTCACGATGAAGAGCGGCCGCAGGACCTGGACGAACAGGTAGCCCGTGGCCGTACCGACGACCACCCCGATGACGCCACCGCACAGGGCCACCAGTGCGGTCTCTCCGAGGACGAGGGCGAACCGCGTGCGGCTCTCCATGCCCAACGCACCCAGGGTGACGTACTCCTTGCGGCGGTGCAGCAGCAGGCCGAAGACGAAGATGGCGATGATGTTGACGCTCATGAGCGTGCCGAACAGCAGGTCCAGCCGGACCAGGGCGTGCGTGTCCAGGGCGGTCAGGCTCGACTGGTCCTTGTCGAGCGCTGTCGTGGTGGACTCCACGTTCATCGGGTCGTCCCTGCCCGGGCCCGAGCGCAGCGCTGCCTCGATGCCGGCCAGGCCTGCAGGGCTCTGGTCCCGGGAACGGAGGAGGAAGAAGTCGGCGGCGGTGAGACGGGTCGCTGCCTCGTAGTAGGTGAGGTTCGCCACCAGGTTCGGTCCGCCCTGGAACCCCGGTAGGTGCTCGAAGAGGCCCACGACGTGGAACGACTCCAGGGTCTGGTGATCTGTTCCCCTGGCGAGGAGGACGTCGACCTCGTCCCCGGTCCTGATGGACAGGCCGTGAGCACTCTCCGCGTCGACGAGCAACCCGTCGCGGCGGGTCCGAAGCCCCGAAATGGCGGAGGCCGCCGACAGGCCGACGAAGGAGGAGTCCGACAGCGGCACCGCGCTCTCGAAGCTCGCCGGGTCGATCGCCGCCAGGTCCTTGTGGTCCTGGTTGAACCTGCCGATGAGCACGGCGTTCCCCGGCTGGAACACGACCGGCGCCACGACCTCGACCCCCCTCACCTGCAGGGTGGCGGCAGAGTTCGTGGGGTGGGGCCGAGCACTGAGCGGGCTCGGTGTGACGCGCAGGTCGGACCCGACCGTGAAGCGTGCGTCCGCATGCTTGGTGGCGGCGTACGTCGCGGAGAACATCGTCAGCGCGGTCGCGAAGGCAATGACCAGGCCGACGCCCGCACTCCCTGTGGCGAGGGCCCAGGGCCGTCTCCTGAGGCTCCTCAGCAGGTTTCCCCGCAACGGTGGGCCGAAGGACGCCGTGCCCGCGACGGGCAGTCGCGCCGTGACCGACTGGAGCGTGCTCGCCGCGAGGAAGGTGCTCCCCAGCCACGCGATGAGCGGTGCCACCAGGAGACCTGGCCGCAGCGACACCGACTGGCCCTCCGACACCACGCCGGCGGGAGCCTCCAGTGCTCCGGAGCGCACAGCGACGGCCTCGGCGACCGCCGCTCCCAGCAACAGCACCATGACCGCCGGCCGTCGACGCCACACCGGAACGGGGTTCGCCGACGTGGCGCGGCCCTGGTGGGCGATCTCGCCCCGCAGTGACCGAGCACCGGGAACGCCCAGCGCAAGCAGTGTCGCCAGCATCCCGACCCCGGCCCCGACCAGCCCGGACACCGCCCAGTCTGGCCGGGCGGCACCGAGGACCAGGTCCCTTCCCAGGACCGCCACGACCGACAGGAAGCCCACGGCCGTGCCGAGGATCGCGCCGATGCCCGACAGGGCCACGGCCTGCCAGGCCAGCACACGGCCCAGGTGCCCGACCTGGGCCCCTCGCAGCCTCAGAATGGCGTGCTCTCGCTGCTGCGTGGCGGCGAGGACGCTGCCGGCGTAGGCGGTGAGGAAGACAGCCAGCACCAGTCCGGGCAGGCCGAGGAAGACGAACATCGTCCGGCCCATCGCCGCGTCGGCCCGGGCGACCTCGAGGGTGTTGGAGATGTTGTCGATGAGGTGGCTCTGGTCCGGTGCGACGCCCTTGACGGCGCGCGCGATGGCGGTCGTCTGCGCGAGAGCCAGCGCGGGCTCGGAGTCGAGCCACGTCCGGTCGACGAGCAGGTCGACCTCGGACTGCGGCAGGCTCTTCACCGCGCTGCCCTGCGCCGCCACGGCAGCCTGGAAGGCGGGCACGATCCGGCCATCGAACGTCGCGCGGTCGACGATGACCGAGTGCGGAACGTAGACGACGTCCTCGAACGTCTTCGCCCCCCGGCTGGAGAACAGCGCGGTCGCCCTTCCGAGGTCAGCCACGCCGCTCACGGGCAGCCGCAGCGGGGTGGCGCCACCGGGAAGTGACAGCGCAACGGTCGACCCGGTCCCCGCACCAAGCGATCGGGCGGCCTCCGCGCTCAGGACGGCCGACCCGGGTTCGAGCGAGCCAGAGGTGACCCGGACCGACGGGTGGTGCCGCGGGTAGTCCGGACCCATCGCGACGACACGGACGACCTCCCCAACCGTGCGGCCACCTGCGCCCAGCGACGCCGGCGGAAGGTCAACGAGCGTCAGGGCGTCGGCGGCAGCCACTCCCGGGATCCTTCGGATCTCGTCCTGAAGGTGCTCGAGGGTCATCGGTGCCGGGGCGTTCGCGGGCGCCGGAACGACCTGCTCCCGGCTGGAGACCCTGCCCTGGACGGGCAGCGTCGTGACCGAGGCAACCTGTTCGTCGGCGCTCGCGGCGTACTCGAGGGTGACGGTCGCTGCTGGTGGCAGGGTTCCGATGTTGAGACCCGTGCGGGCCGGACCGTGGGCCAGCGGGCTCTGGCCCCCGATGTCGGCAACCCGCCTGCCGTTGACCGTCAGCGTGCCGGGGGCATAGGTGAGTGGAGGCGGCGGCTCGTCCCTGATGACGACGTCGTTGGCGGGGACGGCCCCCTCGTTCTCGATGGTGAGGACGAGCCGCACCTGCTGGCGGCGCTCGAGCCTGCTCGGGCCCACCAGCCGCTCGTCGAACCTCAAGCCCCGGCCGAGCGGCGTGGTGAGCACCGACTGCATGTCCAGCGCGAGCGGGGCAATGGCCCGCTTCGTGAGCGTCGCACCCGACGCGTCGCTGAAGAACAGGACGCCGGAGAACAGCCCGATGCCGAGGATGATGCCGACCATGGCGGCAAGGGTGCGACGAGGGTTGCGCGCCAGGTCGCGCCAGGCATAGCCGAGCACTACGTCCCCAGCCCGGCACGGTGCTCGGCGAGCCGTCCGTCGGCGAGGCTGAGCGACCTCCCCAAGCGGTGTGCCACGTCAACGTCATGCGTGACCACCACCAGCGTTGCTCCCGTCGACCGCTGGGCGGTAAGCAGGGCATCGATGATGATGCCGGCGTTGTCCGTATCGACCGCGCCAGTGGGCTCGTCGGCCAGGATCACCGCGGGCCTGTCGACCAGGGCCCGGGCAACGGCAACGCGGTGACGCTGCCCGCCGGACATCTGGTCCGGCAGCTTGCCTGCGCACTCGGCCAGACCCAGCTGAGCCAAGAGCTCGAGGCATCGACCCGCACCGTCGTCCAGTGCGCACAGGGCGAGCGGGAGGGCCACGTTCTCGAACGCCGTCAGGTAGGGAAGGAGGTTGTCGGACTGGAAGACGAGTCCGACGTGCTTTCGGCGCAGGGCGGAACGGGCCCGCTCCGGCATCCGGGAGATCTCCACCCCGCCGACGACAACTCGACCGGACGTGGGCCGGTCGAGTCCGCCGACGAGGCCGAGCAGCGTCGACTTGCCGCAGCCGCTGGGACCGGTGATGGCGAGACTGCCGCCGGGTTCGACGTCGACGGTCACCCCGTCGAGGGCACGGACGAGGCCCGATGCAGTCCGGTAGTGCCTGGCCACGGCCTCGAGCCTGATGCCGGCGGGGCTCTTCATGCCTGGCCGACCGCACCATGGAGCAGTCGCAACCGGTGCTGTGCCGCCGCGGCGAACTGCCGGTTGTGGGTGACGTAGAGAAGGGTCAGTGCGCGTTCGCGACACACGTCCAGGATGAACCCCATCACCTGCTCGGCTGTCGCAGCGTCGAGCTCACCCGTCGCCTCGTCGGCGAGCAGGAGGTCGGGGTCGTTGGCCAGCGCCACGGCGACCGACACGCGCTGTGCCTCTCCGCCCGACAGCTGGCCCGGCCTGTGGTGCAGTCGCCGGGCGAGTCCGAGATCCGACAGAGTCGCCCGTGCCCGCCGCCTGACGTTGCCCCCACCGGCAATCGTCATGGCGAGCTCGACGTTCTCCTCCGCGGTGAGGAACGGGATGAGGTTGTCGCTCTGGAGGACCACCCCGATGGGTCCCGCGCGCAGGCGCGCGCGTGCGGTGTCGTCGAAGCGGGTGATGTCGCACCCGTCGTAGATGATCCGGCCCGATTCCGGCTGCAGGAGTCCCGCGATCACGCCCAGCAGGGTGGACTTCCCGCTGCCCGAGGCCCCGACGATGCTGGTCGTCTCCCCGGGGGCCAGCTCCAGGCTGGCATCTCTGAGGACGACGGCCTCGCTGCCGCCCTCCCGGTAGCTCTTGGACACGCCCATCACCCGCAGCAGTGGTGTCGGGGCGGGGACCATCGCTCAGGACGCCCGCCGTGCCCTGGGAGTGCTTCCGAAGACGTCCGGTGACTCGGTGCGGGCATGGGTGTCCAGCCTGAGGGCCTCGGTGCTGAGCTCGGCCAGCCCCCCGGCGCTGAGCTCCACCACGTTGACCAGCTCTTCCGTCTCCTGCGGATCGCCCGACAGGGGCACGGTCAGGATGCCGCCCACTCCGGGCGCGAAGTACTTGTGCTCCGAGCCGTCCTCCTCCAGGACGACCACGTTGGAGAAGCACCGGTAGGGCACGCATGTCCGCTGCGAGGTCTTGACCACCTCGGCGGTCACAGCCCCCTCACCCGGCACGAGCGCCTGCCTGAACGCAGGCATGCCCACCCGCAGAACCGCCGGCATGAACGTCCCGGACTCGGCGCCGTTCACCCCGCTCAGCCAGGCATCGGTCGAGTTGACGAACTGGCCGCCCTCGTAGCTCTCGGTGTACGAGCCGACGTAGAGCACGGTGCCGTCCTTCGCCACGGCGTAGAGGTCCAGCGACTGCTCCGCCAGCTCACCGCCGTCGAAGTCCTGGTCGAGGGTGACCACCGCATGACGCCCATCGACCTCCTTGGTGACGTTCGTGACGGTGAAGACCAGGCGATGGGACAGGCGCCTGCTGCCCTTGTTGACGAAGCCCTGCCGCACTGACTGGAACCCGGGAGTGAGCGGGAAGAAGGAGTTGGCCTTCGGCGACGGAGCCGACGTCGTGCTGGGACCGGCTGCTCGCGAGGGCGTTGTCGCAGGCGTGGGCGAGGTCGAGACCACGGGGGCGCGCGATGTGGTCGCGCTCGCGTGGGAGGTCGCCGTGCGTCCTGACGCCGTGGCCCCCGGCGCGCTGGCGCCATCGCACCCAGCGACAAGGCCTGCGCAACAACAGATCACCCCTGTCGTGGCCACGAGGAACAGACTGCGTGTTCGCCGATGGCTCGACACGGCTTCCAGTATGGCATCGGGGTCGGCCGAGGGGGAGGATTCAGCCAGGCAGCGTGGCCGGCCGCCGGGAGGTGGCAGGGCCCAGCGGTGTCACGCCCGACCGGTGCAGACAGATGCCGCATTCCGGGCGATTGCCGGGATCGCGGGGATCGCGGGGATCGCCGCGTTCGTCACGGAACGCCGCTCAGCCCCATACCGGTCGTCGCGAGATCTGGAGCTGGCTGACCCCGAGGTATCCGGTCCGGAACCCTGCCTCGCAGTAGGCCAGGTAGAACTCCCACATCCGCCGGAAGGTCTCGTCGAAACCCTGCGCGTGGATCTGGGGCCAGTTCTCGTCGAACCGGTTGCGCCAGAGATGGAGCGTTCGCGCGTAGTGGGGGCCCAGCTCTCGGCGCTGGCTGACCGCCAACGAGGTGTGCGCGGCCAGCGTCTCGTCGATGGCCTGCAGGGACGGGATGAGCCCGCCGGGGAAGATGTACTTCTGGATCCACCCGAACGAGCGCCGCGTGGCGAGCATCCTGTTGTGCGCCATGGTGATTGCCTGGATGGAGACGCGCCCGCCGGGTGCCAACAGCCGGTCGATGGACGCGAAGTAGGTCGGCCAGTACTCCTCGCCGACGGCCTCGACCATCTCGACACTCACGATGGCGTCGAACTCGCCCTCGACCTCGCGGTAGTCCTGCAGGCGCAGGTCCACCCGGTCGGCCACCCCCGCCTCGGCGACGCGCTTGGTGGCCAGGTCGAGCTGCTCCTGGGAGATGGTCACGGTGGTGACCTGCGCGCCACGCTGGGCGGCACGGATGGCCAGCGCCCCCCAGCCCGTACCGATCTCGAGGACGCGTGTGCCCTCCCGCACGTCGGCGTAGTCGAGGATGCCGTCGATCTTCCGCAGCTGCGCGGCCTCGAGGTCCACCGCCTCCAGCAGGTCGGCATCCTCGGGGAACCACGCCGACGAGTAGCTCATCGTGGGGTCGAGGAACGCGGCGAACAGGTCGTTGCTGAGGTCGTAGTGCGCCTGGATGTTCTCGCGGGACCCCTCGAGGGTGTTCTCGTGGTGCTTGGGAGGGCGCTTGTCCACCACGGCACGCAGCCGCTGCAGGGGCTGGGGCACGAGCGTGGTCAGCCGGGCGGCGAAGGGTGTCAGGAGGTCCGCGAGGTCCGTGCCGTCCCCCGCACGCCAGTCCCCTGCCATGTAGGACTCGCCGAAACCCACCTTCGTGTCGCGGCCGAGTCGCGCGAAGAACGCACTGGGACGGACGATCCGGAACTCCGGTGCGGCAGAACTGGTGTCACCGCCGAGGACACGGCCGTCAGGGGTCGTCACACGGACCGGCACCATGTGCACCGCACGCTCGAAGATGCCGCGTGCCACCGAGGCGTGCAGCGGTGCGCGGGGCGTCCGCGAGATCGCCGGCCAGCGCATGGTCGTGGTGATCGTCATGGGTCAGACACCCTCCTGTGATCGGTGGTGGGGACGCTGGACGACGGGAAGACGTCGCAGCCAGAGCCAGATGCCGTGCGCCCTGATGAGCATCGACACCTGTTGGGGCATCAAGGGTTTCGCGAGCACCTGTCGCAGTGTTGCCGACGTGGATGCCGGCACGGGACGCCCGGTGAACGAGGCCGTGAACGCCGGAGCACCGTCGCGCAGCAGGGTGATCACGGCCCCGACCCGTTCACGGCCGAGGGTGAACCGCATGTCGTACCGCCCGGCCAGGTCGTTGAACGGCGAGACGTAGAACTGCTTGTCGGCGGTGGCACGGCCGTGCTCGTCCGGTCGCAGGAGGTAGACATGCCGCTCCGAGTACGTGTTGTGCACCTCGGCGACGACACACTCGAGCTCGCCGTCGCCGCGGAAGCACCAGAAGACGGTCAGCGGGTCGAAGACGTGGCCGAGGACCCGGGCGTTGGCGAGCATGAGCACCCTGCCCCGCTCCCCCAGCTGTATGCCGTGCAGCGCCAGGTAGTGCTCCACGTTCTGCCGGAGCGTCCTGCGCGGGTCCCCGAGGTGGTCGGCCGGCCGGAAGGTGGTGAAGGGCCGCAGGTACCAGGGCGCGACCGGGAGGTCGTCGAGGTCGACCAGCCACTGGTAGACACGGTGGCGGAACCCGTGGCGGACCGGGGGGCCGGGCCGGTGGTGCAGTACCCGGCCGACGACCAGTGCGGGAAGGTCAGGGAACACCCCCACGGCGGGAACCGCCGGCAACGCACCGGCGACCGTCTCGGTCACCAGTCCACCCCGAAGTGCCGCGCCGCCTCGACGCCCGAGCGGCAGCCGTCCTCGTGGAAGCCCCAGCCGTGGTACGCGCCCGCGAACACCGTGGTGGTGGTGGCCAGTGACGCGAGTCGCGACTGGGCTGCGACGCACTCCGCTGTGTACAGCGGGTGCTCGTAGTCCATCACGGCTATGACGCTCCCAGAGGCGATGCGTGCCCGCGCGTTCAGCGTGACCAGGTACGGCTCCGCGGAGTCGTGGCCCTGGAGGCGGTTCATCCAGTACGTCACCACGGGGGCGCCGCCCAGGACGGAGCACGACTCCATGAGGTAGTTCCACGACGACCGGGCCTGCTCGGCGCGGGGCAGCAGGCTGGGATCGGTGTGGAGCACCGTCTCGTTGGGGGTGTAGGCGAAGGTCTTGAGCACGGCGAGCTCGTCCTCGGTGGGGTCGGCGAGCACGGCGAGGGCCTGGTCGGCATGGGTGGCGACGACGACACGGTCGAACCGCGCGGTGACACCGTCTGCCCCCTCCACCTCCACGCCCTCCGCCGTGCGCCACACGGCGCTCACCGGTGTCCCCGCACGCACAGCGGGGAGCTTCCCGGCGATGCGGTCGACGTACGACCTCGACCCACCCACCACGGTGTACCACTGCGGCGAGCCGGTGACGCTGAGCATGCCGTGGTGCTCGAGGAAGCGAAACAGGTAGCGCGCCGGGTAGAGCAGCGCGGTGTCCTGTCCCGAGGACCACACACACGAGACCACAGGAACGGCGTAGTGCGTGATGAAGTGCTCGCTGAAGCCCTGGTCCCTGAGGAACTCGCCATAGGTCGTCGTGTCGGTGTCGTCCGTGTGCTCCAGGAACGACGTGGCCCGTCGGTGGAAGCGCCTCACCTGGAGCAGCATCCGGACGAAGCTGCGGTCTGCGAGCCGCCACGGCTGGGCGAGGATGCCCCTCAGACCCCGCCCACCGGCATACTCCAGCCCGCACTCCTCGCACCGGATGCTCATGCTCATCTCGGTCGGCCGGACGTCGACCCCGAGCTCCGAGAAGAGGCGACGCAGCAGGGGGTAGGTCCGGTCGTTGTGCACGATGAACCCGCTGTCGACCGGGTGTGTGCTGCCGCGGGAGTCGACGACGTCGTGGGTGTGGGCATGCCCGCCCAGCCGGTGCTCGGCCTCGAACAGCGTGACGTCGTGGGTGCGGGCGAGCAGGTATGCCGCCGTCAGGCCGGAGACACCGGCGCCGATGACGGCCACGGTGGGCCGCCCCGGCGTTGCTGGAGCAGTCATGTCCCTCCTTCGGTGCGGGCGCTGTCCCGGATTGGTCATGACCGCGTCTCCCGGCACCTAGGCGGCCGTCGCCCCGACGACGACGCCCGTCGCCGCCACCGCGCCCAGGAGGCCGATGGCGACCAGCAGCCCGTAGCGGCGGCCACCACTCGTCAGCGCCACCACGGACTTCACGAGTCCGCTGGCCAGGAGCAGGCCGACGACCCCCCAGCGCCCGCTCTCCATGCTGAGGCCTCCCGAGCCGGTCAGGGACGCGATGCTCGCCGCCGCTGCGTGCAGCTCCGCCAGTGCTGCGATCCCCGCTGTCACCAGCGCACCGCTGTCGCCGAAGACGTCCTGCAGCCAGGCGGAGACGAAGAGGACGAGGGCGATCGCGGCGCCGAAGGTCAGGGCCCAGCTCAGCCGGAAGGCGCGCGCGGTGGCCTCGTCTGGCAGGGACTCCGCGTCCTCCGGCGCGCTCCAGATCCCCACCGCGCTCGCCGCCAGCAGCACGGCGCAGTTGACGGCCAGCCCCCAGCCGACGC
>Ga0247818_10000443_pt1 | contig 25904 bp, 43 predicted proteins | sample 13C_Glucose_Day1_FD_192424 | JGI IMG/M metagenome (GOLD analysis project Ga0247818, IMG submission 192424) | Soil microbial communities from agricultural site in Penn Yan, New York, United States - 13C_Glucose_Day1 | ecosystem: Environmental > Terrestrial > Soil > Agricultural land | place... | reverse complement strand
CGTGTACATCACCTGCTAGCATTCCCCGCGCCCGCATTGCGAAACCAAAAAAGACAACGCCGATGATTGGCCACGGGTTGGCCAATTGAATCAGGTAGTTGCTCAGTATCAGATAAAGCCCGGAACCCGCACCGCCCGCAGCGGCCCACCATAGCCAATTAAATGCAATTGAATTGCCATACTTGTGCCTCAACTTCATTTTTGCTCCAACGACTTGTTCAGCCACTTCTGGGCTTCTCGCTTCAGCCAGTCGGCCATCACCAGACCTTCCTCACGCTCTGAGGGCACGTCCGTCCAGTCCACCAACTCCAAGTGCATCGCTGCTTCGGTCAGTGCTTCGTAGCGGGCGACCATTTGTCTTGTGGTCAATTTCTTTGCCATGGCGTGCCTCCTCCTGGCGTGCATGTATCGACTGAAGCTCACTGAGTGTGAGCGTTCACCACAAATACGGTGGGGTGGGGCGTGTAGCCCTGCTCGATGTACCAAGCGGTCTTCGCCTTCAGGAACTCCCGAGCATAGCCTTCGGCTTCAGGTGCGCTCGCACAGTTGTGCAGGGCGCGGCGTTTGTCCTGGCCCGCGTATGTCGCATAGACGATTACCCCGAACTGCCCTTGCTTCACTTCGAGCAGCGAGACATTGCCAGAAACCGCCGCCGCCTTCCTGACTTTGCGCTGAAGCCCCTTCGGCAAGCAGGTGGACGGCAGAAACTGTCCACCCTGATACCACTCTTGGTTGTCCGGGCTTTTGCAGCCACCCTTGGGGGCTTGAAGTGGTGTCGTGTCCATCACGGTAATTCCTTTCACTGATTTCCTATTAAGACGCGACACCGCTTTCGGTTATCGAACCATCAGAACAGCTGCGCCTACGAAAACCACAAGCAAGGCCACAATCGCAAGCAGGGCGTAGAGCTTTTGGATCTGGGCGTTCGTGTGTTTGGTCATTGCAACGAGGTCGCTGAGGCCTTTCGTGTTGTCGATGACAGTAGCGCTCACAACCTGCTGATCGTTGTCCTTCGAGCTTTTGTCGGCGTGGACGGCAATGACGCTACCGCCAGCGCCAGCGCATGCATAAAGGATCACCTGGGTAAACACTGTCAAATTTCTTTGGAGGTCTGGGGCAAGTGTCGAAAATTCGACACCTGGATAGAAAACAAGCGGCGGATAAATCGACGTGTAGACGACTCCAAAAGCGATGATCATCATTCCTTTCTCTACTCGATCCAACTTGATGTCGAGTAGAGGGATGACGCCTAAAAAGCCGATACCTACCATCAGGTACGTGGCCGCAATCGCGTAGCCGTGTTGCACGGCGACAGGGATAATCACGGTCATGCAAACAATGGCAGCCACTACAAGGATTGCGGTGAGGGTGGTTTTGCGAACGTTGTTCATCGTGCGTTTTGCTCTTTCATTGGGGGGTGGACGCCCGACTGATCGGGCTTGCTTATTACAAAAAACCAATTGGGTCGTATTTCTCGGAGCGATCCATCGTCAGCGCTTCGACTTACTTCGCTCCTGAGCGCCGCTGCGCAGCGCCCCGGAGTTTCAACTGCCCGACTCTATTGCCCGCAGAGCGATTCGACGTACTGGCGATCACTGGGGAGCATGCGAGTGAAAGCTGCGGAGACAGCATTATCAAACAACTTGTCTGCCACGGCCTGGCTGCCAGCGTTGCCGCAACATTGTTCGCGCCAGCAGCGATCCTGCGCGGTAAAAATTGACTGCTGATCGGCCAGCGTCATGCGGGAGAGTGCCGCCTTGAAAACAGCTTCAACCTTACCCGTGGCGGGGCGGCTGGCCATGCATGCATTCCAGCGTTCGGCCAAGTCGGGATAGTCAGCGATAACAGCATTGCTCGGCAGGCTCGGCATATCGCCGAAGGTAGGGGCATCCGGCTCGTTGAAGTACACGGCATTGTTGACGAATGCGTGGTGAACATCGGCCTTTGCAGCCTCGGCGGTTGCCTCGTCAGAAAACCCGGAAGTGCCGTTGTAAGTGACGTTCCATTTGCGCCCGTGGTTGGTCAGCGCTTCAGCCTGAGCGACTTCTGCGAACTGGGCCTTAGTGAGTTCGTGGGGTGCTGGTGCCATGGTTCCACCTCAGTGCGTGAGTGTGGGCGCGATGGTCGCGCCCATTGTGGTAATTGGGGGATCTGCTTTGCCTGTTAGCGTTTGTGACGCGCCAGCCACTGCTCGACTTCTTCCGGGGTCAGGTCTTCCAGCGCCACAAGGCAGGTGTTGCCCCGGCACATGAGAACCGTGCGCGTGCCATCTGGAAGGACACCCTTGAAGTCGGCGTGGGTGTTTTTGTAGATCAGGTCGAGTTGGGCGGCTGTTGGCTTATTCATCGTCATGGCCAACCTGCTTGGCATCACGCTCCAGCGCTTCGCGCTTGCAGATTTCCTCTTCTGCCTTCGCCTCTTCCCAGTAGTCCTGCGCCATCTCTTGGAACTCTTCCAAGCTGATGTCCGGCTCATCGCTGATCCAGTCATAGCCGATCTCTTGCAGGCGCCACGCGGCGATCTCGGCATGATCCATTTGCTGGAAGTCAGGTTGGAAACGCTCACCCTCAAGACGCACCTTGGTATAGGCCGGAGCGAACTCTTTGATCAGGGAGCGCAGTTCTTCAATCAAAATGCAGAGTTCAGGTTCGTCGCCGTAAAGCGCTGGCCCAGTCTCCAGCAACTCTTGCATCTGGTAGCAATCGTTCTTCAACAGGTGCACGCGCAGCGTCGGGCTCACGCAGACATGGGCGGAAGCCTTGTTCGACTTCTTCACGGTTTCAATAACCGGGATGCCGCAAGCCATCAGTACGCGAGCCAGAAGTTCCAGTTTCAAAAGTGCCATTGCCGTATCCCCAAGGTGTTTTGTTTCGATGGGCTCAGTTTACCTTAAATGGTAAACATGGCAAGACTTATCTTTACCTTAATAGGTAAAAATATTGAGGGGTGAAAATGACCCAATTTATCCGGCTGAACGCCACCCACTCCAGCTCGATGTAGCAGCACCTGGCGGAGCGCTGTCGAGGCGTATGGCTCGCCGCGCATGCAGGGCGCGGCGCAGCATCAATGGCGCCTGCGGCCCCCGCCAAGTTGCTTGGGGAGGCCTTGGCCGCGTTACTGGTGTTGCGCGATCTGGGCTGGCTGGCGCTTGAGGTGCTCGTTGCTTTCGATGAAGTCGAGATCTATCCAGCGCGGACTATTGACCGGCGCAACCGTCATTTCGGAATCATCGTCGCATTGCCAGCAGCCCTCGGAGTCAGACCACGCACGCGGGTCGATACAACCTGCCTCCTCAACGACCACGACGCCATCCCTAACCGGTGCCGAGAGCAGCTCTACGCCCTCAAGGTACAGGACGGAGTCATTGCCCAGCATCAACGCCTTGCCGGGGTTCGCGGCCAGCAGCTTGTCGTAGGCGTCGTACAGGGCGTGGAAGGTCAGACCTTTAGCTTCGAGCATGGTAGTTCTCTCATTCGTTGTAGTCGGCCCAGCGAACCGGGCCAGCGGGTTAAGTCGGCAGGGTGTGTCAGGACTGTTTGAGTGCGACGTAGCGCGGGCTCGCAATGGCGTTGCTGGTTTGCATGCCCGAAGCATCGCCATCCCAGCAGTCGCAGTCGTCGTCGTAGGCCGACGGGTCAAAATCAAAGCCGTCATCGGCGCTGACTTCACCGTTCAGGTCTTGATGAACGCCGTACAGGTAGTCATTAACCAAAACAGCAAAGCAGCCATCGCCGATTTCCAGCGCTTCGCCCGGATGGTCAGCGAGCAGCTTCCTGTAGGCGGCGATTGTGTCGTGGTAGCTCATAGTCAACATCCTCAAGGTTTCCTACTGACTTGCCCCCAGTGAAGGGGGCATGGTTCAGGAGCGGGTGATGGTCGTCTGGGCAAACCCGTAGGTTGCTGTCTGGCTTTTGGCGCCAGCCTGAAGCGCGGCGAGCATTTCTTTCGCTCGGTCGTCAGAGATGTAAATCGAATCTCTAGCTTCCCTGACCGCCGCCTCTGGAGTTGCCGCTACAGCAACGAAGCCGTTGGAGTGGTGAACCTTGAACATCGTGTGTTACTCCCTCAGAAGGTGAACAGGAGGCCGCCGCCGTTACCCTTGTTGAACTGCGTCCCGCGAGGCACCGCTACCCAGTCGCTGCCGTCAAAGACGTTCAGAGCGCCAGCTTTCACGGTTGCCTTGAAGAAGCGGCCACCGATAGGGCCAGCGGCATAAATCCCATTGCCCCGATCCAGATGCTTTGCGATCTTGTTGCGGGCCTGAGCCGGAGTTACTTGGTTGGACATTTTGTTCATATCCTTGCGGGTGACTGGTGACACAAATGTACGCCGCTAGAGGCGTATACGCAAGCCGGTTTTAGCTAATAAAACAAAGTTTTTTTAATGTGCGCTTTGTGTTTGCGTGTACGTCCCTAGAGCGGTATAGTTTGCCCAGTGGAAAACGGAACTCACGGAGCGATCTGACCATGCCCTTTATCACTAGCAACGCCTCCCCCGACCTGATCCGAACTGCGGCAAAGCTGCATCACCTGGATGACGCATGCCGCCTTATTCAAGGCAGCTTGGGCATCGAGACTGAGGACATTGCTGGCCAGTTCTTCAGCGGGGCCAAGGCGCACGAATGGCCTTCGTTGAGCGAAGTGAGCAGGCGCAGGTTGCTCGTGGATTACGTTTCAACTGAGCAGCGCGCAGCACACGCCTGATAGCGATATTGATCACCATGGATTGAGGCTGCTTCGGGAGCCTCAGAGCAAAGGCAAGCGAACATGAGCAAGCAGCAACAAGAAACCAGCCAGTATTCAGGTGCCGACTTCAGCCGCCACTCGGCGGGCTTGGGGGATCTCGCGGCAAAGATCCAAAATGGTTTGTTTGAGCGGTTCGGTGTTGTCTCGATTCCCGAGCGTGCGCCCTATGGTGTGTACGGCTATGTGGTGCTTGATGCCAACGGCCAGACACTCGCGGCTGATTCCCCGGTGTTCGGTCAAGTGGTGCCAATCAGCTTCCATAGCCGTGAGGGCGCCGAGCAGCTTGCGGCCTTGCACAATGGTCGCGCTACCTACGGCACTAGCCACGGCGTGGACTCAGGCCGTTACAGCGGCATTGCGCGCTTCGGCAATCGCGGGCCTGCTGCGTGCCGGTTCCCGCTCGCCGCCGATCAGGCCGTGGTCACGGGGGCGGGCGCATGAGCATTCATACTGCCAAGTGGCAGATGTACGCCTCGAACGCTCGGAAAAAGGCCACGGAGGTAGCTCATGAGCTTCATGCCCAGTTTGAGGCGCAAGGCTTTCACGGTTTGACCGATTTCAGGCTTGTTCGCTTTGAGCCGATTGACGCCGCAGCCCTTGAGGCGGTGCTGAACTGGGAAAGCCATCGGTTCCCATGGGAAGACACCGCACGGTCGAAAAAGAAGCACCCCAAAGCGTTCGATCTGGCGCTGTGGTTTGCTGATCGCTTGTGCGGGCTGTGCTTTGCAGAACCGAACGGCACAAAGACCCTGATTCGGATTGTGCTGCTTGAGTCCGACCCCGATCCGCTGCACCCCCTGAAAGGCGCTGTAACCACGTTTATCTTGATTGCGATCAACCAGTACGCCAAACAGTGCCAATCAACGGCTATTGAGATTGTAGAGCCGCTGGCGGAGGTACTGCCGCACTACCTGTCGCTCGGTTTCCGGTTTCTGGGCGGTAAACTTGTCCTCGACGTGGATTGGACATAGGATGAACGCACAGAGGAGACACCCCATGAACAAGGCCAAAGCAAGCCAACGCCGCAAACTGGAGCGCAGTTCCAGTCCTGACCTGGATGTACTTCAGGCCGAAGCTCTGCGCGCCATCAATGTTCCCAACCAACTTGACGCCAGATTGCTGAACTCGCTTCTGCGTCGGGAGGAGAGCCTTGAGCCTGCGGGCCCGCTCGCTGGTAAGTAAAGGGTAGGGGGCTGGCGGCAAGTCGGCGCCCTCGATCATCATCCGCGTATCACTCCAAAGCCTGGCGCGCCCCTCGCGCTTTCCGGCTGTTGCTTTTCCCGCCCCACCTCTCGCCCATGGCGACATCTACCAAACCATCTTGAATGGCGGTGTGTCAGTCGCCCAGTCGGCTGCCCAGATGCTTACCATAAAAGGCTAAAATATCTCTGGCTTTGCCTTTACCATAAATGGTAAATTTGCCTCATTGAACAGGGAGACCTCCACGATGAAAGCAATGACTACCGCCGAGCTTGAACAGTTCCGCAACACCAGCGCGCTGGCCGATACCGCCGCCGCTGCGTACACCCTCGCCTGCGGCAAGAAAGCCCGTAACGTCGGCAGCGGCACCGTCGAGATTGAGTTCCCACGCAAGACCATGCTCAAGCACGGCGTCAACCTGAACACCTTGCGCATTCACGCCCAGTACCTGCTGAACAACATGAGCCGCTTCGCAGCTGGCGAGTACCCGTAAACCTAAGTCGTCCGGCACGCCGGACTGTCGAGAGCCGATTCCGTGAGTCGGCTGTCCACAGTCCAATACAACGCAACAGGAGCATGCATATGGAACTGAATCGCGAGTTGACCCGGTACAGCTCTCACGAGGAAGAGCAGAAGGCCTTTGAAGCTATGCAGCTGAAGGGTTTGGAAGTCGCCGATCTGCTGATGAAAGAAGGCAACGTGACTGCCCTCATTCAGGGGCATCACATTTTTGTAGCGCCTTACAGGGGCCAGCTCGAAGTGGCAATGACTTGCGACTACAACGACAAACCCCTCGATGACTCGGTCAATCTGTTCTTCCTGAGTGACATCGAAGGTCAAAGCGCGGACATGCTTGATGACATCCGCGAAGGCTATGAGGAGTGGCTAGCCTCGCCCACCTTCGTGCGTGGGGATTCCTGGCAGCACTGCGCAGACGCGCTGCATGACCTTGAACTCTGGCTCGACAAGGATGAGGCCAGTCGCTCCGTGTAACGAGGAGGGGCTCGAAGCAGCCCCATCGTCATGCGCTTACGTTTTGATTCCCCTGGTTAGTCGGTTGCTTGCGTTGCAGCATCCGGCACCATCTCCAAGCTGACGTTCTTGATCGATGTCCATTCCAGACTGTTTGCCCGATCAAGCAGCACCAGATGATTCAACCAGTCGAAACCCCAAACGCGGTAAGTGCCCGCGTCACCCCTGACCTTCGCGGTGTATTCCGGCTTCGGTGGCATGTTCCCGTACTTGCTTCGAGCCATGTGTCTTTCCCTTCTCTGAATGGTCACCTCAATACCCCCAGCTAAGGGGGGAGGGTGGCCCCGGCAATTTATTGAGCTAAACGTTTTGAGCTGATCGCATCAGTCGTTGCTTGAGCTGGCTCGCGCCGATGGTTGAGAGCGCCCACAGTTCCTTCGCGAAAGCGAGCGTGTTGGCGCAATCTGGAGTCGGGGCATTTGCGGTGCCACGGGCTTCGAGTCTACGGATGAAGCGATTGACCACCGTGTAACCGATAGCGATGCCGACAAAGTCGCAGAGCACCTGGGCAAACTGGACGTAGCCACGCGGCGGCTTTTGATACACGTGCTCGAAGGGTTGCGTGTAGACCTCCCAGCCTATGGAGATGAGCGCCAAGAGCAGCGCGGTAATGACCAGCATGCGCCTTGGTTGAAATACCCATTGGCTTATTTTTTTCTGGATACCCCATGCTGCCCCGCAGCCCACGAGGTAGTAGTAGAGCACCCAGAGAGATGCCTCAACTGCTTTGGGATTGAACAAGTCTTTTATCTCTCTGGGAGCGAAGGCGGCGATCACCACCAACCCTATGCCGACGGCACCCATCGATAGGCTAACGAGCATCGTTGACCTGGTAGCGAACGAGTTGCCGCAAAACCAGATCGTCAACACACAACCCATAAACCCGATGAGGTGTGCGACCTCACGCGGGCCAAACGTCCACTCATCACCGGAGAGCACGATTGGCTCGAAGTGGACGTAGATGGAAAACCACGTTGAGAAAATGATCAGAGCTGCGCCCAGTACGAGCATGGCCAACTTACTTTGAAATTCACGCACCTGGGGCACGTACCTGAGTTTCACCTGACTCATGTTCTGTAACGCTCCTTGATGTATTCCGAGCCATCGACTTTCTCATCCCAGATTGCCACCGGTTTGTCACAGCTCATGCAATAGGCGCGCTTGCTGACCTTCGCGTCGAGGCAGTCGTACATGTGCGAGTTGTCCGTGATGTAGCCGTCGAAGCCCCGCTTATAAACACCGCGACCGCTATAGGTCTGGATGACATAGAACTCGTCGTCATTGCCGCAATGCGGGCAAGCTTTAACCTCTTGAATCGATGGCAGGGCCATAGTCGTTGTATCCCTCAGGAAGTTGGCTGTGACTCAACATCGGCACGCGCAAGATTTTCAGCACGTCGCTCCAAGGCTCGCTCCATGTAGTGGATAGCCTTTTCGAGATTAGTAACAGCCCAGTCAGGGCAGGGGGTGGAACTCTTTTTTGTAGGGTCGGTTACCCAAGATCGCACGGTGCGAGGCGCACAAGGTCACCCCGTAACGGCAGAAATCAACTCTGCGCTTTTGGCCTGGGTAATGCCGTAAGCGTCGAGCAAGTGAAGAAAACGTGTGCGATTATCCATCCGCCCCTCTCTGAATCGGTAATAGGCAATACTGCCTAACCAGCTAATAGGCAATGCTGCCTAATCAATAAGTAGGCAGAGTTGCCTAGTCAGCCAATAGGCAAAGTTGCCTAATGGTCTCATTTTCGGAGTGACGCTTAAATGGCCGTCCTTCTACGGACTCGGCCCCGGTTTTAGGCCGAGGCTTGGTCGTCACTGGTGGCTTCTTCGAATTATTCGTTTTGGGGTTGCGAGGTCTTTGCAGCAACCTCCGGCTCCCCCTCACGGAGATACAGCAGCGCTGACTTCACGAAACCGAAGCTGCTGACCGAAGCGAGAGCGAGCGTTAAACAGATGGATAGAAACAACCCTGAGGAAAATGGAGCTTGAGCGCCATACATGGAAATGCCGATGCCGAATACTGCCGCTGCGAAGCTGAAGGCAGCGCTGTTGAGTCGAGTCATAAAATACCTGTGTGCGGGATTGAGGTCGTGAAATTTGGCATCATTCTACTGGCTCAGCCCCAGTTTGAGGCCGGGGCTTGGTTGTCCTGGTGCGCGTCAGTATCCGCGCATTCCGTACCGCTGCATCAGAACCGATGTGGCGCTACGCTGCGGCTCTATCATGTAGTCCAGCAAGTGTTCAGCCTCCCCATCAGTAACCTCTGCATAAATGACTTCGGGTGTTTTCCCGTAATGCACGGCGATGGATTCAAGAATCGCAGCCTTGGTTTTGCTGTCGATCACTGAAAGGAACTCTTCGGTACGGTGGGTCATTGGGTCATTTCCTTGAAGGCCCGGCGAACCGGGCTGTGTTGGGTTCAGTTAGTGAGGCGAGCGCGAAAGGTTGCTTTAGGGCCGTAGGCGCCTACGTTCTCGCGCCACGATTCGCGCCCCTGACTAATCGCATCATCGCGGTCGTACGCGCTGACAGAGATGTCGTAGCTGTCGATCACGCAATTGCCCGCGTAGATCTTTTCTGCAACCTCGATGCTGACGGTGTAATCGCGCAGTTGGCGGCGCAATTTTGCTTGTGCTTGTGCTTGTGCTTGTGCTTTTGGAGCAGGAGATGGAGCAGGGGCAGGGGGAGCAATCTCGGCCTTCGGCTTCGATGCTTCGAGCGCAGCCTTGTAGTCCGCCATTTGGTGCGAGCCATCTGTTGGGATTGGATCGTCCACACCGCCACGGGCGTCGATGGCGTTCAGGCACTCTTCATAGGTGCCGAACATAGGCTCACGGTGCAGGCCATAGCCCTCAAGGAAGACGTAGCACTTACCACCGTTCAGCTGACCAATATCAGGGTGCATGATCATGGCTATTCCCTCAGGCCGGATTCTTGATCTGGTAGACCGCAGCAACCATGTCGCCCGGACTGGCTGTAGCAGGAAGCTCAAGCAGGTTGCGCAGCTCGCTCAAAGCGTGGTGCGCCTCTTTGGCGGCATCACGGGTCTGCTGATCCAGCACACCGCAATCGCGTAACTGCATGAGCTTCCAGAGCGTGTCTTTGAGATTCATAAATGCGCTTCCAAAGTGATTTGTGGCTACCCGCTAAATATACGTCTCTAGAAAGGTATGCGCAAGCAATAAATTTACCTAAAAAGGTAAAATAATTATTGATGCATTTACCGTAAATGGTAAACTGACCCCATCGAAACGTACATTGAAGGGGAATCGGCAATGAGCATCGAAAACGCACTGAAGCAGCTCGAAGCACCAGCTACTTGGGCTGAAAAAATCCTGGCGATCAGAAAGGCTGCCGAGAAGACCGGCAAGCACGACCTTCACCTGGTGAAGCGCAACCTGGCTGTGGGCGAGGAGCACATGACCTACAAGGATCACACGGAGTTTGGATGCAGCTGTGACCAGCAGTACATCTTCGGTGAAGCCTCCCACCTCATCGAGGAGCGGGAGCTGCCTTTCGATGAAGCTCTGGCCGAGGTGAGGGTCGATCAATGCCTCGCCTCGCTCGGGTGGGCGGGGAACGGCGGCACCATGTTCTGCAATGCTGATCCCCAGCTCGGCGGAATCATCGACATCAACCGCCAACTGAATAAGTGGTTTGTCGTGTTCAACCACCCAGACCTCGATCTCAAAGAGGACTACGACACCCGCGAGGAGGCGTTCCGTGCGTTCCTCAAAGTGGTCGATGCGAAATACCAGGCGGCATAAGACGACACGCCCCGGATGTCCGGGGCGGTCAACCCTCGGGGAGTGGTGATGAGCAGATTCAAGCTTGCGGTATGTCGTGTTGGTGGCTCTGTGGTCGAGTCGAGCCATGACACGGTTGATCAGGCGGTTGACCAGCTGATTCAGGTGGTCGCCATGCGTGTTCAGAAGCGCTACCGCGCCAAGATCGTAGACGACGTGCGCCTCTACAACGTCTGCGACTGGAAGCACCGCGACTTCACCATGTCCATTGAGCTGATCATCGGCTAGCGCTGATGGACGAACCCCAAAGCCCTGCTCAACACGCGGGGCTTTTGCTTTTCCCCTCCGCCCGGTGCAACCGGGCCTCTCTGACGGCAAGTTTTTGCTACGGAAACAAAAGAGACCACCTTTTCAAAGGTGGTCTCTTGTCGTCCTGGCTGGCAGCAGCGCCATTTCTTACATGAATTCGTCGATGCCACGGAAGTCCGTCGGGGCAGTCTCAGTACGGCGCAGCCAACCCCGCTGCGTGCGATGATTAAGAGTCCGGCCAGCCATTTCTGACTCCAAGGCGTACACAGCCTGTTCGTTAGCTAGGTCGTAATCTTCATGGTCAAGCGCCTGCGAAACGAAGTCCCACACCGCATGGTAAAGCGCATGTTCCGCGTCGGGATGTCGGAGCGCTGGAGAGGTGGAAGCGATCACCCTGCGCACCAGAACCGCCGCCTCACAAAAGTCGCCTTTCGCGACGGCTTCCAAGCGTTGCGCGAGGTATTCCAAAGTTTCCTCGTCCATCATCGTTGCTTAGTCCTGCAAATCATCAACTGGCATTGGAATTGGTTCTGGGTCGATTTCTTGCCAGTCTTCATCGTAACAATTGCCGCCTTCTCCCATCGAAGCCCAGCAGCCGCTACGATCATGGTACTGAGCAATCGTCCACTTCCCGTCTTCTTTAACTCGGTAGAAACCGCTTGGGCGCTGCATAGTTTTTTTTGCTGGCATGCTGTTTTTTCCTAGCAGCGAACTGCTTATGCGCTCTCGCCGGATGACACACCGGCCTCGTCATTCAGTTCCGACATGCGATCACAACGGCGGAGAACGTCCAAGGAGACATTGCAGTAGATGATGAATGCACCGTCTCGGTTGATGGTGTCTTTCGCAGCAGCGAAAACGCCGTTGAAAGCGATGCCATTCTTGTCCTTCATCAGTTCATCCCAATTGTCTTTGGTGATGTGCAGGTTGTTGTCTTGGTAGTAGAAGTTGGTCATAAGTGCTCCTGGTTGAGGTGGTAGGTTGTGGTTCGCTCGCCATCGTACTGAAAAGCCCGCTGCTGCGGGCTACATCCTTGCACTGATCACGCGGCTTGTGGCTTGTCCTCGCCACCAAACGCATTGGTGAGGGCGGTTGCCAGATTGCCCAAGGTTTTCGACATGATGGTCATGCTGGCGTCGAAGTGCTGCAACACGTCGCCGCTGCCTGCGGCCTGTGCGGCGTCATCATGGATCAAGTCGTCGAACTTGATTCCCTCAAGCACCAGCTTGTCCGTCAGCTTGAATGACAACTTGTTCTCCCAGGCGAGCGCCAGCTTGGAAGCCTTGCGCCCAGTCGCAAGATGCAATTGCACCTCTTCCGAGGACAAGTCCATATCGCTCAGACGCGCCTTGCTTGCCTTCTTGCCGTCCTTCTCGCCCGCCAGCACGGCGCTGTCGAGAATCGTGAAGCCATCTGGAGCGGCGCCGCTCTTGAGCCATGCGGTCATGCCGTCGGCTGGGCTTTGCATGGTGCGCAGCGGGCGCAGAGGCAGACTGCCCAACACTTCGCGGAGCGTGCTCAGCAGATCTTCAGCTGCGCTCGGCGTACCGGTCTCCACGAGGATGAGGTTTTGCGCTGGTAGAATCAGGGCGGTGGTGTGCTTGCAGTCAGGGACAAGCGTGGGGATCATCCCGCTGATGACCAGCTCCTTCAGCTCTCTGCGTTCTTTGCCCTTCACCTTGCGATCTTGCGCGGCCTCGATCTCGCTCACCTTCTTATCGACCTCGGCATTGACCGCTCGCGACGGCACCTTGCGGAACCACGACTCGGCACAGATCAGAATCCCATCACCGCACGGATGGGCGAGGATTTGCGATTGCACGCCATCAACGCGGGGCAGGGGAGTGGTAAACCCGTAGGTGCGCAACTCATCACCGCCCAAGGGGCGCGCCAGCTTTTCGGAAAGAGCCGCTTGAAGGGTATCGACGCTCAGGTCAACGTTGTCTGTGAGGCTGTAGGCGAGCACTTTCTTGAAAAATGTCATGTACGTCTCTTAGTGCGAGTGAGTGGGGCGCCAAAATGGCTTTGGAGTAGTAGCGGCAAAATGATAGCCAACAAAAAAACAACGTACAATGCTATTGCACATTGTTAATCGCTGCGTAGAATTGTGCGCAACAGCTTGGTTTCCTGTACATTTTATGTAGGAGCCATTTCAATACATCCTAGTAAACGAGCCCTATCCATGAATTTGAATAACTACTTCGAAATTCAAACCCTCGATGGGGCGACCTCTCGAAATTCCTTTGAAAAAGTCATGCTGGCTGTTCACAGCCTTAACAGCCTGGGCGCTAAGCTAGTTGTTGACTGGCCCAAGTGGGCTTCCAGCGCCAATTACTTTGGTAGCACCATGCGAGTGTTCGGCACCGAGGATGAGCTGGCGCAGGTTCGAACTGCGGTAGAGGCGCACGTTGCCAAAGTCTTGCGCGGAAAATTCGCCAAGAAGCCGATGGTTCTGGGCCCTATCTCCAAAGTGCCAGAGCACGCCAAAGTTACCTGGATCTTCAAACGCCACCGCGCTCCAAGTCGGGGGCGTTCAACCTCGCACGTTCAGCGGCTAACCCGTCGCGCAATCGCACGCGGGGAGCAGCCCAAAGAGTACGAACCGAAGTTCGTTGAGACTCACACGCTGATGTTGCTCTCGCTGACAACGGCAATGAAGTTCCCAATGGACATCTGCCGTGAACGCCCAAGCCATTTGGATTTTGTTGACTGTGAGCCGTCTTCCTACGGGCTTGGCGTCCCGATCCCCCGATTTTGAGAATCACCTGGCAAGATAGCAGTATGCCACCCCGCTTGCCGCTGCTATCATGCAGCCCTTGTTCGAGGGTGAGATGCGTCCTGATAGGGGCGCTAAGGCACTCACAATACTGAAGAACATCTGTCTCTGAGCAAGTGAAGGAACATCCCTCAGACTCCCGCAGCATATGCGGTCGTTTACTACCGCTGAACAAGCGACTCCTGCTAAACCTAACCCGCTAGGGAAGGGCGTAGCATTAGCACCGTCCACTGAATAAGTGGTTCCACGCCAGCTCATAGAGCTGGCGTTTTCATTTCTGCCTTCAACGAATCAGCGCGAGTTGCAACCGGTGTGTTGTGTGCCTGGACGATCAGCGCCACGAGGTCGGCCAGCATCTCGTCGTCAAGGATCTGCTTCGTAAATGCGTGAATCAGCCGATAGCCATGAAGGGTGAAGAGGTTGCAGCGCATCCGATCAGCCTGAAAGGCTTTCTTGGATTTATGAAACGCGAACCCGTCTACCTCCACGCAGATTGATGATGAATGCAAATAGATGTCGGCCCTGAATTTTCTATCGGGGATCAGGCCTTCGCGTTCCCACTCAGGCACACCTGGTAACGCTTTGCACAGCGCATCGTAGAGTTTGCGCTGCGGTATCTCGTTGTCTTTCTTCGCGCATGCCGCCAGCTGAGCAGCTGCGGGCGGCAGAGTGGCCTTCGGTGGGCTGGTGGTAGCCTGGCGGGCTAGTAGGGCGATAGCGTCCGGGTTACGGCGCTCACGCGTACCACGGGTAATCTTTTCGGCTTCTTCTTTGGTGATCAGGCCGCGAGCTACGGCATCGGCTGGTGAAAGGCGGAGCCCCACAGCTTTTCTCCTTGATAGTTTGAAACTGCTTATTCAGCAGAACTCACTTATCAAACAAGAATGATTATTACCTTACATGCGTAATCTCATTCTTTATAATTCAATAACTTGTATTGCGCATAGTCGCGCAAGCGCTCGCATGCTGGGGGTTCCAGCATGCGAGGTATTACACGCTTGTACAGCGAAACAGATACAGCTGCCTATTCGGCAGAGTAGGTATGTCAAGATCACCCCTCGGAAGGGGCTCACCTAACGCCGCCTATTCGGCGGGATTGAAGGGGCGGCACGAGAGGGCGTGTCGGCTTCAGATGTTGCACCTCTTAAACAGAGGGTTAGCACTTGGGGGAGTCTGAATTAGCTGACTGAAAATAACATTATCACAATTAAGTGTAGTGCAAAATTTATTTAGTATTACTGTACGTGCGAAGCGCATGAATAAACAGTGCATGTTGCAAGCACGCTTGTTTGGAGCCGTTGTGCGCAGCCGCGCAAATAGCTTCTATATCTTCAAGTGAAGCTTTTGTTATACGAACATTAATGCGCGTTTTATCGTTTCGTCCGCGTACCCACGTTCCAAGAAGCGCCTCGATCTCCTCAGCTGGTTCCTTCTTGAAGTGGGCGAGGGCAGCAGCGATCCACTCGGGCCATTGCTTCTCCGATTTCTGCTGGGCCTCGGTGATCGTCTTGATCTGATCATTGGGAAGCCAGAGCGGGTACGACGTTGTCGGAACCGGTGCCCGCTTTGCGGTTGGTGCAGGTTTGCGGATCATCTTAGCTCTCGACCTCATCATCTAAATGGTCGAGACCTTTGGCCATCAGCTCGATCACGTCTTCAAGATATTTTTTCCGCTGCTTTTCGGGTGCCGCTGGCCAGCCCTTCAGGGCCGTCTCAATTGCGGTCTGGCTCGCATCGTCGAGGCCTTCAGTTGTCTTCAGGGCAACGAGGATTCGCTTGCCAGCTTCAGTACCTGGTAACCGTACCTTTGCACGTGGAAGCGGTGCCTCAGGTTTTTGTGGGGCAGGCCCTTTCGGTGCAGGCGGCTTGGCGTTGTTGACTCCTGGAGTTGCGGCCTCATTGCCATCCGTTCCAGCGTCGTTGATGACGTGGGCGCCGGGGTTGACCTTCAGGAACTTGAGATAGGCACGTGCGTGCATGTCGATCTCGTTGATGGTGCTGTAAACGCCTGAGTAGATGGCCGTCATCACCTCGCATTCTTCAGGCAGCAGGCAGATAACGCGCCAGCGGTGAGACCAGCTGCGCGAACGACCTGCGAACTCGTCCTCAAAGAACGAGATTTTGACCTTGCTGTTGTTCGGCCCACACGGCTCTTTCACTTTCGCCGCGACGTACATCCGCATCGAGCGCACTTGCGACTGAAGTGAAATGTCAGACCGGTCGAGGTTCTCGTGGATCGTCTGGCTCAGCGCCGTGATGTCATCGATCTCGTTACCTGTGCAAGACACGTGGTCGATGCTGGCCAGGCAACAGGCCCAATATCGCCGCTCGCCGCCGACGATCTGAAAGCCGTTGTGCACTGGCCGGACTTTCACTGGCTGAATGAGGCCGTCTTTGAGGACGTTCGAGGACAGCGCGAACAGATCCGCCCACTCAGAGATGATGGTGACCACGCGCTTGCGGGTTTCCGCGTCCAATGGCTCGCGGGCAAAGCTTTCCACTGGCTTGCCTGTAATGGCAGCCCAGCGTTTGGCCGTGTGGGCGTCTGGTGGATTGCGCAGCAGCATGCGGGTGACACGGTCTTGCCAGCGGCGGTAGTGAGCACGCCAGATGCTGGTCTTTTCTTCTTCGGTCGGATTGTCGAAGTTGAAGCTGTGACCTGATTTTACTTCCTCAGCAAGCCACGTCTGACCGGCTTCAGTTTTCAGCCAGCCATCTTTGACCTTGGCAATCCACTCAATCGTGCGGCGACGGGAGAGCTTGTTGATGTGGGTTGAGCCAGCATGGCGACTTGTGCCATCAGCACGCTCCGGCTGGATGATGTAGGCGTCACACAGCTCCTTGTAGCGCGGGTTGGTTGGCGTGGGGCGGATAGTGGTCGCCAGCAACCTGGATACGGGCCGCAACGCGCTTGCAGGGTCTACGATGGGCTGCTGACCAGAGAGCAACCCAAAGTCCGTTGCAGTGCTTGCGCCCTGATCTCGGGAAATGGACTTGCGGACACTCATTTGATGCACTCCCAGTGGTCGCGGGACTCCATCACCTTCTTGGCGACAAGTTTCACAAAGCGGGTGGACTCAAAGCTGCTTTTGCTTTCCGGGTCGGCGAACACCTGATCCGGAGTGTTTTTCCAGTTGTCAGTTTCTGGGTAAGCGACAAGGTCAGTCAGCGGGGAGTCGAGCAGGTATGCCGCCAGCGGCGACGACTTGATGCGATCCAGTTGCTGCTTGTGAATCAGGGTTCCCTTCTTCACGCAGTTCGGCAGCATGCCGAGAAATTCGAGCGGGATGTCGTTCGACTCGCGGCGCTCACTGACCATGGTTTGGAAATAGCTGATCATGGAGAACACGCCATCAGTGCTTTGTGGTTCCGGCACAAACGGGATGTAGATGTGAGTTGCCGCGTGAATGGCGATGTCGATAATCGAGGTACGGGTCGGCGGCGTGTCGATGACGACAAAGCTGTACTTCTCGGCCAGCTCTGGTGAGCGCAACCAGCGGCGCAGCGTGTCAGCCGCTGACAGTGCCGTCTGCGAGCCTGGGCGGAAGGTCTGAACGTGCACCAGCTGTTGTTCGTCGTTGGGCACGATGTGGATCATGTCGCTACCAATCGGCTGGCAAACATCTTTGGGGATGATGCCCATTGTCTCAAGAAGCTCGCCAGTGTTGCTCGGGTAAGGGATTGGCTCAAATCCTTGGTCACCCAATCCGAGGAGGTCGAGCCACAGATCACAAATCGACGTGCGGACAACGGCCTCTTGCAAGGTCACCAGCTCAGGGTGTGGACGTGGGGTGGTGTAAGGAGAACCCATCACGGTTTCGAGCAGGTTCCAGCGACGACCAGTGTTGCCCTGCGGATCGAGGTCGATGTACAGGATCGGCTTGCCCTGGTGGTAGTAAACGTCGTTGGACAGGCCCTGCACCAGCACGCGACTGGTGGTGGTTTTGCCAACGCCGCCTTTGTAGTTGGCGGCGACGATCACGGGTAACGGCTTGCGGGTGAAATCAAATTGCTGCGGCTTCTTGAGTACCATTCAGGCGCCCCCAATCAAAGTAATGTTCTTTGTGCCAAGCGCATGCCCCCCGCTGGCTTTGGGGGGATGATACACAAGCGTGGTACAATTGCGTAGTACAAAAATCAGTTTGCTGTGGTATCAATTGAGGGCGCGTGTGGCACTCGTCGGATGGTCTGTTCTGCTGTGCCTGGCTGGCTATGCTTCAGGATTGGCCTGACAGATTGGCTGGTGTTCGCGGCGGCGTGCGCGTGCCAAAAATGACAAAGCCAGCTGGTTAGGCTGGCTAAGATCGCGGGCAAGTGCTTCCTCTAGCGCTGCGCTGAATCCAACGCGTAATTCCCCAGCTCAAGCTCTGTCAATTGCACGCCATTCAAACGGTACTCGCCCTGGTGGCAGCTGATCGGCGACGGGTGCTCGTTCCCCTCCACCGGAACGCTGATCGGCTCGACGTAACCCGGTTTGTCTGTGTCGCCCGCTTGATGAATCGCAACCACCGCAACCCCGTCCTTGCAGGAAACATCGTTCCGCACGAACGCCTTGAGGTCTAGAACCGGTATTCCGCCACTTGCAATAACTGGCTCAACAGTCGTCGGCCACACTGCATAAATCAAGCATGCCGAACCCACGAGCAGAGCGACTACCAGCGTGTAGTTCCGCACGATTTCAGACTTGATTACCCAGCCTTCAAGCGTTTCGTTTTTCGACATTTTCAGTTCCCAGCCTCGGTCGCTATCGTGAGTTCAAGATCATCGCCATCGATGCCTGACGGGGTAAGGGTCACGAACAGGCCGTCTTCGAGCACAAATTTGATGGTGTTGTAGCTGGTGGCTTCGACGGACACGATGCGTTTTCCTACCAGCTTTTCACTCACCGCCGACATCGGTGAGAGGTCAAGACTCTCGGCTCCGTCGGGCAAGCCTGCTGCTGCCTTGAACATGCTTTTGGTTTCCGACATTACTGATCCCTAACTGATTCTGCGGGCGTTGAAATGGCGCCGCTCCTACGGCCACTGCCCCACTTTTTAGGGCGGGGCTTTGGGGTGCCTGGGCAGATCAATCCTACTCGCCGTCGTAAAGCCAGAACCCGCATGACGTGAGGAACAAGCCGATCCCGATAGCGCAGCAGGCATAAAAGGCTACAGGGTTGAGATCCCCAAATACGCCAAATGCGCAGAAAATAACTGCCGGTATCATGATTTTGGTGCTGCGTGGCATCGCGATTTCTCTCTATGGTGTTATTTGCTCAGGCCCAAGAAGCAAGGCCCTTTGGCGCAATTCAGTAGCGCTTGAAATGAGTCTGCCGACTCAGCTTCCACGGGTTTCATTTGCAACTGGAAGTGCACCAGTTCGCAGGCGTCCGCCGCAGAGATGTTGTAGGTTTCGCGGTTCCACTCTCCAGAGTGAGCGATGAATACCTCGACTGCCTGGCGCGCACTACGCGCTGCCACAACTTGAGTCCAGTGCACATTCCACGCTTTCAGTGGCTGGCCTGCCAACTCGCGCTCCAGCACCTGGATGCGCTCGTCAGTAGAAAGGCTCTCGAAAGGCTTGACCGCCGCGTCTTCGTTCAAAGGCCAAGCGCTGAGCACCATATCGCCCGCGTACACCAGAACTGGAGCGCCGGACTCCTCAAGCGTCCAGTGGCCCTTGTCATCAAGCTGGGCCAGCGCATTGCAAACATCCCCCTCGCCATCCCAGTTGTTGATGTGTCGGATTGCGTATAGCCCCGGCTTGATCGCAACACGCGACAGTCCCGACTCGGACTGAACAGATCCATTATTATCCACGATTACCGCTCCTTGCTGCCTTGCGGGTTATTTTCCGCCGACGGGGGAGGTGTCCCATCGGCAACCGGGTTTGAGTCACTGCTGGCGCTAGCCCCTTCCCACCAATCGTCCGAGTCTTTCCAGTGCTCGCTGACGATCTGGGCGAGCAGCTTCTGCTCTTCGGTTTGCTGCGGGTCGTCTTTCCAGTAGCGATCCACGAACAGCGCGCTTAGGGCTGACCAAGCAATTTGCTTGCGCACACCGTCTACGGTGTAGGTCAACGGAGCCTCGCCGTTACCTTCGTCAATTACGGCGCCTACCATTTCAATACGCATTGCCGGTTCCTCCCTGAGTTAAGCCACAGCTTCGTTGGTGATGATGGAGCCTTGCGGCGGTAGGGCAGTCTCGGCGCGCAGGCCCTCAAGCGATTCAAGCGCTGTAGCGAGCACCTTGCTATCGCGAATCCGCCAGTACTCGTGAACAGAGCTGATCGAGGTACGCACGGAAGAGGTGACGCCTTTGCGCATGAGAGCGGCGACTTCGAACGCCATCCAGTGGCGATCAAGCGGAAGATCTTTGGTTTCGATCCAGAACCGCGCCTCAGTGACCTGAAAGAGCATCTGGTAGACCGCGAGCACGACCTTGGCAAGAGGCTCATCAGATTTGTCCAGCTTCGCCATAACCGGGCCAATGGTGCGCAGTCTCTTGATGCGCAGGCCGTTGGCGTAAGGAATGGTTTTCGTGGTTCCGATCAGGCTTGGCAGCAGAAGCTTGAAAAAGCCCTTTTCCTCAGGCGCTACGAGAACGCCCAGCTTCGAGGAGCACGCCATGCAAAGCGTGTTGGCCGCGTAAAGCTGATCGGACAAGCGCGCCGACTTGGAGCCGTAGGTGAAAGAGGTCATCTCTACGTGACCGCAGATGCTGGCGCTGTTCGCCGAGAAGTGGTGCTTGCTCATTTCCTAGACCCCAAGGTGTTTGGTTTTGATGGGTCTATTATTTACCATATAAGGTCAAAGAGCAATGAAAGAATTGACCTTTTAGGGTTAATTAATTTCAGCTGATGGAAGGGGGGTGGGTCAGTCGAAGTTGAGCATGCTGGGTCTGTCTCCCACCCGCCAGATGAGCCCTAGACCGGCCATCTCGCACAGCATTGCCCAGCACGGGTAGGGAATGCTGGCGCGGCCTGCGAGCCAGTCAGCGACAACAGAGGAGCCATCAGGGTCGAGCCCCAGCAGGCCTGCAATTTTCTGGTTCTCCAGGCTGAGCCCCGTCCTTTTGCTGATGGCAAGCAGCAGGCTCTGAACTTCCTCAGGCGCTGGCGACTGCCATTTACTGGCCACGGTTAAGCACGCGCTCCGAATTATCGGCATGCGAGTACCTGCCGCTCTTCGTTGGCGCTGGGCTGTGTGTGTAGCACCTGGGTGAGTAGTGCGTGGATCAAGGGGCTTCCCCGCTGAGTTGAGTTCGCCGACTGGCGCTAACTGCGGTTGATATTATATGCAATGCACAAAGTCAACAACTGCTCAGCTTGCAGGCTGGCGACTGCGCATTGGTCAGCACCTGGTTAGGGTTAGAAGAAATCTGGGTGAATCGAGGCGCCACGGTAGGGCAATGGTTTGGAGCTAAGCGTGTTGGCCTTTCCCTTCCATCCCCCACAGGGGGATCGACCAGTCACTGAATGGACTGAAGGCTGTACGGGGTTTTGCGGCTTGCAGCAGATCAGGCGGTTTTCGCGCTGACTTCGATTGCTTCGAAGCGGAGATGGTCGATCACTTGCGTGTACTCGGCAACAAAAGCGTTCGCGAGCACCTTGTACGGCTGAATGCAATCAGGCACCTGTCCTGACGCGCCTTCGAGGGCGGCGTCGTACCCGGCTTCGCCAGCAAGGTTTTCGGCGCGGTATTGCATCCGATCAAGATCCTTCAGGGCGCCGGTCGCAATCACATCGCAACTGGAGCGCACGTATTCGACCTGGATCAGCAGGCCGCGTGCCTCAAGGCATTTGAGGGCAGGGGAGGGTTTCTTGCTGCTCATAGGGTTGGCCTCAGATAGCAGACAGTGGGTGACCGGTCTCAAGGGTTCGGTGAGTGATTGTCACAACGTTTAATAATTCTACACGACGTAATCACAAATCAAATATCTCGTTTGTCTGATATTGGTCTTAGTGTCCTGGTGGTCACCATTTAGCCTGATGAGACGGCACGAACCAAAGCAGCTTTGCGTGGCGGCACGCAGGCTTCGATTGCAAGGGGCCGAAGCCCCTAACACTTGCAGCATGGTCGATGGAACCCAGTCGCAGCGGGCATTCATGCATTGGGTTCGGGTGGATCTGTACGCTCGGTTCGCTCAAGGGTGAGCGGTGAAGTTGATGCGTTTTGGCGGTGTCCTGGTGCGATTGAAGGTCGCCTAGAACGGATTCCTGCAACTAAGGCGCAAATTCTTGACACCTCGACCGACTCTGTAGAGTATTATTATATCTGGTTTTCAGGAGCGCGAATTTCGCTCAACACTCGACGGTGTCGAGTACGGCGGCAAATTCAGCTTGTTGTCACTCCGGTTCATTTTCATGGCTTACCCCCACCTGAACGACTTCAGCTTACAGAGCAGTCTGCCAGCTGATGACGCCATGGGCAGGGGATCGACAGCGGCATGAACACGTAGTGGGTGAGCGCCCGAAGCAGTAGAGCGTCAATGCCGCCAAAAACGGGGCAATGGGTAGCTCACAAGTGAAGAACTCAGCGAGAGGTTGGAGCAGGAATGAAAGCCCTATACGAAATCGAAGTTGAACAAGGAGCGCAACTGTGAAGCGCAGTCATCTCGCCATCGCCCTGATGGCGGCAGCCGCATTTTCCTCGACAGCTTCCGGGGCTTTCTTCATTGAAGAGTCCGGCATCGTTGGTACAGAGCGCGGCCAAATGGGGAAGTTCCAGCCATATGACGCGCAAGGCAAAGCAACTTTTGCCGTTCCAAGCGCTGGCATGGAACCAAAGCAGGCCCGCTACAAAGACGCTGAGCTTCTGGTTGATCTGGCGTACACGCCGGTAACCCAGCATGGCTCGGGCGAGCCTGGCATTGTTCCCGGCTTCGGCGATGAAATTCCCTTCGATAGCGCCATGAGCATGATCCTGCCGAACGGCTGGCAAGTGTACAAGGCGAAGGACTTTGACAAGAAAGGCCTTCCACTGGTTGTCAGCTTTTCCGGTGGGCGTACGTGGCCTGACGTGCTGAAGCAAGTCGGTGACCGCTACGAGCTGCATTTCCATATCGACTGGTTCGACCACACCATCATGCTCTCGAAAGGGCGCAAGAGCATGTCGATGAAGGCCAGCCAGATGGCTGTGATTCCTGAGCCAGCACGTCCAACCAAACCAATCACACCGTCAACCTCTTCGGGTTCTACGGCAACTGGTTCCGCAGCAACTTCGTTTGCCGCTGCATCGCCGTCGATTGCAGCGCCGGTTAAGCCCGGACTGGGCGGCGCCGCCGTTATGCCAGCTTCCACCACGCCCGCGTCAGTGCAGACCGCAGGTTTCACCAAGACAGTCATCAAAGGTGGCGAGGTCGCGTCCTCTGCACCAGCGACCACCCTTTCGGCTGCCTCCGCAAGCGTTGTAGCAGCTTCCGGAAAAAGCAGTTGGGTTCCAACCAACCCGGCGCAGCCAGCCGTGGCAGCTCCGGTCGTTGCAGTAGCCCCTCCGAAACCTGTGGAACCGCCAATCCCGGTCTGGTTCGTTTCCTCCAAGGATCGGACGATTCGTGAAGCTCTCAAGAGCTGGTCGAACATCGCAAACTGGACGTTTGAGCCTGAGCACTGGGCGGTGTCAGTCGATATTCCAATCACTGCTGGCGCCCCGTTCTCGGGTGACTTCAAGACAGCAGTTCGCCAGCTGATCGCGACCACGGAGCTGGGTGATACGCCTCTGCAACCTTGCTTCTATACCAACCGTGTAGTGCGTGTGGTGCCCATCAATCAAGTGTGCGACCAGATGAGTGCCCGCTAAATGAAAACTCTTTTGAAGAAAAACAACTTCCTACCAGCGGTGCTCGCTATAGCGGTGGCGCTTGCGTCCGGCTGTTCGACGTACAAAGACAAAAACGCAATTGACGATCTTGAGGCGGATCTGGGTGGCGCGACGAATGAACATGTAGCCCGCAACATGAAATCGGTGACGCTTGATGCAAAGCGTGCCGCTCAAGAGGTGAACCGTCCGTACATCACAGGCAAAGCCATTCCCCTATCTCGGGAAGTGACGTTGCCAGCACCGCTGCGCGGCACCATTAACACGACTTTGCTGTTCAAAGATGACGCTGACCTGATCACCCTGGCTCAGCGCATCACCGATGCAACGCACATTCCTGTAAAGGTCATGCCGGATGCGTTGTTGCCCATGGAGGACTTCGGGCCGCGCCTCAACGATACGACAAGCGGCCAAGCTTCCCCAATGGGCAGAAGTGCCCCTATGACGGCAAGCACCAACCCGGTGGCACTCAACTCGCCACTGCCGGGTGCAGGTTACACCCCAGTCGCTCCTGTGCAGATTGGCGCGGTAACGCAAACCCCAGCAACAAAAAGCAAAGTCGTTGCTCAAGCAGATAGCCAGATGTTGGCGCCCACGCTCGACTCCATTGCAATGCGCTTGGGCGTGTACTGGAAATACGACGATGCCCTGGCGGCGATTGTCTTTTACCGAACTGAAACCCGTTCGTTCGAAATCCGCGGTGCTGAGATGGCTGCGAGTTCTGAGATGGCGATCGATCTCAGTGGCGGCGTGGATAACTCAGGCACAAGTGGGCTGAACAGCAAGTCGAAAGCAAACATTGCCGTAGCTGAACCAAAGATCGGCCCGGTCGAAGGGCTGATTCAGCGCGTCAGTCAGTTTATGTCCCTCTCGGGCAAGATCGCGGCGGGCTCTGGTGGACTTCTGGTGGTGACAGACATCAAGTCGTCACTCGACCAAATTGAGAACTTCATCAAAGAAGAGAACAAAATGCGGTCTCGCCGCATTGACCTGGTATTCGAGGAAATCACCGTAGAGCGCACGTCCAGTTCGCAAGGTTCCGTGAACTGGAATGTGATGTTCAGAAGCGGTGGTTCTGGCAACGGCGTGGACATCAACGGCCTGAACTCGCTGGTGGAGCAGGAAGGTGCGGCGCTGTCGATGGGGGCATCGGTTGGCTCGGGGCAGTGGAAGGGCTCATCGGTCACCGCGCAAGCACTCAGCAAGGTCGGCAAGATCGTAGACCAGAAGATGAACACCTTCGGCGCCGTCAATGGTCAGCCTGCCACCTCAGGACGCCCGGAGCGCCAGAAGTACATCGACAAGCTTGAGCAGACAGCAAGCAACTCGGATGCGAGCCAACCAACCGTAACAGTTACGCAGGCTGAAGAAGTTTCGGGACGGATCATCACCGTTATTCCATATGCGTACTCGGACGGCGACATCAACATGGCCATCAAGTACGACAACACCCCGACTCCGATTTTCGAGAAGCAGCAGGTAGGGTCAGACGGTAGTTTTGTTCAGTCGCCGAAATCTGTGAGCGATGTCCTGGTGCGATCTGCAATGCTGCGCAGCGGTCAACCGTACGTGATCAGCGCAACGACTGTGAACAACGCCAACTACAACGAACGTCGAACTGACCGCAACGTACCGCTGCTGTTTGGTGGCTCTGACTTCGCGGACAAAACGGATCGTGTCACTGTCTTTGTGCTGACCGCGCTCGTGCGTGAGAAGTAAACCATGACTGACTTGATCATCAGAGCGGTCAACAACGAGCAGTCTGTTGTATTTGGCGGCGTAGCTTGGAAACCAGTAATTGGCTCAGGCTTGGCTGCACAATCCGAGAAGTTAGCAGTCGCAAACAGAGCAACGCACTTTGTTGCAGCTGGCGAGCACTCGGCTGCGGTCGGTACTACAAAGCTACCAGCGCCGAAACTCAAAGAGAAAGGTCGTGCCTTCTACTCAGCGGCTGCAATATTTGCGCAGGCGCATCCGAGCGGGATACAGATCTACTCGCAGGAATTTCCTGGTGATGATGTCTGGGTAGTTGCCTCTCATGACGGTGTCGTCATTAGCGAAACCGATGTTTTGTTGCCCCAGCACGAAGCAGAAGAACTTGTTGCGAAGATAAAGCTGCGCCATTCGCTAGCGGTAGTTGTCACGAGCGAATTTGACGCAATTATGCACCTCAACGCTCGAACTCAGCTAAAGCCAGTTCGAAACGCTTTACAGAAGATTCCAACGCCGGTCAAGTTTTTGATTGCGACTCTGGTTTTGCTGTTGGTGGTTGATACTTCTATGAGCGAGTACAAAAAGT
>Ga0247818_10000442_pt1 | contig 25932 bp, 23 predicted proteins | sample 13C_Glucose_Day1_FD_192424 | JGI IMG/M metagenome (GOLD analysis project Ga0247818, IMG submission 192424) | Soil microbial communities from agricultural site in Penn Yan, New York, United States - 13C_Glucose_Day1 | ecosystem: Environmental > Terrestrial > Soil > Agricultural land | place... | reverse complement strand
ATGCCGGGCACCGAAGCCGAGATCGAGATCCGCCAGGTGTTCGAACTGGATGATTTCGGCGCGGAGTTGACCCCGGAGTTGCGCGAGCAGGAAGAGCGCGCGTTCGGGCAAGGGAACAAGAGCTGAAATTTTAACTGGTAACTCAAAACCAGTGTGGCGAGGGCGCACGTTCCCTTGCCACAAACAACACGATTTCAGAGAATTCCCCTAAGGAACAACCTATCAGTTCTGCTAGTGGACAACCGAGTCGCCGAAGATGAAGCTCAAGCCCTTCCCTAACGGCTTCGGGAGCGCTTGCAATGCGCAACATCATGCTCTGCCGATACTCATACGATCCTCTTGACCGGCTTGTCGGGACATTGCCGCTAAGCGATGCCGAATCCCGGCATTTTTACTGCAAGAATCTGCTGGCCACTGAGATACAGGGAACGCTGACGTACTCGATTTTCCAGCACGAAGAACGACACCTGGCGCAGCAGCAACACGATGGCAATGCGGTAAAAACCAGCTTGCTGGCGACCGATCAGCAGCGCTCGGTACTGATCGCCATCAATCCGACTCAGCATCGAACCATCTCCTACTCACCCTACGGGCATCACTCTATAAGCAACGGATTGCTCAGTTTGTTGGGGTTCAACGGCGAACGACGAGATCCGGTGACTGGTCATTATTTTTTGGGGATCGGCTATCGGATATTCAATACAGTGTTGATGCGTTTCAACAGTCCGGACAGCTGGAGTCCTTTTGGGAATGGGGGGATTAATTCCCATGCATACTGCTTAGGTGACCCGATTAACCGAAATGATCCAACAGGACATATTTCCCCATTCAATATCCTTACCGTATTTGTACGCTGGAGACGACTCGCACAGGGATCAGGAAGCTCAGTTAATCACCTGCAGCAGGCAACCCCAACTCCCGTATCGCCTGCGACGAGTCTTACAGCCACTCAACGGGCTCCCGTCACGGTGCAACCGTTCACCTACTGGCCCGCCTCAGGAGGATTGAGCAATCAGCATCGATCCAGATTGAACGGCTCACTGGAGTCAATCTATTCGTCCTCCAGTGCAACCCGTTCATCAGTGTCGACCGTTTCCCATCTTCCGCCTGGCTCGTTCGGATCGAACAGTTCGGTCAACTCATTCGGATCGAATAGCTCTACTACGACGACATCATCAGGCTCAAGGCGAGGCTCGATTTCATCAGATTCGGACTGGTCTGGCTCTGGCAGACGCATCAATGTTGGTTTGATACCCGACGAGGCACTAAGAACAGTTCCCCCACCCCCTTCAGGATCAGCTCGGGTGCATTTTGAAGACAGGATCTTAACTCTGGACACCGATGGAAACATTTCATCTCGCCTGGACTCATCCACTCAAATATCCCGGATCAGGCGCGAATAATGACGAAACCCTGCTGCCTCGTATCAAGATGCCTCACTGGCGCCTGTGCGAATGCCTGGCCGGTGACTGTCATTTTAGCGCCCGTCACATAGCCAACCCCCTGATTCGCATTAACTTTTTGGTACACAAAATTATTGCGAACGCGTAGACAAAACCAAGGAATTAACCCTTTCGACTAGCGATTTAGTGGTTAGCTGCTAGCGTCTACAGACATGTCCTACAGGCTGATAGGAAAGAGCTTACGTAGTAACGGCCGCCAAGTGCCGAGTTATCCAAATGAGCCACCAAGGAATCGGGGAATCATGCTGAACAAAATGGGGACCTACGCCTTTTTTTTGGCGACCTTGCTTGCGCCTGTTGTTTGCGTCCAGGCGGAGAACGCGGACACCGCCAATAAAAGCAACAATCCGCTGAACTTCGCGCCAGGCATGAGCGCTCAGGATTACTACACCCCCAGGTACTACGACTCCAATATCCATACCAATGACCTGCTGATACGCGGCACGCTGCCGATTGCGCCCAACGATTACATCGCTGTGCCGCAACTGATACGCGCCACGGCGCCGATCAGTACCCACCCGGACCCGAGCAGTGGCTACAGCACCGGCGAAGGCGACCTGAACCTGTTCGATATTTTCCTGGTGAAGACCGAAGGCGTGCAGTTGGGTATCGGGCCGATGATCACCGCCCCCACCGCCGACCAGGACGAGCTCGGCACCGGCAAATGGCAAGGCGGCCTGGCCGCGGTGGCGATCGACGCTTCACCCCGCGGCCTGTTGGGCGCCCTGGTTCAGTACCAGAGCTCGTTCGCTGGCGACCACGACCGGCCCAACGTCGAAAGCGCAACGATGCAGCCCTTCATCATCCATAACCTGGAAAAAGGCTGGTACCTGCGCTCCACCGGCATCTGGACCTACGACCTGAAGAACGACACCCACTACATCCCACTCGGTTTGGGTGGCGGCAAAGTGTGGAAAGACGGGCCTAATATCGTCAACGCCTTTGTTGAACCGCAATGGACCGTCGAGAAAAAAGGCGATGGCATGCCGCAATTCACCTTGTTCGTCGGCCTCAACGCCACGTTCGGTCAATAAGGAATCCCCAATGCACGTTGCCCTTCGCGCAGCCGGTTTCAGCCTGATGACGATGTTCGTCAGTTGCGGGGTCGGTGCCCAGGAACTGGACACCCGGATCGGCAAGATCGCCATGGAGGGTGATTTGCCGGCCCATGACGCCATCGCCAAACTCTACGCCGAACTGGATTTCCAGCAGGCCACCCAGAGTTACCTGTGGGCCTTGCCGCTGGTGTCCTACGCGCAATGGCAGGAAGAGTTCCGCGACAAACTGGGCGCCCGCAGCGGTGACCTGATGGTGCTCGACAGTTACGAGGACAAGCTCGGGGTCATCACCGCCAACGCCACCACGCCCTACATCCTGGGTTTTGTCGATCTCAATGAAACCGGCCCGCTGGTGATCGAGTTACCCCCTGGCCCCACCGCAGGCGGTATTGGCGATTTCTGGCAACGGGCAATCATCGACATGGGCCAGACCGGCCCGGACGAAGGCAAGGGCGGCAAATACCTGGTGCTGCCCCCGGGCACCGAGCCACCGGCCGATGCGGGCAAGTATTACCTGGCCAAGTCGCACACCATGAATGTGCTGGTGGGTTTTCGCGTGCTCGACCCCGACCCCGCCAAGGGCAAGGCGCTGGTCGAGCAATTCCGGATGTACCCCTACGCCAAACGTAGCGAGCCCGGCCAGACCAAACTGCTCTCCCCCGGCGGCAAAGCCTGGTCCGGCACCCAGCCAAGGGGCATGGCGTACTGGGAGCGCTTGCACCAGGTCATCCAGAAAGAACCGGTCAACGAGCGGGATCGCTTCTACATGGCCATGCTCGCCAGCCTGGGCATCGAAAAGCACAAACCGTTCAACCCGACCGATGCCCAGCGCAAGGCCCTGGAACAGGGTGCACAAATCGGCGAACTGATCGCCAAGGCCAACACCTTCGCCAAGCGCTTTCCCGGCGCCCGATACTGGCCGGACCGGCAGTGGGACACGGTGTTGAACATCAGCGATCCGTCCCAGCGCGTCGCTTACTACGACCAACTGTGGGAGCGCAGCGCCTGGTTCTACGAGGCGGTCACCAACACCAAAGGCATGGTGTCGAAAACCCCGGGGCTGGGCCAGACCTACCTTGGCGCCTATACCGATGCCAAGGGCAACTGGCTCGACGGCGCCAAGAGCTATCGCCTGCACGTCGGCGCCAATCCGCCGGCCAAGCAGTTCTGGTCGATGACGGTGTATGACATCGACAGCCGCTGCCTGATCGACAACCCGCAGCGCAAGGCCGACCTGTCATCGCGCCAGGACCTGAAAAAGAACGCCGATGGCTCAGTGGACCTGTACTTCGGCCCCGCCGCGCCAAAAGGTTTCGAAAGCAACTGGGTGCAGACCCTGCCGGGCAAACACTGGTTCAGCTATTTCCGCCTGTATGCCCCGACCCTGGCCTATTTCGACAAGAGCTGGAAACTCGACGACATCACGGCCGTGGAATGACGCCGAGTGTTCAATAAGCAAGAGTCTGAATAACCGCATTCTGTTATCCGCCCTTGTATCTGCCAAAACCGCAAGCCACCACGGCCAATGGCAGATGCCGTTGATGACCCCTGTTAACCCACACAATCATTAAGCGGAGCAAGTCATGATCAAGCCTTACGTAGTGCGCCCGTTGTTGGCGCTGTGCCTGGTCGGCAGTAGTCCGCTGTTACTGGCAGCCGAGGGTGGCGTTGGCCGGCCGATCACCGGGCAACAAGTGTTTTCCAACGCCGGGATCGTGCCACCGGAACCGGGTTGGGTGATGTCCCTGACCAGCATCTGGTACGACGGTGACCTCAAGGGCAACTCTCAGATACCGATAGGTGGTGCGATCAGTTCCGATCTGGACATGAAGGTGTCCTACACCATGGCCAACTTCACCCATGTCTGGGATACCGGCAAGGGGCGCTGGAACTACGCCTCGGCCATCGGCGTGCCGGTGCAGTACACCGACGTCACCGCGAGCATCACCGGCCCCCGTGGCCGCACCCTGGGCACCGAGGACAAGGCCACCCAGTTCGCCGACATGCTGGTGACGCCGATCGCCGCCGGTTATCACTTCGACGAGGTCAACCACATCTCGTTCTCGCTGCCGATCTACGTGCCCACCGGCGCCTACAACGTCAATCGCCTGGCCAACGCCGGGCAGAACACCTACACCTTCATGCCCACCGTGGCCTTCACCCATCTCGACGGCAAGGGTGGCGAGTTCACGCTTTCCAGCGGGCTGGAGTTCTATACCGAGAACGACGACACGGACTACCAGAACGGCGACCTCTTCACCTTCGATTTGCTGTGGACCCACGGTTTCGGCAACGGCTGGGCGGCCGGCATGGCGGCGGGTTACATCCAGCAGATCAACGATGACTCCGGGTCGGGCGCCAGCAGCGGCTTTCGCGGGCGTTCGGTCGGTGCCGGCCCGGCGATTGGCTGGACCGGCAAGTTCGCCGATGCCCAGGCCAACTTCAGCCTGCGCTGGGTGCCGGAGTTCGACACCAAGAACCGGCCTGAAGGCAACGGCATCGCCGCCAACATGACCCTGGCATTTTTCTAGGAGCCAACATGAGCGCACTCAACGACCTCAACGCCCTGCAAGCGAGCATCGCCGAAGCGGTGCTCGGCCAGGACCAGGTGATCCGGCAGATTCTCGTCGGCCTGCTGGCCAATGGGCACCTGCTGCTGGAAAGCCTGCCGGGGCTGGCCAAGACCCGGACGGTGAAGGCGCTGGCCAAGCACCTGGACGCGAAGATGAGTCGCATCCAGTTCACCCCGGACCTGCTGCCGTCGGACATTACCGGCGCCGAAGTGCTGCACCAGGTCGAGGGCAAGAACGAGATCCGCTTCCAGCCGGGACCGTTGTTCGGCAACCTGATCCTGGCCGACGAAATCAACCGCGCGCCGGCCAAGGTCCAGGCCGCGCTGCTCGAAGCCATGGAAGAACGGCAGATCACCGTGGCCGGCAACAGCCATGCGCTGCCGGAACTGTTCATCGTGGTGGCGACGCAGAACCCGATCGAACAGGAAGGCACCTACCCGCTGCCGGAGGCGCAGATGGACCGCTTCCTGATGAAGGTGCTGCTGGATTACCCGAGCGCGCAAAACGAGGGCCAGGTGCTGCGCCTGTTGCGCGAGGAAGAAGTGGCGTTGGGTGCGAGGACTGCGCCGGTGCAAGGCTTCGAGCTGTCCCAGGAGGTGATCTTCGCCGCCCGCCGGGAAGTCAGTGCGGTGCATGTATCCCCCGCCATCGACCGCTACCTGATCGACATCATCAATGCCACTCGCCACCCGGCCGATTACGACGCCGACCTCGGGCGCTGGATCAACATCGGCGCCAGCCCGCGCGGCGGCATCGGCCTGGATCGCTGCGCCCGCGCCGACGCGTGGCTGCAGGGCCAGGACTTCGTCTCACCGGACAACGTGCGCGCCGTGGTGCACCCGGTGCTGCGCCATCGCCTGCAACTGAGCTACGACGCTGTGGCCGACGGCGTGACGGCCGATCAGGTGCTCGACCGCTTGCTCGACAAAGTTGCGATTCCCGCATGAACATTGATGGGCTGGTCTACGTCTCTCTGGCGCAATTGATGGCGCTGGAGTTCAAGGCGCGCGACCTGAGTTTTGCTGCCCGCCAACCCCAAGGCAGCATTCTCGCCGGCAACCATGCGTCGCGCTTGCGTGGCCGTGGGCTGAATTTCGATGAATTGCGCCGCTATCAACCGGGAGACGACTTGCGTCACCTCGACTGGCGCGCCTCGCTGCGCACCGGCAAACCGGTGGTGCGCACCTTTACCGAAGAGCGCGACCGTCCGGCGTTGATTGTCGTAGACCTGCGCATGTCGATGTTTTTCGGCTCGCAACGCAGCTTCAAATCCGCGCTCGCCGCTGAACTCGGCGCCCTGGCGGCATGGATGGTGTTCAACGCGGGGGATCGGGTCGGCGGGCTGGTGTTCAACGACCAGCGAATCGACAGCATCGCGCCCCTGCGCAGCCGCAAGCGCATCGAAGCGCTGTGCAGCCGCATCGCCCAACAGAACCAGGAACTCAATGCGGCCAACGCCGACGCCGAGGGCGAAGACCAGCTGGACAAGGTCCTGCAGCAGTGCCTGGCGCTGGCCGGGCATGATCATCTGATCTGCATCGTCAGCGACTTTGCCGGCGCGGGCGAGCGCACCTTGCAGCTGATGCGCCAGCTGGCGACGCATAACGATGTGATCGCCATGCAGGTCTACGATCCGCTGGCGCTGAACCTGCCCAGGAATGGCCGCCTGCTGATCACCCAGGGCCAGATGCAGGTGGAACTGGCAGTGGAGCGTCGTCAAGTGCACCAGCCGTTGGGTGATTTCCTCAGCGGTCGGCTCAAGGACGTGGCCACCCTGCTGCGGCGCAGCCAGGTGCCGTTGATGATGTTCAGCACCGCCACCGAAGCGCATGAGCAACTGCGCGCCGAGCTGGGCAAGCGCGCGGGAGCCCGGCGATGAACCCTGATATCCCGAGCATCGAGCAACTCAAGGAGATCGCCCTGCCCGCGCCGGTCAGCTACGCGCCGCAGACCTGGGGTTGGTGGGTGTTGTTGGCAGTGTTTGTGGTTGCAGTTGTGCTGTTGAGCGCGCGGCGTTACTGGCAATGGCGGCGGGATCGCTATCGGCGTGAGGCGCTGGTGCGCTTGGCGCAGTTGCAAAAGCGCAGTGATGATCTGAATGCGCTGCGCGAGCTTCCAGAATTGCTCAAGCGCACCGCCATCTCCATGCCGAACAAAACCCTTGTAGGAGCTGGCTTGCCAGCGAAGGCGGCCGCCAGAACACCACACGACTCAAGGGCCTCATCGCTGGCAAGCCAGCTCCTGCAGGGTCCCGGTGCGCTTGGGAGTGGGGATTGGCAGGCCTTCCTGCAACGGCACAGTAAAGCCGCCTTGCCCGCCGACTTCAGCCAACAGCTGGCCCAACTGGCCTACGCACCCGATGCCGTATTGCGCGCCATGCCCAACGAGCAGCGCCAGCAACTGTTCAACACCTGCAAACACTGGGTGGAGCATCATCATGTGGCAGCTTGATTACCCCTGGCTATTGGTGCTGCTGCCCTTGCCGTGGCTGGGTTATCGCTACCTGCCCGATTATCGAGAGGCGCGCAGCGCGGTGCGGGTGCCGTTTTTCGCCGCCATGAGCCGCGCGGTCGGCCAGGCGCCGAGCCAGGCCGGCACGCGCACCAATCACTGGCAAATGCTGCTCAACCTGTTGGTGTGGGCGCTGTTGCTGCTGGCCGCGTCACGGCCGGTGTACGTGGAAAAACCCATCGAGCGCCAGCAACCGGTACGCGACCTGATGCTGGCCATCGACATTTCCCAGTCCATGGAAACCACCGATTTCACCGACGCCAACGGCCAGCAGATCAATCGCCTGGCAGCGGTCAAGGACGTGGTGCATGGCTTTATCGACAAACGCAAAGAGGATCGCCTGGGCTTGATCGTGTTCGGCAGCGGCGCCTACCCGCAGGCGCCATTGACTCTCGATCACGCCAGCCTGTCGCTGTTGCTGGACGACACCGGTATTGGCATGGCCGGCCCCAACACGGCGATCGGCGATGCCATCGGCCTGAGCCTGAAACTGCTCGACCAGGCCCATGAACAGGAAAAAGTCCTGATTTTGCTTACAGACGGCAATGACACCAGCAGCGCCATCACCCCGGATCACGCCGCAGAGATGGCCGCGGCCAAAGGCGTGGTGATCCACACCATCGGCATCGGCGACCCCACGGCTTCCGGTGAAGCCAAGGTCAACTTGCAGGGCTTGCAGCAGATCGCCACGACCACCGGTGGCAAGTTCTTCCGTGCCGAAGACCGCAACGCCCTGGACCAGGTCTACAGCACCCTCGACCAGCTCACCCCGCATCAGGTGAAAACCCTCAGCCATCAACCCAAACGCGATCTGTTCTGGTGGCCACTCGGGGTGGCGATCGCCCTGCTCGCGCTCTATCACCTGTTCGCCCTGCTGCGTCCACGCCTGTCCATCGCACGTCAGCGGCAGGAGGCCTGAAATGGAGATCAATCTCAGCGACTTCCACTTCCTGCGCCCACTTTGGCTGTTGCTGTTGCCTTTTGCCGCGTTGTTGCCACTGCTGTGGCGCCGTAGCCGCGACTTGCAGCGGCGTCTGCGCGGCAACATCGCCGAACACCTGCTGCCGCATTTGCTGATTACCCCCCAGGATCAGCAATGGTTGCGCCCGGTGCACCTGGTCTGTGCGCTGTTGATGCTCGGCGCGGTTGCCGCTGCCGGGCCGACCTGGGAACAGGATCGCCCGGATTTCCTGGAGAACCGTGCGCCGCTGATCATCGCCATTGACCTGTCGCCGTCCATGGACGCCAACGACGTGCAACCCAGTCGCCTGGAAGCGGCCAAGCACAAGCTGCATGACCTGATCCAGCGGCGCGCCGGCGCGCGCAATGCGCTGATCGCCTACGCCGGTAGCGCGCACCTGGTATTGCCACCGACGGACGACCCGGCCTTGCTCGACACCTTCATCCAGGCGCTGGGCACCGAGCTGATCGGCAAACCGGGGAAAAACGTCGGCGCGGTGATCGACCAGGCCAAGCGCCTGCTGGCGGCGGAAAAAACCCCAGGCACCCTGTTGCTGATCACCGACGGCGCCGACACCTCGGCCCTGGCCGGCCTCGACAAACAACTGGCCGACGGCGCGCTGCAAGCGCTGATTCTCGCGGTCGGCAGCGAAGACGGCGGGATCATCCACGATGCCAACGGCCAGCCGCGCACCGACAGCAATGGTCGCCCGGCGCTGGGCAGTTTCGATCAGGCTGCCCTCAAGCAACTGGCCTCAGCCCTGGACGCGCCGCTGGGCAGCCTGACGCTCAACAACGACGACCTGGATTGGATCGATCTCCACGCCCAGCAGCATTTCCAGAGTGCCAGCGATGAACAGCGAGAGTTGCACTGGAAGGATGCCGGTTACTGGTTGTGCTGGCCGCTGCTGTTGCTGGCGTTTTTCAGTGTGCGCAAGGGATGGAGCGTGAATTGGATGGCCGGTCTTTTACTGGCCATCGGTATCGGCTTGCAGCCCGCCCCGGCACAGGCCAACGCCTTGACCGACGCATTTTTCACCCCCGACCAGCAAGGTCGCTGGGCCTTCGAGCACGAACACTTTCCCCAGGCCGCCGCGCATTTTGTCGACCCGTACTGGAAAGGCATCGCCGCCTACAACGCCGCCGATTTCGACCTGGCCCTGGCCAGCTTCGCGCGGCTGGAAACGCCCCAGGCGTATTTCTATCTGGGCAACATCTACGTGCGCCGCTTCAAGTTCGACCAGGCCATTGCGGCTTACACCCAGGCGCTGAAGCTGCAACCACAGTTTCCTGAAGCCACGGCCAACCTGGCCCTGGCCATCGCCCTGCAGAAAGACACCGAAGACGCGGAGAAAAACGCCCCTGAGGTCAAGCCGGACGAAATCAAGATGGACAAGGCGCCGGGCAAGGGCCAGAGCAAACAGGTGCAAACCGAACAGGCGGCGTCGGATGCCCAGTGGTTGCAGAACCTGACGACATCGCCGGCGAAGTTCCTGAAACAGAAGTTCAGTTTGCAGGATCAGGCGGGGGCCAGGCCATGATCAGTCTGAAAGACCGTGTCGCTCCCTTCGCTGGCAAGCCAGCTCCTACAGGAGATATGCGCCGCACCCTGCTCCCTTGTCTCTTGCTCACCTTGCTGATCAGCACCACCACCCTCGCCGCCGAACCCGACCTGCGCATCCAGGCCAGCCTGCAGCCCGCGGACACCGCCATGGTCGGCAGCCTCGTCGAATTGCACCTGGACGTGCTCACCGACACCTGGTTCACCAGCGCCCCCACCCTGCCCGACCTGAAACTGCCCGGTGCACTGGTGATGCCGTCCGATGGCCACGCCGAGCACCTGAACCAGACGTTCGACGGCAAATCCTTCAACGGCATGCGCTACACCTACCTGATCACGCCAAACCTGGCCCAGGCGTTCGACATCCCGCCGCTGACGGTACGAGTGACCCCGGGCCAAGCCACCACGGAACTCAGTGCACAAAGCCAACCGCTGCACTTCACCGCGACGCAACCGCCGGGTTTCCAGCCTGGCGAGCCGGTGCTGGTCGCGCAAAAACTGCGGTTCAGCCAGAAGATCGTCAATTCGTCCTCGCCGCTGAAAGTCGGCGACAGCCTCACCCGAGAGGTTACGCTTCAGGCTGACGGCGCCCTGGCCATGTCGCTGCCCACGCCGTCCCTGGGCGACGTCAGCGGTCTGAGCCGCTACCCGAAAAGCCCGCAAATCAGCAATCTGGACGATGGGCGCGGCCACTTCACCGGCGGCCAGCGCATCGACAGCGTGACCTACCGCATCGACACCCAAGGCCAGCACAGCCTGCCGGCCATCGAGCTGAAATGGTGGGACGCCAGCAGCCAGCAGACCCGCACCGCCCAGGTCCCGGCCGTGAGCTTCGACGCCGCCGCCAACAGCGCCTACAAGCCCGTGTTCTCGATCAGCGAAGACCTGAAAAAACTCGGCCAGAGCCATCGCCTGCACCTCTCGGGTTTCGCCCTGGGCCTGCTGGCACTGCTGTCAGCCGTGGTTTTGCTCGCCTGGTTTGCCCGCCCGTACATGCACCGCGCGCACCTCGCCTGGCAGGCCCGGCGCCGTACCCGCCACGCGGCGTGGCTGCAATCGCCCGACTACGCCTGGCGGCAGATCCCGGCGCAACTGGATGGCCAGCCGCCACAACTGGGCGCCCTGTACCTGTGGACCCGACGCAGCCGCAACGGCCTGAAGCTGACCGGTTTCGGCCCGCGCCTGCAAGCTTTCCTGCGCGCGTGCTACGGCCGTCAGCCAACCAAAGATCAGGCGTTGCACCAACTCAAGGAATCCTTGACTACGCTGCATAGTCAGGCCGGGCACGAACAGGAATCACTCGCTACCGCACTGCGCCCACTCAACCCAGTTCACGAGAAGGATTTCCCATGACAAACCCGATAGCGCGCCGCCAGTTCCACGGGTTAAAACTGCTGTTTGCCCTGGCCCTGAGCCTGCCTTTGCTGGTGCAGGCCGCCGAGCCACTGCCGTCGTGGAACGACGGTCCGTCGAAAAAGAACATCATCGAGTTCGTCCAGGCGGTGACCGATCAAGGCAGCAAGGACTTCGTCAAACCCGAGGACCGCATCGCCGTGTTCGATAACGACGGCACCCTGTGGAGCGAGCAGCCGATGTATTTCGAACTGCTGTTCGCCCTGGAAGAGGTCAAGCGCACCGCCGCGCAGCACCCGGAATGGAAAACCACCCAGCCGTTCCAGGCCGTGTTGGAAAACGATCACAAGGCCCTGGCCGCCAGCGGCCTCGACGGCATGATGAAAATCTTCGGTGCGACCCACACCGGCATGACCACCGAAGCCTTCGACGACTACGCCAAGACCTGGCTGACCCAGGCTCGCCACCCGAAAACCGGCAAGCCCTACACCGAGATGATCTTCCAGCCGATGCTGGAAATGCTCGACTACCTGCGCAGCCAGAACTTCAAGACTTACATCGTTTCCGGTGGCGACACCGCCTTCATGCGCGCCTTCGCCGAAAAGGTCTACGGCATCCCGCCCGAACAGGTGATCGGTACTACATTCGTCACCACCTTTGAATACAAGGATGGCCAGGCGTCGATCCTGCGCACCCCGAAACTGGCGCACAACGATGACGGACCGGGCAAGCCGGTGAGCATCGACGCGGTGATCGGCCGTCGACCGATTCTCGCCTTCGGCAACTCCGATGGCGACCTGCAGATGCTGCAGTGGACGGCCGCAGGGTCGGGCAAACGATTCATGGGGCTGGTGCATCACACCGACGCCAAGCGCGAATGGGCCTATGACCGCCAGTCGCAGATCGGCCGCCTGGACAAGGCGCTGGACGAAGCAAACAAACGTGGCTGGACAGTCGTCGACATGGCCGCCGAATGGCGCCGGATCTATCCGTTCGATGCCGCCACAACCGGGCAAGTGCAATAAGAAAGCGTGACGCAGGACTGCAATAAACGTTTGTCGTATTCAAGCGACGCCAATGAGCAAAAAGGAGCAAGTCTTATGACTCGCATACGCAAGTGGCTACCGAAACTCGCCTTGGTCGCGACGTCGGTGATGGCAATTTCGGCAACGGCCGGGGCTGCCGATAAACCCAACATTCTCGTGATTTTTGGCGACGACATCGGCCAGACCAACATCAGTGCCTATTCCATGGGGGTGGTCGGCTACAAGACGCCGAACATCGACCGCATCGCCAAGGAAGGCATGATGTTCACCGACTATTACGCGGAGAACAGTTGCACGGCAGGACGATCGTCCTTCATTACCGGGCAGACCGTGCTGCGCACTGGATTGGCGAAGGTCGGTCTGCCAGGCGCGACAGTGGGCCTGCAAAAACGTGACATCACCATCGCTCAGGCGCTCAAGTCGCAGGGCTATGCCACCGGTCAGTTCGGCAAGAACCACCTCGGCGACCGCGATGAATACCTGCCGACCAACCACGGTTTCGACGAGTTCTTCGGCAACCTGTACCACCTCAACGCCGAAGAAGAGCCGGAACGTCCCAACTGGCCCAAGGACAATCCTGAGTTCACCAAGGCCTTCACGCCCCGCGGTGTGATTCATAGTTTTGCTGACGGCAAGATCGAGGACACCGGTGCGCTGACCACCAAGCGCATGGAAACCATCGACGACGAAACCACCGCGGCGGCCCAGGCGTTCATCGAAAAACAAGCCAAGGCGGACAAGCCGTTTTTCGTCTGGATGAACACCACGCGCATGCACCTTTTCACCCACGTGCGCGAGTCGATGAAGGGCCAAAGCGGCATGGCCGGCAACGACTATGCCGATGGCATGATCGAGCATGACGGTGACGTCGGCAAATTGCTGAAAACCCTCGACGACCTGAAAATCGCCGACAACACCATCGTCGTCTACACCACCGACAACGGCCCGAACCAGTTCTCCTGGCCGGACGCGGCGACCACGGCGTTCCGCAATGAGAAAAACTCCAACTGGGAAGGCGCCTATCGCGTTCCGGCGATGGTTCGCTGGCCGGGCAAGATCAAGGCCGGTGAAGTGTCCAACGAGATGTTCTCGGGCCTGGACTGGTTCCCGACCTTGCTGGCTGCCGTGGGTGAGCCCGACGTAAAAAACAAGCTGCTCAAAGGCTGGGCACCCACTTCCGGCGGCACCAACTTCAAGGTGCACCTGGACGGCTACAACCAACTGCCTTACCTGACCGGCCAACAACCTAAAAGCGATCGCAAGGAGTTCTACTACTTCAACGATGATGGCGTACTGGTTTCCATGCGTTACGACAACTGGAAGGTGGTGTTCTGCGAACAGCGCGAACCCGGTGGATTCAAAGTCTGGAGCGAACCCTTCGTTTGCCTGCGGGTACCGAAAATCTTCAACCTGCGCATGGACCCGTATGAACGTGCTGACGTGGTTTCCGATCAGTACGCTGACTGGATGACCAAGAACGTCTACCTGACCGAAATAGCCGTGATGAAATCGGCAGCGTTCCTGCAGACCTTCGTCGACTACCCGCCAAGCCAACGGCCGGCGAGCTTTAGCATCGACCAGATTCGTCAGGCGGTGGACGCCAAGATCGAAGAAAAAATGAAAGCTGCACAGTAGGACTGCTCGACCGCCGCTCGCCTTCACCGGCGAGCGGACTTATTTTTGGCTTGGGACCGCATCGGCCCCTTCGCGAGCAAGCCCGCTCCCACAGGGGGCCGCGTTCCAAATGTGGGAGCGGGCTTGCTCGCGAAAGGGACGGCACAGTCACAGGTGTTCTTGAACCGGAACAAGGCAATCCGCAATGTCCTCACGTGTCGCCAGCAAGTCGTCGGCCATACCTGCCCCTCACGTCGCCTCCCCGGCGCTGTTGATCCCCGCCCTGTTGCTGTTCGTCTCCGGTGCTGCGGCGCTGGTGTACCAGGTGCTGTGGATCAAGCAGCTGTCGCTGGTGGTGGGCGTCGAGGTGTACGCCATCACCACCGGGATCAGTGCATTTTTTGCAGGATTGGCCTTGGGCGGCTTGCTGTTCGGGCGCTGGGCGGATCGCCTGCAGCAGCCAGTACTGCTGTATGCCGGGCTGGAAGTGTTGGTGGCGCTGCTGGGGGTCGGTGCGACGTTCGCCATGAGCGTCGCGGCCAGCCCGTTTGCCTGGCTGGAGCAGCACATCGGCCTGCTGGCCTGGGTGTTACCGTTTGCGCTGGTGGGCGCTCCGGCGCTGCTGATGGGCGGCACCCTGCCGGTCCTTGTTCGCTCCCTGGCCAGCGACCCGCAGCAACTGGGCAAGGCCGGCGGCCACCTGTACGCGGCCAACACCGCCGGCGCCATCGCCGGCACCCTGCTCGCCGCGTTCGTGCTGATCGCCACCCTCGGCGTGCGTGGCAGTGCCCTGGCCGCCGCGATGCTCAATCTGCTGGCCGCCGCTGGCGCCCTGTGGTTCCAGCGCCAGCGCTCGCCAGTCGTTCAGGCACCGGTCAAACAGCATGCCGAAAAAGCTCCGGATCGCCTGGCTCTTTGGCTCTACTCGATCGCCGGCGGCGTGGCCCTGGGTTACGAAGTGGTCTGGTCGCAATCCATCGTGCAGTTCATGAGTACCCGCACCTACGCTTTTGCCGTGGTATTGGCGACCTACCTCACCGGGCTGTTCCTGGGCAGCGCCCTGCTCGCCCGTAGGGTTGATCGCCTGCGCGATCCCTGGGGCGTGTTCGGCCTGCTGATCGCCGGTGCCGGCTTGGTCGCATTGCTGGAGATTGCCCTGCTGGGGCGCTGGCTGGTGCTCGCGCAGAGCGCATCCGAAGCCTGGGTGCTGTCATTGGGTGCCAGTGAATTGCTGGGCATGAGCGTACGCTTTGCGGTGGCCGCACTGTGCATCGTGTTCGTGCCGACCGTGCTGCTCGGCGCGGCGTTTCCCGTGGCGCTGCGCTTGAGTGTCGGGCGCGAACATGTCGGGCGTAATGTCGGTGAGGTGGTGGCGTTCAACACCCTCGGTGGAATCGTCGGGGTGATGCTCTGTGGTTTTGTGCTGATCCCGCTGCTTGGGCTGGTGCGTACCCTCGGATTGCTGGCGATCATCGCCGCCGCGATTGGCTACTTCGCGGTGCGCAAGGGTCACGGCGTGAAGAAAGGTCGGCGCCAGGGCGTGATCGCGGTCGGCCTGGTCTCGCTGGCGCTGGCGCTGCTGACCCCAGTGGACAAATTGGCCAGCCTTTTACCCGGCGCGCGCAACGGCACCTTGGCGTTCTACGAGGAAGGACGCGGCGGCACCGTTGCCGTGGTTACCCAGGGCAAGGGCCAGCGGGCGTTCCAGCGCTTGTACATCCAGGGCGTATCCAATACCGGCGATGCCATGCCTTCGCTGCGCTACATGCGCATTCAGGCGCTATTGCCGCTGGTGATCCACAACGGCGAACCACGCTCGGCGCTGGTGATCGGTTTCGGCACGGGCATCACCGCGGGCGCCCTGACCCGCTATCCGGGCCTTGAGCATCGGGTGGTCGCCGAACTGCTGCCATCGGTGGTCAAGGCGGCGCCCTTGTTCAAGGGCAATTTCGATGCCGCGGCCGACCCGAGTGTCGACGTGCGCCTGCGCGACGGTCGCCAGGAACTGCTGCGCAACCCGCAACCCTATGACCTGATCACCCTGGAACCGCCACCGCCCTCCGCGGCCGGCGTGGTCAACCTGTATTCCCGGGACTTCTATCAACTGGCCGCCAGTCGCCTGCACAAACAGGGCCTGGTCGCCCAATGGCTGCCATTGCCCACGCAAAACATCGACGACTCGCGTTCCCTGGTGCGTAGCTTCCTCGATGTCTTCCCCTACGCCACGCTGTGGACCAGCGAGTTCCACGAGATGCTGCTGGTGGGCTCAATGGAGCCGATCGAACTGGATGCGGCGAAAATCAGCCAACGCTTCCAGCAGGACAGCGTGCGCAGCACCTTGCAGGACGTCGGCATCGGCTCGGCCGCCGCGCTGCTCGCGACCTGGGTGACCGATCGCGCCGGCCTGGAACGTTTCGCCGCCGATGCACCGGCGGTGACGGACGATCAGCCGCGCATCGAATACGCGCCTTGGGTGCGGGCCAGGGAAATCAGCCGCGTGCTGCCGGCCCTGCTGGAATTGCACGTCGCGCCGCCGCTGGTGAATGCCGAAGCCGGGTTCAACGAGCGAATGGATGCTCACCGGCAACGCCTGATGCAGTTCTACCGGGCAAGCCTGCACGCCTACGACGGTGATCGGGATGCCTGGGCCAGGGATGTGCGCGAGGTGATGCGCGGGGATGGGGGGAATCCGTATTTCCGCTGGTTTGTCGGGGAATGACAGATCGCTTTCGCGAGCAGGCTCGCTCCTGCAGGAGCTGGCTTGCCAGCGATGGGGCCATCCGCTTCATCACAATCACCAATTGACACACGCCGCCCTTGCGGCAAAGCTGCCTCGAGCATCAACGCGCGCCTGACGGCAAACGCACCTGGACTACGGAAGTCGTAATGCCGACACATAAAAATAAAGCAGCAAGCCCAAACCCTGATTCGCCACCGACCCTGATCAATCGCTACCTGTTTCCCGTCACCATCGGCGTCCTGCTGCTGGCGGTCGCGGGCATCGGCTGGTTCCTGTTCAGCAGCCAACCGGCCCCCGTGCCCCCTGCGCCAGTCAGCGCCCCTGTCGTCCAGCCCGCCAAGCCACAACCCGTTGCCATGGCGCCGGCGAACATGGTCGACGAACAACAATGCCAAGGCTGCCACAGCGCCCAGGTCAAGGACTGGCAAGGTTCCCATCATCAGTTGGCGATGCAGCCAGCCAATGCCGAGACGATGCTCGGCGACTTCAACAACGTCACCTTCAAGGCCGAGAACGAAACCACCCGGTTCTCGCGAAAGGACGACGGATTCTGGGTCAACACCCCCGGCATCGACGGCAAGAACGCCGACTTCAAGGTCGCCTACACCTTCGGCATCGCACCGTTGCAGCAGTACCTGATCGAGGTGGGCGACGGTCGCCTGCAAGCCCTGGGCATCGCCTGGGATACCGAGAAGCACCGCTGGTTTCATCTCTACCCGGGCCAGGGCGTGACCTTCAAGGACCCGCTGCACTGGAGCCAACCCAGCCAGAACGCCAACTTCATGTGCGTCGAGTGCCACACCACCGGCTACAAGCGCAATTTCGATGCCGCGAAAAACACCTTCGACGGCCAGTGGAACAGCCTCGGCGTCGGTTGCCAGGCCTGTCACGGCCCGGCCTCCAATCACTTGGAATGGACGGCGAAAAAGACCGACCTGGTCCACGCGGGTTTTGCCGTCGACCTCAAGGACAAGAACGCCACCGTCGAAATCGAAACCTGCGCCCGCTGCCACTCGCGCCGCGCGCCGCTGGGTGATGGCTTCACCGTCGGCAAGCGCCTGATGGACGATTACCTGCCAAGCGCCCTGACCCGCGAGCTGTACGCCCTGGACGGCAAGATCAAGGACGAAGTGTTCGAGCACGGCTCCTTCGCCCAGAGCAAAATGTCCGACAAGGGTGTGCGCTGCAGCAACTGCCACAACCCCCACAGCACGCAACTCAAGGCACCGGGCAATGGCGTCTGCCTGCAATGCCACAACACCGCTGGCAAGACACCGGTGGACACCGTCGATGGCAAAGGCCTGCAAGCGAAGAACTACGATTCCGTCGAACACACCCGCCACACCATGGGCCAGCCGGGTTCACAGTGCGTGGATTGCCACATGCCCGGCAAGTTCTACATGGGCAATGACTTGCGGCATGACCACAGCTTCAGCATCCCCAACCCCGAGCGTGCGAAGAAACTCGGCACACCGGACGCCTGCCTGACCTGCCATCAGGGCAAGGCCGGCGACAAGGTCACCGAGCAGTTCAAGCTATGGAACACCGCCAACGCCAGCGCCGTGCAGGCCCCGCGCTACGACGAAAGCCTGTGGCTGATCCGCAACGGCCAGCCCGGCGCGGCGCAAGCCTTGTACGAGCAGCTGCAACGCAGCAACCTGCCGGCGATTCAACGGGCGACGCTGTTGGCCGAGTTGCCGCTGTATCCCAGTGAACAGGCGCTGAAACTGGCGACCAAGGACCTGGGCAACCCGGCCCCGCAAGTGCGTGAAAGCGCCATCCGTGCCATCAGCGCCTTCCTGCCGCCGCCCGAGCGTGCAGCGCTGCTGTCGCCCTTGCTGAGCGATCCGGTGAAGGCCGTGCGCATCGCCGCTGCCCGCGACTTGCTCAGCGTGGCCCGCAACGGCCTGGGCAGCGCCCAGGGCAACTGGGAGGTTGCTATCGGCGAATACGAGGCTGTGCAAAAAAGCCTGGCCGAACGCGCCGAAGCCAACCTCAACCTGGCCATGTTGTACCAGGCCAGCGGCCGCGGTGGCGAAGTCGAAGGTTTGTTGCGCACATCACTGCAGCGCGACCCGAACTTCTACCCGGCGCTGGTGACCCTGGTGCAGTGGCTGGAAGCCAACGGCCGCAGTCAGGAAGCCCAGGCACTGATGGCGCTTAGCCTCAAGGCACATCCCGACGCTGCGCTGCTGCAACACACCCAGGGCTTGTCGCTGGTGCGTGCCGGCAAAGCCGAACAGGCCATGCCCTTCCTGCGCAAGGCCGCGCAACTGGAACCGCAGAGTGCGCAGTACGGCTACGTACTGGCCGTGGCCCTGCATGACAGTGGCAAGGTCGATGCCGCGTGCGAGGAGTTGGAAAGGCTGTTGAAAGTGCAGCCGGCCAACCGCAATGCCCGTTTGTCGTTGATCCAGTACTACCTGGATAACGGCCAGGAACCCAAGGCCCAGGTGCTGTTGCAGGGTTGGAAGAAGATGAACATGGGGGATCCGGCGCTGAAGTGATCGACGGCTGATCCGAAGGCCCCTTCGCGGGCAAGCCCGCTCGTACAGGGGTTGCGCCCGCCTTGCAGGATCAGCCGCGCTCGCGGGGAATCAGGCTCTGCAACTGCTGGGCCAGGAAGTTCGCATCGAAGGCAAAGGTGTCCGGGTCTTTCAGGCCATTGGTCTTGCGCCACTGCCAGTTCGTGGACGGTGGCAGGCACACCAGCGAGACGCTGCCATAACGCGCCGCAGTAAACCCCATCACCGCCAGTGAAATCTGGCCGCCGACACCCATCACATCGGGCACGAACTCCACCGGCTTGCCGGCGATCAGGATGCTGAGCTTTTGCGTCTTGAAGGTGGATGTCTCCACCGGAACACTGGGCCCCGACGCGACATACGCCTCGCGGCTCACTTCCAGCAAATGGGGGGCCTTGACCGGCTCCAGCCACTGCTGGATCTGATCGAACAACTCATCAATGCGCCTCGCCCACTCGCTCGATTGCGCCTCGAACAACTGTTTCTTGTGCGCTTCGCTTTCTGCGTAGTGGCGAAGCATCTCGCCCAGTTGCTGTACATCGTCCATTGCGGTGTTCCTTTGATTGGAGCGGTGCTGCGGACATTGAGCATGGCAGATGCGTGCCACCGGCGTACGACTAAAAGCACGAGCGGTGGCATTTACCTCAGGACGTGCGATCAATCAGCCTTGGGCATGCGCCGCAGGCGCGCCATGCTCAAGGTATCGACGTAGGCGCCGTCGCGCACCGCATAGTCGCGAAACAGCCCTTCGTCTTCGAAGCCGAACTTGCGGTACAGGCCGATGGCGGCTGCGTTGTCGGCATACACGCTCAGCTCGACCCGCCGCAGGTTCATCCAGTTGTCCGCGATATCCAGCGCCGCCGCCAACAGTTTCGAGCCCACGCCCTTGCCCTGCCACGCGGGCGCAACGCCCATGCCGAAATTACCGACATGGCTTCGACGGATACGGGAAAATTGTTCCAGGGTGAGGCTGCCGATCACCGTCCCTTGGTGCAGGGCCACCAGTTGAATGACCCGCTCGTTGTCCGTCGCCATGCGTTTGTGCCAGGTCTCGGTGGACGGGAACGGCATTTGCAACGTTTGACGTGCGACAAGCGGGTCGCGGTAAAGCTCGGTAATGCCTGCAACGTGGGAATCGTTGAGGCGTTCCAGGGTGATGACGGCGTCGGTGGCGGTCATGGGGGATTCATCCTTGATGGCAGACAGGGTCTGCCTACTCTAACGCATCATTGATGGCAAAGACCCTGCAGGAGCGAGCGACTACAAAAACCACTCCCGTCGCTCTTCGAAGGTACTGAGGATCAACTCGACAATCGCCTGCACCTGCACCTCGCCCTCTGACTCGACATTCACCGCCATCCACACCTGGCGCTGCATCGACGGGCTGAACAGCCCCGGCAAGCCGATCAAGCCACGGTCGAAGTGGCGCATGTAGGCGGGCAACAGGCCGATGCAGGCGCTGCAACGGACCATCTCCAGCATCAGCTCATAGGAATGCGACTGCACGACCCCGGCCAGGCGCTGGTCGACCAGGTCGTTCCAGGGCCGAAAACTGTCGATCTGCCGATCGTGCTGCCATTGCACGAGCATGAAATCGGCGAGGTCATCGAGGCCGTCCGGGCGCGCGGCGACCCGCGAATAACGCTTGGCGATATGAGGCATGTAGTCGAGTCGCGCCAGGCAACGGGGCTCGCTGACGGCGAAACTCGGGCCCGGCAGCGGCGAGTCGGTACCCGCCAGCCACACCACGACATCGGCGCTGACGGCCTGCAGGGACAATTCGCTGTCGAGGCTGATGATGTCCAGGCGAGCACTGGCATTGCGTCGCAGCAACGCCACCAGATCGCGACCGAGGATGTCGTGCAGGATGGTCTCGGCGACCGCAAGTCGCACCCGTGGCTGCTCGATCACCGGCAGCTCCCGTTCATGGGCCAGCGCTGTCAACTGCCTGTGCAGTTGCAGGCCGTCACGACTGAGCACCAGACCGTTCTCCGAAGGGCCAAACAACGAACACTGCAACTGCTTTTCAAGCTGAGCCAAGTGCTTGCGCAACAGGGTTGCCTTGATATTGAGGCGCCGGGCGGCCTGCATGAAGCAGCCGCAACGGGCAGTAATGCTGAAGCACCGTGCCTGTTGCGGATCGATTTGCGCCGCACGGTTGCGCCAGGAAGGGGTTTTATCGAGAGAGGCGGGATATTGCGCTAAAAGCGGGTCGTCGCTGGTTTCCATGAATGACATCGATGACTCCCTGTCGATCTATCAGTGGGAGCTCCATTTTGAGCATCGTGCATGAACGATGTGTGACAGCGGTTCAGGCGCTGGGCGCCTGTCGAAAGCTCACGGCCAGGCGGTTCCAACTGTTGATGGTGGTGACAGCGATGGTCAGGTCCACCAGTTCGCCTTCGCTGAATTCCCCTCGCGCCTGCTCGTAGACGTCGTCCGGCACATGGCTTTGCGAAAGCAGCGTCACCGCCTCGGTCCAGGCCAGGGCTGCCCTCTCGCGCGGGTTGAAGAAATTGCTGTCGCGCCAGACCACGATGCAATACAGGCGGCGGTCGGTTTCACCCAGACGCCGGGCATCCACCGAGTGCATGTCGGTGCAGAACGCACAGCCATTGAGCTGCGAGGCACGGATCTTGACCAGGTGCAGCAGCGACGGCTCGATGCTCAGGTGGCTGGTCAGGGCTTCCATGGCGATCATCGCTTTCATCGCCTTGGGCGAGGCGCTGTAGTAATCCAGGCGGGGGTTCATGGCGCGACCTCGGGTAGCGACGGTGTGTCCTCAAGGTAGTCGTTGATAACGCTGCGTTACACATCCAATTATGCGAATTTTCCGTGGACCACCGGGCCGCAGACCAATTGGCGGTTTTTCCACCACGCAACTACTGCATGAACACCGGTTGAGGTTAATCTGGCGCGATGCACACGCGACTCAATTGCCCTGGAGCCTTGCCGGTATGGAACTACATGTCGTCATCAACGGCCGCAAGGACCTGGCGGGCCAGTTGTACAAGCAACTGCGCGGCGCTATCGAATCGGGCCGCCTGGCAGCCGGGACACAACTGCCGCCAAGTCGCCTGCTGGCCGAGCAACTGGGCATCTCGCGCAAGACCATTTCCGATACCTATGCGCAGTTGACCTATGAGAACTTTCTCACCGGGGTGATCGGCAAAGGCACCTACGTCAACGCGCGGGCCTCCAAAGTTCAGCGCAAGCAGAGCCATAACGAGCTCGCCGGGTTCGAGGTGATCGAATCATGGCGCAAGCTGCCGGTGTTCCTGCGTCACCCGACGCTCGAAGGCTCGCTGCGTTACGACTTCATTGGCGGCGCCACCAGCAAGGGCCAGTTTCCCCAGGACGACTGGCGGCGCTGCACCTCCCATGCGTTGCGCCAGATTGCCGGGTCCAAGGGTTTCTACAGCCTGCCCGAAGGCCTGCCTGCGCTGCGCAATGCCATCGCGCAGCACATCGCTTTTTCTCGCGGGGTCAATTGCCAGGATGAGGACGTGGTGGTGTGCAATGGCGCACAACAGGCGCTGGACCTGATTTCCCGAGTATTGACGCGCCCGGGCAGCATCGTGGCCATGGAAGACCCCGGGTATCCGCCGGCACGCCTGCTGTTCGGCACTCACGGCGCCACGGTGATTGGCGTGCCGGTGGACGCCGAGGGCATTGTGGTGGACAAGATCCCTCTCGGCACGCGGCTGATCTACGTCACCCCCTCGCACCAATTCCCCTTGGGCATGCCCATGAGCCAGGAGCGACGAGTCGCATTGCTGGCCAAGGCCCATGAACTGGGCGCGATCATCATCGAGGACGACTACGACAGCGAGTTCCGCTACGAAGGCCGCCCCACAGACTCGCTGCAAAGCATGGATGATCGCGGGATCGTCGCCTACGTCGGGACCTTCTCGAAAACCCTGCTGCCGGAGCTGCGCCTGGGTTACGCGATCCTGCCGCCCGCCATCCTCGAGGCGGTGGTGCGCGCCAAACAACTGACCGACCTGCATACCTCCACCTTGCCCCAGTGGGCGCTGGCCAAATTCATCGCTGAAGGCTGCCTGCTCAAGCACATCCGTCGTTGCCATACGATCTACGCGGGCCGGCGTGAGCGGATCCTGGCGCGCATGGCCGGTGATCTCTCGCCCTGGCTTGAGGCAGTGCCAACCACCGCGGGTTTTCACATGGTGGTGCTGTGCAAGGTACCGATCGATGTGGCGCTGGTGATCGAACTGGCGAAAAAGGTTGAAGTCGGGCTCTATGCCATCGACAGCTTTTTCTACCAGCAAGCGCCCCAGGACGGGTTTTACTTGGGGTTTGGCGCCATCGAGACCCTGGACATCGACATCGCCCTGGATCGTTTTCGGGACATTCTGCAGCAGGTTGCCTGACGCATTGGTCTGCGCCTTTATTCAGCGATTGGCTATTGGTGGTCCGGGGGAGCAGGCCTATCCTGCATAGGCGTTATCCCTCAATGAGCAGGATACGTCCGGCCTGATTCAGGAGTGAGTGCCAATGTCCTACAACGTAATCAATACCGTAAAGGTTCAGGCCGTCGCCGGCCGCTCGGATGAACTGGGTCAGCAATTGCAAAAGATTGTCGACACCCTGCGCGAACTACCGGGCTGTGAATCCTATATGGTCGACCGCTGCCCTGAGGACAGTAATCGCTGGACTGTCAGCGCCCACTGGCAATCGGAAACGGCCATGCAATCACACTTCAACAGTCCCCAGGTGCAAGGCTTCATCGACCTGATCGATTGCCAACTGGCCAATGCCGTCGACTTCAACAGCTTTCCGATCAGATAAGACCCGATTAAAGATCGCAGCCCTTGGCCGCGCTTGCAGAGTATGGGTACCTCTGCAAACGTTGTCGGGGACTGCGATCTTTTTCGTTCCGCGTCGCATATTGGTCCCCTCGCCTTCGCGAAAATTGGCTGTTTGTTTGCCTCCCCTGACGCAATAGATTGGTCCCTGACAACTCACCACTGCAGGTTAATGAACCATGAACGTCTTGCGTTTCTGTGCCGCTCCCCTTGCTGCCCTCGCCCTGATCCTGTCCTCTTCGGCCTTCGCCCATGAAGCCGGCGACCCTTCGGAAAAAGTCACGGTATTGCAGGACCAGATGCTGAAAAACGTACCGGGCAAGAAGGCGCTGATGATCGAGGTCGACTATGAGCCCGGCCAATCATCCATCGCCCACAAACACGACGGTACCGCCATGGCGTACGTCCTCTCGGGGTCCATTGTTTCTCAGGTAAGGGGCGAGAAAGCGGTGACCTACAAGGCCGGCGAATACTGGTACGAAGCCGCCGGCTCCGAACACCTGGTGTCGAAAAACGCCAGCGCGACCGAGCCTGCAAAATTGCTGGTATTCATGGTGTTGTCGCCGGACGAAAAAGTACTTGTACCCTTGAAAAACTGATCGCTGAACGAACAGCCATAACTATAAATCCCGAATCAGCCGATTCGGGACTTTTTATTTCTCCCGGCAATTAACCAACTCTCTTTAAATCAAACAAAACTATCCACCCGTTGATTAGGGCTGTTTGATTATTCCACGACCGGTTTAGTCTGGAGACAGCGCCGGTTATTGCCCGGCCATTAACTTTCCGACTTTGATATTGTTTCACCGGAGAAACACCATGAAACTTGTACTGGTCAGTACGTTGACGATGGCAGCGCTATTAGCCGGCTGCTCGATTCCCACTGCTCCGTCCGCGGTTTCATCGCTGGACGGTATCTTCACCGAACCGGTGGGTCGCAGCAGTACAACCCTTATTCCCAACGGTAACCATGTTTCCCTGGGCGTGGTGTACAGCCGCAACACCCAGGAAAATCGCGCCTATCTGCAGGACTACCAAGCCAATGCCGGCACCGGTTTCGGCCAGAGCCTGCTGGTTCAACCGATCCACGACGCCTATGTCGCCACGTCCAAGCCTGATCTGGCCGTGGACTGGGTCAAGGCCTCGCTGCAACGCCAGTTCGGTTCGGTCACGGTTTACCCGGACATGCAGAGCCTCAGGGCGGCGCAACCGGACGTGGTCGCCATCGTCGACAGCCGCAGCCAGTTGATCACCTCGCGCAGTTCGGACGTCGAGGCCCATGTCAGTGCCGACTTCTATGATCGCAACTTCAACTACATTGGCACTGCAAAAGGTCATGACGCCGTAGCACTGAGCCCGGTGTGGGCAGACTTTAAACGCAGTGAAGAGATCGTCGCCGATATTAATGAACAGCAGAATGTGCAAGTAAGGGCGCTGCAGAAGTTTGACCAGTCGCTCAGTAATTTATTGACCAGGCCGACAGATAAAGTGTCGATGATTGATAGTAAACAAGGTCATAAGTTGTATTGAAAGATAGGGCCCCGGGCGGCGCTCCGACGAAGGGGCCGGAATTGTCGCTATAAAAACCCAGGCCAAAAAAAGCCCCGCATCTCTCAATGCGGGGCTTTTTCATTCAACGGCTGATCAGGCCGCCGGTTCCAGCTCTGCGCTGGCAGTTGCAGGGGCTGTCACCACCGCTTGC
>Ga0247818_10000441_pt1 | contig 25950 bp, 25 predicted proteins | sample 13C_Glucose_Day1_FD_192424 | JGI IMG/M metagenome (GOLD analysis project Ga0247818, IMG submission 192424) | Soil microbial communities from agricultural site in Penn Yan, New York, United States - 13C_Glucose_Day1 | ecosystem: Environmental > Terrestrial > Soil > Agricultural land | place... | reverse complement strand
TCCACCGGGGCCGTGCCCTGCTGCGGGGCGCGCCGGGTGCGCGGTGCGCCAGCGCGTCCCGCAGCAGGGCACGGCCCCGGTGGATGCGCGAGCGCACGGTGCCGAGCTTGATGCCCAGCGTGGTCGCGATCTCCTCGTAGGACAGGCCCTCGATGTCGCACAGGACCACGGCCGCGCGGAAGTCCGGGGGCAGCGCGTCGAGGGCGCGCTGCACATCGTCGTCGAAGTGTGTGGCGTCATAGGCCTGCTCTGGCCCTGCCTCCCGGCTCGGCAGCCGGGCCGCGGACTCATCGGACAGTGCGTCGAAGCGGATCCGCTGCTTGCGGCGCATCCGGTCGAGGAAGACGTTCGTCGTGATGCGGTGCAGCCAGCCCTCGAAGGTCCCCGGCTGGTAGGAGTGCAGGGACCGGAAGACCCGGATGAACACGTCGTGGGTGAGGTCCTCGGCGTCGTGGACGTTGCCGGTGAGGCGGTAGGCCAGCCGGTAGACCCGGGCGGAGTGCTGTTCGACGATCTCCTCCCACGTCGGCGGCACCCAGGCCTGCTCGGCCTGGACAGCCTCGTCGGTCGCGCCGATCTGACCGGTCGCGGTCACGTCCCTCACCTCCGTGTGGCGCGCCTCGCGCGCGCTGTGTGCACGGTCTGGACGACCCTGCACCCTTGATGGTTCCGCAACAACCTGAACGTTGTCTGTATGCCGGACCCGTGGGCAGGCTGCCCTGGCGTCCGCCTGGTGTTCGTCGCGCGGCGTCCCGCGGATGCCTGTGACGGGCGTGGCGTGGCGCCCGATCCGGGTCGCGGCGACGGGCGCGCGGCTGCGGCCCGCACGACAGCACCGGCAGTAGGGTTGGCGCCATGACCGCACAGAAGCCCGCCAGCTGGGCCTACGCAGAGGAGTTCGTCACCGAGGACCCGGTGGTCGAGCAGGCCCGCCGACGCGGCGAGGAGCTGGGAGCACCTCCGGTGGGCAACGGTGCGGGGGTCGTGCTGCGCCTGCTGGCCGCCGCCGTGAAGGCGAAGTCCGTGGTCGAGATCGGGACCGGCGCCGGCGCCTCCGGGCTGTGGCTCCTGCAGGGCATGCCGTCCGACGGCATCCTCACCACCATCGACGTCGAGCCGGAGCACCAGGCCGCCGCTCGACGGGCCTACCAGGAGGCCGGCGTTCCCCCGCAGCGCACCCGCGTCATCAGCGGCCGGGCCCTCGACGTCCTCCCGCGCATGACCGACGGCGCCTACGACATGGTCGTGGTGGACGGCGAGAAGTCGGAGTACCCCGCGTACGTCGAGCACGGGGTCCGCCTGCTGCGCTCGGGTGGCGTGCTCGTCCTCGACAACATGCTCTGGCACGACAAGGTCGCCGACCCCGCATCGCGGGACGAGCAGACGACGGTGCTGCGCGACCTCGGCAAGGCCCTGCGCGACGACGACCGCCTCCTCCCGGCCCTGCTGCCGGTGGGCGACGGCGTGCTCGCGGCCGTCAAGCGCTGACCGGCCGCAGTCGCCGCCTGCTGCGCGGGAGCGGCTCAGGCTGTGCCCGGCCCCGGACCTCGCCGGAAACCGGCGGGCCCCTCGGCGATCGCCACCACCTCGAAGGGCTCGATCGTCATCGGCGGCGACCCGATGATCCGGCTGCCGGCCGACTCGGGTGCCTCGGCGATGAACTCGTGCTGGAAGTCGTCGCGGTAGACGGCCTCGTCGAAGACGTAGGTGCCCTCGAACCACCGGCCCTCGCTCATCCGCCACGTCTTGAACGCCAGCCCGTCGAGGAACATGAACCTGGCCATCGACGTGCCGATCACATACTCCCGCAGCCGCTCGGCGACACCCTCGTCGGCGTCCTCGAGCGACCAGCGCACGGTCAGTCCGTATCCGGCGTTCATGCCATGTCCTCCAGCCAGGTCAGCAGCAGCCGGGCACCGAAGCCAGTGGCTCCCTTGCTCAGCAGTCCGCGGTCGACATCGGAGCGGCCCGTGCCGGCGATGTCGAGGTGCGCCCACCGGCGGTCGCCGGCGAACTCGCGCAGGAACAAGGCTGCCGTGATCGAGCCGGCGCCGCTCTTCGGTCCCGCTATGTGGTTGATGTCGGCGACCTCGCTGTCGAGGTCGGGTCGGTAGTCCTCGACCAGCGGCAGCCGCCACAGCGTCTCGCCGGTGCGCCCTCCCGCCGCCACGAGGGCATCGCCCAGGGCCTCGTCGGTGGCGTAGACCGGCGCCATGCTCCGTCCGAACGCGACGCGCGCCGCGCCGGTGAGGGTGGCGATGTCCAGGAGGACGTCGGGGTCGAGGTTCAGGTCCGCGTAGGCCAGGGCGTCGGCGAGGACGAGACGGCCCTCTGCGTCGGTGTTCCCGATCTCGACGGTCCGCCCGCCGTACTGCGTGATGACGTCCCCGGGCCGGTAGGAGGCGGCTCCGACCGCATTCTCCGCCAAGGCCAGCAGCCCCGTGACGCGGACGGGCACCGCGAGGTCGCGGCAGGCTGCGAGCACGGCGAGCACGATCGCTGAGCCCGACATGTCGGTCTTCATCGCGAGCATGCCCTCGGCCGGCTTGATGTCGAGCCCGCCGGTGTCGAAGGTGATGCCCTTGCCGACGAGGACGACACGGGGCGTCTTCGCCGTCGCGCCCTCCGGCTCCCAGTCGAGCTGGACCAGCCGCGGAGGCGTCGCCGAGCCCGCGCCGACGGCGAGCAGGCCACCGAAGCCTTCCCGCGCAAGGTCCGCGTCCGACCAGACCCGCACACCGAGCCCGCTGCGGCGAGCCAGCGTCCGCGCCTGCGCTGCCATCCACGCCGGGTTCTTGATGTTCGACGGCGTGACGGCCAGGTTGCGGGCCATCATCGCGGCCCGGGCCCTGGTCGACGCCCGTCGCACTGCCTCGGCATCGGTGGCCCCGGCAAGCGTGACCGTGCCCGCGGGCGCCGAGTCGGCAGGGGTCTCCTTGGCGCTCCACCGCGGAGGCACGTACCCGCCCATGGCGAAGCCCTCGACGAGCGCCGACACGGCCTCTGAGCCACTGCCCGCAGCGATGGTCGTCAGCACCTGCCTCCGGCCACGGGCCGCTCTGCCGAGCGCCGCCCCTGCGGTGCGCAGGTCGTCCGGAGTGCCTCCGGCGATGCCCACGAGCAGCACGGCCCGGGCGCCGCGCTCCCCCGGCACGAGAGGCACCCTGGTGACGGTGCCGGCCTCGGCGGACGGCTCGTGGGCGGCAACGACCGCGGCCGCCTCGAGGCCCACGAGGGCAAGGGCCTCTGCCTGCGGACCGTCGACGGGCAGACCGCCCTCGCCGACAGGCAGCGCCAGGACGAGGCCTTCGGGATCGGCATCGGCGAGCAGGTCGGCCAATGGCTCCATGGCGACGACCCACGCGCTGGCTGCGGGCGTCAGCAGGTCGGGGGCAGGGGCGGGACGGGTCTTCTCAGGCACGGTGGCGAGCCTACCGAGGCGCTCGAGGGCCCCTGCCCCGGACGGCGACGACCCCCGCCGGCGGGTGCCGGCGGGGGTCGTCGCGGTTGGTGCTGTGGGTCAGGAAAGGCCCTCGCAACCGTCGATGGCGGCCCCGAGCTCTTTCGCCTCGTCGGGGGTCATCTCGACGACAAGACGGCCTCCGCCTTCCAGGGGCATGCGCAGAACGATCCCGCGACCTTCCTTGGTGACCTCGAGCGGGCCATCTCCGGTCCTCGGCTTCATCGCCGCCATCGGGTTTCCCCTTCCAGTGGGCGTGGAACTTTTGCTGAGCGCGCGGGTCCACGCCAGTGTCTTCACGCCCGGTCGCGCCAGTATTGGGACTCATTATCGCGGGAACTTCGCCGACTGTGAAATCCGCCCCTCCGCAATCCGCCACACTGGTCTGCGTGCACGCTCGCTCAGCGCTCTTCGACCTCTACGGCGACCACCTGCTGTCGCGTGGGGGGTGGGCGCCCATCTCCGCGGTCGTCGGGCTGCTCGGAACGCTCGACATCAGCGCCCCCGCGGTGCGTACGGCTGTGTCACGAGTGGTGCGCGAGGGCTGGCTCGAGCCGGTCGAGCGCGACGTGCGCGGGTATGCCGCGACCGCGCAGGCCCGCGCGCGCCTCGAGGAGGCGCACTCCCGGATCTACCGGACGCAGGCGCTCGAGTGGGACGGCCACTGGCACGTCGTGACGGTCGAGCGGCCGCCGGACCGCAACGCCCGGGGCAGGCTGGCGCAGTCGCTGGGCTACCTCGGCTACGGCGCCCTGGCCCCGGACACCTGGGTCGCGCCGCGCGAGAGCCGCGAGCTGCCCGCCGTCCTGGGGCGAGCGGGCGTCCACCACCACGCGTTCCGGGCCCAGCACCAGGGCCCGCAACGGTCCCTCGTGGGGCAGGTCTGGGACCTCGAGAGCCTGGCCGCGGCATACCAGCGCTTTGCCGACGCGGCCAGTGAGCTCGGCTCGCCCACCGACCCGAGCGAGGCCTTCGCCGCGCGCTCGGCGCTCGTCCACGCCTGGCGCCTGTTCCTCTTCAGCGATCCCGGGCTGCCTGACGAGGTGCTGCCGCAGCGGTGGCCGGGCCGCGAGGCCGCCGCGCTCTTCGACCGGCAGGCCGCCGAGCTCATGCCGCAGGCCAGTGCCTGGGTCGACGCCTGGCTGACGGGCAGCCCCGTCGCCACCCGCAGCTCGGCGTCACGGGCCTGACAGGCTCGCCGGGGGCAGCTCGAACCAGCGCAGGTGGTCGAAGTCGGCGGAGACCGAACCGTCCCCGTCACACGGGCTCGCCGCCTGCAGCACGGCCTCGCCCTCACGGAGGTAGTCCTGGAGCGCGGACTCCGGCGCGCGGTCGTGGTCGCGGGGGTAGGTGAGCTTGCCGTCCGCGTCGTACCCGACCTGTGCGAGGCGCAGCGGCGGCTCGACCGGCCCGCGCCGGTGGTGCCAGCGACCGGTGGCCGGGTCGAAGCGGTAGTCCCCGAGCAGCCGCCAGCCCTCGCGGGCCACGAGGCGCACGGCGTCGACGATGTAGCTGAAGACGGGCTCGGAGATGAAGTAGTTGAAGTTCACGCGCACCCAGCCGGGCTTGATGCCCTCGCAGCCGTGCCCGATCTCGCGCTCGAACTCGTGGCTGCGCTCGAGGTCGATGCCGAGGAGGTAGTGGCCGTAGGGCCCCGCGCAGGAACAACCGCCGCGGGACTGGATCCCGAACAGGTCGTTGAGGACGGCGACGACGAAGTTGTGGTGCAGGAAGCGGCCGCGCTCCCCTGGCGCGTGGATGACGAAGGAGACGATGGACAGCCGCTCGGCGTCGAGGTTGCCCAGGATCTCGATGGCAGGCTCCTGCTGCCACGCCTCGACGGCGCGACGAAGGAAGTGCTCCTCGCGCTCGCGGATCGTCTGCACCCCGACCGCCTGCTTGAGCTGGAAGACCAGGCCTGCACGGATGGACTCGATGATGGCCGGGGTGCCGCCCTCCTCCCGGTGCGCCGGGTCGTCGAGGTAGCGGTGTTCGGTCGGGTTGACGAAGGCCACGGTGCCGCCGCCGGGGACGTCGGGAACCCGGTTGGTCGCGAGCTCGCGACGCACGACGAGGACACCCGGGGTGGCGGGCCCCCCGATGAACTTGTGCGGGCTGAGGAAGATGGCGTCCTTGTGTGCCGCTGGGCCGGCACCCGGGCTGCCGTACATCTCGATGTCGACGTAGGGCCCGGCGGCCGCGAAGTCCCAGAAGGACAGTGCGCCGTGCTCGTGCAGCAGGGTCGCGATGGCGTTGGTGTCGCTGACGATCCCGGTGACGTTGCTCGCCGCGGAGAAGGAGCCGATCTTCAGGGGCCGGTCCTCGTGGCGCTCGAGTTCCTCCCGCAGCCGCTCGCTGTCGATGTGGCCGTCGTGGTCCTGCGGGATGACGACGACGTCGGCGACGCACTCGCGCCAGATGAGCTCGTTGCTGTGGTGCTCGTAGGGGCCGATGAAGACCACCGGTCGCTGGTCGGCGGGGATGGACTCGCTGAGGTGGAAGCGGTCCTCGAGGTTGGAGGGGATCCGCAGCCCCAGCATGCCGACCAGCTTGTCGATGGCGCCCGTGCAGCCAGAGCCCGTGAAGATCACGACGGTGTCCTCGTCGCCGCCGACGGCGGAGCGGATGATGGCTCGGGCGTCCTCGCGCAGACGGGTCGTCTGCAGGCCGGTGCCCGATGACTCGGTGTGCGTGTTGGCGTACCGCGGCAGCACCTCGTCGCGGATGAAGTCCTCGATGAAGTCCAGGGCCCGGCCGGAGGCGGTGTAGTCCGCGTACGTGACCCGGCGTGGGCCGTAGGGGCCGTGCATGACCTGGTCGTCGCCGATGACGGCCTCGCGGATCCGGCGCAGCAGCGGCGACTCCGGGGGCGCGCCGGCGAGCGGGTCTGCGGGGCTGCCGGCGGGCTGGTCGTGGCGGATGTCATGCCCGCCGCTCTGGTGTGGCACATGCCCACTATAGGAATGATGGGGCCCATGACTGACGCGATCGCCGCCACCGAGCGGGCACCCCAGCCCCCCGTCCTCCTCGAGACCTCGCCGGAGGGCGTGGCGACAGTGCGCCTCAACCGGCCCGACGCGATGAACGCCCTCGACGTGGCCACCAAGGAGCTCCTCCTGCAGACGCTGCGGGCGGTGGCCGAGGACCCCGGCGTGCGCTGCGTGGTCCTCACTGGCACGGGGCGCGCGTTCTGCGTCGGGCAGGACCTGCGGGAGCACGTGGGCCTGCTGCAGGAGGGCTCCGATGAGCTGTTCCGCACCGTGCCCGAGCACTACAACCCGATCGTCGAGCTCATCGCGACGATGCCCAAGCCGGTCATCGCCGCGCTCAACGGCGTCGCCGCGGGAGCGGGCGCGGCCTTCGCCTTCGCTGCTGACTTCCGGGTCATGGCGCAGGAGGCCGGCATGAACCTGGCGTTCGCGGGCATCGCCCTCTCCTGCGACAGCGGGTCGTCGTGGTCGCTGCCCCGGCTCGTGGGGCCGGCCAAGGCCAAGGAGCTCCTCCTGCTGCCGCGGACCGTTCCCGCGCAGGAGTGCCTCGAGCTGGGCCTGGCGACCCGGGTGGTGCCGGCGGCCGACCTCGACTCGGCGGTCGAGGACCTCGCCACGCAGCTGGCAGCCGGCCCGACGCTCGCGTACGGCTGCATCCGCCGGGCGATCGCGCACAGCGCAGGAGTCCCGCTGGCGGCCGCGCTGGCTCGGGAGGGCGAGTACATGGCGCTGACCGGGGACAGCGCCGACCACCACGCCGCCGTCGACGCCTTCCTCGCCAAGGAGAAGCCCGTCTTCACCGGGCGCTGACCCCGGGTCAGGGCGGGTACGCACCCCAGGGCGTGTACGTGAGCAGGGCGGCGGCGAACCAGAACATCCCGATCACCAGTGCGACCGCGACCACGGCCACGCGCCGCCGCCAGTGCGGCACGACGGACGCGCCTGTCGAGGTCCGCATCGCGACGCTGGCGAACAGTGCCATGACCGGGAAGTCGAGCAGCAGGAACCGCCACATGCTCGTGATCGGCCGTACCACCGCCAGCAGGTAGAGGGGGTACGCCAACGCCCACGTGCGCAGCTCGATCGCGAGCCAGCGCCCGTGCCGTCCCAGGATGAGCGCGACGTAGGTGGCGACGAGCCCGACCATGACGATGACGCCGGCGATGCCGCGCTCGTCCCAGGCCCAGGTGAGCCAGAGCACGAAGGGGCCGCGGTCGGGCTGCTGTCCCCAGGCGGCCTGGACGTCGAAGAAGGCGCGCGGTAGCCCGCTCGCGACCCCGACGAGCACCGGCCAGGCCACCGCCGACACGGCCGTCGCCGCGAGCATGAGGGCGGCGCTGGCCCGCTGGCCGCGCAGCGGCGAGACCCCGGCGGCGCGGTCCTCCCGCCAGCGGATGACGAGGTGCACCAGGGCGGAGGCGGCCAGCGCCGGTGCCACGCCGCGGGTGAAGCCGAGCGCGAGCGCGACCAGGCCGACACCGGCGTAGTGGCGGCGCATCAGCAGCAGCAGGGCGCCGGCCACGAGGACGCAGGCGAGGGCCTCCGTGTAGGGCATCACGAGCACGCCCGTCGCGGGGTAGAAGCACCAGAGTGCGGCGGCCACGAGTGAGAGCCGTTCGCGGGCCGGCTGCGGCGAGGCGTGGAGGGCGAAGCGGAACGCCTTCCACACCAGCAGGACCGCCACGCCGCCGAGGACGACGTTCAGCGCCACAGCAGCGGCGGTGAACGGAAGCCCCGTGAGCATGAGCGCGCGGACCAGCAGCGGGAAACCGGGGTAGAACGCCCACGCGCTGTAGGTCAGCCGGCCGGTCTCGGGGTCCGCCGGGAGCGGAAGGGGATAGCCGCGCTCCGCGATCTCGCCGTACCACTCCGCGTCCCAGAGCCCCAGGATGTCGCCGACGGTGGGATCGAGGTGTCCCACCCCGGCCGGCGTCTGGAACCACGTCGCGGCGACCTGCATGGTGACGAGCACGACCACACGCGACACGGCATACACGGTCATCAGGAACAGCACCGGTCGGCGCAACGCCCGGCCGGCGAGCTCGCTGCGCTGTTCCGCCGTCAGCAGGGTGGCCATCACGGTGGGTAGTCCGACGGCGGGACGAAGACGAGGAGCTCGAAGACCCAGACCACCTGGCCCACGATCCCCGCGGCGACCAGTGCCGCTGCGCGCCAGGACAGGTGCCGCGCCGGGCGGTCCACCCAGCCCCCGCCGAGCACCACCACGAGAAGCGGGAAGAGCGGCAGGAGGTAGCGGAAGATGCTCGTGAACGGGTCGAGCACCAGGCCGAGGTAGGCCGGGTAGGCGAGACACCAGGCGCGCAGCTCCGGCCCGAGGGCCCGGGCCCACGGGCCGCAGACCATGACGACGAGCGTCGTCACCACGAGGGCAAGGGCGACCGGCCCGTAGGTGGCGGCGAGGGCGTAGTCCCGGAACACCCACTCGGACATCCACAGCCACGGCTTGAGCGGCACGATCTCGCCGCCGGCACGCCACGCCGCCATGGTGTCGGTGTACCCGGTGGGCGACCCGGTGACCGCACCGACGATCGCGGGCCAGGCCAGGCCGGAGGCAGCGCAGGCGACGAGGGCGCCTGCGCCCGCGAGGTACTCACCGGTGCCCACCGGCCGCTCGCGCCGACTGCGCCACCGTGCGCCAAGGGCCACCAACACCACTGCCAGCAGCGGGAGGGCGATGGGACGCGTCATCCCCAGGACGAGCGCGAGGGCCGCCGCGACGGCCCACCGCTGTCGCATCACCGCCCAGAGGAAGCCGCAGAGCACGAGGATCGCCAGTGACTCGGTGTACGACAGCTGCAGCGACACCGCGGCGGGGAAGGCCGCCCACGCCGCCACCGCGCCGAGCGCGACGCGGCTGCCGACGCGCTCGGCGAGCAGGCCCGCCATGACGACCGCCGCCCCGAGCCCGCAGACCAGGGCCAGCGTCGAGGCCACGACCGGAAAGCTGAGCCCGGTCAGACCCATGAGTCCGCGGGCGAGCAGGGGGTACAGCGGGTAGAAGGCCCAGGCGTTCTGGGAGGGACGCCCGCTCGTGGGGTCCAGCGGCAGGGTCGGGGGATACCCGTCCTCGGCGACCGTGCGGTACCAGCTGCCGTCCCACAGCACGGTCATGTCGAAGTAGTCGACACTGGGGCCGGTCCACGAGTCGACGGGGACCTGCTCGTCGACGGCGAACAGGATGATGGCAGCGCTCACCGCACGCAGTGCCAGGTAGATCGCGGCCGCCCGGACCGCCAGTCCTCGCGTCACCGCCCACCAGCCCGGTGGCACCCCGCGACGTGGTCATCGACCACCCCGCAGGCCTGCATCGCGGCATACATCGTCGTGGGGCCGACGAACACGAACCCGGCCCGCTTGAGCGCCTTGGCGAGTGCCACGGACTCGGGCGAGGTCGCCGGGATCAGCGAGGTGTCCGCGGGGCGCTCGTGCCGCTCCGGGGCGAAGGACCAGAACAGGCTGTCCAGGCCGCCTGTGGAGCGCAGCTCGAGGACGGCCCCCGCGTTCGTGATCGCTGCCTCGACCTTCTGCCGGTTGCGCACGATGCCGGCGTCGGCCATCAGCCGCGCCCGGTCGGTGTCGTCGAATGCCGCGACCCGCTCGGGGTCGAACCCCGCGAACGCCGCCCGGAAGGCCCCGCGCTTGCGCAGGATGGTCAACCACGACAGGCCCGACTGGAACGCCTCGAGCGTGAGCCGCTCGTAGAGAGCGCTCTCGCCGCGGATCGGCACCCCCCACTCGGTGTCGTGGTACGCGAGGTAGTCCGGCGTGCTGCCGGCCCAGGGACAGCGGGCCAGCCCGTCCTCCCCCGTGACGACCCCGGTCACGACGGTTCCCGCCGTGCGTCGGTCGCAGCCGCCCGGGCCACGGCCTCGCCGAGCATGCCGTCGAGGGCCTTGGCGAACATCGGACGGCTCACCCGGTCGGCCGCCGACCTCGCAAGCCGACCGAGCGCCGCCGGGCGCAGCGTGATCTCCTCGGTCCAGGTCACCGCGCTGCCGCCTGGCGCGGGGCCGACCTCGACCTCGGCCCAGCCGTCGAGGACCCGCCCGGTCTTGAGGACCGCGAAGCGGCCGGCCGCCTCCTCGGCGGACGGCGGTTCCCAGCGCGTGAGGACCATCGAGTCCGAGAAGCGAAGGGGGCCAAGGCCGCTGAGGCCGGCGAACCCCCAGCCGACGCGCGGCTCGCCGGGGTCGACGCGCATCGTGGTGAGGGGGATCCAGGCACCGTATGCCGCGAAGTCCGTGAGGACCTCCCACACCGTGGCAGGGGGTGCGGGGCAGGTGCGGACGAGGTCGAACGCTGCCATGGTCAGACGGTGCCCTGGGGGTCGCGCCCCCCGGCTGCGGAGCCCGGCCAGCCCGTCGGCTCGGCGGCGGACCGGGAGTCCGCGACCGCAACCGGGCGCGCGTCGGGCGCTGCTGGCGTGTCAGCCACGCGGCGGACGTCCTGTGCTCCGCGAGCGCCGCGCAGTGTGGCCAGCTCGCGCTCCTGCTCGGCCAGCCGCTCCTGGAGCCGTTCGAGGACGTCGTCCACCTGGTCCATCCGGTAGCCGCGCAGGGCGGTGTCGAAGTGGACTGCAGCGATGTCCGTGGCGGCGAACCCGTCGTCGAGACCTGGGTCGGGCTGGCTGGTGACCGGGTCGGTCATGGGGTCGTAGCGCACCCACCCCGCCAGCATCGCGGCGAAGACGCCGACGAGCAGCACGGCGACGACGGTGAGCAGGACCCAGATCACGGGCTGATCGTCGCATGCCGGGCGCGGGAGGACCCACTCGGCCGCGCCGCGACCTGCGCCCTCACTCGGGTCGCTTGGGCGCCACGCTGGGGTCCGACTCGGTGATGATGCGCACCGCCTCGTCGACGTCGTCGGTGAGCTGCAGCAGGCCGAGGTCCTCGCGGCTGATCGTGCCGTGCTCGGCGAGGGTGCCGTTCAGCCAGGTCAGCAGGCCGCCCCAGTACTCGGAGCCCATCAGGACCAAGGGGAACGACGTCACCTTCTGGGTCTGGACGAGCGTGAGCGCCTCGAAGAGCTCGTCGAGGGTCCCGAAGCCGCCGGGCAGGACGATGAACCCCTGGGCGTACTTCACGAACATCGTCTTGCGGGCGAAGAAGTAGCGGAAGTTGACGCCGAGGTCGACGTAGGAGTTCAGGCCCGCCTCGAAGGGCAGCTCGATGCCCAGCCCGACCGAGGCGCCCCCGGCCTCGAGCGCTCCGCGGTTCGCGGCCTCCATCGCACCGGGGCCGCCGCCGGTGATCACGGCATAGCCGGCCCGCGCCAGGGCGCGGCCCACCTGCCTGCCCAGGGTGTAGTGCGGGCTGTCCACCCGGATCCGGGCAGAGCCGAACACGCTCACGGCAGGCCCCAGCTCGGCCAGGGCGCCGAAGCCCTCGACGAACTCGCTCTGGATGCGCATGACCCGCCACGGGTCGGTGTGCAGCCAGTCGGCACGTCCCTTGTTGTCCAGCAGCCGCTGGTCGGTCGTGGTGCCCGGCACCCGGGAGCGCCGCAGGGTCACCGGCCCGGTGTGGTACTCCCACTCCCCCTCGTCGGGGACGTCGGCGTTGGCCTCGCTCATCTGGTGCCTTCCCTTCCTAGGCCAGCCAGCGCAGCAGCGCGGCCTCGGCGTCGACGAGCTGCGACACGGGGCAGCGCTCGTCGTCGTGGTGGGCGAGGTTCGGGTCGCCGGGCCCGAAGTTCACCGCGGCGATGCCGAGTGCGGCGAAGCGGGCGACATCGGTCCACCCCTCCTTGGCGACCGCCTCCAGGCCCAGGGCCTCGACGAACGCCCGGGCCGCCGGGAGCTGCAGACCCGGGCGGGCTCCGGCTGCGTTGTCGACGACCACCACCTCGAAGCCCTCGAAGAGCTCCTCGACGTGCCTCGCGGCCTCGGCCTCCGACAGGTCCGGGGCGTAGCGGTAGTTCACGGTGACGACGCACTCGTCGGGGATCACGTTGCCCGCGATACCACCGCGGATCCCCGTGGCGCCCAGCGCCTCGTGGTACTCGAGTCCGTCGACCGAGGCGATCCGCGGTTCGTACGCACGCAGCCGGTCGATGATGGCGCCCGCCTCGTGGACGGCGTTGCGGCCGTTCCACGGGCGGGCGGAGTGTGCTGCCACTCCGCGGGCTCGGACCTCGGCTCGGAGCGTGCCCTTGCAGCCGCCCTCGACCTGCGCTGCCGTCGGCTCGAGCAGGACCGCGAAGTCCGCCACGAGCAGGTCGGGGCGCTCCTCCTCGATCAGGCGCAGGCCGTTGTACTGGCTGTCGATCTCCTCGCCCTCGTAGAAGACGAACGTGAGGTCCCGGCTCGGCTCGGTGACCTGCGCGGCGACCTTGAGCTGGACCGCGACCCCGCCCTTCATGTCGACCGTGCCGCGGCCCCAGAGCTCGTCCCCCTGCAGCTGCGTCGGCAGGTTCACCGGCGACGTCGTGAGGGGCACGGTGTCGATGTGCCCGGCCAGCACGACGCGCTCGGGGCGACCCAGCGCGGTCCGCGCGACGAGCGTGTTGCCGATGCGCACGACCTCCAGGTGCGCGAGCGGGGCCAGGGCGGCCTCGATGGCATCGCACAGCGCCTTCTCGTTGCGGCTCACGGACTCGATGTCGCACAGCGCGGCAGTGAGGGCCACGACGTCTGCCGACAGGTCGAGGACGGGAACGGTCACGGGCGCAGTCGTCATGCGCGCCAGCCTATCCACCGGCCGTGCTCGGGGACCGCAGGCGCCTCGCCTAGGCTGGCCCCCATGACTGAGCGCACAGCCTGGGGACACGGACTCGCGACACTCACCGACGATGGCGTCGTGCTGGACACGTGGTACCCCGAGCCCGCGCTCGGGCAGGCGCCTGCGGATGCCGCCGTCCCCGAGGGACTCGAGGCCCTCGTCGGCAAGGACGAGGTCCGCCGGGTGCGCCGCGAGCTCGTGACCACGACGATCGACCTCGACACCGCCCCCGCCGATGCCCCGGACGCCTACCTGCGCCTGCACCTGCTGTCGCACCGGCTCGCGGCCCCCAACACCATCAACCTCGACGGCATCTTCGGGGTCCTCGCCAACGTCGTCTGGACCACCCAGGGGCCCTGCGCCGTGGACGGCTTCGAGATGGCCCGGGCCCGGATGCGCGCCCGTGGCCCGGTCCAGGTGCTCTCCATCGACAAGTTCCCGCGGATGGCGGACTATGTCGTGCCGGCCGGCGTGCGCATCGGCGACGCCGACCGGGTGCGGCTCGGCGCCCACCTCGCCGCGGGCACGACCGTCATGCACGAGGGCTTCATCAACTTCAACGCCGGCACGCTCGGCACCTCGATGGTGGAGGGCCGGATCAGCCAGGGCGTCGTCGTGGGCGACGGCTCGGACATCGGCGGTGGCGCCTCGACGATGGGCACCCTGTCCGGAGGCGGCTCGGAGCGGGTCAGCATCGGCGAGCGCTGCCTGTTGGGCGCGGAGTCCGGCCTGGGCATCGCCCTCGGCGACGACTGCGTCGTCGAGGCGGGTCTCTACCTCACAGCCGGGACGAAGGTCACGCTGCCGGGTGGCGCCGTCGTCAAGGCGCTCGAGCTCTCGGGTCAGGACAACCTGCTGTTCCTGCGCAACTCGGTGACGGGTGCCGTGGAGGCCCGGGCCCGCGACGGCCACGGCATCACTCTGAACTCCGCCCTGCATGCCAACGACTAGGCGCGGGGGCCTGCTCCTCAGCGAGGAGAAGTCCCGCTCGCGAACCCGGCGCGCCCTCACCAAGGCGGTCCTCGCAGTGTTCGCGGTAGGCCTTGCCGTGGCGGGCTACGTCGGCGCGCAGGGCGTGCTGCACAACCTCGGCGGCCCGCGCTGCCAGGCGACCGCGCTCGGCACGAGTGTCGACTTCGACCCGTCCCAGACGCGCTACGCGGCGACCATCACGGCCATCGCCGTCCAGCGGGGGCTTCCCCCACGAGCGGCCACCATCGCCATCGCCACCGCGATCCAGGAGTCCAAGCTGCGCAACCTGCGCTACGGCGACCGCGACTCCGTCGGGCTGTTCCAGCAGCGGCCGTCGCAGGGCTGGGGCACAGAAAAGCAGATCCTCGACCCGGTGTACTCCACGAACAGGTTCTACGACGCCCTGGTCAAGGTGAAGGGCTACGAGTCCATGGAGATCACCAAGGTGGCCCAGGAGGTGCAGCGCAGCGCATACCCCGAGGCCTACGCCGACCACGAGCAGGAGGGCAGGATCCTCGCCTCCACCCTGAGCGGGCACTCCCCCGGCGGTCTGGGGTGTCGTCTCAACGCTGCCGACGCCGGCGACCCCAGCGCCCTCGCCGCCGACCTCAAGGCGGAGCTCGGCGTGAACACGCGGGGCGCGGGCACGGTCATGCAGCTCAAGACCGACTCCGCGCTGATGGCCTGGGCCGTCGGCTCCTGGGCCGTGGCCAAGGCCGACACGCACGGTGTGGAGCGGGTGCGGGTGGAGGGCCGCGAGTGGACCCGCACCCGGGACAAGGACGGCTGGGCCTGGACGGACGCCCCCAGCCGCGGTGCCGCCACGGTGACCATCACCTTCGCCGACTGAGAGGTATGCCGCGGGGCAGCCCCCGCGGCACACCTCCCGTCCGCTGCCGGATCAGCGGACCACGATGGCGTCCCCGACCGCGCGCTCGACGGCGGCGTCAGACGGCGACGAGACGAGTTGCCCGCCGACGGCCATCGCCGTGGACCCGCCGCCGTCGAGGTTGACGGCATCGACCATGCCCAGGCTGCGTGCCACGTCGGCGGTCTCGGGGATGGACAGGCCGAGGTGCGCCTCCTGACGACCGTCGACCGTGACGAGGAGCGTGCGGCCCCGGGCGTCGACGCCGGCGAAGGTGCGCGGGTTGCGCTGCAGCACCCACCCGTAGGCGAAGCTCGGGTCGCCCGGGTGCACCATGCCGTCCTGCTGCTGGGTGATGTGCAGGCGTCCGTCGCGCACCAGCTCGGGGCCGCCGTTGACCACCGAGACGTCGGGCGCCGATGTCTGGTCCCGGTCCCCCGACAGCGCGACCTGCAGGCCGATGCGGTCACCCGGCCGGAGGGACGCCACCCGCGTCGCGAGGTTCCCGGTCCCCTGCAGCGAGCGCTGACCCGGGCCGAGGGCAGTCCCCCGGTCCGGCTGCACCGCCACGACGACGCCACGCCTGTCCAGCACCGCCTCGGCGCCCGGTCCCGACGGTGTCGTGGGCCCGAACGCCGGCGTGAACGCCACCAGCTCGTCGGGGTCGGAGCACGTCACGTCATGCAGCGGGAGCCAGGTCGGCGTGTCGTCCGGGGTTCCCCCGCAGTTGCGGATCAGTCCGGGGACCCGGTTCACACCGTCCACCTCCTGCCGGCCGGACGGCAGGTCCGCGCGGCCCCTCCACGTCGGCCGGACCACGGCCGTGCGCCGCGCGCCGCCGTCCATGAGCAGCGCCGGCCGGTCACCGACGGGCTCCGAGAGCACGTGTCCGCCGTAGACCCCCACCCCGGCGGGGTCGCCCTCGGCACCTGCCCTGGGGTCGAAGACGAAGAAGCCGCCGTTGACGGCGACGGCGGCCCGCTCCTGGCGGGCCAGGTCTGTCGTCCGCTCGCGGTCCTCGAGAGTCGGGCCGAACGTGGCGTCGAGGTCGCCTCGGAAGCGGCGCGGGTCGATGGTGACCACGCGGACCGTCCACGGCCCGGGGGCGTCCGAGGTTCCGTCCCAGCCGGTGTACCAGGCCCGCGAGGTGAAGCCGGCCGACCGCAACCGGGCCACCTCGGCGTCCGCCGCGGCCTTGTCCGGGAACAGCTCGGCCAGCCGCACGCGGTAGCCCAGCAGACCTGCGTCGACGTCGGCCACGGCCGGCTGCTCGACCGGTTCCGCCTGGGCGCCGAAACCGGCGTCTGCGAGCCGTCGCACGTGCTCCTCCGCGCTGGCCCGGTCCTGGAGGGCACGGGGCGGGGCGTCGGGGTCCGGGCTCTGCTGCCCTGAGGGGACGCTCACCTCGACGGTCCAGCGCGTGCTGCCGTCGCGTGCGCCGCGGGTGATGGTCGTGACCTCCACGCCGGGCTGCAGCACCTCGGTGCCGCGGGTCTCGGACAGCCCGGGCGGCCCGAGCGGCAGCTCAGGAGACGACGGCGCGGCCCCGGAGGCGGATGCGGGGAGTGCGGCGAGCGAGAGCGCGAGAGCGCTGGCCCCGGTCAGAAGGGCGGGAAATCGTCTCATTCCGGGCACGGTAGTGCTCAGGGCCCGGCACGGCATCCGGGGACGGACGCGGGGTTCGGAGACCCAAGAAGCCAAACGAGGCCCGCACCGTGTCCCACGGTGCGGGCCTCGTTCCTGGAGACGTCAGCGCTGGTCGAGGGCGACGTAGTCGCGCTCGGTCGCGCCGACGTAGATCTGGCGAGGACGGCCGATCTTGGTCTGCGGGTCCTCGATCATCTCGCGCCACTGGGCAATCCATCCCGGCAGGCGGCCGAGGGCGAACAGCACGGTGAACATGCGCGTCGGGAAGCCCATCGACTTGTAGATGAGCCCGGTGTAGAAGTCGACGTTCGGGTAGAGCTTGCGCTCGACGAAGTAGTCGTCCTCGAGGGCGGTCTGCTCGAGCTTGAGGGCGATCTCGAGGAGCTCGTCCTGGACGCCGCCCTTGTTCAGGATGGTGTCGGCCGTCTTCTTGATGATCGCCGCGCGCGGGTCGTAGTTCTTGTAGACGCGGTGCCCGAAGCCCATGAGCTTCACGCCGTCTTCCTTGTTCTTCACCTTCGTCACGAAGGCGTCGACGTCACCGCCGTCGGCCTTGATGCGGTCGAGCATCTCGAGCACCGACTGGTTCGCTCCGCCGTGCAGCGGGCCGAACAGGGCGTTGATGCCCGCCGAGATGGAGGCGAAGAGGTTGGCCTGCGACGAGCCCACCAGCCGGACCGTGGACGTCGAGCAGTTCTGCTCGTGGTCGGCGTGCAGGACGAGCAGCAGGTCGAGCGCCTTGACCATGTCCGGGTCGAGGTCGTAGGGCTCGGCCGGGAACCCGAAGGTCATCCGGAGGAAGTTCTCCGTGAGCGACAGGGAGTTGTCGGGGTAGAGGAACGGCTGGCCGACGCTCTTCTTGTACGCGTAGGCAGCGATCGTCGGCAGCTTCGCCATGAGGCGGACCGTCGAGATCTCGACCTGCTCCTTGTCGAAGGGGTCGAGGCTGTCCTGGTAGAAGGTGGACAGTGCGGACACGGCCGAGGAGAGGACCGGCATCGGGTGCGCGTCGCGGGGGAAGCCGCCGAAGAACGCCTTGAGGTCCTCGTGGAGGAGCGTGTGGCGGCGGATGCGCTGCTCGAAGTCGGCCAGCTCGTCCTGGGTCGGCAGCTCGCCGTAGATGAGGAGGTACGAGACCTCGAGGAAGCTGGACTTCTCGGCAAGCTGCTCGATGGGGTAGCCGCGGTAGCGCAGGATGCCCTTGTCGCCGTCGATGTAGGTGATGGCGCTGCTGCACGAGGCCGTGTTGACGAACCCCGTGTCGAGGGTGACGTTGCCGGTCTCCTTGAGGAGCTTGGACACGTCGTACCCGTTGTTGCCCTCGCTCGCCTGCACCAGGGGCAGCGAGATCTCCTTGCCGCCTGTGGCCAGCGTCGCAGCAGTCCCGTCGTTGCTCATCAACCCATCCTCAGTGTGTTTGCGGGCACCCTGGCGTCGCGCGCCGAGCGCAACAGCGACGGTACCCCAGGACCCACCAGGCAGGAAAAGCGGGCGACGCCACCCCTGCTCAGCGGAGCCGCTCGACGGCGGCGCCGACCCGCTCGTCGCTGGCGGTGAGCGCGATCCGCACGTGCTGGGCTCCCGCGGCACCGTAGAAGGTCCCCGGCGCGGCCAGGATGCCCCGGTCGGCGAGCCAGCCCAGGGTGGCCCAGGAGTCCTCTCCGCGCGTGCTCCACAGGTACAGGCCGGCCTCGGAGTCGTCGATGCGGAACCCCGCGCCCTCGAGGGCGGGGCGCAGCAGGTCCCGGCGCGAGCGGTACCGCTGCTTCTGCTCGACGACGTGGGAGTCGTCCCCCAGGGCCGCGGTCATGGCCTGCTGCACGGGCCCCGGCATGATCATCCCGGCGTGCTTGCGCACCTCCAGCAGCCGCCCCACCAGCTCCGGGTCGCCGGCCACGAAGGCCGCCCGGTAGCCGGCGAGGTTGGACTGCTTGCTCAGCGAGTAGACCGCGAGCAGGCCGTCATGGCTCCCGCCGGTGACCCTGGGGTCGAGGATGCTCGGGGTCGTGGGCGGCTCACCGGCCGCGCCGCTGCCCTCCCGCCAGTCGAGCTCGGCGTAGCACTCGTCGCTGGCGACGACCACACCGTGGCGTCGGGCCCACTGGACGACCTTGGCGAGGTGCCCGACACCGAGCACCTTGCCGGTCGGGTTGCCAGGACTGTTGAGCCACAACAGTTTCGGCGTCGTTCGCGGTGTGAGCGGACCGAGGGCGGCGAGCCCGTCGACGACTGCCGGCTCGGCGCCGGCCAACCGGGCCCCCACGTCGTAGGTCGGGTAGGCGATCCCGGGGAAGCCCACGATGTCACCCGGGCCGAGACCCAGCAGCGTGGGCAGCCAGGCCACCAGCTCCTTGCTGCCGATCGTCGGCAGGACGGCGGCGGGGTCCAGTCCCGGCACGCCTCGGCGCCGGGCGAACCAGGCGGCGACCGCCTCGCGCAGGTCGGTGGTTCCCCAGGTCTGGGGGTAGCCGGGGGCGTCTGCAGCCGCCCGCAGCGCGTCCTGCACCACCGCCGGGGTCGGGTCGACCGGCGTGCCGACGGAGAGGTCGACGACCCCAGCGCCGGGAAGCGAGCCGGAGACGGCACTCGCCCGCTCCCGGTACGGAGCGAGCGAGTCCCAGGGAAAGTCGGGGAGCTTCAGCATCAGCGCGGGCGCCCGGCGACCGACGTCAGCGTCACTCGTCGTGCTCCTGCGGCGGCAGCGCGGAGACGATGGGGTGGTCCTTGTTGATCAGGCCCAGCTTCGCGGCACCGCCGGGGCTGCCGAGGTCGTCGAAGAACTCGACGTTCGCCTTGTAGTAGTCGGCCCACTGCTCCGGGACGTCGTCCTCGTAGTAGATCGCCTCGACGGGGCAGACCGGCTCGCACGCGCCACAGTCGACACACTCGTCAGGGTGGATGTACAGGGAGCGCTCGCCCTCGTAGATGCAGTCGACGGGGCATTCCTCGATGCACGCCTTGTCCTTCAGGTCGACGCAAGGCTGGGCGATCACGTAGGTCATAGCCCACATACTATGCATCCGTGTCCGACCTCGTCGCAGCGCTCCCCCTCGGGTCCCGTGTCGTGGTCAGGTGGCGGCTCGAGGCCCCCGACGAGGCGACCGGGGCCACCCTCACCGACGCTGTCGGAACGCTGTCCACGCGCGACGGGGACACCCTGACCGTGGACACCTCGCGCGGTCCGGTCACCATCGAGCGCCGCCGGGTGGTCGCGGCCAAGGAGGTGCCGCCGAAGCCTGCCCGCCGCGGCGCCGCCCACCTGGCCATCGGGATCGAGGACCTCCAGCGGGTCATGACGCCCTCCTGGGGCGCGGTCGAGCGCGGGCAGCTCGGGGACTGGGTGCTGCGCGCGTCCTCCGGTTACAGCCAGCGCGGCAACTCGGTGGTGCCCGTGGGGGACCCCCGAGTGCCCCTCGCCGACGCCGTGGTCGAGGTGGAGCACTGGTATGCCGCGCGCGGCCTCCCCGCGAAGTTCGCCGTCGCGGGGCCGGAGGGGTTCGACGCTGCCGACGACCCCCTGGGCGCCCTGCTGCTGGCCCGCGGCTACACCCTGGGGAGCGTGACCCTCAACCTCACCGCGGCCACGCCCACCGTGGCCGCGGCGGACCCGGGTGGCCCGGCCGTCGTCATGAGCGCTGAGCCGGGTGACGCCTGGCTGCGGGCCCACCGCGGCACGCGCGGGACCGTTCCCGGCGCGACGGAGAGCGTCCTCATGGGGAGCCCCCGCCAGCTGTTCGGCCACGTCGCCCCCGGTGGCGGCCTCTCCCAGCAGCTCGGTGTGCGTGCCGCCGACGCGGCGGGCACGACGCCCATCGCGGTGGGGCGCTTGGGCATCGCCTCCGGGTGGGCGGGACTGGGCGCGGTCTGGACGGACCCGGCATACCGTGGCCGCGGCCTCGCCTCGCACCTCACGGCTCAGCTCGCCGACCACGCGCGCCGCGACGGGATCCACCTCATCCACCTGCAGGTCGAGCACGACAACGAGGGCGCCGTCCGGCTCTACCGGCGCCTCGGGTTCGCCATCCACTCGTCCTACGCGTACCTCACCGCACAGCAAACCCGGTAGCGCGAACGCCCGGTGTGCCGAGAGGGTTGGGGCATGACCTCCCGCATCTCGCACACCACCGTCGACTCCCGGAACGCCCACGCCCAGTCGGTCTGGTGGGGACAGGTCCTCGGCTTCACCGAGGACCCCCGAGACCCCAACGAGCCCGGCCACGACGAATGCATGATCTTCTCCCCCGACGGCCGGCAGCGGGTGCTGTTCATCGAGGTGCCGGAGGGCAAGGCGGTCAAGAACCGGATCCACTTCGACCTGTGGCCGACGGACTGCACGATGAACGAGGAGGTCGACCGGCTCCTCGGCCTCGGCGCCACCGTGGTCCATGACCTGCGTGACCACCGCGGACCCGGCACCGGTTGGGCGACCCTCGCTGACCCCGAGGGCAACGAGTTCTGCGTGCTGCGCAGCGAGTCCGAGCGGCCCGACCCCTACGCCCACCTGCTGACCTGAGGAGCCAGGCCGCGGCGCGCTACTTGGCGTCGGGGTGGGTGCAGGTGACCTTGTCCTCGGGGATGTAGTGCGTGCTGAACTGGGAGCGCTTCACCTCGGCGCCGTTCTTCTTGAAGATCCGGGTGACCGTGACGTCGAAGCCCTCGCTGGCCGTCTGCGGCACACAGGTCTTGGACTTGTCGACGATGTTCTTGGGCTTGACGATGTTGCGCCGTGGGCCCTTGACCGCCTCGATGTCCCACACCTTGCCGCCGTGGAAGGTCACTGTCAGCGCGTTGCCCGACGTGTACGCCTGGATGAGGATCCCCGTACCGGTGTCGTTGGTCCACTTCTGGTCGACGTTCGGCCAGGAGACCGTGGCCTCGCGACCCTCTGGGTAGCGGGAGATGTAGAAGCTGTGCGGGAGGTACTCGTCGATGCGGACGCCGGAGAAGAACGCCGCGTTGAACGTCGTCGTCGAGACCTGCGAGACACCGCCGCCGTAGTCCGAGACGAGCCGTCCGTTCATGATGACCGGGGCCTCGGAGTACCCCTTCGCGGCGGTCCGCTGCCCGAGGACGCCGTTGAGGCTGAACTGCTTGCCGGGAGCGATGAAGGTGCCGTTGAGGGTGCGGGCGGCGATCTTGATGTTGTTGGTCCGCGGCGGGTTGTCGGGGAAGTAGGTGGTGAAGGTCGAGATGACCTCGCGGGGGGCGACCTTCCTGGCCTCCTCCGTCGTCAGCTCCGGCTGCACGACCAGGGTCTTCGCCGTGGCGGTCCGGCTCGGCGAGGTGAGCGCGGGCCCGAAGGTCGACACGAGCGACTTCTCGTCGATGCTCACGCCGGCGGCCGAGGGAACGACCACGGCCTTGCTCCCCTGGAACGTGTACCGCGCGTCGCGGGGCTTGGCCTCGACGCCCTTGCTCGCGGCAGCCTTGCGCACGGCCGCCAGCAGCTTCTTGCTGTCGTAGACCGGGGCGACGCGGCCCTCTGCGTCGGCGCGCATGGTGATCGCCGGCGCGAAGTCGGCGGGCTTGAGCACGAGGGTCGTCGACCCGGCGACCACCCGCAGCGGGCCGGACATGGCCGGGGTGGCGAACTCGGTGTTCGCGCGCTTGAGCTCCTCCGGGGACACCCGCGGCCGCACTGCCTCGACCACGGCCCTCACCGGCTCCTCGGCGGGCCAGGAGCGGGCAACGGCCTCGGTGGTCTCGTCCACCTGCACTGTGGTGCCGTTGACCGGTGCCACGAGCCGGACCCGTCCGTCTGGGAAGGTGATCGAGCCCTCCCGGGGCGTCTTGTCGATCGACTTGGCCGTCTCGGTCAGCACCGCCCGGAGCCGGTCGCGGTCCACATCGGTCTTGAGCGGCTCGTCCTGCCCGCCGTCGAGGTGGTTCCACAGGTCCGCCGGCTTGAGGGAGAACCCGCTGAGTCCCTGGAGGGTCTCCGGGAGGTCGAGGGACAGGCCTGCGGCCGAGGGGTCGATCTCGACCGTGCGGCCGGGGAAGGCGAGCGTGACCGGGGCCGAGGCGCGGGCCGCGAGGTGGCGCTTCAGCGTCGCCTCGGCATCGGCCGGCGACTTCCCGCCGATGGGGATGCCGGCGACGCTGGCGTTCGCCGGGACGTGGCGCCCCAGGAAGACGGCCAGCCCGACATACCCGGCGGCGAGGACCGCCAGGGCAATGGCCAGCCGCAGGGCGGCACCACCTCGCTCGGTGTGTCCCACGGTCACGCTCCCTATCACGACAGGGCCCCGTAGCGGCTGCGGTAATACGTCAGCGCGGCGCCAGGGTGCTCAGCAACTCCGAGCGACACTACTTCCCCCACCACGATGCTGTGGTCTCCAGCGGGGTGGATGTCCGTGGTCTGACACTCAATCGTTGCCAAGGCGCCGTCGAGGAGGGCGACGCCGGTCCCTCCGCGGTGGTACGGGATCCTGTCGAGCTGGCCGTGCAGCGGACGGCCCTGCGTCGCCAGCCAGTCGGCTGTGGGCCGCTGCGACGAGGAGAGGATGCTGACGCCCCACGTCCCCGCTTCGGCGATGGCCTCGTGGAAGCGCGCGTCGATCTCGACGCAGGCGAGCACCAGCATGGGCTCCATCGACACCGACGCGATGGCGTTGGCCGTCATGGCGTGGTCGTGGCCCCGCCAGAGCGTGCTGAGGATCGTCACGCCCGTGGCGAAGCGGCCCATGGCCAGGCGGAACTGGTCAAGGTCCGGGGCACCGGTCATGCGCGTTCCCTCGGCAGCAGCGAGGTGTGCCGCCGGTTGCCGTCCGCGGCGTCCACGAGGGCACCGGTGGCCGGGTCGAGCAGCGCGTAGCCCTCCCGGCCCGGGAGCCGCGCCGCGATGTCGTTGGAGAGCGCAAAGAAGCCGTCGCCGACCACCACCTGGGTGCGGTGCTCGCGCAGCGCCGCAGCCTGCAGCGGCAGGGCGTCAGGGTCGACCACTTCGTGGCTCACTGCCACATCGTCGACGACGGACGGTGGGAACGCGTCATGGGGCCCCGGCACCTGCCAGCCGGAGTCCGCCGGGACGTTCGCCGCCAGCCACGCGCGGTCGGCGAGGGCCCACGACCGCGGCGTGACCGCGGCATACAGGTCGGGTCGCTCGGTGCCCGACAGCGAGGCGACGGCGGCACAGGTGACCCGGTGGGTCTGGACGTGGTCGGGGTGGAGGTAGCCACCGTGCTCGTCATAGGTGACGACGACGCCGGCGCCCGTTTCGCGGATCACGTCGGCGACGAGCCTGGATGCCTCCCCGATGTCGGCGCGCACGAAGGCCCGCGGGTCGTGTGCGGTGGGCATCCCGGCCATCCCGGAGTCGCGGTAGCGGGAGGGCACCCCTCGACCGGGGTCCTCGCCCAGCACGCGGTGGCTCACCCCGAGGGCGGCCATGGCGCGTCGCAGCTCCTCGCGGCGCCAGGGGCCCAGCGCGTCGTCACGGTCCGAGGCGAGGTGCGCCAGCTCGGCAGGGATGACCTCGCCCTCCTCCCCCAGCGTGCAGGTGAGCACGTGCACGTCGTGGCCGAGCCGCGCGTAGTGGGCCAGCGCGATGCCCGTGGCGAGGGTCTCGTCGTCGGGGTGGGCGTGGACGAACAGCAGTGCCCCGCTCATCGGACGGTGATCTTGGCGAGGTCCACGAAGCCACCGAGCGCATCGTTCGCGGCCAGGCCCTCCACCCGCGACCCGCGCACGTAGAGCGCCTTGCGCTGGGTCAGGGCGACGTAGACACCGCGGCTGGCCAGGCGGGCGTCCAGCTCGGCCCAGGCCGCGTCGCGCTTGCCGGCGTCGGCCATCGCCGAGATCGCGGTCATCCGGGAGTTCGCCTCCTCGTCCGAGAAGTGGCCGAAGTCCCGTCCCGAACCCGCGGCGGAGAGGTTGATCCGGCTGTCGAACAGCGGCGGGATGATCGTCGAGGCGCTGGGCCAGTCACCGGCCCAGTTCGCCCACACGACGTCGCTCTCCCTGACCCGGCCGGGTCGGGAGATGGTGGTGAAGTAGTCCTTCTCGATCGGCTGGAGGGTGATGTCGAAGCCACCGGCCTCCCAGCCGTTCTCGAGCGCGGCCATGGCCTTGTCGGCGGTCGGTGACGACCGGTAGGCGACCCGCAGGCGCACCGGCAGCGTGAGGCCGCTCTCCTGGAGCAGGCTGCGCGCAGCGACCGGGTTGCCGCGAGAGCCCGCCCCGAGCGGGTCCTTGCCCCGGTGCCCGGGGATGTTCGGCCCGAGGAGCGAGAACGACGGTGTCGCCGTCGTCGGGCCGCCCAGGGCGTTGACGTACCCGTCCCGGTTCGTCGCGATCGCGAAGGCCCGCCGGGCGTCCTCGGTGGCCAGCGCGCGGCTCTTGACGTTGACGGCGAGGTAGTCGACGAGGGCCGTGCGCGGGTTGACCGAGCGCTCCTTCAGGCTGTCGACACCGATGATGCTGTGCTGCATCGCCGGCGGCGCGGAGTCGAGCGTGACCGCTCGCTGGTTCTGGTCGTCGTCGGCCATGATGTGCTGGGCAGCGGTCTGCGACTCCACGCCCTCCTGGTACCGGATCCGGTCGGGCTGGGCCGAGCGGATGGTGTCGGAGGACGCCTTCCACCGGGGGTTGCGCACGAAGGTCGCGCCGGCGCTCGCGTCCCACGCCCCCTGCAGCTGGTAGGGCCCGTTGGAGAACACGGTGAAGCGGGACTTGTCGCGACGGTCCGCCGACTTCTTGAAGGGGGCGAACGTCGACAGCGACACCATCTGGTTGAAGTCGGCACGGGGCACGATCAGGCGGAAGGTGACCGTGCGCCCCTTGCACGTGACGGCCCTCTCGAACCCCGCCTTCCCGTGCCCGGAGTACGGCCCGGCGTACGCGGAGGTCCCGTCGGCCTTGCGGGGGACGTCGAGCACGGCCAGCGGGTAGTTCAACCCCTCCGAGGCAGCGGGTTCGGCGAAGTTGCGGGCCACGCCGTAGCGGACGTCCTCGCACGTCACCGCCGAGCCGTCCTGCCACGTGGCGTCCGGGCGCAGCGTGAACGACCACGTGCGCAGGTCCTTGCTCGCCGTGCCCGTGTCGGTCGCGAGGTCCCCGGCCAGGCGCCTCTGGGTGGCGCTGTCCGGGCCGGCCGGATAGGCCGTCAGCGTGCGCGAGAAGACGCGCCCGGCGAAGGCCATGTCCTTCTTCGAGCTCATCCGCTGGGGGTCCCATGTCGCGACAGGCCCGAGGCTCACGACCGTGAGCGTGCCGTCCTGGCCGTCACCGGAGGACCGTGCATCCCCGGAGCAGGCGCTCACGGCGGTCAGG
>Ga0247818_10000439_pt1 | contig 25972 bp, 20 predicted proteins | sample 13C_Glucose_Day1_FD_192424 | JGI IMG/M metagenome (GOLD analysis project Ga0247818, IMG submission 192424) | Soil microbial communities from agricultural site in Penn Yan, New York, United States - 13C_Glucose_Day1 | ecosystem: Environmental > Terrestrial > Soil > Agricultural land | place... | reverse complement strand
TGATGTCGACTGACACTCCGTCATCGCGAGCAGGCTCGCTCCTACAGGGGAGGCATTTCAATCGAGGACGCAGTCCTCGCAAAATCGGGATTCGGGTGCATCGGGAAGACGACTGCTGCGCAGCCGATCGCAGCCTCGCCGGGGCTCGACAGCTGCTACAGGCGGGTGCTACCAGACACAAAACCTGTGGGAGCTGGCCTGCCGGCGATAGCGGTCTGACATTCGACATTGATGTCGACTGACACTCCGTCATCGCGAGCAGGCTCGCTCCTACAGGGGAGGCATTTCAATCGAGGACGCAGTCCTCGCAAAATCGGGATTCGGGTGCATCGGGAAGACGACTGCTGCGCAGCCGAACGCAGCCTCGCCGGGGCTCGGCAGCTGCTACAGGCGGGTACTGCCAGACACAAAACCTGTGGGAGCTGGCCTGCCGGCGATAGCGGTCTGACATTCGACATTGATGTCGACTGACACTCCGCCATCGCGAGCAGGGGATTGCGTTTTTTTGCTGTCAGGACGGTTTTTGTTTCTGCGCCCGCCATGTCGCCGGCGGCATGCCGAACTGGCTGATAAACCATCGGGTAAACGAACTCGCCATCGAATAGCCCAGCATGTCGGCAATCCGGCTCAGCGGATAATTCGGGTTGTCCAGATAACGCAGAACCAGATCGCGGCGTACGTCGTTGATCACGTCATTGAATGCACAACCGTCGTCCTTCAGGCGGCGCTGCAGCGTGCGCACGTTCATGCCCTGGCTCTGGGCGACTTGTTCGATGGTGGCGCGGCCCATGGGCAGCAGCAGGTAGATGGCCTTGCGCACTTCGAACAGCATCGAGGTGCCTTGATTACTCTGCAGCGAGTCGAGGTAACTTTGCGCGTAGCGGGCCATGGCCGGGTCGGCGTTGGGGTTGGTCATGTCGAGGCTGGCGTCGGAGCAGACGATGCCATTGAACTCGCTGCCGAACTCCAGGGTGCAACCGAACAACCGGCGGTGCAGGTGCAGGTTGTCCGGGGCCTGGTGCATGAAGTTGACGCTGTAAGGATGCCAATGTGATCCGAGCAGTGCCGAGCACAGGCGAAACATCACGCCGATGGCCAGCTCGGTGGCCTGGCGGCTGGGCATCGGCGTTTCAGTCACCACCTCTTCGCGAATGATCACCATCTTGCCGGCCTCTTCGATGAAGATCGCCAGCGAGTCATTCATCAAATGCCGGTAATGCACCACCACCTGCAAAGCATCGCGCAGCGTGCGTTGATGGCTGAGCAACAGGCTGACCACGCCAAAATCCGAGAGCTGGCGCGACTCGGCCATGCTCAGGCCGAAGGTCTGGCAACCGCTGGCGGCGGCTGAATCCTCCAGCAAACGCACGGCAGAATCGATGGGGATGCGGTGTTCGGGGGCCAGCAATTGAGCCCTGCTCAGGCCGACGGCGGCCAATGCATCGCGCGGGTTGAAGCCCAGATACTGGGTGACCTCCAGGTAGTTGGTCAGTACAGCGGCGCGAACAAGCTTGGACATGCGTGGGTCTTCCCTGGGCCGATGGCGAATGGCATGAGCGAGGCGACTATATCCAGCGCATCGACTGTTGAACAGTTGTCTTGTCGTCGATGGAATTCCCGCCGGCCTGTGCCGAATCGGCGTGGTGGCGGGCGCAATCCGGGCTCATGCGTTGATTACAGTGATCCTGCGCCAACTCGCGGGGTTTTTCGACCAGCGGTCGAAGCGATCAACTGTCGGACAATTTGTCATCAAAAGAAAAGTGCCTGACGTCCAATGTAAAGCACCCCCGCTGGCCGCTCTTTAATGTCGACCCTACAAAAAGCCCCTGGCGAAAACAGCCAGTCGAGTTATCGAGAAAGCGAAGGTGTTGACCGTGGACAAATTGCAAACTGCCGCCACTGTTTTGATCGTACCGGGCCTGCGCGAGCACGTTGCCGAGCATTGGCAAACGCTGCTTGAAACCAGGCTCGCCAAGGTGCGCAGTGTCCCGCCACTGGAAACCGACAAGCTCGACTGCGCCGCTCGCGTTCGGGCGATCCAGCACGAACTTGAGCAGATCGACGGGCCGGTGATTCTGGTGGCCCACAGCGCAGGCGTGTTGATGGTCGCGCACTGGGCGGCGCAGTTCAGCCGTCCGATCAAGGGCGCTTTGCTGGCCGCGCCACCGGATCTCGATGCGGTCTGGCCGTCAAATTATCCATCGTCCGAAACCCTGCGCAGTCAGGGCTGGAACCCGCTGCCACAAGGTCCGCTGCCCTTTCGCAGCATCGTGGCCGGTAGCACCAATGATCACCTGGCCAGTCTTTCAGCCGTGTCTCGCATGGCAGAAAACTGGGGCGCCGAATTGCTCGATCTGGGCGATGTCGGCCATCTCAATCCGGCCGCAGGATTTGGCCACTGGGCGCAAGCCGAGGCGCTGATCCTGCAGCTGGACCGCTAATACAGGAACCGGACTGGCATTACGCCGACCGGTATTTGCCCTCACTCCTGAAACGTTGACCCGAAGAGGTCTGCGAGAGGGCGGCTGCGCTTAAAACAAATACAAAAAGGCGGAGACAACGCAATGCACAACAACAAGAGTCACGGGTTCACCGCTTCACGCTACACCTTGCTGGCCTCGGCCATTCTCGCGGCAACGGTGCCGATGGCCCATGCGGCGGAGATCGAGACGGGTAACCCGGACTGGACCGTTCGCCTGGATAACACCGTCAAGTACAACTATGGCGTACGCACCGAAAGCGCTGACAAGCGCATGTTGGCCACGCCGAACAACAACGATGGCGATTACAACTTTCGCAAGGCCGGTACCAACATCACCAACCGCGTCGACCTGCTGACCGAGATGGACGTGGTCTACCAGAACCACATGGGCTTTCGCGTCAGCGCCGCCAGCTGGTACGACAAGGCTTACGAGAATGCCGGCTCCAACTCCAACCCGTTCGTCAACGGCAACGGTTCGACCTCGGGCCTGATCGCCAACGACCCGCGTCTGGCGGGCGTCACTAATGACAACGTCGGCACCGGCAGTCCGCACCTGAGCAACTACGCCCAGCGCTACTACACCGGCCCGTCCGGCGAAATCCTCGACGCCTTCGTGTTCTACAGCACCGAGATTGGCGAAGAATCGATCCTCAGCGTCAAGGCCGGCCAGCACAACGTGTTCTGGGGCGAGACCATTCTCAACCCGGTGCACTCGGTCAGCTACGGCCAGTCCGGCCTCGACCTGGCCAAACTCGCCGCGTCGCCGGGTACCGAAGCCAAGGAATTGTTCGTCCCGCGTAACCAGCTGTCGATGTCGTTCACCGTCAACCCGGAATTGACCGTCGGGGCGCAGTACTTCCTCGATTGGGACGAAGCGCGTCTGCCGGAAGCGGGCACCTATTACGGTGGTTCCGACCTGGTCGGTTTCGGTGCGCAGTCGTTCCTGCTCGGCAACACCAACGCCGTGGTGCCGGGCAGCCCGCTGGGCTGTGGTCTGGCGCCGTGCAACGGCTTGACCAACGTGCGTCGTGGTCATGACCTGACGCCGGACAAGCGCGGCGATTGGGGCATCATGGCCAAGTGGTCGCCCGCGTGGCTGGACGGCACCCTCGGCGTTTACTACCGCGAGACGTCGGAAATCCTGCCGCAAGCCTGGCTCGATGCCCGTGGCCTGACCTCGGCCAACCCCAACGGCACCGCGCCAGTGGGGCCGATTGCGCCGGTGGTCAACACGCTCAACTCCCTGAGCACCGCGACCTATCAACTGGCCTACGCCGACAACATTCAAGTTTTCGGCCTGAGTCTGTCCAAGGACGTCGGTGGTGTCAGCGTCGGGTCGGACCTGAACATCCGTCACAACATGCCGCTGGCCAGTATCCCGGCGATTGTCAGCAGTTCCAGTCCACGTGGTTTGGGCCAGGGCCTTGGTCTGCTGCCAGCACGTACCGCCGCCACCGGTGTGATTTACGACACGCCGGAAAAGGGCGACAGCATGGCCGCCACGGGCGACACCTTGCACTGGACGGTCAATGGCTTGATGACCATTGCCGATACGCCGCTGTTCGACGCCGCGACCCTGCTGGGCGAGCTGTACTACAGCAACCTGCTCAAGCTCGATAGCAAGAACGAGGCGCTCTACAAAGGCAAGGACAGCTATCGCGGCATCGACGCGCCGACCCGGGACAACTGGGGCATCGCGGTCAACTTCACACCAACCTGGTACCAGGTGTTCCCCGGTATCGACCTCAACGCGCCGATGTCCGTCAACGTCGGTCTCGATGGTGTGTCACCGGTCTCCGGTGGCGGTGCCAAAGACACCGGTAACTATGCCATCGGCCTCGGTGCCGTTGTGTACAACAAATACTTTGTCGACCTGAAGTACGTGGACTCCTTCGGCAAGACCGACAAGTGCAACGTCAGCGGCACCAGCACCGGCCCGACCGGTGGCGACGGCTCCACGCCGAACGCCTTCAGCGGCAACGAAAACTACGCCTGCTATGCCGGTGGCTACTCGGCCTTCTCCGGTGGTGGTGCAACGACTGAGGACCGTGGCGCCGTGTACCTGACGATGAAAACCACTTTTTGATTCACCACTGATTTGCTCAATGCAAGCAGGAGAATAACAACATGAAATTTGTACAAACCGTGTTGGCCGCTTCGCTGGCCTTGGTCCTTGCCGCGCAGGCACAGGCCGCTGTTTCAACGCAGGACGCCGCCAAATTGGGTAGCAGCCTGACCCAGGTAGGCGCCGAAAAAGCCGGGAACGCTGATGGTTCCATTCCGGCCTACAACGGTGGCTTGACCACCCCGCCAGCCAGTTTCAAGTCCGGTGACAGCATGCGCCCGGACCCGTTTGCCAATGAAAAACCGCTGCTGGTGATCGACGGCAAAAACGTCGACCAGTACAAGAACCTGCTCAGCGCCACCACGGTGGAACTGGCCAAGCGCTTCCCGACGTTCCGTGTCGACGTATTCCCGACTCACCGCACCGTCTCGCTGCCCCAGGCCATCCTGGATAACGGCGTGAAGAACGCCAGCGGTGCCAAGTCCCTGGAAGGTGGCCTGGCCATCGACAACGTGCTGCCAGGCATCCCGTTCCCGATCCCGCAGTCGGGCAACGAAGCGATGTGGAACTTCCTGCTGCGTTATCAGGGTGTGAGCATCAGTTCCAAGTACGACTCGTGGAACGTTGACTCGGCCGGAGTGCCAAGCCTGGCGATCACCGGGCAGGCGTTCATTTCGTACCCGATCTACGAAAACCTGACGCAGCCGATCAGCAGCGCCGATGTGTACTACCAGATGAAGCTGTCCTACACCGGCCCTGCACGCCGGGCCGGTGAAGCGATCATGCTCAAGGACGCGGCCAACCCGCTGCAACAGCCACGTCGCGCCTGGCAGTACCTGCCGGGCCAGCGCCGGGTGAAACTGGCTCCGAACCTGGCTTACGACACGCCGAACCCGGGCACTGCCGGTGCGGGCACCTACGATGACGTGTTCGTGTTCAACGGTGCGCTGGACCGCTACGACTGGAAGCTGGTGGGCAAGCAGGAAATGATCGTGCCCTACAACACCTACAAGCTGACCTACGCCCAGGACCCTAAATCGCTGACCAGCGCCAATCACCTGGCACCGGACTTCGTACGTTGGGAAAAACACCGCGTCTGGGTCGTCGAAGGCACCCTCAAGGCCGGCGCTCGCCACATCTACGCCAAGCGCCGCTTCTACCTCGACGAAGACAGCTGGACCGCTCTGGCCTCGGATCAATACGACGCACGTGGTCAGCTCTATCGCGGCTCCTTCGCCTTCCTCAGCCAGAGCTACGACAAGCAAGTGCCGGACTCCACGCCCTTCATGATCTACGACCTGGTCGGTGGCTCGTACAGCATCAACGGCGTCGTCGGCCCGTATGGCGGCATCAAGTACATCGATCCGCTCTCCAAGGCGCAGTGGTCGTCGGAGTCCCTGGCCGGCGCCGGTATTCGCTAAGCCACGATCCACTGTGGGAGCGAGCCTGCTCGCGATGGACTCAAGAACACCGCGGGGAACCAGACGCCCCGCGTCATCGTTGACGACCATCGCGAGCAGGCTCGCTCCTACAGACGGCATGAACGTCAGGCACACGGACGTGTGTCCCGGCGCGGTTTTCCGAAGAGGACGCGGTATGTGTTCGTATAAAAATTGTTTGCAGCTGGCGCTCGGCGTTGTGCTCGGCATCATGCAGGGCGTTAGCCACGCGACCGATTATGTCGATGTGCTGGACTTGCCCGCCAAAGCCAGTGCCTTGGCCATCAACAACCCGTTATCCGGCATGGCCCGCGCCGGTGAGCGCGTGATCGCCGTCGGCCAGCGCGGCCATATTCTGTTCTCCGATGATTCGGGCAAGCATTGGCAGCAGGCCGCCGTGCCGGCCAGTGCCGACCTCACGGCAGTGAATTTTCCGACCGCCACCCAGGGCTGGGCGGTGGGCAATGACGGCGTCGTGCTGCACAGCAGCGACGCCGGCGCGACCTGGCAAAAGCAACTCGACGGCCGCCAGATCGGCGCGTTGCTGGACAAGCATTACACCGAGCTGGCCAACGCCCAGCCGGGCAATGAGCAATGGCCCCAGTTGGCCATGGAAGGCCAACGACTCGCCGAACAGGGCGCGGACAAACCGTTGCTCGACGTCTGGTTCGCCAACGACAAAGTGGGCTATGTGGTCGGCGTGTTCAACCTGATCCTGCGCACCGAAGACGGTGGCCAAAACTGGACGCCTTACCAGGACCGCACCGACAACCCCCAGGGTTTCCACCTCAACGCCATCGCCTTCACGGGCGACGCCTTATACATCGCTGGCGAGCAAGGCCTGTTGCTCAAATGGGATGACAACAGCCAACGCTTCACCGCCGTGCCGACGCCTTATCAGGGCAGCTTTTTCGGCGTGCTCGGCAAGCCCGGCGAAGTGCTGGTCTACGGCCTGCGCGGCAACGTGTTGCGCAGCATCGATGGCGGACAGCACTGGACTGCGCTGGAGACCGGCCTGCACGTCAGCGTCACCGCAGGCCTGATCGATGCCGCCGGCAATTACCGCTTGTTCACTCAGGGTGGGCAGATGCTGGTCAGCCAGGGCACTGGCGCGCAATTGCATCTGGTGCAGAAGCCCGCACGGACACCGGTTTCCGCTGCCACCCTGTCCGCCGCTGGCGCGTTGGTGGTCGCGGGCAGCCGTGGCGCCCAGACGCTAGCCCTCGAACCCTAAGAGCGAGAACCCAGACATGGGCAATATCAAACAAGACGCCATGCCGGTGATCCGCGAGCTGCGCGATTTCGACCAGCACTCCGGCAACCTCCTCGAACGACTGGTGTTCAACTACCGCCCGCTGTTCATGCTGCTGATGGCGCTGGCGACCGTGGTGCTGGGCTTCATGGCCGTGACGCGCCTTGAGCTGCGCCCCAGCTTCGAAAAAATGATCCCGCAGAGCCAGCCCTACATCCAGAACTTCCTGGAAAACCGCCAGTCGCTGCGGGGCTTGGGCAACTCAGTGCGCGTGGTGGTCGAGAACACCCAAGGCGATATTTTCGATCCGGCTTACCTCGACGTGCTCAAACAGGTCAACGATCAACTGTTCCTCACCGAAGGCGTCGACCGCGCATGGATGAAATCGCTGTGGAGCCCGGCCGTACGCTGGACCGAAGTCACCGAGGAAGGCTTCCAGGGTGGCCCGGTGATGCCCGACACCTATTCGGGGCAACCTGAGCAAATCGAGCAACTGCGCCAGAACATCTCCCGTGCCGGATTGGTCGGCAGCCTGGTGGCCAGCGACTTCAAATCGACCATGCTGATCGTGCCACTGCTGGACAAAGCCGCCGCCGGTGGCCAACCCATCAACTACCACGCTTTCTCGCAGATGCTCGAAGAGCAGTTGCGCGACAAGATCGAATTCGCCGGTGACAGCGCCGCGCGCAAGACCGGGGAAGAGGGCAAGGGCCAGTACAAGGTGCGGGTGATCGGCTTCGCCAAACTGATGGGTGACCTGATCGACGGCCTGATTCAAGTGATGATGTTTTTCGGCCTGGCGGTGATCACTTCGCTGGCAATCATCTACGCCTACACCCGCTGCGTACGCAGCACATTGCTGGTGGTCGGCTGCTCGCTGATCGCGGTGGTCTGGCAACTGGGCATCGTCGCCTGGCTGGGTTACGCCATCGATCCGTACTCGGTGCTGGTGCCGTTTTTGATCTTCGCCATCGGCGTGTCCCACGCCGCGCAGAAGATGAACGGCATCATGCAGGACATCGCCCGCGGCACCCACAAACTGATTGCTGCGCGCTACACCTTCCGCCGTTTGTTCATTGCAGGCGTCACCGCGTTGCTGGCCGATGCCGTGGGTTTTGCGGTGTTGATGCTGATCGACATTCCGGTGATCCAGGACTTGGCGATCACCGCCAGCATCGGCGTCGCGGTGCTGATCTTCACCTCGCTGTTGTTGATGCCGGTGGCATTGTCGTACGTCGGTGTTGGCGCCAAGGCTGCCGAGCGCGCACTGAAAATCGACACCCGTGCCGAAAAGCATAAAGGCTTCGGACGCTTGTGGGATCTGCTCGACCGCTTCACCACTACCAAGTGGGCGACCGGCGCGGTATTGGTCGCGGTGCTGATGGGCGTCGGCGGTTTCATGGTCAGCCTCAACCTGAAAATCGGCGACCTGGAAAGCGGTGCGCCGGAACTGCGCGCCGACTCGCGCTACAACCGCGATAACGCCTACATCACCCAGCATTACGCGCTGTCGAGCGACCTGTTCGCGGTGATGATCAAGACCGCGCCGGAAGGCTGCCTCAACTATAAAACGCTGGTGCTCGCCGATCGTCTGGCCTGGGAACTGCAACAGTATCCGGGCGTGCAGGCGACCACCTCGCTGGTCAACGCCGTGCGGCAGATCACGGCCGGTACCTACGAAGGCAACCCCAAGCTCAACAGCATCCAGCGCAACCAGGACGTGCTCAATTACGCCGCGCAGCAAGCCTCGGTCAACTCGCCGGAGTTGTTCAACAACAACTGCTCGCTGATGCCGGTGATCACCTTCCTCAAGGACCACAAGGCCGAAACGCTGGACGCGGTGGTGGCGATTGCCGACAAGTTCGCCAAGGAAAACAGCACCGAGGATCGCCAGTTCCTGTTGGCGGCCGGCACGGCGGGCATCGAGGCGGCGACCAACATCGTCGTGCGCGAAGCCAATCGCACCATGCTGCTGTACGTCTATGCGGCGGTGACGCTGTTTTGCCTGATCACCTTCCGCAGCTGGCGCGCCACGCTGGTGGCGCTGTTGCCGCTGGTGCTGACTTCGATTCTCTGCGAAGCGCTGATGGTCGCCATGGGCATCGGCGTCAAAGTCGCGACGTTGCCGGTGATCGCACTCGGCGTGGGCATCGGCGTCGACTACGCCTTGTACCTGCTCAGCGTGCAATTGCACTTCCAGCGTCAGGGCTTGCCACTGTCCCAGGCTTACCGCAATGCCGTGTCGTTCACCGGCCGGGTGGTCGGGTTGGTGGGCATCACCCTCGCGGCGGGCGTGGTGTGCTGGGTCTGGTCGCCGATCAAGTTCCAGGCCGACATGGGCATCCTGCTGACCTTCATGTTCCTGTGGAACATGCTCGGCGCGCTGATTCTGATCCCTGCCCTGTCGTACTTCCTGCTGCGTGAACGGGTGCCGCAAACCGCGCCCGTCATGCAGGCCGAAACCACCGAATCCACTGAACGTCCGGGCGTGCCGCATGCCCTGACCACTTCCGAGTAAGCCAACAATGTCTGACTACAAAGCTCCTTTGCGCGACATGCGCTTCGTACTCAACGAGGTTTTCCAGGTGTCCCGGTTGTGGGCCAAACTGCCGGGCCTGGCCGAAGTGATCGACGAAGAAACCGCCGCCGCCATTCTCGAAGAGGCCGGCAAGATCAGCGGTGAAGTGATCGCGCCGCTGAACCGCGCCAGCGACGAACAAGGCTGCACCTGGAACAACGGCGTGGTCGGCGCAGCGGACGGTTTTGCCGAGGCCTATCAAGCGTTCGCCGAGGGCGGTTGGGTCGGTGTCGGCGGTGATCCACAGTTTGGCGGCATGGGCATGCCCAAGGTCATTTCGGCGCAGGTCGAAGAAATGGTCAACTCGGCCAGCCTGTCGTTCGGCCTGTACCCGATGCTGACGGCGGGCGCCTGCCTGTCGATCAACGCCCACGCCAGCGAAGCACTGAAAACCAAGTACCTGCCGAACATGTACGCCGGTACCTGGACCGGTTCGATGTGTCTGACCGAAGCCCATGCCGGCACCGACCTCGGCCTGATCCGCACCCGCGCCGAGCCCCAGGCCGACGGCAGCTACAAAGTCAGCGGCAGCAAGATCTTCATCACCGGTGGCGAGCACGACCTGACCGAGAACATCATCCATCTGGTGCTGGCGCGACTGCCGGATGCACCAGCAGGCCCGAAAGGCATCTCGCTGTTTTTGGTGCCGAAAGTGCTGGTCAACGACGACGGTTCACTGGGCGAACGCAATGCGCTGTCCTGCGGTTCCATCGAACACAAGATGGGCATCAAGGCATCCGCCACTTGCGTTATGAACTTCGATGGCGCCACGGGCTGGATCGTCGACGCGCCGAACAAAGGCCTGGCGGCGATGTTCACCATGATGAATTACGAGCGTCTGGGCGTGGGTATTCAAGGTCTGGCGCAGGGCGAGCGCTCCTACCAGAACGCTGTGGCCTACGCCCGTGATCGCCTGCAAAGCCGCGCGCCGATCGGTGCGCAGTTCAAGGAGCAATCCGCCGACCCGATCATTGTCCACCCCGATGTGCGACGCATGCTGCTGACCATGAAAGCCCTGAACGAGGGCGGTCGTGCCTTCTCCAGTTACGTGGCGCTGCAACTGGACAGCGCCAAGTTCAGCGAAGATGAAGTCACCCGTAACCGCGCTCAGGAATTGGTGTCGCTGCTGACACCGGTGGCCAAGGCGTTCCTCACCGACATGGGCCTGGAAACCACCTTGCACGGCCAGATGGTGTTCGGCGGCCACGGCTACATCCGCGAGTGGGGCCAGGAGCAACTGGTGCGCGACGTGCGCATCACGCAGATCTACGAAGGCACCAACGGCATCCAGTCCCTGGACCTGGCCGGGCGCAAGATCGTCGGCAGCGGCGGGGCGCTCTACCGTTTATTCGCTTCGGAAATCCGCAACTTCACCGCCAATGCCTGCGCCGATCTCGGTGAGTTCACCAAGCCGCTGAACGCCGCCGTCGACACCCTCGACGAACTGACCGCGTGGCTGCTCGACCGCGCGCAAAGTAACCCGAATGAAATCGGCGCGGCCTCGGTCGAGTACCTGCACGTATTCGGCTACACCGCCTACGCCTACATGTGGGCGCGCATGGCCAAAGCCGCCATGAGCACTCATTCAACGGACGACTTCTACGTCAGCAAACTGGCCACCGCACGCTTCTACTACGCCCGTTTGCTGCCGCGAATTCATTCGTTGAGCGCATCGGCCAAAGCTGGCAGTGAATGCCTGTTCGCGTTGCAAGCCGATCAGTTCTGAAAGGACAAGGAACCCCAACATGATGGCGACAAAAATAATTCCGCCCGCCGATGGCGCCTACGCCTACCCACTGCTGATCAAGCAATTGCTGCTGTCCGGCGTGCGCTACGAGCCGGGTCGGGAAATCGTCTACGCCGACAAACTGCGCTACAGCTACCAGACGCTGAACAAGCGCATTCGCCGTCTGGCCAACGCGCTGACGGCGGCCGGCGTGAAGGCCGGCGACACCGTGGCGCTGCTCGACTGGGACAGCCACCGTTATCTGGAATGCTTCTTCGCCGTGCCGATGATCGGCGCGGTACTGCACACGGTGAACATTCGCCTGTCGCCGGAACAAGTGCTCTACACCATGAACCACGCTGAAGATGATCTGGTGCTGGTGCATGATGATTTCCTGCCGCTGGTTGAACAGGTTCACGGGCGGCTGAACACCGTCAAAGGTTACCTTCAGCTCACCGACGAAACGCCGGCCAGCACTTCACTGCCGGTGCTCGGCGAGTACGAGCATTTGCTGTCCGAGGCATCCGAGCAATACGCCTTCCCTGATTTCGACGAGAACTCGGTCGCCACCCTGTTCTACACCACAGGCACCACCGGCGACCCGAAGGGCGTGTACTTCACCCATCGGCAATTGGTCCTGCACACCCTGAATGCCGTCGGCACGTTGGGCGTTTATCAGGGCCAGCCACTGCTGCGCTCCGACGACGTGTACATGCCCATCACACCGATGTTCCACGTGCATGCGTGGGGCGTGCCGTACGTCGCGACCCTGATGGGCATCAAGCAGGTTTACCCCGGCCGCTACGAACCCAACAGCCTGGTGCGCCTCTATCGCGAAGAGATGGTCACGTTCTCGCACTGTGTGCCGACCATCCTGCAAATGATCCTCAACTGTGAGGAAGGCAAGCAGGCACGTTTCGACGGCTGGAAAGTGCTCCTCGGCGGCAGCGCGCTGACCCTCGGCATCGCCCATGAAGCCAGCAACAAAGGCATGGTGGTACACGCCGGTTACGGCATGTCGGAAACCTGCCCGTTGCTGTGCCTGACCTACCTGCGCGACGAAGACCTCAAGCTATCCGCCGAAGCCCAACTGCCGATCCGCATCAAGACCGGCACGACGGTGCCGATGGTCGACCTGAAGATCATCGACGCCGAAGGCAACGACGTTGCTCACGACGGCGAATCTCTCGGCGAAATCGTGGTGCGCGCACCGTGGCTGACCCAAGGTTATTTGAAAGACAAGGAGAAGGGCGCCGAACTCTGGCATAACGGCTGGCTGCACACCGGCGACATGGCGTCGATAGATGAATTGGGCGGCGTGGAAATCAAGGACCGCATCAAGGACGTGATCAAGACCGGCGGCGAGTGGATCAGCTCCCTGGAACTGGAAAGCCTGATCAGCCAGCACCCGGCGGTGATGTCGGTCGCGGTGGTGGGCATAGTCGACGAACAGTGGGGCGAACGCCCGATGGCGATGGTCGTCAGCGAGCCGGGTCAATTCCTCGATCGCAAGATCCTGGAAACCCACCTGCAAGCCTTCGTCGATGGCGGGCGCATCAACAAATGGGCGATCCCCAAACAGTTCAAATTCGTCGCCGAAATCCCCAAGACCAGCGTCGGCAAGATCAACAAGAAACTGATCCGCGAAACCGAAGCGAACTGAACGCTACATCCTCGGCCGTGGCATGGTCGAGGGCATGCGTTGCTGGGGAGGGATGATCCTGCCACTGCCACCATTGACGGGCGGACTCGCCTGTTCATCCTGGCGGGTGTCGTGGCAGGACGAACCGCTGATGGCCACAACCACGGCGAACAGGAGCGGCGCGAGCAAGTGCTTGAGCATGGGAGTTCTCCGGTGTCGGGTCATTTCAGCGTAAACCCTGTGGCGCATTGGCCATGCTCCGTTGGTCCGGCCATCAGATTTGCAATCCTGTGCCAAGCTGTTGGGGTGCCAAAACGCCTGCCGTCCAGGCAAACCTCAGGAAGCCCATGACATGAAGCTCGCTCCTACGTCGCACATCCGTCGAGAGTTTTATAAAGCCGTTGGTTATTACCTTCGAATCGTCTGGCCGATCCTTTCCACCATGCTGGTCGTCATCGTCACGTTTGGCCTGATCATCAGCTACCTGGAAGGTTGGCAGCCGTTCGACGGGATCTACTTCGGCTTCGTGACCGGCCTGACCATCGGCTATGGCGAACTCGTGCCGAAGCAGGCGCTGTCGCGGCTGCTGGCGATACTGCTCGGGTTCAACGGCGTGCTGCTGACCGCGATCTTTGCGGCAATCAGCGTGCGGGCCATCGAGACGGCGGTGCGGGTAACAGGTGGCGACAAGTGAGGCAGGCCGAATGCCCTGAAGTCGTGTTTAGGGTGGAAACCTCGGGGACGTTTGATCTGGATTCCGAACTGGAAATCTATTTTTCGTCGCTGGGGAAAGTAAAGTTCGAGTTCACCGGCAAGACCTCGATGGTCGAGGTCTCCAAATTGATCTCCCAGCACCTGCTATGAGCCGGTCACAACACTCGTGAACAACGCAGGCCCTGTGGGAGCGAGCTTGCCTGCGATGGCTGCGCAACATTCAGCATGTGAGCTGACTGATACACCGCTATCGCGAGCAGGCTCGCTCCCGCAGTTGTTTAGCTGTTCAGTCGGGATCGGCTAGGTTTAGGCCTCCCAACCCGCCCCACTCACCGCCGCCTGCACCAACGGATGCAAATCCGCCCCTTTATGCTCCGTCTGCCACGCCAGCAATTCCTTGCGCATGCTCGGCGCCCAGAACATCTGCAGATGGTTGCGCACGCCCAGCACTGCCTGTTCCTGGTCCGGTTGCGTCGCAAAGTATTGGCCGATCTGGTTGGCCATCTTGATCAGGTTATCGGTACTCATTTACGCACCTCGGCTTTCTCGGGGTGCCGACGTTCTTTCAGCAACCGATGTTGCTCATCGCTGAACTCCTGAAAGCGCTTCTGCCACTCCGAAGGGTGATAAACGCGGCTGACTTCCACGGCGGTGACCTTGTACTCCGGGCAGTTGGTGGCCCAGTCGGAGTTGTCGGTGGTGATCACGTTGGCCCCCGATTCCGGGAAGTGGAACGTGGTGTACACCACGCCCGGCGCGACCCGTTCGGTGATCCGCGCCCGCAACACGGTCTGCCCGGCGCGGCTGCCGATGCCGACCCAGTCGCCTTCGTTGATGCCACGGCTCTCAGCGTCGGTCGGGTGGATTTCCAGGCGATCTTCGTCATGCCAGGCAACGTTGTCGGTACGCCGGGTTTGCGCGCCGACGTTGTACTGACTAAGGATGCGTCCGGTGGTGAGCAGCAGCGGATAGCGAGCGTTGACCTTCTCCTCGGTCGGCACGTAGCCGGTGAGCATGAAGCGTCCCTTGCCGCGCACGAATTCCTCGATGTGCATGGTCGGCGTGCCGTCGGGTGCCGCCGCGTTGCACGGCCATTGCAGGCTGCCGTGGCGATCCAGTTCGGCGTAGCTGACGTTGGTGAAAGTCGGCGTCAGGCTGGCGATTTCATCCATGATTTGCGATGGATGCTGATAGCTCATCGGGTAACCCAAGGCATTGGCCAGGGCCACGGTGCCTTCCCAGTCAGCCTTGCCGCCTAGCGGGTCCATGACCTTGCGCACCCGCGAGATCCGCCGTTCGGCGTTGGTGAAAGTACCGTCCTTTTCCAGGAACGAACTGCCCGGCAGGAACACGTGGGCGAACTTGGCGGTTTCGTTGAGGAAAATGTCCTGCACTACGATGCATTCCATGGCCGACAGCGCCGCGGTGACGTGCTGGGTATTCGGATCGCTCTGGGCGATGTCTTCGCCCTGGCAATACAAGCCCTTGAAGCTGCCACCCAAGGCTGCCTCGAACATGTTGGGGATGCGCAATCCCGGTTCGGGTTGCAGGGTGACGTTCCAGGCCTGTTCGAACTGCGCTCGTACCACCTCGTTGGAGACGTGCCGGTAGCCGGGCAACTCGTGAGGGAAAGAGCCCATGTCACAGGAGCCCTGCACGTTGTTTTGCCCCCGCAACGGGTTCACGCCCACGCCCTCGCGGCCGATGTTGCCGGTGGCCATGGCGAGGTTGGCGATGCCCATCACCGAAGTACTGCCTTGGCTGTGTTCGGTGACGCCGAGGCCGTAGTAGATCGCCGCGTTGCCGCCAGTGGCGTACAAACGCGCAGCGGCACGGATATCGGCAGCGGGTACGCCGCAGATGGGGCCGAGCACTTCCGGCGAGTTCTCCGCACGGCTGACAAAATCGCTCCACTGGGCGAAATCACCAGGCTCACAACGGGCGTTGATGAAGTCTTGTTTGAGCAAACCTTCAGTCACGATGACGTGGGCCAGAGCATTGAGCATGGCGACGTTGGTGCCAGGGCGCAGAGCCAAATGAAGTTCAGCGCGGGCATGCACCGTGTCCACCAGATCAATGCGCCGTGGGTCGATAACAATCAGCCGCGCCCCTTCACGCAAACGGCGTTTGAGCTGGGAGGCGAACACCGGGTGAGCATCGCTAGGGTTGGCGCCCATCACCAGGATCACGTCGGCCTTCATCACCGAGTCGAAACTCTGGGTGCCGGCAGATTCCCCCAACGTTTGCTTCAAGCCATAACCGGTCGGCGAATGACAAACCCGCGCACAGGTGTCGACGTTGTTGTTGCCAAAGGCCGCACGCACCAGTTTCTGCACCAGATAGGTTTCTTCGTTGGTGCAACGGCTGGAGGTGATGCCACCGATGGAGTCGCGGCCATATTTTTGCTGCAGACGTCGGAATTCGCTGGCGGCGTAAGTCACCGCTTCATCCCAGCTGACTTCCTGCCAAGGGTCGCTGATGTGCTTGCGGATCATCGGCTTGGTGATGCGATCCGGGTGGGTGGCGTAGCCCCAGGCAAAACGCCCTTTGACGCAAGAGTGGCCATGGTTGGCCTGGCCGTTCTTGTCCGGAACCATGCGCACCAGTTGGTCGCCTTTCATCTCGGCGCGGAACGAGCAACCCACGCCGCAATAGGCACAGGTGGTGATCACGCTGCGTTCCGGCTGGCCCAGCTCGACCACGCTTTTTTCCATCAGCGTCGCCGTTGGGCAGGCTTGTACACAGGCGCCACAGGATACGCATTCCGAATCGAGGAAGTTATCACCGCCAGCAGCCGCGACTCGGGACTCAAAACCACGCCCGGTAATGGTCAGGGCGAAGGTGCCCTGGGTTTCTTCGCAGGCGCGCACGCAACGGTTGCAGACGATGCACTTGCTCGGGTCGTAGTCGAAGTAGGGGTTGGAGGTGTCTTTCACGTCCTCCAGATGGTTCTCGCCTTCATAGCCATAACGCACTTCCCGCAGGCCAACCTGACCGGCGACGGTTTGCAGCTCGCAGTTGCCGTTGGCCGAGCAGGTCAGGCAGTCCAGCGGGTGATCGGAGATGTACAGCTCCATGACGTTGCGGCGCAAGGTCGCGAGCTTCGGCGTCTGGGTATGCACGGTCATGCCTTCAGTGACCGGCGTGGTGCAGGACGCGGGGTAGCCGCGCATGCCGTCGATCTCCACCAGGCACATGCGGCAGGAGCCGAAGGCTTCCAGGCTGTCGGTGGCACAGAGTTTGGGAATGGTGGTGCCCAGCAGCGCGGCGGCGCGCATCACCGAGGTGCCTTCGGGCACGCTGATGCTGCGGCCATCGATGTTCAGGGTGACTTGCACCTGGCTGTCGCGGGCTGGCGTACCCAGATCGATATCGGTTTTCGGGTCGAAGAGAGTGATCATTGCTCGGCCTCCGAGGGCTGCAAGCCGAAGTCGGCGGGGAAGTGCTTGAGGGCGCTGACCACCGGGAATGGGGCCATGCCGCCCAGCGCGCACAGCGAACCGTATTGCATCGTGTCGCACAGGTCCTTGAGGATGATCGCCTGTTCATCGCGACCACTCTGGTCCGGCGCGGCCAGCATTCGGTCGATCACCTCGACGCCGCGAGTCGAACCGATGCGGCACGGTGTGCACTTGCCACAGGATTCCTCGGCGCAGAACTGCAAGGCGAAGCGCGCCATGTGGGCCATGTCCAGCGTATCGTCCGCCACCACCACGCCACCGTGACCAAGCATTGCGCCGATACCGGCGAATGCCTCGTAATCCAGTGGCGTGTCGAATTGCGACGGCGGCACCCAGGCGCCGAGCGGGCCACCCACTTGCGCAGCCTTCAGCGGCCGGCCACTGGCGGTGCCTCCGCCGTAGTCTTCCACCAGCTCCCGCAGGGTCAGGCCAAAGGCCCGTTCCACCAGACCGCCATGACGAATATTGCCCGCCAACTGGAAGGGCATGGTGCCCAGAGAACGGCCCATGCCGTAATCACGATAGAACTGCGCACCCTTGGCCAGAATCAGCGGCACCGAGGCCAAAGTCAGCACGTTGTGCACCAGCGTCGGCAGGCCGAACAGACCCTTCAAGGCAGGAATTGGCGGTTTGGCGCGGACGATCCCGCGCTTGCCTTCGAGGGAGTCCAGCAACGCGGTTTCTTCACCACAGATGTAAGCACCGGCTCCGACTCGCACTTCCATATCGAAGGCCTGGCCGCTGCCGCCGACATTGGTGCCGAGGTAACCGGCATCTCGGGCGATGTTCAACGCCGCACGCAGCGTGGCCACAGCATCGGGATACTCCGAGCGAACATAGATGTAGCCGTAAGTGGCGCCGACGGTAATGCCGGCAATGGCCATGCCTTCGATCAGCAGGAAGGGGTCGCCTTCCATCAACATGCGGTCGGCGAAGGTGCCGGAGTCGCCTTCGTCGGCGTTGCACACGATGTATTTCTGCACAGCTTCGGTAGCGCGCACCGTGCGCCATTTGATCCCGGCCGGGAAAGCCGCGCCGCCACGGCCACGCAGGCCTGAATCGAACACTTCCGTCGCGGTCTGCTCACCACCCACCGCGATGGCTCGGGTCAAACCCTCGAAACCGCCATGAGCCCGGTAATCCTCGAGGGACAGCGGCCGGGTAATACCAGCACGGGCGAACAACAGGCGTTGTTGAGTCTTCAGATAAGACAATTCTTCCACCAGGCCTAAGGCCAGTGGATGGCTGGACGGCTCACCTTGCAACGCATCGAGCACAGACGGCACATCGGCAGCAGTCAGCGGGCCGAAGCCGATACGGCCTTGCGGGCTGTCCACTTCCAGCAGCGGTTCCAGCCAGTAGAGACCTCGGGAACTGGTGCGCTGTAGCTCCAGCGGCAGATTAAGTGCCTTGGCCTGAGTGATCAGGGCCACGGATACCTCATCGGCACCCACGGCAAGGGCAATAGAATCACAGGGCAGATAGAGAGTCGGCATCAAACGTCCTCCCGGCAAGCGTCGAGCAAGGCATCCAGACGCTCAGCGCTCAGCCGTGCATGTACCCGTCCATCCAGCTCCAGGGCAGGCGAACAGGCGCAGGCACCCAGGCAATAAACCGGCCGCAAACTGATGCTGCCGTCGGCGCTACTGCCGTGATCGTCCAGTTGCAGACGCTCACGCAACTGTGCGGCAAGCTCCTCGGCGCCACGACTCTTGCACGACTCAGCCCGGCACAGCCGCAGGATATGTTTGGCCGGCGGCGCGGTACGGAAGTCATGGTAAAAACTGATCACCCCACGAACCTCGGCCTGGCTCAGATTGAGGGCATGGGCAATCTCGGGGACGGCGACATCGGGGACGTAACCGATGCGTTCCTGAATATCATGAAGAATGGGCAACAGCGCACCCGCAGAGCCCTTGTGGCGCTCCAGCAGACTGTTGACCACAGGCAGGTGCAACATCTCATCAGGCATTCAGCAATCCTCACGGTCACGGACAAACCAGAAGGTCGTCGGTCGTCCGAAAGTGTCGGCTGCGGCATTCACACCACGTCACGGTATCGTGGATTTCAGGCCGGTGGCCAGGGCACCCTTGGCGGGCATCTTGTTGTGCCCGATGCGGTCTTCGCCGCACCTCTACTGGGCATAAAGGGCAGCTTGCCACGCCGCTATTGATCGAACTGCACCAAAGCGACGTGTTCGGTTCTGCCTACGACTATCCGTTAAGTCTAGATGAGTGAGGCGGGGGCGTTCACTCACTGGCCTAAAGCCCGGAGGGGCTTGTCGATGGGGGATGTATAGCAAGCATTACAGGTGAGAAGAAGCATCAGAACCGTGGGCAATTCTACGGAGCAGATCCGCTGACGTATTCCCTGTGGGAGCGAGCCTGCTCGCGAATGCGCCAGACCAGCCACCACCCCTACTGAAACTGCACCCCAAACCCACTCCAATGGTTGGTGCGCGGAAACGTCCTACACTCGACTGCCAAAACAGAATCGGAAACATCTGATCCTGTTTTTTGGCGATGTCTGAATGAGTCAACGCTGATCCCGAACGGCGTAGATTTCCTGCTCCCTTAAAAAAACAACCAATGCCAAGGAGCGGTTTTATGGCGTTCGACGCTTTTATCAAAATTGAAGGTATTCCGGGCGAAGCGCTGGATGAAAAATACCGTAACTGGATCGAAGTGAGTGGCTACAGTTTTAGCACTTATCAAAGCACCTCAGCCACCGCCAGCTCTGCCGGTGGCGCTACCGCCGGCCGGACAACCCTGAGCCATTTCACGTTTACCAAAACGCTGGACAAATCCAGCTGCAAACTGATGGAAGCCAGTTGCGCCGGTGAGCACCTGAAAGAGGTCACCTTGGTGCTTAGCCGGGCGGGTACCGACAAGCTCAAGTACTACGAGATTGTGCTAGAGGAAGTCATCATCGCCGATTACACGCAAAATGCCGCAGTCGGCATTCCCGTTGAAATCGTGCAACTGAATTACGGCCGCATTAAAACCGTGTACACCCAGCAAAAACGCAGCGATGGTGCAGGCGGCGGCAACATCGCGGGTGGCTGGGATCGCATTAGTAATAAAAGATATTCGTGAGGCGTAGATGTCAGAGCCTCTAGCGTTTATCAACTCACGAACCCAGTCTTTCGAATCCCTCAAGGCCGAACTGCGACTGACCGGGGTTGCAAGAAGCAAGTTTGATGCACTCAACAGCCATATCGCCAACACTGCTGTGTTGGCGGGTCAATTAGTGATCATCGGTGATGTGACTACCTCATCCAGTACCCATCAAGAGGCGTACTTGATGAGCAAAGCCAGGGATATTCACATCGCCCTGCTGACTAATCAGGTCGACGCCGACGACTTCTTTCTCGACAACTTCGAACTGCTACAGGAGGTACTCGACTATGGCGCTATCGGCGCCGGGGCTGTCAGTGATGGGTGGAGCAAATACATGGCCGCGATCAAGGCAACGCTAGAGGAAATCGAACAGGCCCATGAGAACTATCTGCGCAGCGGATCTATTACAGCCAGAGACAGGTTCTACAGCGAACGCGCCAGGTTATTCATCAAGTTGGAGAAGCAGCTGGACAATGTTGCCTCTTACGGCTCGGGATTGCGTTCCCAAGGTTCGATCAAACGAATGTTGGGGATTTCGACCAAAAGGTACATGAGTACTGGCGAGATTGCCGGCTATGCGCAGAAGGTCAGTGGCGTGGCCAGGGCGGCGAAGTTGATCAAGCGGGGAGTCTACATCGGTACTGCGTTGGAGGTTACCTCTGCGGGTCTGAAGATCAAACAGGCATGTGCGTTGGGGCGGGAGGATGAGTGTACGAGGGCGAAGTATGTTGAGGGTTCTTCTTTGGCGGTAAGCCTTGTTGGTGGAGCCGTTGGAGGAAACCTTGGGGGGCATGCAACCACTTTTGCGTGCGTATTAGTGTTGGGTATTGCAAGTAGCGGGCCTGGCGCACTCGCGTGCGGCGTAGTTGGCGGTGTATGGGGTGGGATCGAAGGAGGGAAGATAGGCGAAATGGCAGGTGAGTATATTGGTGAATATCTCTATGGAAAAATAGAGCAATGAATGACGTTCACATCGGTTTGATATTTTTAATAATACTGAGTCCACTTTTGCTTTTGATGGTGTGGTTGATTTATGTTGTGCAAGTTCATACCGAAAAAGCGGAAGCGTTTTTGTGTAATAGTCATTTTGTGAGCGTTAATAAAGCCGCATTTTCTAATATGGGGATTTTTGGGAAGTTTATGCGTAGTGGGGTTCTCACTATGGTTTTGATTATGCCGGGGATTTCCGTGAGGCGAGGTATCGTCAATGCTGCTGAAGTCGAACGATTTCCGAAAGCTTTAAAAAGGATGCTAGTGATCTCGTGGGGGGGGTTCTGGCTATTAAGTATTGCTTTTATTGTGTTTGGGGTCTTTGTGAAGTGTGTTAAGTAGGTTGGGTGGGTGCAAATAGACTACTGGCTAGAAATGACTTAGGATAAAATCCTCTAATGATTATTAATCTCTGTCGTGTCGTATGCAGGTCGTCGAATAAAATAATTTGTGAGTCATTGTTTCATTGAGTGATATTCCGTTGGTAGGTGTCGGGATATTCATAATTTTTTCCTCTCTCCTGGTCTCTTGCTGGATATATGTGTTCTCTTATTTATTTACAGAATTAATAGAAGGGTATCTGAATAGGAGCAAGTTTGTAGCAAGTAATCGTAAGGCTTTGTCTGGTTTGGGATTGCTAGGTAAAACGGTCAGGAGCGGTTCGACAGCATTGATGTTTTTGTTTCCTGATCTCTGTGAGAGACGCGGCCTAATAGAAAAAGGTGAGCTACTAAATTTGCCGGTGCATCTGAAGTGGAAGTTGTTGGTGCCGTGGATTATTGGTGTGCTCTTATTGTTCGCAATGTTCATTTTTTGGCTTTTGGTCGTTTGATTTTATTGTTGATACTGTTGGATTGGCTGTTGGTGAATTTTTAAAAGGGGGGAGGTGATGAGTGAGCTTACTCTGGCGTATGTTGGGCTCGTGGCAATGATAGGTCTATTTCTTTCGCTTTGCTGGATATTTGCATCTTCGTACCTGCTTACTGAGTCTGTGGGCTGGGTTTATTTTGTATTTTGTATCTATTTTCTTTGGCAAAGAACTGCGTTGTAGGCTGTTCGATTAGAGTTGGTAATGTTCTGCACCGAACCCCAACCCTTGTTCGCAGGAATGGGGCCTACCTTGGGCTGCCAGTGGACAGCAAAATGGCAAAATAGTAGCGTCGCGCCTCTGCCTTCAACTCTGTAACGGACTACACATGCTCACTGTCGCTCCAGCCTTGCGTCTGTTCTGCGCAATCACTTTCGCCGTCGTGATGACCCCGGCGCTCGCCGACTGGGAAGAATCCCCGGAGTACGCCTGGAAAACCTACCTCTCCGATTGCCAGCAATTACAGCGGGATGTGACCGATGTACAGAACGGGCGCAAGATGGCCATGGATGTCTTGCCCAACATCCAGGGCTTTCTGCGGACCATTACGGTACACCGCAAGAACCTGGCCCAGCCAAGCCTCGGCTCCCCCGATTACGTCCGTTGTGAAAACGTCGTCTCCCAAGCCAAAGACACAGTGGCCAAGGGCAGTGCTGAAAACGACGAGGCGATGGATCAGCATTTCCGCCAAGCCGAGACCGAGCACCTGAACTCCCCGGAATACAAACGTGCTCGCTCTCTGGGCTTCACCGACGTCGGCGAAATCGGCGGCCTCGACCAGCACGCCGAACTGGATGGCGAGGCGAATCTGATGACCTTGATGATCACAGTCGATTTTGGCTGCGGCCGCCATTTCCGCGCCGCGCAATACGTCAAACCCTACGTGGTGTACACCGTGCGTCGTTCGGACGGCAGCTGCGGCGTCTACAAGTACGTCGCCGTGCTGGGCGGTGAAACCGTGGAACGAGGCGACTACATCAATCCGAAAGGGGTTTTTCAGTACGTGGGGTGGAAGAAACTGGCCGGAGCGGATGGCTTTCCCATCGACGTTCGAGTCGTAAAAGCGCTGAAGTAACCCGCAGGATTTACCCCCTCCGCTGCAATGCTCACGCTGACCCCCAACCAGGCCCGCTTTAACGGGCCTCATGCCTCACCGCTCAGGCATCCAGCACCAGGCGTGTGCCGCGACTACCGGAAACGCAAGGCGCGATCCATTCACCGCTTTGGCGCTGGGCGTCACTCAGGCATTCGTCGCGGTGCTCCGGTTCGCCTTCAAGGACCCGGCACAAGCATGCGCCGCACATGCCCATGCCACAGGAAAATTCCAGATTGACCCCGGCCCGCGAAGCAGCCTGGATCAGGTTTTCACCGGTTTGCACCTGAACCTCACAGCCACTGCGTCGCAGCTCCAGTGAAAAGCTGTGCGCCTCAGGGTTCGCGGGCTGCTGGGCCTGGAAGTGCTCGCGATACAGGGCTGTGACCGGCCAGTTCGACTTGAGCGCCGCCTGTTCGACGGTGTCCATGAAGCCGGTCGGGCCGCAGCAGTACAAACCCGCTTCGGTCTGCCACGCGGGAAATTGCCTGGCCAACAGCTCGGCGATTTGCCCTGCGCGCAAGCCGCCGTACCACTGGACGTCGGCGCCCAGGCGCTGGATGAAAGGCGGCTGGCGTGTCTCCCGGGTGAAATAAAGCAAGCGCACGGGACGGCCTTCGGCAAGGCATTGGCGATACATCGGCAGCAACGGCGTAATACCGATGCCCGCCGCCACCAGCGTCACCGGCCCGCTGCCCGGTTGCAGGGCGAACAAATTGCGTGGCGCACTGACTTCAATCTGCGCGCCCAGGCGCAGTTGCTCGTGCAGCCAGCGCGAGCCACCCCGGGAGGCCGGCTCGCGCTTGATCCCCAGGTACAGGTGGCCATCTTCCGGCAGGCTCAGCACCGAATACTGGCGCACCGCGCCGTTGCCCAGCCGCAGGTCGACATGGGCGCCTGGGGCCCAGGTGAAGGGCAGGGGCGCGGCGTCGACGGGGGCCAGTTCGATCCCCAGCACATCGTCGGCTTCCAGGCGCAGGCTGCGCACGTGCAGGGCAGACCAACTCATGCGCGGACTCCTGCGGCCTGCTGCAAGCGGCGCACCGCATCCCGGGCCTGGGCGCCGAGTTCGGCCAGGTCGAGGTCGGGCAACTGGTCGTTGTCGACGGTCAACCGCCCGCCCACGAGCATGGCGCGCAAGGTCGGGCGTCCGCCGCCTACCACCGGGCCGATTGCCGGGTCGTGCAGGCCGAAGTAGCGCGGCTGGTCCAGGCGGTAAATCGCCAGGTCGGCCGCCATGCCCACCTGCAGGCTGCCCACGGCGTCCAAGCCCAATACCTTGGCCCCGCCAGCGGTACCCCAGCGCACCACGTCTTCTACCGTGGCCGCGTGGGCACCGCCTTCCTCGTCGCCGCCGACATACCGCGGCCGGCTCCGTTCGCCGGCCTTGGCCCGCTGCATCAGCCAGGCGGCGTGGGTTTCGCTGATCATGTCGCAGGCCTCGTTGGAGGCGGCGCCGTCCACGCCGATCGACACCTGCATCCCGGCGGCTTCCATGGCCACCACATCGGCGATGCCACTGCCCAGGCGGCCATTGCTTTGCGGGCAATGGGCGATGCCCGTGCCGCTGGCCCCGAGCATCTGGATTTCCTCGGCATCGAGTTTCACCAGATGGGCGAACCACACGTCTGGCCCCAGCCACTCCTGCTCGGCACAGAACGCCACTGGTGACATGCCATGACGTTGCTGCACCTCGTTCTGGTATTCGACGGTTTCGCTCAGGTGGCTGTGCAGGCGAATGCCCAGTCGCCGGGCGACCCGGGCGGTTTCCCGCAGATGTTCCGCCGGCATGGAGTAGGGCGGGCTGGTGGGCGCCATCACCACCCGGCGCCAGGCGTCGGCTGCCGGGTCGTGGTAACGCCGCACCAAGCGCTCAACGTCGTTCAGGTACTGCTCCAGAGTCTCCGGCCCGGCCACCGCGTTGCCTTCGGCTTGCCGCGCCTGCGTGGCGCCGCCACGGCACAGGACAAATCGCAGCCCCAGCCGTTCGGCTTCCTCGAACAGCACCTCGGCGCTGTCGAAGGCCATGCCCGGCAAATACAGGTAATGGTGGTCGGCGACGGTGGCGCAGCCGGAGCGGGCCAACTCGACCAGGCCAATGCGTGCGGCCAGACGAAAGCTCTGCTCGTCAAACAGGCCGCGATAGCGATAAGGCACGGCCCCCAGCCAGGCCCCCAGGCTCTGGTCGATACCTGCGGGAATGCCCTTGAGCAGCGACTGGAACAAGTGATGGTGGGTATTGACCCACGCCGGGTAGACCACGCAATCGGTGGCATCCAGCACGCGCTCCCCGGGCTGGAGTTGCAGGGCGCCGATGGCGGCGATGCGCCCGTCGACGATGCGAATATCGGGCCCGGCATGGCGCGCCGCCGCGCCGGACAACCCGGTGAGAATGGCGCTGGCATTGCGCACCAGCCAGCTGTTTTGAAACGTCATGTGAGACTCCATACGCCGCGCCTGCGGCGGACTCAAAGGTTTAGCCGAGTTCGCTTTCGTGCCAGTTGCGCAGGCTCAACCGGGCCAGCAGGGCCATCAGGCTGAAC
>Ga0247818_10000437_pt1 | contig 26088 bp, 23 predicted proteins | sample 13C_Glucose_Day1_FD_192424 | JGI IMG/M metagenome (GOLD analysis project Ga0247818, IMG submission 192424) | Soil microbial communities from agricultural site in Penn Yan, New York, United States - 13C_Glucose_Day1 | ecosystem: Environmental > Terrestrial > Soil > Agricultural land | place... | reverse complement strand
GACCTGGTAGCGGACAACCTGTACCCGTTCGAAGCCACCATCAACAAGCCAGGCTGCGACCTGCCGACCGCCATCGAGAACATCGACATCGGCGGCCCGACCATGGTCCGTTCGGCTGCCAAAAACCACAAAGACGTGGCCATCGTGGTTAATGCCAGCGATTACGCCAACGTGCTGGAAAACCTCAAGGCCGGTGGCCTCACCTACGCTCAGCGTTTCGACCTGATGCTCAAGGCGTTCGAACACACCGCCGCCTACGACGGCATGATCGCCAACTACATGGGCACTGTTAACCAGGCTGCCGAGACACTGAGCACTGAAGGTCGCAGCGAATTCCCGCGCACCTTCAACAGCCAGTTCGTCAAGGCTCAGGAAATGCGCTACGGCGAGAACCCGCACCAGAGCGCGGCGTTCTACGTGGAAGCCAAGCCTGCCGAAGTCGGCATTGCCACCGCGACCCAACTGCAAGGCAAAGAGCTGTCGTACAACAACGTGGCCGACACCGACGCCGCGCTGGAATGCGTGAAGAGCTTCGTCAAGCCGGCCTGCGTGATCGTCAAGCACGCCAACCCGTGCGGCGTGGCAGTCAGCCCTGATGCCGAAGGCGGTATCCGCAAGGCCTACGACCTGGCCTACGCCACCGACACCGAATCCGCGTTCGGCGGCATCATCGCCTTCAACCGTGAACTGGATGCCGAGACCGCCAAGGCGATCGTCGAGCGTCAGTTCGTTGAAGTGATCATTGCCCCAAGCGTCAGCGAAGAAGCCCGCGCCATCGTCGCAGCCAAAGCCAACGTGCGCCTGCTGGCCTGCGGTGAGTGGTCGGCTGACCGCGCCGCTGCCTGGGACTACAAGCGCGTCAACGGTGGCCTACTGGTGCAGAGCCGCGACATCGGGATGATTGGTGCCGATGACCTGAAAGTCGTGACCAAACGTGCGCCGACCGAACAGGAAATCAACGATCTGATCTTCGCCTGGAAAGTTGCCAAGTACGTCAAGTCCAACGCCATCGTCTACGCCAAGAACCGCCAGACCATCGGTGTCGGCGCTGGCCAGATGAGCCGCGTAAACTCGGCGCGTATCGCTGCGATCAAGGCTGAGCACGCCGGCCTGCAAGTCGCCGGTTCGGTGATGGCCTCGGACGCGTTCTTCCCGTTCCGCGACGGTCTCGACAACGCGGCCAAGGTCGGCATCACTGCGGTGATCCAGCCAGGCGGCTCGATGCGTGATGCTGAAGTGATTGCCGCTGCCGACGAAGCCGGCATCGCCATGGTGTTCACCGGCATGCGCCACTTCCGTCACTAAGCACTCCGCTCCCCCTGTGCAGGAGCTCTGTAGGAGCTGTCGAGTGAAACGAGGCGGCGATCTTTTGATCTTGTTTTTAAGAGCAAGATCAAAAAATCGCAGCCTCCGGCAGCTCCTACAGCGTGTGTACAAAGGGGTTTGCAGCGACCCATAGAATTTGAGGTTTTTGAAATGAATGTTTTGATCATTGGCAGCGGTGGCCGTGAACACGCCCTGGCCTGGAAAGTGGCTCAGGATCCGCGCGTGCAGAAAGTTTTCGTGGCCCCGGGCAATGCCGGCACCGCCATCGAAGCCAAGTGCGAGAACGTCGCCATCGACGTGCTGGCCCTTGAGCAGCTTGCAGACTTCGCCGAGAAAAACGTTTCCCTGACCATCGTTGGCCCGGAAGTGCCACTGGTTGCCGGCGTCGTTGACCTGTTCCGCTCCCGCGGCCTGGATTGCTTCGGTCCGACCGCTGGCGCCGCTCAGCTGGAAGGCTCGAAAGCCTTCACCAAGGATTTCCTGGCGCGCCACAAGATCCCGACCGCCGACTACCAGAACTTCACCGAGATCGAGCCGGCTCTGGCTTACCTGCGTGAAAAAGGTGCGCCGATCGTGATCAAGGCCGATGGCCTGGCCGCCGGTAAAGGCGTGATCGTTGCCATGACTCTGACCGAAGCCGAAGACGCCGTACGCGACATGCTCGCCGGCAATGCCTTCGGCGACGCCGGTTCACGCGTTGTCATCGAAGAGTTCCTGGACGGCGAAGAAGCCAGCTTCATCGTCATGGTCGACGGCAAAAACGTCCTGCCGATGGCTACCAGCCAGGATCACAAACGCGTCGGCGACGGCGACACCGGCCCGAACACCGGCGGTATGGGTGCCTACTCCCCTGCTCCGGTGGTCACTGCCGAAGTGCACAAGCGCGTCATGGACCTGGTGATCTGGCCGACCGTTCGCGGCATGGCCGAGGAAGGCAACGTCTACACTGGCTTCCTGTACGCCGGCCTGATGATCGACAAGGCTGGTAACCCAAAAGTTATCGAATTTAACTGCCGTTTCGGCGACCCTGAGACCCAACCTGTCATGCTGCGTTTGCAGTCGAGCCTGGTGCTGCTGGTTGAAGCAGCTCTGGCGCAGGCGCTGGACAAGGTCGAAGCGCAATGGGATCCACGTCCGAGCGTCGGTATCGTGCTGGCGGCTGGCGGCTATCCTGGTGATTACGCCAAAGGCGTGGCCATCAATGGCCTGGACGCAGCGGCTGCGCTGGAAGGCAAAGTCTTCCACGCCGGTACTGCGCTCAAGGACGGTCAAGTGGTAACGGCCGGTGGTCGGGTGCTTTGTGCCACGGCCATGGGCGCCAGCGTTGATGCTGCCCAGCAGCAGGCTTATAAACTGGCGGCCAAGATTGATTGGGAAGGTTGTTTCTATCGCAAGGACATTGGCTACCGTGCCATTGCCCGCGAGCGTGGCGAAAATCAGGAATAAGCTATCCCTTGAGCCGGGCAAGGGTGTCGAGCCCTTGCCTGACTATTCCAGCGCCGCGCATAGTTATATTCTGGCATCAACCTACGAAGGGATTTCGCCGTGCGCTGGCTCAGGATTGCCATAGGATTCACCGTCACTCTGCTGACTCTGCTCTGCATGCTCCCGGCTCAGGCCGCGCAAGGCAGTGGCTGGGCGGTATTGCTCGACGAACAGGGTGACCTGCAACTGAGCGACATCCGTTCCGCCCGCTACACCAATCAATTCAGCCCCATCGAACTCGACCGCCTCACCGCAGCCGAGCCCGATGGCGCACTCTGGATCCGCTTCCGTCTCGCACCCGGCAAACACGAACAGTTGCTGCGGGTGTTCGCACCCGACCTGTCGCACCTTAACCTCTATGTGCTCGATGGCGACAACCTGATCGAGCAATCGAGTACCGGCAACAAGCAGCACCAGACTGACCGGCCATTGCCCAGCAGCGACTTCATGTTGCCGTTGCCGCAAAGCGACAAATCCCTTGATGTGTACCTGCGACTGGTTTCCGATAACCAACTGCGGCCCTACATCACCCTGCAATCGGCGGTCCTGACCGCGGCCAATCAGAACCAGACGCTGGTCTACGGGCTGCTGCTGGGTTGTATCGGCATGCTGATCCTGCACAACCTCATCCGCTACGCCTACACCCGTTCGCGTAGCAGTGTCTGGCTGGCGGCCTGCGAAGGTCTGCTGATGCTCAGCCTGGTGCTGTTGTTGAACCTCGCGGGCCCCTGGTTGCCGAGCTGGCAAGCCGTGCAAGCACCGGGCGCTTACCTCGCGTTGTTGCTGACGGCCCCTTGCGGCCTGATGCTCGCCTATCGCTTTTTTGCCCCGCTCGGCCCACACCCACTGAACCGGTTGCTGCTGGGCGAGATCCTGATCATCACCACCTGCGGCCTGTTGCTGCTATTCGTCAACACACTGCCCCTGAACATCATTACCTATGGCCTGGTCGCCCTCGCAGGCCTGACCATGCTGTTCGTCAGTGCTTTCCACTGGCAGAAAGGCTATCGCCCGGCGCGTCTGTTCGTTGCAGCCATGGTGGCGTTCAACCTCGGTACGCTGATTATCCTGCCGGCGCTGCTGGGGCTGACACTGGTCGAGCCCCACGGCCTGATCACCACCCTGCTGGTTTTCATCTGCATCAGCGGCCTGCTGATGAGCATCGCCCTGAGCGAGCGTCAACGCAGCATTACCGAAGACCGTTTCAGCATCAGTCGCGATCTGGCCGCCAGCAATGCCGAGATCAACGCCAAGGCCGAGTTCCTGGCAAAGATCAGCCATGAAATTCGCACCCCCATGAACGGCGTGCTGGGCATGACCGAGCTGCTGCTGGGCACGCCGCTGTCGGTCAAGCAGCGCGACTACGTACAAACCATTCACAGCGCCGGCAACGAACTGCTGACGTTGATCAACGAAATCCTCGACATCTCCAAGCTCGAATCCGGGCAGATCGAACTGGATGATGTGCAGTTCGATCTCAACGCCTTGATCGAGGATTGCCTGAGTATCTTCCGCGCCAAGGCCGAACAGCAGAATGTCGAGCTGATCAGTTTCATCCAGCCACAAGTGCCGCGAGTCATCAGCGGCGACCCGACGCGTCTGCGCCAGACCTTGTTGAGCCTGCTGGAAAACGCCCTGAAGAAAACCGACGAAGGCGAAATCCTGATTGTCGTCGCCCTCGATGAACGCAACGCCAAGCCGCGCCTGCGCATCGCCGTGCAGGACAGCGGTGAACCGATGGATGCCGAAGAGCGCGATGCGCTGATGCACGCCGAACTGCACAGCAAGCACTTCCTTTCAGCCAATCGCCTGGGCGGAAACCTGGGGCTGGTGATCGCCCGTCAACTGATCCGCCTGATGCAAGGCGAGTTCGGCATCAAGAGTGGCACCAGCCAGGGCAGCACCCTGTGGCTGACATTGCCTCTGGACCCGGACCGTCTCGAACACCCGACATCCGATCTCGATGGCCCGCTACAAGGTGCGCGAGTGCTGGTGGTGGACGACAACGACACCTGCCGCAAGGTCCTGGTGCAGCAATGCAGCGCCTGGGGCCTGAACGTCAGCGCCGTTCCTTCCGGCAAGGAAGCGCTGGCCCTGTTGCGCACCAAGGCGCACCTTCGCGACTACTTCGACGTGGTCCTGCTGGACCAGAACATGCCAGGCATGACCGGCATGCAACTGGCGGCCAAGATCAAGGAAGACCCGAGCCTCAATCACGACATCCTGCTGATCATGCTCACTGGCATCAGCAACGCGCCCAGCAAGATCATCGCGCGCAACTCGGGGATCAAGCGCATCCTCGCCAAACCGGTGGCCGGCTACACCCTCAAGACCACTCTTGCCGATGAGCTGACCCAGCGTAACAAGGGCCTCGCCGTCATGCCGCATTTGCCCTCCACCCCTACGCTGCCGGTCAAGGTGCCAAGCGATTTCCGCATTCTCGTCGCCGAGGACAACAGCATTTCGACCAAAGTCATCCGCGGCATGCTGGGCAAGCTCAATTTGCAACCGGACACCGCCAGCAATGGCGAAGAAGCGCTACAGGCAATGAAAGCCCAGCGCTATGACCTGGTGTTGATGGACTGCGAAATGCCAATCCTCGATGGCTTCTCGGCGACGCAGCAACTGCGCGCCTGGGAAGTCGGCAACCAGCGGACCCGCACCCCGGTGGTGGCCTTGACGGCGCACATCCTCGCCGAACACAAAGAGCGCGCGCGTCAGGCCGGCATGGACGGCCACATGGCCAAGCCTGTTGAGCTTTCGCAGTTACGCGAACTGATCGAACACTGGGTTGCCCAGCGTGATCAGCAAAATCGAACGGCTTCCACCTTTTGAGTCACTCGTCGCCCGGGCCTTCAAACCTCCAGACCTTTCAAATATTTCATTGATTGGGACAACACCGACCTTTTGACCTTTTCCCGAAATTGGGCGTAGTAGAGCGTATTGAAGGTAATCACCGACATCTGTTCGGTACTGCTGTGCACAAGGTCTTCATGCTTGATGAACAGGAATCGGGATACTCTTCTGCGAATCTGAAACTGCCGATGATAGATTCCCATCTCGACACGGTTAGGATCTTTCAGCACACAGGGAATTATCTGAAAGCAACCGGCATCCTGCGAAAGACTCGTCGACTCGAATAGATCGAGTGCCAGCGAGTCGCTTTCCAGCGCTGCCAATGCATGCCTGACAGGGCTGGAGAAGCGGTCTCCGAGACGCGTTGAAATGCTCTGCGCTGCTTCCTCGGCCATTGAATCATCCCGCCTGAAAGGCAGCCCCTCGGGAACTGGCACATCCCAACCAATGTACTTGAGCACGTTGCGATAGTAGGTAAACCAGTCCCCCGACAAACCCACATTGAACGCTTCGCGGGTTGCTCGTTGCGCGTACATCGTACTCAGGTAAATGTCTTCTCTGTGCGACTCGGGCAAATCACCCGCAAATGTCACGACACTACCGCCCACCACTGCCGCTACCTGCGCACCGGACTCATTCATGTTCCGACCTCTGTATGAAGCACAAAGGTGAGATGCCGACGGGTTTGGTGATGCTCACCACATTGCCGCTGATTTTATCTCTGACTTTCTGCGCTATCGCATCGCGGTAAAGCGCATACAGCGTCGAAGAAAGGGTTGCCCGGAAATATCGCGCCGAAACGACACCTTCCATTTTCTCGACAGACAAGCGTTGCGCCCAAGGGTTGCCCTCAAGTGCCTGCCGCGTCTTGAACTCAAGACATAGACACATCATCGAAGCTGGGCTCTCAGCCAGGATCAGCAGCAAGCGGGTTGCTGTCGCCCGGACTGGGGACACCGCTAAATTACATTCTGAAGCTTGTTGTACGTTGCTGCGCAGCCTATCCATCTCGGGCGAGTGGCAAGGTAGTCGCACAACCCAGTCCAATGCCTGCGAAATGACTCGGGCATCTACGTTGCCGCCATTGGCCAACGCCTTGACGGCCCACTCATATGGGGTCGAACTACCACTCTTTTCCAGTTGTATCTCTTGCTTTTCCCGGACGCTACGCACCCAAAAATCGTCAAGTACGTTCACATACTCCGCCGACCAGTTTTTTTCGGGAGTTATGACAAGCCGTTTATTCGCGACCAACTGTGCAAATAGAATCGAATGCATCAAATCATTCATTGCGCATTCATCATGGTCACCCGATATAAAAACAATCGAATTCCCATTCACAACCGCAGAACATTCCATGTTTACTGCCTCTCAATAAAGAAGGCGACCACAACGTGGCCGCCCCTAATAGACAACACTCAGATTTCATAACCTTCAATTTTGCGCCTTGCGTTGTCACCCAGCCTTTCTCGAATGTACTCCCTATTATTGTCGACGAGATAAGGCACTTTACGAAAAACAGACTCACCGCGATAGAATTTCACGCTTCGAGTATCCCAATCTACGAACAGTACTTTGGTAGAAGAGTTATCACGGATAAAACGGACCATGCCCAGCGCCAGGGTCACTTCACCCTTTTCCTCAGTACACGTTCCTGCTGCCATCCCGCCCACACCGTGATCCAGCATGTTTCGCTCATACAATGTCAACGCCGTTTCGCGTTTTTTCAAAGCATTGATGGCGTCACCCGCCACCTTCAACATCAGCGCTGTAGCCGTCCCGGGCATTGCCACGCCGGCGATGACCGAGCCCAGAATTTCCAATACCAACTTGTCCATGCGAACGGTGTTTCCGCCGATATTCAAGTCGTTATAGTACTTTTGAGTCGGAAGCCAGCCGACGCTATACATCACTTCAGTAAACAGCGCGTACCACTCTTTGCCTTGCGACTCGAGAGGGTACTTTTTATTCGCCACCAGGCTCGCAAACAGAAAGGCATGCAAGACATCCTCCTGATTCTGCGTACTCAAACCCGCCGTAAAAGCAATAATACCTTCGCCAACGATAGAACCTTTATTCGGCTCATCAATAGAAACAGCATCGTCCACGCGAGCACCATCCAACTCATATGTACGTAACCGCTGAATACTGGCAGCAACATCAACCTGCTCCATATCTTTATCAAACATCACTTTCTCCATTTTTAAAACAAGCTCTCCATGAACTTGGTAAAACCGACGTTATCCAATCCAGAATCAAGCAACAAACAAAAACTTGTAACTTTAACTACACAGCACCACCGTAAACACAACAAAATACAAACAGGAATGTTTTCAAACGAGCACGCACACAAACAATTGGCTGACTGATAGACTCTTGGCCAATAACTTCCTGCGGCGAGCCAAAATCATGCTCCACGTGTTGTTCAGCGTTTACCTGAAGATGTTGGTGCTCTACAGCCCATTTTTCGTGTTGTCCTGCTTTATCAGCCTGACCCGTGGCTATTCGCGCAAGGAGCAACGCCGACTGGCCTGGAAAGTGGCGATTGCCACACTTGTCTCCAGTGTGTTGCTGTATTTGTTCGGGCGGGTGATTTTCAGCGTCTTCGGCATCACCGTGGACGCGTTCCGCATCGGCGCAGGCAGCGTCCTGTTCATCTCGGCGCTGGGCATGGCGCAAGGTAAATCGGCGGTGCAAACCGACAACGTGCAGCAGGATGTGACGATCGTGCCGTTGACCATACCGTTGACGGTCGGCCCCGGCACCATTGGTGCCTTGCTGGTAATGGGCGTGAGCCAGCCGCATTGGGACGACAAACTCACGGCCATCGTCAGCATTGCCCTGGCCAGCTTCACCGTCGGCGTGGTGCTGTACATGTCCAGTCGCATCGAGCGAATACTTGGCGACCAGGGATTACAGATTGTGAGCCGCTTGATGGGGTTGTTTGTTTGCGCACTGGCGGCGCAGATCATCTTTACCGGTGTGAAAGGCTATCTGGTGCCCTGATGCTTGAACGTAGCCCAGCGCGGGTTGGAAGATCCGCGCTGGGCTACGTGTTTCAGGACAACGGCTTTGCGCCGTACCAGCGCGGTGTATACACCCACTCGCCCCCCTCGGCACGGGGAAACACACTGGTGGTAGAAGAACCGACCAGTACCATGGTGCGCATATCCACCTGATCCGGTGTCAACGCCGCTAAAGTAGTCACCCGCAAGGTTTGACCCGGACGACCGATATCGCGCCCAAGTACAACGGGCGTTTGTCCGGCGCGATGGCGCGCGACGATTTCCAGCGCTTGTCCCAGCTGCCACGGTCGGGAGCGCGAGATCGGGTTGTAGAACGCCAGCGCCAGATCTGCCTGAGCGGCAAGGTCCAACCGTTTCTCGATGATTGACCAGGGCTTGAGGTTGTCCGACAGCGACAGCACACAAAAGTCATGCCCCAGCGGTGCACCGGCCTGGGCTGCAGTTGCCAAGGAGGCGGACACACCCGGCAGGATCTCGAGTTCGACGTTGTGCCAGTGCACATCCGTGGACTCATGCAGCGCTTCGAGCACCGCGGCGGCCATGGCGAAAACACCCGGATCACCCGACGACACGACCACCACCGATCGCCCTTGGGCTGCCAGTTCGAATGCATGCCTTGCTCGCTGCATTTCCTCACGGTTGTCAGTGCAATGCAGCACCTGATCCGCCCGGAATGGCCCGGCCATGCGCACATAGGTTTCGTAACCCAGCACATCATTGGCACGAGCCAGTTCAGCCTTCACCGCAGGCACCATCAGCTCGGCGGCCCCCGGGCCAAGGCCAATCACCGCCAGACGCCCGCGTGGACGGCCGATCTGCAACGGATCCAAAGGCTCTTGAGCGACAACAATGGCCAGGGAATCGTCGCCCTCAATGGACACAGGCTGCTCGACAGCGTTGCGGGCCAGCTCACCAGCGCCCGCATCAGCATGGGCAAAACGCAACGGCACGCCCAACTCAAGTGCTGCATCACGCAAGGCCGGGTTGGCCATTGCGGTGTCAGGCGCCAACAGGCACGCCAGCGATTGCACAGCAATGCCCGCCCGATGCAAAGCCTCGCGAATCGTGCTCGACAGCTCTGCGATATCAGCACTGACCGCCACCAACACACTGCGCGGATAGATCAACAGTTCGTTGGGCGCTGGTAGCCGTTCGACATGACCGACATGCACCGCCAACCGCGCCTGAGCATCCTCAGGCAATTGCGCTTGCGCCAACCATGGCGCCGAACCTTCGATGCGCACGGTTTCGCCAGCCAGCAGATCGGAAACGAAACGCTTGCCCAGTTCCAGATCGCCCAAGGTATAGCCGCTGGGCGGCTTGAGCAGGCACGTGCCGAAACGCAATTCGCCACTGGTGGTGATGGCCGGTGCAACGTGCAGATGGGTGGCAATCTCCCGCGCCATCACGTTCACGCCGCCCAGACCACCGAGCAACGGCACCACAGCGCTACCGTCTTCAGCCACGACCAGCACCGGTGGTTCTGCGCCCTTTTCCAGCAGCAACGGCGCCAGCGTGCGGATCACGATGCCCGCCGCGCACAACGCGATGATCGGCGAACCCTGTTGATACAGCTCGCGAAGCGTCGCACCGAACTCGTGATAGACACGGTCTGCGCCATCGACCCGCTCGGCCAGACCATGGATCAGGGCGCCGGGATACACCTGCTGAATGGTGCGCGCGGTTGCGAGACTGCCGTTGCCAAGAATGACAATCGCCGGAACTGGAGAAGTCATCAGCCTTGCCACCTTTCGCCCGGAACGATGATCAACGAGAAATACGGCGAAGACATCGGCACGACCTGATCCAGCGGCACGATCTTCTGATTGGCCATGGTCGCACGCTCAACGTACAACGCGCGCTCCGCCAGCCCGAGTTCTTCCAGCACCTGGCGAACCTTGGGGAAGTTGCGCCCCAGTTTCATGATCACCGCCGCATCGGCATCGGCCAGGCGTCGCTTGAGCTCATCGTGCGGCAACACGCCGGACAACACCGACAGGCTCTGGTTGCGATACACCAGTGGTGCACCGAGGACCGAGGCACCGCCGAGCATCGAGCACACACCCGGCACCACTTCGGCCTGATAGCGCTCGGCGAGACGATCGTGCAGGTACATGTAGGAGCCGTAGAAGAACGGATCGCCCTCACAAATCACCGCGACATCGCGACCGGCATCCAGATGCACGGCCACCGCCTGGGCGGCCTCATCGTAGAAATCACTGATGACTTGCTCGTAGGACAGCGGCGCCGGCAGTACTTCGGTGGTCACCGGGTAAACCAGCGGCAGCAGATTCTGTGCTTCTTGCAGATGCGCCTCGATGATGCCGAACGCATTTCCCTTTTTGCCCTTGGCGACGAAGTACGCCACTACAGGCGATTCGCGCAGCAGACGCAGCGCTTTGACAGTGATCAGTTCCGGATCACCAGGGCCGACGCCAAGGCCGATCAAACGTCCAGGTTGCTGCATCATTCGATCTCCGTGGCGAGGGCGTTGACGGCGGCGGCGGCCATGGCGCTACCGCCCAGGCGACCCTGCATGATGACAAAAGGCACGCCACGGCTGTCTGCCGCCAGCGCTGCCTTGGATTCGGCCGCACCGACGAAACCCACCGGGAAGCCGAGAATCAACGCCGGTTTCGGTGCGCCTGCATCGAGCATTTCCAGCAGGTAGAACAGCGCGGTGGGCGCGTTGCCGATCACCACAACGCTGCCTTCCAGATGCGGGCGCCACAGTTCCAGCGCGGCGGCGGAGCGGGTGTTGCCCAACTCACGGGCCAGCTCAGGAACGCTGTCATCGCGCAGCGTGCAGATCACCTCGTTGTTCGCCGGCAACCGCGCGCGCGTCACGCCTTCGGAGACCATCCGCGCATCGCAGAGGATCGGCGCACCAGCGGCCAGCGCATCGCGCCCGGCCTTGCCCGCGCCTTCGGAAAACTGCAAACCGTCGATGGCTTCAACCATCCCGCAGGCGTGGATCACACGGACCGCGAGTTTCTCCAGATCGGCCGGAATCCGGTCGAGGTTGGCCTCGGCGCGAATAATCGCGAAGGAGTTGCGATAGATCTCCTGACCGTCGCGGATGTAATCAAGCATCAAGGGGGCTCCGTGAGCGGGCGTCGAGCAGGGTCGCGACCGCTTCAATAGTAAGGTTGCGTGCGTGCAGTGCACCGAAACCCGGCTGCGCTGCATCGCGAAAATAGAGATCGTATCGGCCGGGGGCGACGGCCAGCAGTGTGACGGGGGCGGTATGCGCGGCGGCACACGAACGCGAACAACCGCTCAAATGCACATTCAGCGCATGCCCCTGACGTTGCAGCAGTGCGGCCAGTTGCAGGGCATCACCCTTGGTGTTGGCCAGGCCTTTGCCACAACCGTTGGAACCGGTGCAGGCGATCATCCTGGACAATGACTGCCCGGACTCGCACACCAGGCCCAGCTGTTCCAGGCGCTGTATAACGCGTGCGGAATGTTCATGGCGGATATTGGGCAACAGCAGGCTCTGCCACGGTGTGAACCGCAGGTGGCCATCGCCGAACTGCCCGGCCAGTTGTGCCGCGCCGCGCAGCATGGCCGGATCAAGTCGCCCCAGCGGCGGCACGGCGCCCACATAATCAAAATCGGCCTGAGCCTGGGAGTGGGCGCCGATGTGCAAGACCGTCGAGTCCGGGGTGCGTTGCCAATCACTGACGGCCTGGATGGCAACACGCTCAGCCAGTCGACTCAGAACGCTTTCGATTGAATGCTCAGCCAGCAAATGACGCATCCGCGTTTGTTCGGGGCGTGCCAGCTCAAGGAACAACTCAAGCAGCGCAACCACCAGACAATGACCCTCGTCCAGTGCAACCGAGCCGATGGGCCGGTCAGTGGGGCATCCGGCCAGACCAAACGCCAAGCGCGTCACGCCGTCTCGTTCAAAGGCCGAGAGCCACACATCATGGGGATGTTCAAGCATCGACAAACGTTCGCCGCCGTCGAGTTGCACGGCAAACTTGGCACTCAAGTCGTGGAAGCACTGACGGCTTTGCAGTGTGTCGAGAATCCGCTCAGCCAATGGGCGCGTATCGAGCAACATTTGCCGATCGATGCCGGCACTTGGGCTGAGCATCAGGTTACGCACGTCGTCGCCCGCCGCTGTGCGCGGGCCCAGGCCTGCAATCAGCAGACTGTCGATCAATGCACTTTGCTCACTGCCGATCCCGCGGATCTGCAGGTTGGCGCGGTTCGTTGCCTCAATCGCCCCGCTGGCATATCGCTCTGCCGCATCGGCCACCGCCACCGCCTGAGCGCTGGTGAGCGAGCCACCGTTCAACTTGATCCGACAGATACCACCGTCCAGCGCCGGGACAATACGCAGCAACCCCGGACAGGCCGAGGGGCGTAGGGCGGTGGACAGTGGGCGTTGGTTCAAGAGGGACCCGTTCAGGTAGCGAGGCGATTCGCGGGAAAAGTGCGCCGTATTATGCCTGCTTTGCTCCACCGCATGAAAAGACTCCGGTCGGATATCCAGCGCGTCCTGGACTGGGCCTCGTGGAAGAGATCGCAGCCAGCCCGGGAAAGCCGCGTTATCATGCCGCCCAACATCGATGAACGCGTGATTGAGGAACGGCATGACACCCTGGCTGACGGTAGTAGGCATCGGTGAAGACGGTTTCAAAGGCCTGGGCAAAAACGCCCGGCATGCACTGCTGCGTGCCTCACGGATCTTCGGCGGTCAACGGCACCTGGATTTATTGCCACCGTGCATTCGCGGTGAACGCCAATGCTGGCCGAGTCCGTTTTCCGTCCAACCAGTGCTGGCCCTGCGTGGCGAACCTGTCTGTGTGTTGGCGAGCGGCGATCCAATGTTCTTCGGTGTCGGCACCAGCCTCGCCCGGCAACTGCCCAGCGATGAAATGCTGATCCTGCCAGCGCCTTCGTCCTGCTCGCTGGCCGCTGCACGAATGGGCTGGCCCCTGCAGGACGTGGTCGCGTTGTCAGTCGTTGCCCGCCCCGTCGCCGCGATCAGTGCGCAATTGTTCAGCGGCCAGCGCTTGCTGGTGTTGAGCAACGATGGAAATAGCCCCACCGCCATCGCCGCACTGTTGCGTGAACGAGGCTTCGGCCCGAGCCGGATGACGGTGCTCGAACATTTGGGCGGCACCGCCGAGCGGCGTATCGACGGCACCGCCAATGACTGGGCCGATCCGCTGATCGCCGACCTGAACCTGATCGCCATCGATTGCCTGGTTGAGCCCACCGCGCTGCACCTGTCACGACTGGCCGGGCTGCCGGACAACGCATTCAAGCACGATGGCCAGATCACCAAGCGCGACATCCGCGCAATCACCCTCGCACGCCTGGCTCCCACCCCCGGCGAACTGCTGTGGGATGTCGGCGCAGGCAGCGGTTCGATCGGCATCGAATGGATGCGTGCCCACCCAAGCTGCCGGGCCCTGGCCATCGAGGCCGATGACGGGCGACAGCAATTGATCGAGCACAACCGCGACGCACTCGGCGTACCCGGCCTGCAATTGATTCGCGGCCGTGCACCGCAAGCACTCGAAGGTCTCGAACGGCCGGACGCGATTTTCATCGGCGGTGGCGTCACCCGCGAAGGCGTGCTGGATGCCTGCTGGGCCGCCCTCAAACCCGGTGGCCGGCTGATCGCCAATGCGGTCACGCTGCAAAGTGAAATGGCCCTGATGGCCTGGCGCGAGCAGCACGGCGGTGAGCTGACGCGTATTCATATCGCGCAAGCGCAACCGCTGGGAGATTTCGATACCTGGCGCCAAGCTTTGCCGATCACTTTGCTGGACACGACGAAAGCTCTCGATGCGTGACGAAACCGCCGAACAACCTGCCCCCCTGCGCAGTGGCCTGACCACGGGCAGCTGCGCCACGGCGACCAGCCTCGCGGCGGCTCGCCTGTTGCTCACCGACACCCACGCGGACGCGGCAGAAATTACCCTGCCCAAGGGCAAACAGGTGCAGATGCGCCTGGAGTTCTGTCGGCGGGTGGACGACGGCGCCGAGGCCGGCACGATCAAGGATGCCGGGGATGATCCCGACGTCACCCACGGCGCGCTGCTCTATTCACAGGTGCGACTGCGCGCCGAACCAGGCATCGGTTTTGTGGCCGGGAGCGGCGTCGGCACCGTCACGCGTCCCGGGCTGGTGCTGGGCGTTGGCGAGCCGGCGATCAATCCGGTGCCACGCAAAATGATCAGCGATCACTTGACCCAACTGGCTGCGGAGCACAACTACGGCGGCGGCTTCGAGGTCACGGTGAATGTCGAAAACGGCGAAGCCCTGGCCTTGAAAACCATGAACCCGCGCCTGGGGATTCTGGGTGGCCTGTCGATCCTCGGTACCAGCGGCATCGTCCGGCCGTTTTCCTGCGCGGCCTACATTGCCTCGATACACCAAGGCATCGATGTCGCCAAAACCAACGGTTACCTGCACATCGCCGCCTGCACCGGCAACGCCAGCGAAGACACCATGCGCAGGGTTTATAACCTGCCGGAGATTGCCCTGATCGAAATGGGCGATTTCGTCGGCGCGGTACTCAAGCATCTGCGCAAGGTGCCGGTGGATAAACTCAGCATTTGTGGCGGCTTCGGCAAAATCAGCAAACTCGCGGCCGGGCACATGGACTTGCACAGCCGACACTCAAGCATCGACCTGCCGCAACTGGCCGAATGGGCCGCGGCGGTGGGTGCCGATGCAACATTGCAGCATGCCATCCGCGACGCCAATACCAGTCAGCAGGCATTGGCCATGGCCAGCGCCGCCGGTGTCGCCCTCGGTGATGCCGTGTGCGGGCATGCTCTGGCGTTCGCCCGCAGCGTGGTACCGGCACAAGTGCAGATTGAAGTGTTTGCCATCGACCGCCAGGGCGGGATTGTGGGCCACGCGGGAGCTTTCCAATGAAACGCATTTTGTTGCTCGGTGGCGTGACCGAGGCGCTGGCCATAGCCCGAACGCTGGGACCGCAGCACATCTACAGCCTGGCCGGAGTCGGCCGCGTGCCGACGGATCTGAAGTGTCAGGTTCGCGTCGGCGGTTATGGCGGAGCCGAAGGCCTGGCGCAGTTCATTCGCGATGAACGCGTCGACCTGCTCCTCGATGCCACCCACCCTTACGCCGCCCAGATCAGCCAGAACGCTGCAAGCGCCGCTCACCTGAGCGGCATTCCCTGTTGGGCGTTGCGCCGCCCCGCGTGGCAACCACAACCTGGTGACGACTGGCGAGAAGTCAGCGACTGGGCCGAACTGATCGAAGCCCTGATACCTTTTCGCAAACCATTGTTCACCCTCGGCCGCGAGCCGTTGCAACATCTGGACGAAATCCCCGCAGACCAATTCTGGACCCTGCGCGCCCTCGACGTTTATCCGGGCAATGAGCGTTGCGAAGTGATCGGCGCCCGGGGTCCGTTCCTGATCGACGATGAACGTGAATTGTTCGAACGTCGACAAATCGACGTACTGATCAGCAAGAACAGCGGTAGCACGGCGACAGAACCGAAGCTGGAGGTGGCGCGGGAACGTGGGGTGCCGGTGATTGTTTTGAAGCGCCCGGTGTTGCCGGGGGTTGAGCGGGAGTTTGGGTCGGTTCCACAGCTACTGGACACCCTATCCCTGTCATATCTTTCCTAAGCACTGCAGAAACCTGCGAATTTTCTGGCAGTTTTCAAGGAAAGTACTGGCTTTTCCTTTGAATATCTCAACCCTATATTCGAATTCCTTTAACCATCCAAGTACAAGCTCGCCACTACAGGAGACGGATAGCCTCATCCCTGGAAAAGCGTTGCTTGCCAGCTTGTATCCCAAGGAATACGATTCAGGCATGATCGACTTCGAACGATCCCGAGTGTTTGCCGATTGGCTCGACTCATTGAGGGACACCATCGGTAAGGCTCGCATCATCGCCAGGCTACGGGCTGCTGAACATGGAAGCTTTGGTGATTGTGTATCCGTTGGAGCGAGCGTTTATGAAATGCGCGTTCATCATGGTCCCGGCTACCGGGTGTACTTCACACGCAGAGACGAGGTTGTTTATTTACTGCTGATAGGTGGAGACAAGTCGACTCAAAAACGAGATATCAAACGTGCCATTCAAATGGCACAAAACATCGGTAATGAGGAGTAAATCATGGCCGAACAATTTAGCCGTTTCGATGCCGCCGAATTTCTCAAAACGCCGGAAGAAATGGCGGCCTACCTGGATGCCTGTTTTGAAGAGGATGCCGGTGACGGAGTTCTAATACGCGCAGCTCTCAACGATATCGCCAGAGCAAAGGGTATGACTCAAATTGCCCGTGATGCAGGCTTAGGACGTGAGAGTCTCTATAAAGCGCTGAGCAGTACTGGCAATCCCGAATTCGCGACTATCATGAAAGTTATGAAGGCGCTCGGCCTACGTTTGCATGCCATTGCTGTTTGATGTGCTGCGACACCAAACCGCACGCACCTTTTTTACTTATCGGCCCTGATCAGGCTAAATAGCCCGCGCCTGATCGCCCACCCACCGGATTTTGTCCCATGTCCCGACAACGGCTCGCAATTGCCTGGATCGCCTGCTTCGCAGTGCTGTTCAACATGCTCGCCATGCCGATGACCGGTGCGATGGCACAGACGGCTAAATCCCCGGCCGAACAATTGTTGTGGGGAAGTTTCTGCTCGTCCAGCGGCACCAAAATGGTGGCGATCTCCCTGGGCGATATGGAACAGAAAGCCCCGCAAAACGATGACCATTCCAACATGCAGCACTGTTGGTGCTGCTCCGGCTCGGCACCATTGGTCGCGTTGCCCGGTCATGAGCCACAACTGTATTTTGCGCAGTTCGAATCCAATCGAAGCCTGCCACCGTCGTCGCTCAACACGCCGACACCGCGCCAGCAATGGCCAAGCCTCAATCCGCGTGCCTCCCCTCTGGTGTGATTCCTTCTCGCAATTGATCTGCGTTTTGAATCGCTCTGGAGAACTGCCATGTTGAACAAACTCATCGTTCTGGCCGCGTTGCTGCTGCCTGCCTGCTTTGCCAATGCCCACGAATACAAGGTTGGCGCACTGGAAATCGCTCACCCGTGGTCGCAGGAACTGCCGCCCAATGCCCCTACCGTGGCCGCCTATTTCATCATTCACAACGCCGGCAAAATTGCTGACCGCTTGCTCAGCGTCGACTCGCCGATCGCCGGCGAGGCGCAACTGCACGAGCACGTGATGAAAAACGATCTGATGAAAATGCAGCAGGTCCCTCAGGTGGATATCCCGGCGGGCGGCAATGTCACGTTTGCACCGATGGCTTACCACGTGATGCTGGTGAACTTGAAGGACCGCAGCCTGCTCGTCGACGGCAAGCGCTTCCCGATGACACTGCATTTCGAAAAGTCCGGTGACGTCACGGTCGAAGTGGCCGTGCAGAAGCAGCCGCCCGAGGGCTCGCAACAGCACGTACACACTCAGTAACCCACTGAGCCGAATCCGCCCATGCGCCCGCTCAGCGCCAGGTCATCCGTACACCGTCGTCAGTCATTGAGCCTGACGCGCGGCAGCTGGATCAGCCTGTTCGCCATGCTGATGATCTTTATCGGTCCACTGATTTCTCAGTCGATGCCGATGGATCAGAACGCCCCGATGTCAATGAACATGTCGATGGACATGAGCATGGACATGTCGGCGATGGAGCACGCCGACCACGCGACACAACCGACAGCCGAACATTGTCCACCCGCGGCCGGGCACCATGCGATCTGGGAAAAATGCGGCTATTGCAGCCTGCTGTTCAATTGCCCGGCCTTGACCGGTGGCGGCTCGTTCGTCGCATTCAACATCCCCCCCGTCAACACCTTCACGATACCTTCCCCGCGCTTGGGCCATGCCCGGCAAAGCTTCTTCCCCGGCGCCCGCACCCGCGCCCCGCCCATCGCCGCGTAAACACACACTGCTGATTTCACACGGTCCGTAAGGCAACCAAAGCAACCTGTGGGAGCGAGCCTGCTCGCGATGGCGTCGAGTCATACACATTGATGTTGGCTGATCCTCCTTCATCGCGAGCAGGCTCGCTCCCACAGGGATTACGCAGGTTGTCCGCCGTGTCGTTTACGACTGTTCGATGGAAATTGTCATGTCCAGGTTTTCTGCTGACACAGGCTTGAGCCCTGCCCAAGCCATTTTTACCCAGAACGAATCCAGCATTCGTTTCAGGCACGCCACTGCGATTTTGTGCAGTGCGTTGCTGGCGCCCTCCGCGCTGGCCGATGAACACGCTGGCCACAGTGAGGAACTGAGCCCGACGGTCATCACCGCCATTGCTCCGAGTTCACCGCTGACGATCGTCACCAACCCGAAAGACCCGCGCCAACCGGTACCGGCCAGCGACGGCTCGGACTATCTGAAAACCATCCCCGGCTTCGCCCAGGTGCGCAATGGCGGCACCAACGGCGATCCGGTGTTGCGCGGCATGTTCGGCTCGCGCCTGAACATCCTTACCAACGGCGGCATGATGCTCGGCGCCTGCCCCGGGCGGATGGATGCGCCGACCTCGTACATTTCCCCGGAAACCTACGACAAGCTGACCGTCATCAAAGGCCCGCAAACCGTGCTCTGGGGACCCGGCGCTTCGGCGGGCACGATTCTTTTCGATCGCGAACCGGAAAGCTTCGGCGAACTCGGAACGCGAGTGAATGCCAGCGTACTGGCCGGCTCCAACGGTCGTTTCGACAAAGTGGTCGACGCAGCGGCCGGTGGGCCACTGGGCTATGTGCGTGTCATCGGCAACACCGCCCAGGCGGACGATTACAAAGACGGCAACAACGACACCGTTGCCTCGCGCTATGACAAATGGAACGGTGACGTTGCACTCGGCTGGACCCCGGACGCCGATACCTTGTTGGAGCTGACCGCTGGCAAGGGTGACGGCGAAGCCCGTTACGCCGGTCGCGGCATGGACGGTTCGCAATTCAAACGCGAAAGCCTGGGCCTGCGTTTCGAGAAGTCCAACATCAGCGATGTGCTGGAAAAACTTGAGGCGCAGGTCTACTACAACTACGCCGACCACGTGATGGACAACTACACGCTGCGCACGCCGTCCGGCACCGGGATGATGGCGGGCCCCATGGCCTCCAACGTCGACCGCCGCACCCTCGGTGCGCGAATCAAAGGCACCTGGCGCTGGGCAGACGTGCAACTGATCAGCGGCATCGACGCGCAAACCAACGAACACCGCCAGCGCAGCGCCATGGGTGTCGACACCTACAAAGACCTGCCGTACACCAAGGATGCCGACTTCCATAACTACGGGGTGTTCGGCGAACTGACCTGGTACGCCGCCGAGCGTGACCGGTTGATCAGCGGTGCGCGTCTGGACCGCGCTTCGGCCAAGGATTTTCGGCAGACCACCGGCTCGGGCATGATGACTCGCCCGAACCCGACCGCCGATGACACCCGCGCCGACACACTGCCCAGTGGGTTCATGCGCTACGAGCATGACCTGGCCGACAGCCCGACCACGCTCTATGCCGGCCTTGGACACACCCAGCGGTTCCCGGATTACTGGGAGCTGTTTTCGCCGAACGCAGGTCCCGCCGGATCGGTGAATGCCTTCGATTCGATCAAGCCGGAAAAAACCACCCAGCTCGATTTCGGCCTGCAATACAAGACCGAAGAACTCGAAGCCTGGGCCTCGGGTTATGTCGGCCAGGTACGCGATTACATCCTGTTCAACTACTCGCCCGGCATGATGGGCATGACCTCGCAAGCCGAGAACATCGACGCACGCATCATGGGTGGCGAACTGGGCGCCGCCTACAACTTCACCCAAAACTGGAAAGCCGACGCGACCCTGGCCTACGCCTGGGGCAAGAACAGCAGCGATGGTAGTGCCTTGCCGCAAATGCCGCCGCTGGATGCACGTTTCGGCCTCACCTACAGCGAAGACAACTGGAGCGCTGGCGCACTGTGGAGAGTGGTCGCCGCGCAAAACCGTATCGACCAGAACAAGGGCAACGTGGTTGGCAAGGACTTCGACAAGACGCCCGGGTTCGGCGTGTTCTCCCTCAACGGCGCCTATCGGATCAACAAGCACTGGAAGGTCAGCAGCGGCGTCGACAACCTGTTCGGCAAGGCTTATGCCGAACACTTGAACCTGGCCGGCAACGCCGGTTTCGGCTACCCGGCCAATGACCCGCAAGCCATCAAGGAACCGGGACGCACGCTCTGGACCAAGGTGGACATGAGTTTCTAACAAAAAAACAAAAGATCGCAGCCTACGGCAGCTCCAACATCCGAGCGCGTAAATACTGTAGGCGCTGTCGAGTGAAACGAGGCTGCGATCTTTGAAAAAACAATTGATTCGCCAATGCGGAGCACACGTGATGAAACAGCCCAAAGTGAATTTCTACAACCTGGCCTGGCGCTGGCATTTCTATGCCGGATTATTCGTTGCGCCATTCATGGTGATGCTGGCTCTGACCGGCACTGTTTACCTGTTCAAGCCGCAGCTCGACTCGCTGATGTACAGCAGCCTGCTCAATGTCCCGGCGGGGCATCACACGGTACCGGCCGATGACCTGCTCAACCGGGTGAAAGCGGCGTATCCACAAGCCACGATCAAACAGTACCTGCCACCGGTCAACGCCGAGCGCAGCGCGCAGTTTGTCGTGATCAATAGCGGCACCGAGCTCAATGTGTTCGTCGACCCGTACCACGGCGACATCCTTGGCGAGCAAGATGCCAAGAAAAACCTGCAAGCCGTTGCCCGGGCGATCCACGGCGAGCTGATGATCGGCACCGTGGGCGATCGGCTGGTGGAACTCGCCGCCGGTTGGGGCGTGGTGCTGGTGGTCTCCGGGGTGTTCCTGTGGTGGCCACGCGGTCAGGCAGCAGGGATTTTGTGGCCACGCCTGAGCAGCCGCGGGCGTATTTTGTGGCGCGACTTGCACGCCGTCACCGGGTTCTGGGGCGCGTCCCTGTTGTTGGTGATGCTGCTCAGCGGCATGACCTGGACCGGTTTCTGGGGCCAGCAGTATGCGGCGGTGTGGAACGTCTTTCCGGCCGCGATGTGGAATGACGTACCGAAGTCCGACGTCGAAGCGCGCAGCCTCAACAGCGCCACCCGCCAGACCGTGCCTTGGGCGATGGAAAACACGCCGATGCCAATGTCCGGTGATCACGCCGAACACATGGCACACGGTGGCGCACAAGCCGGCCCGGCCGCGCCGACCATCAGCCTGCAAGACGTGCAAAACATCGCCACCCAGCGCAAGGTCGAACCGGGTTACAGCATCACGTTGCCAACCACCGCCACTGGCGTGTTCACCATTGCCGTGTTCGCCGATGACCCGCGCAACGACGCCACGCTGCACGTCGATCAGTACACCGGAAAGGTTCTCGCCGATGTGCGCTACGAGCAGTACGGCACCGTCGCCCGCGCTACCGAAATCGGCGTGATGCTGCACGAAGGCAAGATGTTTGGTGTGCTCAATCAGATCATCGTGTTGCTGATTTGCCTGATGATCCTGCTCAGCGCCGTCAGTGGCGTGGTGATCTGGTGGAAGCGTCGCCCGCAAGGAAAGTTTGGCGTGCCGCCGCTGCGCCATGACCTGCCAAAATGGAAAACCGCAATGGTCATCATGTTCGCATTGGCCGTGGCATTCCCGCTGGTGGGCGCTTCGCTGGTGGTGGTCTGGCTGCTCGATCGACTGGTGCTGTCGCGCTTCACCCGGCAAGCTGAGTCGGCTTCACCTTCATCTTGAAACAGCCGAGATGCGCGGTTTAGAGATCTCTGTAGAATCTCCGCGCATGTCACCCCAGCCCCATCGCGAGCAAGCTCGCTCCCACAAGCCTTGCGCAAAACCTGTGGGAGCTGGCTTGCCAGCGATGGGGCCATCAGCATCACCTCAAGAGCCACTGCATGACCTCGCTGAACCTCACAAACCTCGCCTGGACACCCCTCGGTCACGGCCATTGTCATCACCAGTTCCAGCTGCGTGATGCCTCGTTGCATGTGGCCGCCGGGGAATTTGTCGGGTTGATCGGCCCCAACGGCAGCGGCAAGACCAGCCTGTTGCGTTGTGCCTGGCGCTTCAGTAAACCGGAAAGCGGCGACGTCCGGCTCGACCACCAAAACGTCTGGCAGCAAACCTCACGCTGGTGTGCGCAACGTATCGCCGTGGTGCTACAGGAGTTTCCCGATGCCTTCGGCCTGACGGTCGAAGAAGTGGTCGCCATGGGCCGCACACCGCATAAAGGCCTGTTCGACGGCGATACCCTCGAAGACACCCGACTGATTGACCAAGCGTTGCAATCCGTTGGCCTCAAGGGCTTCGACGACCATGCCTTCGCCACCCTGTCCGGTGGCGAAAAACAGCGGGTGATCCTGGCCCGCGCGCTGGCCCAGCAACCGCAACTGCTGATCCTGGACGAGCCGACCAATCACCTCGACCCGCGCTATCAACTGGAGTTGTTGCAGCTGGTCAAGCGCTTGAAGATCGGCACCCTCGCGAGCATCCATGACCTGAATCTGGCCGCCGCATTCTGTGATCGGCTGTACGTGATCAATCACGGCCGCATCGTGGCAAGCGGCACTCCCAAAGAAGTCCTCAATGCGTCGTTGCTGCGCGACGTCTTCGGCGTCGAAGCGCTGATCGATGAACACCCCTTGCACGGCTACCCGAGAATTACCTGGATAACCCAACCATGAATCTGCTGCATTTCAGTCTTTCCCTCATTCTGTTGTTGGGCAGCGCCCAGGCATTTGCCGAGGCCACGCACTACCCGCTGACGATCCACAGCTGCAACCGTGAAGTGACCTTCCAGCAGGCGCCAAAACACGCGGTCAGCCACGACATCAACATGACCCAGATGATGCTCGCCCTCGGCCTGAAGCCGCAGATGGCCGGCTACAGCGGTGTCAGTGGCTGGAAAGCGGTGACGCCCGAGATGCAGAGCATCCTCGATGGTTTGCCGGAGCTGGCGGCCAAATACCCGACAGTGGAAACCCTGCTCAATGCCAACGTCGACTTCTTCTTCGCCGGTTGGGATTACGGCATGCGCGTGGGTGGCGACCTCACGCCACAAACCCTGCAACCGCTGGGCATCAATGTTTACGAGTTGACCGAGTCTTGCGCCTTTGTGATGAAGCGACCGCCAGCCAGCCTCGAAGACACTTACAACGACCTGCGCAACCTCGGCAGAATCTTCGACGTGCAGGATCGCGCCAACGCAATCATCGCAAACATGCAGATGCAAGTGGCCGAGATTCGCAAAGGCCTGCCTGCCGAAAAACCTCGGGTGTTCCTGTACGACAGCGGCGAGGACCGGGCGATGACGTCCGGCCGTTTGGGCATGCCGCAAGCGCTGATCGATGCCGCGGGCGGGCGCAACATTCTCGACGACGTCGACGCGAGCTGGACCCGGGTCAACTGGGAGAACGTGGTGGAGCGCAACCCGCAGGTGATCGTGATTGTCGACTATGGCGAAGTCACCGCTGAACAGAAGATCGAATTTCTGCGCCGCAACAAGGCGCTGCAATCGGTGGACGCGATCAAGCACCAGCGCTTCATTGTCATCCCCTATGTGCAGGCCACGCCGGGGATCGATAACGTGCTGGCTGTCGAAACCCTGGCCAAGGGTTTCCACGGCGCATGATCAATCGTCGCTACGCCCTGTTGCTGATTGCCCTCGGCGCACTATTGCTGGTTTCGTGCGTGGTGTCGCTGGGCTTCGGCCCGGCGCGGGTGCCGGTGGACGTGGTGTGGCGGATTCTGTTGCACAAGCTGTTGGGTTTCGGTGTGCCGGACTGGAGCGCCGGGCAGCAACATATCGTCTGGCTGATCCGCGTGCCGCGCATGTTGCTCGGGGCGCTGGTCGGCGCAGGACTGGCATTGATCGGCGCGGTGTTGCAGGCGGTGACGCGCAACCCGCTGGCCGATCCGCATTTGCTCGGCGTCACGTCCGGTGCAACGCTCGGCGCGGTGATCGTGGTGCTGCACGTCGGTGAAATCGTCGGGCTGCTGACCTTGCCCATCGCAGCCTTCATCGGTGCATTGCTGAGCATGCTGGTGGTGCTGATGATCGCCAGCCGCCACGGTCGCCTGGACAGTGATCGGCTATTGCTGTGCGGCGTGGCGGTGTCGTTCGTGATGATGGCGATTGCCAACTTGCTGCTGTTCATGGGCGACCATCGCGCCAGTTCGGCGGTGATGTTCTGGATGCTTGGTGGGCTTGGGCTGGCGCGTTGGGACTTGTTGACGATTCCGGCCGCCAGTGTGCTGCTCGGTTTGGTTTTGCTGCTGGGCATGGCGCGCCCATTGAACGCGCTGATGGCTGGCGAACAAACGGCAGTGACCCTGGGATTGAATGCCCGCACCGTGCGCTTGCGGGTGTTTTTGATTGCCTCATTGATGACCGGGGTGCTGGTGTCGATCAGCGGTTCGATCGGTTTCGTCGGGCTGATGGTGCCGCACATTGCGCGGCGTCTGGTTGGGGCAGAGCACCGACGATTGCTGCCGGTGTGCGTATTGCTCGGCAGTGTTTTTCTGGTGTGGGTCGACGTCGCCGCCCGGACGCTGATCGCCCCCGAAGACCTGCCCATCGGCGTGGCTACCGCAGCCATTGGCGGCCTGTTCTTCATCGGCCTGATGCGCCGCCGCTGACCGATCTCCTTCCTCCACACCTGTAGGAGCTGTCGAGTGAAACGAGGCTGCGATCTTTTTTGCCGCTGAAGATCAAGATCAAGATCAAGATCAAAAGATCGCAGCCTCGTTTCACTCGACAGCTCCTACAGATTTCAGTGCGCCAATCTGGCGCATTGCAGCGCACCAGTGCACGCAAGCCGTCCTTTCATGGTGCGCCACCCAACCGCGCAACCGCTCTAAAACGACATTTACCTGCCTTTGCCCGACCGGGCACAGCCCTTGCAAAACACTGCTTCAGTAATCCGCATCTGCCACCAAGAAAATTCATAAGTTCATGGAGATCGCACAATGAAGCGTCGCAGTTTGATCAAGGCTTTCACACTCTCGGCATCGATTGCCGCGATGGGCATGACCTGGACCGTCCAGGCCGCTGAGACCATCAAGGTGGGTATTCTGCATTCGTTGTCCGGCACCATGGCGATCTCCGAAACATCGCTCAAAGACATGGCGCTGATGACCATCGACGAGATCAACGCCAAGGGCGGCGTGAACGGCAAGATGCTCGAACCGGTGGTCGTCGACCCGGCATCGAACTGGCCGCTGTTCGCCGAAAAGGGTCGTCAATTGCTGACCCAGGACAAGGTCGCTGTGGTGTTCGGTTGCTGGACGTCCGTGTCGCGTAAATCGGTACTGCCGGTGTTCGAAGAACTCAATGGCCTGCTGTTCTACCCGGTGCAGTACGAAGGCGAAGAAATGTCGCCAAACGTGTTCTACACCGGC
>Ga0247818_10000436_pt1 | contig 26126 bp, 31 predicted proteins | sample 13C_Glucose_Day1_FD_192424 | JGI IMG/M metagenome (GOLD analysis project Ga0247818, IMG submission 192424) | Soil microbial communities from agricultural site in Penn Yan, New York, United States - 13C_Glucose_Day1 | ecosystem: Environmental > Terrestrial > Soil > Agricultural land | place... | reverse complement strand
GTCCGGCGTTGAAGAACCAGCGCTGCAGCCCCCGGCCACCGCCTGCTGCGTGGGTGGCTGCGGCGCGAGCCGCGAAGGCGGGCGGGGCGGTCCCGTTCATCTGGGCTCGCGTGTAGCGGAACCCCGCGGCAGCGGTGCCGCCGGTCATCATCCGCAGCGCGGACAGACCGGTCAGCAGGCCCAGGGAGCGCACGATGGTGCCCGCCATGCCCATGAAGGCGACACCGGCAGCGGCGGCCAGGCCAGGGATGTTGCCGAGGGACTCCAGCAGCCCGGCCAGCGGGTTCATGATGGCGTTGATCCCGGACACCACGTCCTGAGCGGGCTGCACGAAGGCCGCACCGAAGGAGGCACCCACTCGGGCCAGGTTGTTGCCCAGCGTCTGCAGCTGGTCGTTGAGGCCGTCCATCGCGGCCTTGGAGGCGTCGTCGAACTTCTTGACGCCCTTCTCGTCGAAGCCCTCGGCAACCTGCCCCATGGCCTGGCGGATGCCGCCCTGCTGGGCCATGGCCTGCAGTGCCTTGAAGGTCCGGATGCCGTCGAGGCCGAAGCGGTCCAGGGTCTTGATCGCCCCCGGGCCCTGCTTGTTGATCTGCTCGAAGATCCGGATGACGGCTTCGCTCTTGGGCATCTCCTTGAATTGCTTGACCGAGACGCCGAGCAGGTTGGAGTAGGCCTTCAGCTCCGGGGACCCGTACTGGGTGGCCCGGGTGATGTTGGTGAGCAGCGAGTTGAAGGCGGTCATCGCCTGGCCGCCGTCCTGGCCCGCCTTGACGAAGGCGGCGGAGAAGCCCATGACCTCCTTGGTGGAGAGGCCAGCGACCTTGGAGATCGGCGCAATAGCGTTGGAGAAGTCGAGCACCGAGGTGGCCGCGACGCCGGACTTGGCGCTCACGTTGGCCAGGGCGGCGGAGAGCCGCTCGGTGGACTGCGGGCCCATCACGCCCATCTGGCGCTGCAGGGAGACCATCGACTGGGTCAGGGCCCCGACCGACTCCCCGGTGACCGCACCGAGCTTGAGCATGGAGGCGGAGATCTTGTCGATCCCCTGGGTCTGACCCATCTTCGTCAGCTGGGTCTGCAGCGCGATGGCCTGGTCGGTGGTGACCGCGAACGTGCCCCGCAGGCTGTTGACGTTCTTGGCCATCTGGTCGACCGAGCGGCCGGTGAGAACGGCGTTGGCCTGCATGGTCGACATCTGGCTGTCGAACTTGGCTGCCGCTGCGGTGGCCGCCGCCAGGCCAGCAACACCACCGGCGCTGACGAGCTGCATCTTCTTGCCCGTGCTCTGGGCAAGCTTGTTCATCCCGTTGGACAGGGCGACGACGCTCTGCAGCAGCGAGTTGGTGGCCTGCGCCGACTGCTGCATCGAGCGGTCGTACTGCCGGTTGTCGGCCGTCAGTACGACATTGGCCTTCTGCTCGTCAGCCACTAGTCCTCCTCGTCGTCACCCAGATCCATCTGGGCCAGCCTCTGAAACCTGACCTTCTTGGCGGCCTTGCTCAGATCGGTGACGGGAGTGAGTTCGACTGTGGTGCCGGGGAGAGAGTTGTTGCCCTCGGAGGCCACCGCTTTGAGGTGGCAGCCATGACAGAACTTCTCCTCGGGCTCATAGGCGAACCTGTTCTCGTCCCACTCCCATTCTGCGGTTCCGCACAACTGGCACCGGGACGCCTGCTCCAAGGCGAACGCGAGGGTCTTGGCTCTCGCCTCGTTGCTCCACGCGAGGAACTCGTCGTGGCTGATGCCTCTCTCGAAGCAGTAGCTCATCTCCAGCGCGAAGCTGGAGTCGTGCCTCAGCCGTTCACGGAAAAAGGGATGTCCATGCCCTCCATGCACAGCGAGGTCGCCGTGTTGAAGAGGGTGGACAGCTCACCCGTGCTCCACTCGCCCGAGGTGAAGATCTCCACCATCTCCTCGTAGGAGACCTCGGGCTCCTGCAGGCAGGCGGCCACCAGAGCGGGCGGGAAGGTGTCGGAGTTCCACGCCAGACCCTTGAGCTTCTGCTCGGCGGTGGGAGGGAACTTCGCCTGGAGCTTGTCGAGCTCCGCGGCAGAGAGGGCCTGGAAGACGAAGTCAGCCTGCTGGCCGTTGATGTCCAGGCTGATCGTCTTGGTGCGACGCCGCTTGCTGCGCAACAGGTCCAGGGTGGCCTTCTTGGAGGCCTGGCTCTGCTCCTGCTGCGCAGCAACGGTGCTCACACTGATGCTCTTGGTCATGCTTTCCTCCGGGCGGTGAGGATGAGTAGGGGACTAGGTACTACGCGGCGACGGTGGCGGCCTCGGCGGGCTCACGCGGAACCGAAGCGGTCGCCGTGAAGGTCATCACCGTGTTGTTGGACATGTTCGCCATCGTGCGGGAGACGATGAGCGTGGGCCACACCTCGACCTTGTCGGAGGCGATGGGCAGGTTGCCGGTGCCAGCGCCACCGAATCGGCTGATGATGAAGAAGCCGGAGGTGCGACGCGGCAGCGTCTTCCAGGCCAGGTCGCCACCCACACCGGGGTCGTCGTCACGGTAGAAGTCCGCCGAGAACGAGGCCTGCACGGTACCGGCGATGCTGGTCTCGAACAGGGAGTCGAAGGACGGGGTGGGAACCGTGTTGCCCGACGAGCTCGCGTTGATCGAGATCACGTAGGGGGTCAGGTCTACCGCCGCAGCGACCTCGGCGGTCGTGGGGCTGTTCAGAGAAGCAACCGTGGTCGCGAACCCGACCCAAGTGTTCTCATTGGGGATGATGCGAGCCATCAGTGCTCCTTGATGTGTATGGCGTGGCCGCTCTTATCGTCTGGGTGAGATGGCCGGTTTTCCAGCCACCCCGTTTACTTCTGCTTGAGCTGGAAGCCCTTCTCAAGCCACACGGGGACCGACTCGGCCACGACAGCGGTCTCGCCGAGCTTGCTGTGCGACAGCTCTACCAGCCCGTTGCGGTTGAGCTTGAGCTCCTTGGTCTTGCCGTCCTCGACCACGACGGTCTCGGTGGCCTGCTCCGGCTTGTCCTTGGTGGTCATCAGAACTCCTTTGTGATGTGGACTGCGATGGTGTCGCTCTGGGAGTACTCGGTCGGCTCGACGTTGTTCTCCTTGCCGATCCCACCGAGGCTCGTGGTGCGAACTTGCTGTATGCGGTAATTCTCTCCGCCGAGTACAGCCTGCTCGCGCTTCGTTGGCCGGATCAGCGCTCTGGTGCGGTCCGCCTGGAACTCGCACTGCTCCCGGCTGATGCCGTAGTTGTCGATCCGGTACGGCAGGATCCAGTCCGCGCTGGAGTCGCTCACCGGACCGGTCCCGTCGCCGCTGGGCATCGGGGTCAGCACGCTGTAGGCCTGGAACGAGCTGGTGGGCAGCGAGGGGTTGTCGTCCCAGCCGCCCTCCTCGGGGGCCTCGGCATCGCCGCAGACCAGCTCGGCCCGGATCTTGGTCAGCAGGTGCGCGGTCAGGTCTCCACGCGAGACGTCAGACGGGGACACTGGTGGACCTCCCCACGACCATCTCCAGGCCGACGGTGGCGGCCCGCGGACCGAGCTGCTTGACGAACTCCGCTGCCGCAGGACGCACGTACGGCTGGGCCCGCTGGCCCTTGATGGGTGCGGTCTTCTTCGGCTCCAGCGCGATGATGCCGCGGCGGCTGGAGATGATGAACGCCCCACCGGTCAGCTCGCCCCGGCCTCCGGTGCCGAACTCGACGTGGGCGGCGTACGGCACGATGGTGGGGCCGACGATCACCTGCGCCCCGAGCCGGATCACCCGGATGTCGGAGCGCAGTCGCCCGGTCCGCACCGGCACCAGCTCGCGCATCCGGGTGGCCATCATCTCGCCGACCTCCTGGAGCATGTCCAGCAGCGACCCCTCGGCCCGCTTTCCTGCGGTCTTGAGGGTCTCGTGCAGCGTCTCGACGTCGTCGAACTGCACCCATGCGGCTGCCCGGTCGGCCATTACCAGCTGTCCTTCTTCGACTCCACGACCCGGACCAGGAGCTTGCGGGAGCCCCGCAGGCCACCGCCTCGGGTGATGGAGATGACCGCCACGGTGGTGCCCTGTAGCGTCGAGTCGACGGACTTGGTGATCTCGACGATGTCGTCGCTCTCAGGGACTGGGGCGTCGTAGGGCAACGAGAGGTAGGACTGGGTCAACGTGAGCTGCTCGTCGCCGACGCTGATCTGCTGACCCGACTGAACCTCCCAGTACCGGCAGGGGCCCTCGTACTTCGTCACCGGGGACGGGGTGACCGTCTTGCCGGTGTTGCGGTCCAGGACGGGCTTCTGCGGCTTGAAGATGCGGCACTCGTCCGCCATCAGCTCGGAGGCCCGTCTGCGGATGTAGGCCTGCGCGGTGGGGGAGACGCGCATCAGTAGCCCCCGTTGATCTCCGGGAGCCAGATGTGCGGCCCGACCCCGCCGTAGTCCTGACGGCCCGCCTCGATGTTGTCGTGCATGGCACGACCGAAGGAGAGCGGACGGACGGTCTGATCAGGCTGCTCGCCGGTGGTGACGCCGCCCGCATCAACCAGTCCACCGGCGAGCAGCTGCTGGTGCTGAGTCATGAGGCGATCCGCCAGACTCAGGTACTTCTGCTGAAGCTCGCCCATCCCCACGGACTGGCTGTCAGCAGAGACCGTGACCTCGCGGCTGTACTTGGCGGCAATGGCCTCCGCGGCCATGCTGGCCGGGTAGTACAGGCTCCCCTTGGCGGACCAGAGCTCGATGAGCCACTCGATCTCGGCGTCCTGGAGCTGCGGCTCGCTGGAGTCCACGTCCCCGATCAGGAAGCGCACGGCGTCCAGGGGCGTGTTCAGCGGGTCACTGGTGTAGGTGAAGCTCACGTCAGGCCTTCTTGGCAGCCGTCTTCTTCGCGGTGGCCTTGCGGATCCGGCCGTCGGTGGTGCCGTCGGTGTCCTGGGTCTCCACCTCGGACTTCTGCTCCAGCTCGGCCTGGACGACCTTCTCGGAGTCGGTCAGGCCACGCTGCTGGTGGGCCTGGCGGGCGTGCTCCAGGACGTTCTCGTGGATCTTCGCCTGGACCTCCGCCTCCTTCTCGGACTGCTTGAGCGGAGCGGGCTTCTCCCAGCCAAGCCCGACGTCGCTCTGGTCGCCCGCGATGGCGTCCTTGGCCTCCTGCACGGTCCGCACCGCGTTGAACACGTGCGGGGGCAGGAGGTCGTAGGAGTTCTTGTCCCAGACCCGGAAGAGGTACCCGGAGGACACGAAGGACTCCAGGTAGTGCAGCTTGGCGGCCTGCTCGGCGGAGTACTCCTCGCCAGGCTGGTGCTCGCCGTCCTCATCAGTGAAGGGACGACCGACGATGTAGGTGGCGTCCTGGACGCCGAGGTAAGAGCTCATCGTTCCTTCTTCTTCTTCCGGTTAAGCGCGTACAGCGAACCAGCAACACCGGCTCCCAGCCCGAGACCGACCCGGGGACCGGCCAGGGCGGTGCCACCAGCGACACCACCAAGACCTCCGACGGCGGCGAGACCCACAGGGTCCTTGCGCGCCTTGGCCTTGTACTCCTTGTCGGTGCGACGCATGATCTGGTCGCCCGCCACGCCTGCACCGGCACCCAACGCCCCGCCAGCGACGTAGTGAGAAAGACGCTTGGAGACCACGTCGGCTCCGTGGTCCACTCCCCATGGACTGATCATCTTCTGCTCCTTTACAGACCAGAGGGGGCCGAGAGGCTTAGCTCTCAGCCCCCTCTGGGTGGGTCTGTCGTCAGGCGACGATGTTGTTCAGGTAGACGCCGACGTCCTTGGAGATGACCCGCATGTCGTAGGTCATCTCACCCTCGATGCGGTCGGAGGCGATCTGCTCCATCCGGAACCGCTTGACCCGAATGCCCTCGGCGTTGCCGCTGAGGTAGCCGTTCCAGGTGAAGGTGTAGCCAGCCGCAGGCTGCATCAGCGAGGGGGAGCTCGGGGTGTAGCACAGGAGCGCCGAGTTCGGGTTCGCGATGAAGTCGAAGGTCGCAGCAGCGTCCTGGGCAGCTGCGTCCGGGATCTGCGGGCCGGTGGCCACCGTGGCGTACGAGACCAGGATCTTGTCCACGTCGAAGAGGGTCGCGATGAGGTCAGTCGTCACGATTCCCTTCTGGGTGTACTTGATCCGGTCGATGATGGCCGGGTGGTTCTTCAGGGCCTTCAGCACGTTCGCGCCGATGACCAGCGTGTTGGCCTTGAAGCCGGTCTGCTGCACGAAGTTGATCTGCAGCGTGGCCAGCTGGGAGATCGGGTCGGAGGAGGTGACCGACCAGCGCAGGAGCTGCGCGCCCGTGGGGGCGGAGTCCACGCCGGTGTAGTCGGTGCCCCAGACGCCGGTCTTGAAGTAGGTCGCGGCCCAGTCGAGGTCGCGCTTCAGGAGGAGCTGGTTGGTGACGAACGAGGTGGCGTCGGAGTCGAGACGGAACCGCGAGTCAGCGTTCGCACGGAGCTGGTCGTCGATGTCCTTGTGGACGCCGTAGACGTGCGCGAAGTAGCTGTCCGTGGTCACGTTCCAGCCGACACCGGGGGTCTCGGTGGAGGGCGCACGACGCTGCACGTCGGTACGACGCCAGTCGGACTTCGAGTACTTCCAGTAGAGGTCGGACTGCTTGGAGACCGACACCTTCGGGAAGACCTTGGTCGCGATGAACGCATCGGACTTCTGGATGTATGCGACCGAGACGTTCGTCAGTGGGGCGTTGACGTGAAGGTCGCTCTGGGTGGGGTTCATTGCCTACCTCTCAGGCGATCCGGAGCTGGACGGGGAACAGCTCGTTCGCAGCACCAGCAGCGCCCAGAGCAATACCGACGATCTTGTCGGTTCCAACGGTGCCGGTGATGCCCCGGCCGTTGGCGTCGAAGGTCACGGCGGCACCGGCTGCCACGGCCGCACCGGCCATGACGTTGGTGACACCTGCGATGCCGACGGTGGCGGCCTGGCCGACCACCTGCGGCTTGTTCTGCATGACGCCGACCGCGAGGTCAGTGGCCTTCGTGGTGGCCAGGCCGACCTGGTGGGCGGCCGTGATCTTCACGAAGCGGTACTGCAGACCGTAGTTCGGGTTCGCAGCGCCGGGGGTGTTGGGGACCCCGGTGTAGACGGCCAGGGACGAGTCCGCGTTCAGCGAGATCGACCGGAGGCTCTCTTCGTAGCTCATTTAGATTTCCTCCTGTCTCAGTGCTGGGTCTCGGCGAGGTACTCGTCGTACGCGCCAGGGTTCATGTCGAAGAGGTCTGCGACGACCTGCTCGTGGGACACACCGGCCTTGCCGACGTGCTGCATGGCAGCTGCCTCGACCTGCTGGTAGATGTCGACGTTGTCGCCGCCACCCATGTAGCCGGTCTCCTCGAAGAGCGCCTCAGAGGCGGCCTCGAAGCACTTGGCGATGACCTCACAGTCCTCGTCGGACATGTACTCCGCGAGACGCTTCATCACCGGGCCGAGCACCTCGGGGTGCACCGGCAGGTTGTAGGACTTGGCGATCTCCGTGTACTCACGGTCCAGGCGAAGCTCGCGCTCGGCCTTGGCGATCTCCTCGGCCTCAGCAGCCTGGTCGGCGTAGGCGTCAACGGCCTCAAGCGCCTTGGAGATCGCGTAGTCGCGGTCGTCATCGTTCAGAGCCTTGGACAGCTCCTCGCGAAGGATGTCAGCAGCACCCATGTTCTTCTTCACTCCGTAGTAGGTGGCACCGCCGACGCCAGCCGCAGCCGCGCCGCCGCCTCCGTAGATGAGTGCCGAGTGAGCGCTGGGGTGGTTGCGAGCGAACTTGGCGTGCCCTTCACCGAAGGAGGCGCGAGCGCCGCGGACACCGCCGTCGTTGCGCTTCGGGCCCTTCTTGCCCTTCGGGCCGCCCAGCTGGCCCTTGATGCCAGTGACGGAGTCCTTCGCGCCGCGCGGGGGCTTGCCGCCCCGGCCAACAGTGCGAGCCCAGCGGTTCGCAGAGTTGAAGTTGAAGGCCTTCCCGACAAGCTCGGGCTCCAGCTCTTCCTCGTACTCAGCCTCAAGGTCGTCCTCGTGGACGCCCTCAGCCTCGTCGTCGTCACCGAGCTCGAAGAGGTACGCCTGGCCGTCTTCGCCGTAGACGATGGCCCCGTCCTCAAGGGAGTCGGCGTCGAGCGGGTTGCCCTGCTCGTCGTAGATGTCCATTCCCTGGTCCTCCTCGCCGTCATAAGACTTGGCGATAGTCACTGCCGCGTGCTGATTCGCTCCCCGGTCGACCAACGACACCTCGTCGATGATCAGGTCACGGATTTCTCTTACGCGCTTGGCCATTGCTGTACCTCGCTCTTAGTTTCCAAGTGCCTGCAACACCCTCAGTACTCGATCTGCCGCATGGGCTTGTATGTACGCCCGCGACCGTTCTTGTACTGACGGATTCGGTGCGAACCAACTGCGAGGCCAGCTGCACCCGCGGCAAGACCGACGGCCTTGCCTGCGTTCCTGATACCGCCACGGAACTCGGGGATGTCGTTGACGGCGCGCAGCCCAGTGCGGCTCGTCACCTTCCCGCTGGTGGCGTACGCCTTGCTGCCCTTCTTCGGCCCCTTCTCGTCCCGCAGATCCCGGGTCTTGGGGTGGAAGGCCCGCGGGTCAGGCGGCGCAGCCACCGTTCGCTTGCGACCGATGGCCTTGTTGCCGTAGTAGAGCGCCCCGGTGCCGAGGGCACCCGAGCCGACCATGGCACCGTTGGCGTAGGCGTCGAGACGCCGATTGCGGTTGCGCTCGGGGTCGTAGGCCTTCTTCACCGCGTAGTAGGTGCCACCCGCGCCCGCGGCCCCGGCGGCGGTAGCACCACCGGCGATGTAGGCCTTCTTGCGCGACTTGCGCGGAGGGTCGCCCCAAGGGTTCTTGGGGTCGAACGCCCGCGCCCGGGGAGGCGGAGCGGCCGAGGAGGCCAGCAGCTGCGGTCCACGGCGCACCTCCCGTGCAGTGGACTTCACCGTCTGGAGGCGGGCAGGCCCGCCGTAGCTGAAGCCCGCCTTGGAGATCTCCTCCAGGTTGGTGCCCTGCTGGACCGAGCTCAGTCCAAAGTCCATCCCGCTGCTCCAGTTCTTCTTGATGTTGCGCTGACGACGACCGTCCTCGGCGGTGTAGCTGGCGAAGTTGTAGCCGCCGACGCCACCGACACCAGAGCCAACGATGGCTAGGTTCAACGAGCGGTTGTTCCAGGACTTGGCCCGCCGGGCTGCGGTCACTCCATGACGGGTTCCCTGGGCTGCGCTTGCGGCCCGTCCGGCCTTCCAGCCCAGACCCTTGGCACCGAGGGCGGCCTGGCCGTGCGTGGTGGTGGTCCGGGAGATGTACCCCTGGGCCTTCTTGCGCGCGGCCAGCTCCTCGTCCGACATCGGACGCCGCTTGGAGACACCACTGCCCACCAGGACGTCGGCGGTCTGACGCCGACCCGACTGCACGAACCGACCCGACAGGGTGTCGCGCAGCACCACGGGTCGCTGCTGCTGCAGCGGGGTGAGCGTGGCCATCAGCGCTTCCGGTTCCCGGCGTACATCCCGCCGCCCGCACCAACCGCGACTGCTCCGCCACCGATGGCGAGAGGCTTCTTGTGCTGGTTGGCGAAGCCGACCGCCTTCTGGCGAGCCTGCTGACCGGCAGCGTAGCCACGCTGGGCTGCCGACTGGCCCGCAGACAGTCCGCGCTGGCCGAAGGCCTGGGTCTTCTGAGCGCCCTGGCGGTAGACCCCGGCACCACGGTGACGACCGGCGGGCTGGCGCAGACGGCTGGCCGCGGCGTGCGCGGAGGCACCGGCACCGCGAGGCACCGCTCCGCCACCCTGGGTCTGAGTGAACGCAGCGCGACCCATCCCCTGGGGAGCCGCCGGACGCAGCTTGCCCGCCATGGCGCTGGCAGCCGCCCCGGCACCACGCGGGACCGCGGCACCACCAGAGGCAGCACCGAAGCGAGCAGCTCCGGCGGCACGCTTGCCCTGGGCGATGTTCGGGGCAGCGAACTGACGGCTGGCCGCACCACCGAAGCTCTGCCGGGCACGAGCCACCGAGGTGGTCCCGACCTGACCCAGGCGCATCGCCCGGGTCGAGGAGAGCATCGGGGTGAACGCCTTGTGGATGGTGGGAGCCTTGGGCTGCTTCGGCTTCAGCGGGGTCAGCCGCGGGGTGGGTGCCGAGAACTTCTGCGGGGCCACCTTGGTGGGCTTGGGAGCCTGGGCGATCAGGGACAGGCCGCGCTGCACGCTGCCACCTCCGGCGAAGGCCTTGTGCACTTCCTTGGCCTTCTTCCGGGGCGCGAAGCCCTGGTTGGTGCGCTTGTACTCCGGGTACTGGCGGCGGTCAGCGGCCAACATGCCACCGTAGGCACCGCCGTAGCCACCGGCGATGATCGGCACCGGACCGGTGGTCAGCGCCTCGGTGCGGCTGTTGGGGATCCTGGCCCCGTACTTGGCACCCTGCTTGGCCCGCTCGAAGGCAGGCTTGACGCCCTTGGCCCGGGGTCCGTTCCGCAGGGCCCAGGCAGCACCACGTCCCGCGTTGACGCCGCGCGAGACGGCCACAGAGCCGCCCATGCCCATGCCCACGCCGAGGGCGGCACCGCCGACGGTGGCCGCGGCGACACGACGCTCCTTCTTCTCGGTGGCGTGCTTGTTGTACAGCCGCTTCTGCTCCGCGACAGTCGTCATCAGTCGAGTACCTTTTCTACGCGCTGGCCGGAGCCGTGGATGGAGAACTGCGTTCGCTTCCCGTCTTTGACGAGCTTCCAGGTGTCCTCGTCGTTGACCTGGAATCCGACCAGCCAGCCCGTGGGGAAGTCAGCAGGGAGGCCGAGCTTTTCCTTCTTCTCTTCGGTCACCACGAACGACTCGATCATGTCCGAGACGTGGTGCGGCTCAGCCCCGTTGCGGCGGTGCATGTCCCCGCCCTTGCGGGAGGACTTCACGTAGTCGTAGGCGGCCTTCTCGATGGTCTCCATGGCCATGTAGTCGTCCTGGAGGTCGACCACCGGTGCGCCGTCCTTGGTGATGACCGAGGCCCAGCCGAAGACCTGACGCTTGTCGTCGTCCTTCTTGGAGATCTCGAAGGTGGCATCCCAGTCGAACTTCTTCTCGACCGTGCCCGCCTTGGTGTCCACCGTGTGCAGCTTGAACTTCCGCTGCTTCTTGGGCTTCGCCGCGGCCCGGGTGCCGTGCTTGGTGCCGTAGTAGCTGGCCCCGTAGGTGGAGGCACCGAGTGCCGAGACCGCCCCGGCACCGAGCACCACAGCCTTCTTCTGGCTGGGGATGAGCCGCTCGACCTTCTCGGCGCTGCTCGCCGCAGCCTCCGAGGCACGCTCGGCGTTCTGGGCGGTCGTCTTCACGTTGCCGTAGACCTGCTTGGAGTCCTTGACCAGACCCTTGGAGACAGGCTTCTTCTTCGCGGACCGGGCCAGCACCCGGTTGGCCACGGCATCCCCGGCCACGTTGCCGACCTGCAGGCCGAGGCCCGCGGCGGCGACCTTCACCGGGTGACGACGGATCAGACCGGCGGTTGCCTTGATGGGCTTGAGACTGGCGATCCGACCTTCGGCGCGGTGCTTGGCGGCGTACGGCTTCACGCCGGAGGCCTCCTGCTTGGCGTCCCGGTACTGCCGAGCTGCCTCGGCGGTGCCTGCGGTACCCGCGGCGAGGCCGAGGATGTTGGAAGCCAGTCCCACCTGAGCCTGTCGGCGCTCGCGGCGCTGCTGATCTGAGTTGCTCTTCTTGGAGACGTACTCCCAGGCACCATCGCCATACAGCAGTTCGGCTACCTCGGCGAGAGTGTCGCCACGCTGCTCCAGCGCCTTGGCAATGGGATCCATGTCCCCATCATCGCGAGCCGATCAAGGCTAGTTGGCGTTCATACGCTTGAAGCAAGCAGAGGCACTGCAATGGGGTGAGAGATAGGGGAGATGCGTGATCGAGGCACTCAGCCTGGTTGCTGCCGCCCCAGACCCCTCAACGATTGATTTCGTCTCTATCCTCGTGACGTGGGGCCCAGGCGGGATCATCCTCGCGTTGGTCGTCACAGGTGTGCTGGACACGAAGCGACCCAGGGAGATGGCCGAGGCTGACCGTGACTCCTGGAAGGCCGCCTTCGCTAAGGAGCAAGAGGCACACCAGAAGACTAGAGACGCGCTGTCGAAGGCAGAGGAGCGAGCCGAGGCGGCGACCGAAGCGGCCAGAACCACCACCTCGCTCCTAGAGGAACTCGACCACCGACGCACTCAAAAGCAACGAGGCCCACAGCGATGAGATGGTTCTGGAAGCGCCACCGCCCAGAGTCAGCGGCGCGAGCCGCGCTCCGATGCGCTGAGAACTCCAATGCCCAGGCGGACCGTGACCTGAAGCGAGCGGTGCGCAACCTGCACGAATCCAAGGAGATCACCAGCAGGCTCCGGGAGCACAACGCAGCCAATCACTACGATGACTGGCTCTGCGAGCAATTCTTGAGGTACTACGCCACGCCAAGCTCGGGAGAGAAATCGTGACGCTGCTCATCGTCTGGTGGGTCATCATCCTCACCGGACTCATCGCCTCGGGGCTCTTCCTGGTGCTGCACCGGCCCCGCAACTGGTTCCGGCCTGCGTCGCTGAACGCCACCGGCTGGGTGATCATCATCTTCCTGCTCTACGCCCGCTCCGTCGTCGGCCTGGTCACCAAGGGCGACACCCTCCTGTCTCAGACCTGGACACAGAACGCCTGGGGGATGATCATCGGCATCGCCATCGACGTGCTGCTGGTCTTCCGGGTCTACACCTTCCTGCGGTTCCAGAAGACCCACGAGCCGCACCTGAACTGGGTCGGCAAGAAGCACGACACCCCTGGACCGACGGTGCAGTCCAGGGGTGAAGGCTGACGCAGCTGGTGAATCCCCCGGAAGCCCAGCCGCGGCACCATGCTACGCGATGGGTGTGACGTAGGCCCTCTGGTAGTGCGGGTACTCCGAGAGCAGTGAGTCGTCGACGATCTCGCCCTGGATCTGCCAGTTGCCCTCGTTGTAGCGCATGACGTCTGGCCCATGCTGCCCGGGCTTGGTGTTCGTCCCGTCCGGCCAGCCGTGCTGCATCTTGAAGACGACCGGCTTCTTCTCCTCCAGCTCCTCCAGGATGCCGTTCTCCTGGGCCAGCTCGTAGGCCGAGACGTCGAAGTAGAACTCCCTGCCGGTGTTGTTGTCGATGATGAGCACCGGGTAGGTCTCGCGGTGCAGCTGGTTCCGGTCGGCGGAGAGCGCGTCGTTCCAGACGTATCCGTAGATCGCCTTCTCCACGTGCATGGTGTGGTCCGGCCAGTGCGGGTCCTCGTAGGTGATGTGACCCTCCCGGCCGAAGGTCATCATCATGTCCTTCTCCTTGACGGCGTCCCAGTACGCCGTCAGCGCGGTGTCCAGCTCGGAGCGCTCGTACACCCGCTCGCTCGGACCCGTGTAGATGTCCACACCGATCTCGTCGCTGGCCTTGATGCCGTAGACCGGGACGGCCAGGCGCACCACGCCCTTGGGGGTCGGCCCGAAGGCCAACGTGGGGAAGTCCAGCTCCAGCCCCTTGAACGCGGGCAGCTTCAACGGCGGCTTCTGGATGACCGGCTTCTCGCGTCCGATGATCGGGCGCGGCTGAGTGAAGTCAGGCTTCTGGCCCAGGTCGGGCTTGCCCAGCTGCGGCGTCTCCTTGGCGGAGAAGTCGACGGGCTTGAAGGACACCCCGCCGAGCTTGGGGCCACCCAAGGAGACCGGCTTGAAGGACGGCTTCTTCTTCGTCTTCTTCAGGCGGCGGTACTCCTCCGCCACCTCACGCGCGGTGCGACGGACCGGCGCGGGTTCAAAGTCAGGCCGGGCCACTTCAGGAGCCAGGCGAGCCTCGTCACGGGCGAATCGTCCGCGTCGGTCTCGGTCAAAGGGATCATCGCCCATAGCCTTCCCCACCGACTCCTTGACCGCGAGGGTGATGCTCATGGCCAGGTCGATGTCGCACCGGCACTTGGGGTGCAGCGGAGGGGACCAGTACTCACCCATGTCGGTGATGAAGGGCTGGTCCAGCGGCACCTCGGTCTTGTCCAGCGGCCCGCAGGAGGGACAGACCCGCTCGTCTCGGGCGGTGCGCCAGACCCGAGTGGTGCCGGGTGGGAGGGTGCCCTTGCTCAGGTTGTACATCCAGGTGATCTGCTTGCCCTGACGGCTGGCGGTCCAGGCCTCGGTGTCACCGAACTGCTCCGAGCGCAGCTTGAAGGCCCGCTCGATGAGCGAGGCGGCCTTCTGGTCCCGCTTGCTGGGAGAGGGGCTCCGGGAGAGCACCTTGTTGTCCTCGCCGGTCCAGATCTTCACCAGGGCGTTCATGGTCCGCGCGGGCACCCCGTACGCCGAGATGACGTTCTCCATCGCCCGGCGCGCAGGCACACGACGGTTCACCTGGGCATGGAAGCCCTGCATCATCGCGTCGTAGCTGACCTCGTTGATGTGCTCCCCGAGCTCCCTGGCGTACGTCTCGGCGACGTCTCGCAGGTAGGGCTCGGGCACCTTGCCGAGCTTGACCGCCCTGTGGCCCTCTAGGTAGCCCGCCAGGACCGCAGGAGCGATCACATGCACCCAGGACGGCAGGAAGGATCCGAAGACCGCACCGGCGATCACAGGCAGCTTCTCCGGCAGGGTCTCCTTCATCTCCTCCCGAAGCCGACGCCGCATGTACATCCGGTAGACGAACATGGACGCGCCCAGCACCCCGGCAACCTTGGCCAGGGTGTGGGCGTTCTTGGTGTCCGCGTCGATCCGGCTGATCAGGTCCTGCTCGGTGGAGCTCAGCTGCGCCCCGGCCATCGCCGGGGACGGGTCGAGGATCCCTGCAGTCACTGCTTACTTCTCACGTGGTCGGTTGAGCTTCCGGGAGAGCAGCCAGGTGTCGAGCTTGCCGCGCACGTCCTCGTCCTTCATCCCGTCGAGGATCTCGGTGAGGTCCCGGACCATCTCTTCCCAGTCCGCGTTGTCCAGCGAGCGCTCGGAGGCCGGAGACTCCTGGTACTCGTGGATGCGGTCGATCAGGGCGTTGACGACCAGCCGGTTGTCGCTCTCCTCGCTCAGGGAGGCCTTGAACTTCCGCAGCTCCTTCACGACGTCGTCGGTCTGGTGCGCGCTGTCCTTGAGGTTCGTCCCGGGAGTGGGCAGCGAGACGAGGTTGCCGCGGGTGGTGCCTCCGCCGGTGGTTCCGGCGAAGCCGATGGTGCCGGTGGCCCGCTGGACCTCGGGCTTGGACCCACCCTGCTCCAGGTTCGCCTTCAGCGAGCGCGCCCGGTGGAAGGCCTCGGAGCGGTCCAGGTAGAACTTCGCCAGGGCCTTGAGGCGCTTGGCGTCGTTCTTGTACCGCCCACGGTTGTTGGCGATCACCTCGGCGGTGTCCACCTCGGCACCCATCGCGACGGCGGATCTCATGAACGACTCCTTGTCGAACTCGGGATCGGTCACCGCCTCGCCGATGAACCCGTAGAGGGCAGCGTTGTCGCGCAGGTCGCCGTCGCTCATGCCACCCGGTTCGAGGTTTCCCTCCTTGAGACCAGCCTTGGCAGCCTGGTCTCGGTAGGTGCGACGGATGAGATCAGCGGGCGCGGCAGGGCTGTAAGCGTTGCCGTCGAAGCGAAAGGGGGCATCAGGGCTGGCCGCGTGCTCCTTCCCGCTCCAGGTCGCGCCCACCGCGGAGTGCTTGATGGTGCGGAAGGCGATCTCCGCCTCCTTGGCCATCCCCTTGGTGGCGTCATCGGTGGAGCGCTGGGCCAGGCCGTGCACCCGCTTGATCTCGGTCATCAGCTCTTCGCGGCGAGTGCGGCTCTTGAGGATGGCGCGCAGCGCCTCGTCGTCGGTGGCCTCGGACAGGATCGGCTTCACGCCCTCGCCCTGGCCGTAGATGGACACGATCTGCTTGATCGCGTCGTCGACCTGCTTCTGACGCTTGCCCTCGATGCCCGCCTCGCGCAGCTTGAGCCGCTCGTCCTTCTTGTCCTTGGGCTTCGTGTCGCCCTCGACACCCTCGCCCTTGGGAGCGGCCTTGGTGCGGGAGTTGAGCTCGTTGTGCGCCCAGTTCTGGTACTGGGTCTGGTTGGCCGGGACCTTCGTGCGTCCGTTGATCTCCTCGTCGAAGTAGCCCGCCATCGCGCCAGCAGGACGGTTGTACTTGGGCATGACGTAGCCCTTGTCCTCCTCGGCGGTGAAGGGGTTGTCCGACTGGGTGGACGAGCGGGTCTTCGCCTCCACCGAGGCGATGTAGTACGGGAACTGCTCCTCCAGCGCCTCCAGGGCGGCCTTGTAGCCCTCCCCGTCGAGCCGGTAGTTCCGGGCGCTCTTCTCCTCCATCTTGCGGGAGATGAGCTCAGAGCGGGCGACCCGGTACTTCCGCTCGTCGTCGTTGTCCTTGCGCGCGAGGGCGTCGATCTCCGCCAGCTCGACCTTGGTGAGGGTGGGACGGGTCAGGTACTCCATCTCCCGCTCGCCGATGATCTCCTCCAGGTCGGAGCGCTTGAGCGCACCATCAGCGATGAGGTCGGCGTGCTCTCGCTCCACCTCGTCACGGATCTCGGCGCGCTCCTCCGGGGAGAGCTTGCGCTGAGCGACCTGCTGCGACTGGACCGCGTCCAGGGTGTGCGCGTACTGCCCGATCATGGCCCGGGCCTTGTCGTTGTACCGACGGCCGCCGCGGAAGTCGTCCTCGAAGTTGATCGTGAAGACACCAGAGCGGCTGACCACCGTCACGCTCCGAGCACCGGACACCAAACCCGTGTAGATGTCCTCGGTGGTCAGACCGCCCTGGGAGCGCGAACGGACATAGTGTCCACCCTGCAGGCCCTTGAGGTTCTTCAAGTTGAATGGCAGGTAGTGGTCATCAGCATGACCGACTGCCTGGGTGACGATGGTGCCCTCCTCGTTGATGATCACGCCCTGGGAGGGCGGGATCTTCCCGGAGGCCTGCTGGAGGGTGGCCAGGCGCTTGGCGGGCAGCTTGGACATCAGGTAGCCGGTGGCGGTGCGCTGGGCCGCTGCGACACGGGTGGTGTCGTCGACCTCCCGGAGCCCATCGTGGCGGGCCATGTTGGCGGTCACCTGCTCGTGGGTGTTGAGCAGCGCCGGGTCGGGGCGACGCTCGGTGCCCCGGTAGCGGTAGGCCGTCTTGCGCAGGTGCGGGCCGACGACCTTCTCCGCCTCGGGCCCGAAGCGACCAGCGAAGCGGCCCATCTGGGCTGCCGCCTCCAGCTTGGGGTTGCCGCTGCCCTGGAGCAGCTCGGCACCGGCCGCGATGCGGTCGTACGTGCGCTTGTTGGTGAAGGCGGTCTCGTTGTCCCCGGGAGCGTTCCACTTCTCCTGGAATGAGTTCCCGCGACCCTGGGCCGAGTTCAGGGAACCAGTGAGGTTGAAGTCCCGCTCGAAGGCCTTGACGTGCACGTTTGAGCCGGGCTTGCCGTTCTCGAAGGTGAACCGGCCCGCGGCATCACGGCGGACCGACTCCTCACGCCACTGGCGGAGCTGACGAAGCTCCTCCCGCTCGGCCTTGCGGCGCTGGCTCTTCTTCCCCTTGGCGATCTCGTCCACCAGGGTGACGACCTCGTCGACCGGCACGTCCAGGCCCTTGGAGACGGTGGAGGCCAGGGCCTTGGCCACGTCACGCTGGATCTCGGCGTGGATCTGCTCCACCCGCTTGCTGATGAGCCGCTGGTTGGCGTCGATGTCCGCCTTGTGGATCTCGTATGCCGCGAAGCGCACGAACATCTCCGCCTCGTCGTCGTCCATGCGGGCGACCGCACGCTCGACCTGCTTGGCGAAGCGCTCGTTGTAGAACTCGTCCATGAAGACCTCCTGAGCTCTATCTTCTCGGCGCTGGCTACTGACCTAGTCGATCCAGGACACGCTGGTGTGCCCGCCGTGCCCGTGGATGTAGATGACGTCCTCCATCGAGGGCCAGATCACGGTGGAGGAGCGCTCCCCGCGCCAGCGCAGCACCACCTGGCCGTCGGCGAAGCGCACCCCGTCCGCCACGATCCCGGTCCCGGAGATCCCGGAGACGTCGTGGTGGCGGACCAGGGCGAAGCGTCGCATCAGAACTTGCCCCCGGTGACGAAGTGCAGCACCAGCCAGGCCATGAAGGCCAGCAGCAGGAACCGCCGCACGCGCATCCACACCGTCTTGGGACGCTTCCCGTCCTCGCGGCTGCCCGCCTGCGGGATGGCGAACCACTTCCAGACGTGCTCGGAGAGGGTGTCGCCGCTGCGCTTGTTGGTCAGCGCGATGCCCTCCTCGATCACGAAGAAGCCGATCCACAGCAGCCAGCTGACGGTGAAGACGTTCATGCCGGTGGCTGAACCGACTCGTCCTGGTGCTGCGCCTGGGGGTCCTTGTTGGGCACCGCCCAGACCACGCTGGCGGTGACGAACGCGGTCAGCAGTGCCACCAGCAGCTCGGTGCCGGTGATCGCCTCCTTGCCCGGGGTGCCGGGCTGGGTGGCTGCGATCAGGGCGGAGGCGGCCGGGGCGACGAAGCCGACGATGGCCTTGGCGTAGGGCAGGACGTTGGTCATCGCTTGATCGCTCCTGGGGCTGTCCACAACTTGCGCCACGTAATCGGGCCCACGATGCCGTCCGCTGTAAGTCGCTTCTCCTTCTGGAAGGCCTTCACCACCGACTCCGTGCCCGGGCCGAAGATGCCGTCCTGGGTGATCCGCCATCCGCGCTCCTTGAGGCGTCGCTGTACCGCGAGCACGGCCTTGCCGCGGTGTCCCCGCCGCACCAGCCCCGGGTAGGCCGGGACGATGATCTTGGCGGGCTTGGGCTGAATCGGCACCGGCTGCACCGGGGCCTTGGGCATGAAGTCCACGACCATCTTGAGGAAGAGCTCGCTGGGGAAGTTCGGGCCCGGATCCCAGTGGTCGCTGCGCTTGAACACCCGGGAGACCTGCACGTGCGTGGTCAGCCCCATGGTCTTGCCGTCGGCCAGCTCCTTGTCGGTGAGCCACCGGGCCGGGATCCGGTACTTGATGCACCAGACCGCCACCTCGGCAGCAGCACGGGTCAGGATGGTCGCCGACTCTTTGTCTGCCCAGTCCCCCGAGGTCTGTCCCGCGCGTCCGGCCAGCTCGATCTGCAGGCCATCCGCGTTGGCACCAGGAGCGGCCCAGGCGGTGTCTTCGTCGTCGACGCAGCGGACCGTGGAGTCCAGGTCGACGCACAGGTGGGCGGAGGCGCGAGTGGTCGTCCGGGAGAACCAGTTGGCCATCCCCTCGGCCGCGGTGTCCGACTCCGGGGTCTCACCGGTGTGCACCACCACCACGCGAACGGGGGCCACGCGGCCCTCGTAGTAGTTAGGCGACTGCACGATGGTGGTCAACAGACCCTCCGGGTGGCGTCAGGTGGGAGCTTGCGAAGACGCGCCTTGCGCTTCTGATTTGAGGATCCTGCGACGTGCAACTCACTCTGGTCTGGGCCCATCTTGGACACCTCGGAGTGCACCCCGTCCCAGGGCTGGAAGGACTTCTTGACCCCGCCCTCGGGGACGCCCTTGGCGCGCATCCGGTTCTGCAGGTCCCGGTAGGCGTCGACGGAGCGATCCCGCACCTTGGGGCTCATCGTGTAGCCCACTGTGCTGAGTGTTCGCTGTGCCTGCCCCTCGTAGGCCATCTGGTTGGTGGCCCTCTTCCAGTCGGTTTCTCCGTACTCGCGCATGACGCGCGCCTGGATTCCAGATCCCTTGGCGGGACGGTTGGGCTGCTTGAGGGCCTTGTCGCGTCGTCGCGCCACGTGGGCGTACCCGGAGTCCTGCCTGGGGTTGCTGTAGTGACCCGCCGAGCGGTAGTCCGCGCGGGCCTCCTCACGCATCAGCTTCTGCTTGTTGGGGTGGATCTGGCGGTGCAGCCGGTAGCCACTGCGACGAGGCGCTGCGTGCTGGTCCTCGTGAGCCTGGATCACCTTCTGCTTAGTGCGTGTCGTGGCAGAGCCCTCGACGTAGCTCTTGCCACGCTTGGCGCTACCCCTGCGGTAGGTCCCGGCCTGGTCGGTCCAGGAGTCGCGGTCGAGCTTGACACCAAAGTGCTTCTTGGGCAGGTCGGCGACGGCGTCCCGCAGGTTGGCGTCCCCCTTCTGGTACGCAGCGTCCAGCCGGTTGACCCGGTGCATCTTGGCGTGCGCACCAGGGATGCGGGCCTTCTGCTTGGCAGTGGCGGCGGTGATCGGCTTCCAGCCCACCCCGGGGATGTACGACTTCTGCACCTGCCCCTTGCGCGTCCGGGAGGCAGCGATGCGGTTCTGCACCTCGCGGTACCCCTTCATGTTCTCTCTGGAGAACATGTCCTTGTACTGGCCGCCCTGTGCCTGCTGCTGCTTGTGGGTCATCCAGCGGGCCACCGGGTTCTTGGCGGCCATGGCGTAGGCCGATCCTTCACCCTTGTTGCTGATGGCCCGGTGCGAGGACTTGTAGCGCATCGAGGAGTGGTTGCCCGCCATGTCAGCGCGGGCCTCCTCCCGAGCCAGCTGCCCAGCGTTGAAGTTCTGCATCCGGTACGAGGAGCGTTTGGGAGTCAGGTGCGCGGTCTCGTGTCGCATCACCGCATCCGAGGCGTCGGGCTTGGCAGCGATGAAGCCCTTGGACCGACGACCGCCATGCTTGAACGCGGCGGCCTTGGCGTCACCCAGCATCCCCGCGGTGTGGGCGTTGAAGGGGCTGAAGTTGAACCGGTCGTAGGCCTTGCGTCCCGAGTTCACGGTGGAGTGGCTGGGCCGGTTCGGGTCGAAGAGACGAGGCGGCCCAGTCATCTCACGGTGCGCCCGGGAGATGGCGTTGTTCTGCTCCCTCGTCGCGGTGGAGTGCTCGGCCGCCTGTCGCTTCAGGCGGGCCACCCCTGCCTTGCGCTCTCCCTGCGCCAGCGAGCGGAGCTGGGTCTTGGGGATCTGGGAGGCAGGCACGAAGCCCTTACCAGGGATGTAGGACTTGGACACGGGGCGGAGCTTGCCCTGCCCGGTGGCCACCTCGCGGATCAGCTTGTCCTTGTCGTTGATCGAGGACACGTCGTAGGAGATCGAGCGGATCGTCTCGGCGGCCTTGGTGCGCCCGGTGGTGACCAGCTTCCCGCCGACCCGCTTCACAGTGGGCAGGTGTCGATCCACCAGGGGGCGGTTGATCGGCTTGCGGCGCTTGGCCGCGTAGGGCTCGACCCGGTCGGCGACCCGGGACAGCCGGGTGGTCCAGTGCGCGCCGATCACCGCGGGGGCATCCCGCGGCGACATCTTCTCGACCTCCTCGAAGGAGGACTGCGTCATCTCAAGCATCACTCATGCCTGTCCGGGGAAGACCCCACATGTCGGGCCTCCATCCAGAGGATGGTGGCGATGAGGAAGAAACAGAGCCCGAAGATGGCGTCCACCCAGGGCCAGTAGACGGCATCGGGGTGATAGGCCATCCGGAGCGCGTCCGAGGCACGCACGAAGCCCAACAGCCAGAAGGCGATGGCCAGCACCCGGAGCATGCTCTTCACCGCGAAGGTGGTGCTGTGCGGTCGAGGAGTCATCAGAACACCACCCAAACCACGAAGAGCAACATAAGGACCACTGCAATCATCCCGGCGCGCATCAGACCACCAGCCGGGTCTTGAGGGGGACGGCGAACTCTCCGTCCTCATGCAGCAGCCGGTCCAGCTCGGCGAAGGACAACCAGGCCGCGCCGTCCTTGCCCCAGCCCTTGCCCCAGGAGTTGTAGAGCAACACCCGCTCGTTCTTGGGGTCGATGCCCCCGATGACGATGGCGTGCCCACCGGCCAGCCGTCCCTTGGTGTGCAGGTGCCCGTTGGCGTCCGGGGCGAACATCCCGGCGTACCAGTTGACCCCGATCACCACCGGGCCGATGTAGGACACCGCCCAGAGCACCTCCTCCACGGTGGTGCACCAGCGGTAGCTCTTGATCTCCCCGCGGTCCTTCAGCGCCTGCATCCCGCCCAGCACCGAGGAGCCCTCGTAGCTCTCCCCGGCCCACTGGTCACGCTTCTGCGCCTCCCGGTAGAGCACCCGTGCCATCTGCTCGGTGTACTCCGGGGACCAGCGGCGCGGGGTGAGGGCCATCTCGTGCGCGCAGGAGAAGCCCACACAGGCCCCCTCGCTGCCCTGGTCGAGCCAGACCGTGCGCTTCCAGATCCGGGCCCGCAGCGGGCGTTCCAGGGCGTAGGCAAGCGAGACCTTATGGCCCAACGACCGGGTGTCGAAGCGCGGCTTCCAGTCCAACACCCGCTCGGTCATGGCTTGGCCTTCTTCTTGGTCTTCGGGGGAGTGGGCCCGTTCTTCGCCTTGATCCGGGCCTCGCGCTCCTTGCGCTTGAGGTCCGCGTCCTTCATCTGCTGGTCGCGCTTGGCGTCCTTGTCCTTGACGTCCTGGTCCCGCTTGGCGTCACGGTCCTTGAGCTGCTGATCCCGCTTGGCATCGCGCTCTCGGGTCTGCAGGTCGATGGACTTCATGTCCATGTCAGCCTTGGCCTTGGCCTGGTCGGACTCGGCCTTGACCTGAGCGGTGGGGTCCTGAGCCTGCATTTCCATCTGCTGCTGCATCTGGACCTGCTGCGACTGCTGCACCTCGGGGTCCATAGAGGCCCTGGCCTGGGCACGCTGCTCCCCGACCACCTGCTGCTCCTGCGCGGCCTCTGAGGGCTGCTCCTGGGCCATCTGAGCCTGTGCTGGGGACTCGCCAGCGGCAACCCGCTGCTCCTGCTGGGCCATCCCCTCCACGTCCATGCGGGTCTGCGCGTAGGACATGAGGTTGGACTGCTGGGCCATGTCCCGACGCATCTCCTCGACCTCCTCCGGCATCTCCGGCAGGTGGGCCACCTCGCGCAGGAACTTCTCCAGGTCGGGGTCGGGGAACCACTCCATGCCCATGCCTGCCATCGAGGTCATGAACTGGCCCAGCTCGGCCAGGTTGGGCGGGTCGACGTTGTTCGGGACGATCTTGGGCAGCTCGTCGAGCTTCCAGGCGTTGAGCTCGAACAGCCGGGGCACGGCATGGCGGTTGAAGGTGTCCGCGATGGTCTCGGCGATGGTGTTCAGCGCGGCCCGGAAGATGCCGGTCTTGTCCACGTGCATCGCGTAGGAGCCCTGACCCTCGTGGCCGACCATGATGAAGTCGGCCAGCACGGTCATCAGGATGCGCTGCTCGTAGCGCTGGATGATCGCGGAGGTGTCGAAGGAGCGCGCTCCACCCGAGGACATCAGCTCGAACTCGAACATGGGCTGCTTGGTGACCGGGTCGTACTCCAGTGGCAAGACCAGGCCCTCGTGCTCGTCCCGGCGGACGTTCTGCACCATGCGCTTGAAGGCGAGGAAGGCGTTGTGCTCCTTGCTCCCCTTCTGGGCGTTCATGTAGGAGGAGGGCACCTTGGCCACGGGCATGCCTGCGAGGTCACGCTCGACGCCGATGGCCTCGAACTCCTCCAGGCGCTTCTTCATGAACCAGGGGCGGTAGGCGGTGCGCAGGATCGAGCGACCCTCGGGGTTGCCCTTGTGCAGCCCGGTGCGGAACAGCAGGGACTTGTTGATCGGCAGCACGGTGGTCGTGTAGTACGGCGGGGCCATCTGCACCATGGCCTGCACGCCGCCGGTCTCGTCGAACATCCAGCGCAGCAGGGTCTCCTGGGAGCGGACCGGCATCTTGCGCCAGCCGATCTTCCCGTCGGTGAACTTGCTCTTCTTGGTGGGGTCCTTCTCCCAGGGCCCGACCCGCTTCTTGTAGACGATCTCGTGCCAGGACCAGCCGTAGATGAGGCAGGAGAGGATCTCGGCGATCAGGTCGTCCCAGGTGTGGGACATGTCCTCCATGCACTGCTCCAGGAACTCCTGGGCCTGGGCGTGCTCGGGGGTGTTGTCCACGGACTCCACTCGCCAGGTGACCTGACGCAGCAGCTTCTCAACCGCGAAGAGCAGCGACCCCACCATCGGGTCGTTGTCGGACATCTCCTTGAAGACCTTGACGGCCTTGCGCCCACGCAGGGCGGGCAGGTACTCCTCGTCGATGATGCCGGTGGCACGCTTCAGGCCGGTGCTGCCCAGCTCAGCGAACGGGTTCTGGCTCACGCCTCCGGTGGCCTGCGGGACCGTCCGGTCGTCGTACCGCAGGACATCGCCATACGTGGGGGTGTCAGGCACAGGGTGATCCTCTCGTCGCCTCCATCTTCCGGGCGGCGTCGAGCCTTCAGAGGAAGGTGTAGAGCGCCACGATGCAGACGATCAGGAAGACCAGGAAGATCAGGACCTCACGCTGGGGCTGGTCCATCGCCTACATCCCCCGTGAGCTCAGCAAGGGCTTCCTGGAGACGCAACGACAGCCAGTGGGCCTGGCCACCACAGCACGCCTGCCCGCGGGCGTACTTCTCTCGTGCGATCTCATCGAGAAGGTCGACCAGGCGCTGAGGCATCTCATGCGTCCTCGGCCAGGGAGGCGATGTACTCGCGGCACTTGCGGGCCGCGTATCCCTCAAGGCTCTTCTGAGCTGCCTCGCAAAGCGTGGCAAAGACGTTCAGAACCAGCCAGAACGCATCTTTGAGTCCATCCATGGACAGATGCTGCTCCTCGTCACTCCAGACGTGACGGCAGACACACGGGAGGAATCGGACACAGGACTTTAGTCCCGGGTGAGGCGGGCCGACGTTGCAGCGGCCGGTACCGGTGCCAGCGGTAGCGCCTCTGCCACCAGGCTCCTGGCAAGCACAAGGCCCCCGGTGGGTAACCGAGGGCCGTGCTGCGGACCGCTCTGCATCCGCGTTGCCATTTCCCCATGACTGGGCGCTATGCGCTGAAGCTTGTCCCTCGACGGTACACGAAAGCCCCCTGCGTAGCCAGGGGGCCTCGTGCAGAGAAAACCACCACCCACAGCGCACCACCGCTGTGTTTGATGCCCCCTTGTGGGGACACTGCGAAGGTACACGAAACCCCCGGCGCAGGGGGAGCAAACCGGGGGTTCGTGCCCTGCCAGGAGGTAGCTGGCCAAAGCCAGGCCTCAACCGACAGGAACCTTGTGGAGAGGTAGCTCCAGGCTACCGACCAGGGACGTACCGAGCGTAGACGTTCTTGCCGCCGTCCTCGCGGGTCTCGGAGGAGGTCTCGATGTCGTCGTACTTGGCGAACTGACGCAGCACCGAGTTGGCCTCACGGGAGTCGGTGATCTCAAACTTGACCCACCGACCCTCAACCTTGAGGACCTCCTCGATCAGGGGCTCCACCTTGACCATCGGGCGTCGTCCTCGGCGTGAGGGGTTGAAGTCGTCGTCCATGACCTCTGAGTGCACTGCCATAGCCACGATGTCCCCGTTCGTCTCGATGTCCTCAACATCGAGAATAGCACCCCATTGTGCTCTCGCTCACGCTAGCGAGCCAGGACTGCGGGGAGCCATCTGGGCCGGAACAACTCCGGCTCGGCCATCCTCACGTTGCCCTCGTCGTCGTACTGGCCGTGCCCGAAGACGTCCAGGTCGTACAGGTGGGCGGTGACGTTCTTGTGGTCCATCGTGATGTCGAAGCCCGCGCAGTGCTCCGGGGAGATCCCATGCTCAGCCAACCAGGCCATCACCTCGTCCTGGACGGGCTTGGGCTGCAGGGCGAACCACATCGGCCCGTACATGGGCTCCGCGAGGCTCATCGCAGGTCGGGGTGCAGCGCGTAGGCGTCAGCGGCCTTCTCCGGGGAGATCCCGGCGTACTTGGCCCAGTTGATCTTGGCCAGCGTGTCAGCCTCCCAGTAGCTCCAGATGACCTGGCCCTTGGACTCGTTGCCGTAGTTGTCGATCAGCGGGAAGGTGCCCTTGAGGCCGACCCCCTTCATCGGCAGCCCAGTGGCGTGCAGCTCCTTGAGCATCTGCATCATGCTCACGTCCGCGGTCTTGCGGGTCAGCTTCATGCTGATCATGTCCATCACTGGGAACTCGATCATGTACTTGCCCGCCTTGAAGTCCGCCTCGGTGAGCACCGCGCCCCGGTTGACCTTCTTCAGCGCGGCCTCCGCCTTGGCCATATTGCTGACCGGAGTGGGCTTCGGGGCCGTGGTGGTGGTCGTGGGGGTGCTGGTGGTGCTCGGGCTCGCACTGGTGGTGCTGGTCGAGCTGGGGGTCATCAGCGGCACGGTGGTGGCCGGGGCAGCTACAGGGGCCACGGCGGGCTCCTCCCCGAAGCTGCCGATGATGCC
>Ga0247818_10000435_pt1 | contig 26137 bp, 24 predicted proteins | sample 13C_Glucose_Day1_FD_192424 | JGI IMG/M metagenome (GOLD analysis project Ga0247818, IMG submission 192424) | Soil microbial communities from agricultural site in Penn Yan, New York, United States - 13C_Glucose_Day1 | ecosystem: Environmental > Terrestrial > Soil > Agricultural land | place... | reverse complement strand
CTCCTGCGCGGCCAGAACCTGCTGGGCTACCGCCACTACAGCGACGACGTGGTCAAAGCCTTCGTCGCCAAGGCTGCGGTCAACGGCATCGACGTGTTCCGCATCTTCGACGCCATGAACGACGTGCGTAACCTGCGTACGGCCATCGAAGCGGTAAAAGCGGCGGGCAAACACGCCCAGGGCACCATCGCCTACACCACCAGCCCGGTGCACACCATCGACGCGTTCGTGGCCCAGGCCCGGCAAATGGAAGCCATGGGTTGCGACTCGGTAGCCATCAAGGACATGGCCGGCCTGCTGACCCCGTACGCCACTGGCGAATTGGTCAAGGCATTGAAATCCGAGCAGTCGCTACCCGTGTTCATTCACTCGCACGACACCGCTGGCATGGCCACCATGTGCCAACTCAAGGCCATCGAAAACGGTGCCGACCACATCGACACCGCGATCTCCAGCTTCGCATCCGGCACCAGCCACCCAGGCACCGAATCGATGGTCGCGGCGCTTAAAGGCAGCGAGTACGACACCGGCCTGAACCTTGAGCTGTTGCAAGAGATCGGTCTGTACTTCTACGCCGTGCGCAAGAAGTACCACCAGTTCGAAAGCGAGTTCACCGCCGTCGACACTCGCGTGCAAGTCAACCAGGTACCGGGCGGGATGATCTCCAACCTGGCCAACCAGTTGAAAGAACAGGGCGCCTTGAACCGCATGAGCGAAGTGCTGGCGGAGATCCCGCGCGTTCGCGAAGACCTCGGCTTCCCGCCGCTGGTGACCCCGACTTCGCAGATCGTCGGCACCCAGGCGTTCTTCAACGTGCTGGCCGGCGAGCGCTACAAGACCATCACCAACGAAGTGAAGCTTTACCTGCAAGGTGGCTACGGCAAGGCACCGGGCACCGTGAACGAACAACTGCGTCGCCAGGCGATCGGCAGCGAAGAAGTGATCGACGTCCGTCCAGCTGACCTGCTCAAGCCGGAAATGACCAAACTGCGTGCCGAAATCGGCGCCGTGGCCAAGTCTGAAGAAGACGTGCTGACCTATGCCATGTTCCCGGACATCGGGCGCAAGTTCCTCGAAGAACGTGCAGCCGGCACCCTGACGCCTGAAGTGCTGTTGCCAATTCCGGAAGCGGGCGGCGTGACTTCGGCCGGTGGCGAAGGCGTGCCGACCGAGTTCGTTATCGACGTCCACGGCGAAACCTATCGCGTCGACATCACCGGTGTCGGCGTCAAGGCGGAAGGCAAGCGTCACTTCTACCTGTCCATCGACGGCATGCCGGAAGAAGTGGTGTTCGAACCGCTCAACGAATTCGTCGGCGGCGGCGGCAGCAAGCGCAAGCAAGCCACTGCACCGGGCCACGTCAGCACCACCATGCCAGGCAATATCGTCGACGTGCTGGTCAAGGAAGGCGACATGGTCAAAGCCGGCCAGTCCGTACTGATCACCGAAGCGATGAAGATGGAAACCGAAGTCCAGGCAGCCATCGCAGGCAAAGTCACTGCCATCCACGTGGCCAAGGGCGACCGGGTGAACCCGGGCGAAATCCTGATCGAGATCGAAGGCTGAGTTAACAGCCTCGATTCAACGCTTTAAACCTCGGGGGGGCATGTGCTCCCCTTTTTTTATGGATTAGGCACAGCCCCTGTGGGAGCAGCCGTTTGGCTTTTAACCTAGCTACGGCTCAAATACGCCTTCCCATAATGCCGCTCCATCCGCGCCTGAATCAGCTCCAGCCCGATCGACATCAACCAATAAATAATCGCCGCCGTCGTGAGCATCTCGATATAGCGATAGCTCGAGCGCCCATACGATTGCGCCAGGAACATCACCTCCCAAACGCCCATCACCGAAATCAGTGATGAGTCTTTGAGCATGGAGATGAACTGGTTGGTGGTGGGCGGGATTATGGTGCGCATGGCCTGGGGCAGGGTGACGCGCCAGAAGATCACGGTTTTGCCCATGCCCAGAGCCAGCGACGCTTCGCGTTGGCCATGGGGGACGCCGAGGATGCCGGCGCGGAAGATTTCGCTCAGGTAGGCGCCGTAGTTCAGCGACAGGGCAATAATGCCGGCCGCAATGGCGCCGGGCACGATACCGAGTTGTGGAAGGCCAAGGTAGATCAGCAAAATCTGAATCAGCAGCGGTGTGCCGCGAAAGAACGAGGCGTAGAAGCTCGCGATACCGAACGCCACCGCGCTTTTCGACAGCCGCGCCAAAGCGGTGATGAAGCCCAGCAGCGACGACGCCACGATCGAGCACAGGCACAAGAACAACGTCAGCGCTGCGCCTTGCAGAAAGCCGTTGGGCGCCAGGTGCAGGCCGATCAGGTTCGGCAGTTTGTCGAGGATGATCGAGTACTTCAGGTCGAAGCTCAGGAAGAAACTCGCGAACAAGCCGAGCATCGCCGCCCAAGTCAGATACAGCCGGGTACGGAATCCGAAAATCCGTTGCAGTAATGACTCAGCCACCGGTTGCGGCGGCTGAGGTGGTTTGGGGAAAGAAGTCATTTGCTGATGTCGGCGCCGATCCATTTTTGCGACAGCTTGCTCAAGGTACCGTCCTGTTTCAGCTGGGCAAACACATCACGTACTTTGGCGTCCCACTGGGCGTCGCCTTTTTCGATGGCCACCGAGTTTGGTTCTGAGTACAGCGGCTCACCGGCGAGCTTGAAGCGCTGATCTTCATTCAGGCGTGGTTGCGCGGTCACCAGGTTGGTAAGAATCGCATCCAGACGCACGCCAGCGCCCAGGCCCAAATCCTGGAACGCGACGTTGTCGGTGTCATATGGGGCGATCTGCACATTCTCGAACGGGTACTGTAATTGGGTGTCTTCGGCGCCTTCGATCACCAGATTTTTGTTCAGGTAGCTTTCATAGCTGGAGGCGCTCGTGAGGCCGACTTTTTTGCCGCTCAGGTCCTTGGCGCTGTGAATGCTGTCGTTCTTGGCATTGACCACAATCACCGCAGGGGAGGCGTAGTACTCGACCGGGAAGTCGAAGACTTCAGCGCGGGCTTTGCTCGGGGTCATGGAGCAGATGCAGATGTCATAACGCCCGCTCCAGCGCCCGGCGGCGATCACATCCCAGGACGGCGTTTCGAGACGCAGCTTGACGCCCAGTTTGTCTGCCACGGCCTTGGCCACATCGACGTCGAAACCGTCGAGCTGGTTTTGATCGTTGAGGAATGAGAAGGGTGGATAGCTTTCCATCAATACGCCCACCAACTCTTTCTTTTTTTCGATGCGATCCAGAGTAGCGCCCGCAAAGGCTTGGGCAGAGGCAGCCAAAATCGTCAGGCCCAGGGCCAGCAGTGGTTGAAGTTTCACAGTTGATCCCTGAAAAAAAAGAGGTTGTTATTAACCGAGTGGTGCATATTAAATAGTTATAAGAACGACTCTGATAGTGAGTTATTTTCATAAGCTTATGAGTGAAAAGCATATGGGCGCAAACACGGTAATTCTGGATGGCGGCATGGGTCGTGAGCTGCAACGCCAAGGGGCGCCGTTCAGGCAGCCTGAGTGGTCCGCGCTAGCGTTAAGCGAAGCGCCGCAAGCTGTGGAAGCGGTGCACGCAGCTTATATCGAAAGTGGTGCGAACGTGATCACCAGCAACAGTTACGCAGTGGTGCCGTTCCATATCGGCGAAGCGCGTTTCGCCACTGAAGGCCAAGCTCTTGCAGGGTTGGCCGGTGAGTTGGCCCGTCGTGCAGTCGATGCGGCGGGCAAACCGGTGCGCGTGGCCGGCTCATTGCCACCGTTGTTCGGCTCCTATCGCCCGGACCTGTTCGATGCTGCCCGGGTGACTGAGCTGCTGACCCCTCTGGTCAATGGCCTGGCGCCTCATGTCGACCTGTGGCTGGCCGAAACCCAGAGCTCGATCGTTGAGGCTCGAGCAATCCATGCCGGTCTGCCGAAGGATGGGAAGCCGTTCTGGTTGTCGTTTACCTTGAAGGATGAAGACATTGACGACGTGCCGCGTTTGCGCTCGGGTGAACCGGTGGCTGAGGCTGCTGCAGTGGCGGCCGGGTTGGGCGTCGAGACCTTGCTGTTCAATTGCAGTCAGCCGGAAGTGATTGGTGCTGCGATCGATGCGGCGCGGGAAACCTTCGAGCGCTTGGGTGTGAAGATTCACATCGGCGCGTACGCCAATGCCTTCCCGCCGCAGCCGAAAGAGGCCACGGCCAATGACGGGCTGGACCCATTGCGCGACGATCTCGACCCTCCGGGTTATCTGCAGTGGGCGGCCGATTGGCAAAAGCGCGGGGCCAGCCATTTGGGCGGTTGCTGCGGAATCGGGCCGGAACATATTGCGGTGCTCGCCCAGAAATTGGCGTGACGCCAATCGCCGACAAGCCGGTCTCGCTCCCACAATAGATCTTCAGTGAACACCTATATCGTGTTCGACAACGATCCAATGTGGCAGCGAGACCGACTTGCCGGCGATAGCGTCCGTTCGGGCGCCGAAGATTACTGGCGGCACTCAACCAGTGTTTTCACCTGCCCCGACTCCGTCTGGTTCTCATCGGACAGCCACCGCTCAAACCCCGCAGCAATTGCCGGCCATTCCGAGTCCAGAATCGAATACCACGCGGTATCCCGGTTCTGCCCCTTGACCACCATGTGCTGGCGGAACACCCCTTCAAAACTGAATCCCAGCCGTTCGGCTGCATACTTGGAGCGGGCATTGCCGTTATTGCATTTCCACTCCAGGCGCCGGTAACCCAGCTCAAAGGATGCCTTGGCCAGCAAGTAAACCGCCTCGGTACTTTTCGGCGAACGCTGCATCGGCGCACCGAACGTTACGTGGCCGATCTCGATGCGACCCTGGGAAGGGACGATCGACATCAGGCTGAGGATGCCTTGCACCTCGCCGCTGGCGCGGTCGATCACGCTGAAGAAATACGGATCGCTGTTGGCTGCATGATTATTCAGCCAGTCATTGAAAGTACTGCGCTGCGCGAACGGCCCGTAAGGCAAATAGTCCCAAAGCTTCGGATCGGCGCCCGGGCCTTCCAAAGCATTCCACAAACCGTCGCCGTGGCGTGCCGGGTCAAGTTTTTCCAGGCGGATGAAGCGCCCTTCGATCGTTTGAAACGTCGGTGCCGGGACGCCTTTCCAGTCCGCGAGTGAAGTCGTCATGCTGTGCTCCTTGAACCTTGAATGGCTTTGCGAAACTGGATGAAACCAGGCCGTTCGGCGATGCGCTCGTAAAGCTGGATCGCGGTGGCGTTGGTTTCGTGGGTCAGCCAGTGGACCTTGCAGCAACCGTCCTCCCTGGCTGTGGCGTACACGTACTCAATCAGCTTGCGGCCGACGCCGGTGCCGCGGGTTTGCGGCGTTACCAGCAAGTCCTGCAGGTAGCAGGAGTTTTCGATGCTCCAATTCGAACGATGGTAAATGAAGTTCACCATGCCTACCGCTTGGCCACCGGCCCAGGCCAGCGCCGAGTGGGTCGGTTCGCCAGGGTCGAGCATGCGCTGCCAGGTGCTTTGGGTGACGGCCTCGGGCAATTCGGTGTTATAGAAACGCAGATAGGCCTGCCACAACGGCAACCAGGCAGCATGGTCATCGGCGGTGACCGGGCGAATCTCGATCTGACTCATGTTCATTCCTTAACGCATCAAATGGGCGAGAGCCTGGTCATGCACATCGGGGCTGGCGGCGAGCCCCTCGCGTACGCCGGCAATGTCTGCGGGGCTGCGGTTCTGGCTGAGTTTGCGCTTACCTTCCAGGCGCTCGATCGGCAAGGCGAAACCGACGATGGCCTTGAGCATTGCGTCAATGTACTCCGCAGGGGCATCCGCGACCTTCCACGGATTGTTGCGACCTGCTTCGTGACGATCCGTCAGCGCACTGACCAGGTCGCGCAGGCGATCAGCGTCGGTGAAAACCTCGGCCGTGCCGTAAGCGTGCACAGCGACATAGTTCCAGGTCGGTACGACCTTGCCGTGTTCGGCTTTGCTCGGGTAAAACCCCGGGCTGACGTAAGCCTCGGCACCGGCGAAAATCACCAGCGCTTGAGCGCCGTCCTGCAATGCTTTCCATTGCGGATTGGCCCGGGCGAAGTGACCGTAGAGTGTGCCGTTCGGGCCTTGGTCGGGGCGAAGCAGCAATGGCAGATGACTGGCCTGCAGGCCCTGCTCCCCATGGGTCACCAGCACGGCAAGGCGGGTGTCGAGTATCTGCTGTTGCAAGTCATGCAAATCGTTGATGGCAAAGTTGCTTGGCGTGTACATGGAGATTTTCCTTGGCGAATGTGCTCATCCTAGGCAGGCTATTGGTCTGTTGTAAGAGCCATTAATGACCAATTTCATAGGTCCATTGCCATGACCGCTGATTCACTGTCCTTGTCGTTCAATCCTGCGGGTATCGAACTTGATCGCCGTCAGGGTTTGAGCCGTCAGTTGTACCAGGCGTTACGGTTACGTGTGCTTGACGGCAGACTGGCCAGCGGCACGCGATTACCGGCCAGTCGCGATTTGGCGGCTGCGTTGGCGATTTCCCGTAACAGCGTGGTCCGGGCCTACGATCAGCTCTACGCCGAGGGCTTTATCGAAGGGCGTGTTGGCGACGGCACCTATGTCGCACAACTGCCTCAAGCGGTGTTGCCGGCAAAAAAACTATCCACAAAAGTATCCACAGGGTTGTCAACAGGGTTACCCACAGCCTTATCCACAAATTGGCTGGATTTGCCTGTGGTTTCATCCAGTAAAGTTATCCACAGTGGTGCCCTGGATCGAGTAGAAAGGAATCATTTGCCAACACCGCCAAGTGGTCCGCCACGGGCTTTTCGGGTCGGCGTTCCGGCCTTTGATCTGTTTCCGTTCGAGGTGTGGGCCAAGCTGAGCGCGGCTTTCTGGCGTAAACCGGACTTACAGCAACTCTGCTACGGCGACCCGGCAGGCGATGCGCGCTTGCGCGGCCTGATTGCGGCGTACCTGCGCAGTTCGCGGGGCATGCAGTGCACGGCTGAGCAAATAGTGATCACCAGTGGCGCGCAGCAGGGGATCAGCCTTTGTGCACAGCTGCTGGTGGAGCCGGGCAACGGAGTGGCGATCGAGAATCCGGGGTATCGCGCGGCGGGGCATGCATTCGCTGTGGCCGGGGCGCGATTGCACGGGATAGCGGTAGACAATGAGGGTATCGATTGCACCGAATTGGCGGGGCTCGGTGATTGTCGTCTGGCTTATGTCACGCCGTCGCATCAGTACCCGACCGGGGTGGTCATGAGTCTGGCACGCCGCCTGGAACTGCTGGCCTGGGCTGAACGCACCCAAGGCTGGATCGTCGAGGATGACTACGATGGCGAGTACCGTTACAGCGGCGCGCCATTGTCACCCTTGGCGGCACTCGATCGGCAGGGGCGGGTGCTGTACGTCGGAACCTTCGGCAAGGTCGCATTCCCGGCATTAAGACTGGGTTACCTGGTGTTGCCGCCCGGATTGGTTGAGGCGTTCTCCCAGCGTCGCGCGGTAGACGTGCGACATTCCGAAGTCAGCACTCAGGCGGTGATGGCCGAGTTCATGGCCGCGGGGCATTTCCAGCGACACATTCGGCGTATGCGGCGAGCTGCGCTGAGCCGGCGTGATGCATTGCTGGCCGGTTGGCCCCGGGGTATCCCCGGTATCGGTAGCCTGCCGAATGTCGCGGCGGGGCTGCACTTGACGGTTGCGGTCGAATCTCGAGCCCGCGAGCAGGTGCTGATCGAAAAAGCAGCCAGCGTCGATGTCGAGATCAATGCCCTGAGCAGCTACTGGTTACCGGACTCGCAAAAACCCGCGGACCAGCGTGCCGGGCTGGTCCTGGGTTTTGCGGCGGTGCCGGAAGTCGCCATCATGCAAGCACTCCAGCGTCTGGACAGGATCTGGCGCACCTGAGGCTTTTGCACCACCGCCAGCTTACACGTCAGTCTTCGACTACAGGCTCCAGGTCAAACAATAACTTTCGTAACATCGGGTCATCGATTTTGCGTACAACCCTGTCAATGAGCTCGACTTACAAACAGATAATTTTTAAGCGTTGACGGTGTATATCCACGGGTATAAATATTCCATGGGTTACGAATAAAGGGTACGTTTTACCCCCCCCAGGGGGGCGGGTTGTTAACCTCTGCACTCTTCGTCCAGAAAGTCTATTGAGCAATTGCCCTTTCACTGGCTGAACAGCAAATGAGCTGAAATCCGGTCGGAATTTTTATTCGAATGCATCAAGGAATATACAGATGAAACATTCACACGAAAAATGCCTGAATGCAGCGATCGAAGCGACAAAATGTCAGGCGCGGCAAGAGGGTACGGGAGATTATTTTACTGCGCTGATTGATGGTGTTTCCTTTACGGCGCAGGACATTCGCGGCTTTATCAGCTTTGGTGTAAGGATTGTGGTGGGAATCATTTATGAGGGGAATATGCTTCGCTATATTTCCGTGGCGGCAGATGATGATCTTGGGGCAGGGGAATACGATGTAGCTCTGGACGGAAAAGTTACAATTGGCTATATGATTGAAAGTAGGGGCGAACCTACTCTAGAGTATCCGGCGGACCAGGGTAAGGCAGATATTTTTTGTGCTTCTGATAGTGAGTTTTCAGGAGCGTTCAATGTAAAGTTGATTGAGGGGTCACCCTATAAAACAATAACGCAAGCCACTTTCAAGGTCGGTAATTTGCAACGCTTGTCTTGACCCTGCTCAACATGCCTCCTGCCGGCAACGGCAGGAGGCCTCCAATTATCAAGTACCGGACTTTATCTTGGTCCAGGCCCGGGTTCGCGCACGTTCGGCATCGCGGGGTAGCGGTTGCAGGGTGTAGAGCGTGCCCATTGCCGCGTCGGTCGGGTACAGGTTCGGGTTGTTGCGGATCGCCGGGTCGACGCTCTCCGTGGCGTCCTTGTTGGGGTTCGGGTAGCCGACGAAGTCGCTCACCGGCGCGATCACCTGCGGTTGCAGCAAATAGTTGATGAAGGTGTAGGCGTCTTCCGTGTTCTTTGCGCCTTTGGGGATGGCAAGCATGTCGAACCAGATCGGTGCGCCTTCTTTTGGCAGGCGCATGTCGACGATCACGCCGTTCTTGGCTTCCTTGGCGCGGTTGGCGGCCTGGGAAAAGCTGCCGGAGTAACCGACCGCGACGCAAATGTCGCCGTTGGCGATGTCGGCCATGTATTTGGATGAGTGAAAGTAAGTGACGTATGGGCGAATTTTCATCAGCAAGGCTTCCGCCTTCGCGTAGTCCGCCGGCTTCTTGCTGTTGGGGTCCAGGCCGAGGTGTTGCAGGGCCAGCGGCAGGATCTCCGACGGCGAGTCGAGCAGGGCGACGCCGCACTGTTTGAGTTTGCTGATGTTCGCTTCGTTGAAGATCAGGTCCCAACTGTCCACCGGGGCGTTGTCGCCCAAGGCGGCCTTGACCTTGTCCGGGTTGAAGCCGATCAGGATGGTGCCGTACATGTAGGGCACGGCGAATTTATTGCCGGGGTCGTTGGTTTCGATCAGCTTCATCAGCTTGGGATCGAGGTGGTTCCAGTTTGGCAGCTTGCTGCGATCCAGGGGCTGGAACACGCCGGCTTCAATCTGTTTGGCGAGGAACACGTTGGACGGCACCACCACATCGTAGCCGGAGTTGCCGGTCAGCAACTTGGCTTCCAGTGCTTCGTTGGTGTCGAAGATGTCGTAGACCAACTTGGTCTGGGTGTTCTGGGTCTTGAAATCTTCCAGCGCCTTGGGCGTGATGTAGTCGAACCAGTTGTAGACGCGCAAGGTTCGTTCTTCAGCCTGAACGGCACCACAGAGCACTGTGGCGCACAGCACTGCAGGGAAGAGTGCGGGAGCGATATAACGCTTGAGCTGATGCATTGGTCCACTTCCTCATTGAGCGCTTTCAAAACCTTCGAGAACGTTCACGGCATTGATGCCGATTTCCTCTACCGCGTAACCGCCTTCCATCACGAACAACGTCGGCTTGCCGAGGCGTGCGATACGCTCGCCCATCGCCAGGTAATCCGGGCTGTCGAGCTTGAACTGGGAAATAGGGTCGTCCTTGAAGGTGTCGACGCCCAGGGAAACGACAACGATGTCCGCACCGTACTGTTCGATCTCCTTGCAGGCCTGCTCAAGGGCGGAGCTCCAGCTGTCCCAGCCACTGCCCGCGGGCAAAGGGTAGTTGAAGTTGAAACCTTCTCCCGCGCCTTCGCCCAGCTCATCTTCATAGCCGAGGAAGAACGGAAACTCGGCTTTCGGATGCCCGTGGATCGAAGTGAAGAGTACATCGCTGCGTTGATAGAAAATCGATTGGGTGCCGTTGCCGTGATGGTAGTCGACATCGAGGATCGCGACCTTTTTGTGGCCTTGATCGAGGAAGGCCTGAGCGGCGATGGCGGCGTTGTTGAGGTAGCAATAACCACCCATCAAATCGCTGGCGGCGTGATGACCAGGCGGACGGCACAGGGCGAAGGCACTGCGGGCGCCGCGCTGGATTTCAGCCTGGGCAGTGAGGGCCACTTGCGCTGCGCTGTACGCCGCTTGCCAGGTCCCGGCAGTGATGGGCGCGCCGCCGTCGAAGCTGTAATAGCCGAGCTGGCCGTGCAGGCTGGTGGGGATGATCGGGCGCAGGGTGCGGGCTGGCCAGGTATAGGGCAGCAGGTCGCCATCGGTATTGAACTCGGTCCAGCGCGCCCAGGCACCTTTGAAGAATTCGAGATAGTCGCGGCTGTGGATGCGTGCGATTGGGTCGAGGCCGAAATCGTCGGGTGCTTCTACGGCGCCAAGGTTCTGCTTTTGCACCCGTGCCAGCACATGGTCTGCGCGCGAGGGCATTTCAAAGCAGGGCTTGAGTTGTCCGTCGATCAATTCGCAACGGCCATGGTGCAGGTGGTGATCATCCGAGTAGATCGTCAGCATTTCTTGTTCTCCACAGGCTGATTCGGTTGAACACAGTCTTGCGGTGCGGGGCGTTTCAGAGAACGGCAGAAAAGGCCAAAAGGGGATCGATATGGCCAAAATAGTTGACCGAAATTCGCCCCTTATTATTGGCGCAGGAATGCCCCCGTGAGGCCTGGAGTGCCGACCTTGTGGGAGCGGGCTTGCCCGCGATGGACTCAAGAGCACCGCGCGTTTAATCAGTAAATACGCGTTATCGTTTGCGACCATCGCGAGCAGGCTCGCTCCCACAGGTTATCGATGCGGCCTGAACTGACTCGGCGCCACGCCGCTCCAGCGCACAAACGCATGACGAAAGCTCGCGGTCTCGCTGAAGCCCAGCGCCTCGGCAATCTGATAGATCGGCATCTGGTCCTCACACAGCAGGAGCTTGGCCTGTTCGAAGCGCAGTTCGTCGAGCAATTCCTGATAACTGCACCCAAGGTCCTTCAGATGCCGACGCAACGTGCGCGCCGAACAATTCATCTGCTCGGCCAACCCCTCCAGCCCCGGCGCCGCATTCAATTGCGCGCGGAGTAATTGGCGAATCCGTCCCAGCCAGGCCTGACGCCCAGTGAATTCGGTGTTCTGTTTGCGGCAGCGTTCGGCCATGGCCTGATGGGTGATGACATCGGCAAGCGGCAGGGGTTGGTCAAGCCAGCTTTTGTCGAAAGCGAAGGCATTGTCACGGGCCTTGAAGTGCAGCGGGCAATTGAAGTGTTCTGCATAGGTGGCTTCATAGTCGGGCGCGGCATGGTCGAAGCGCGCAGCCAACAATGGCAACGAATGGCCGAGCAGGTCGTCGCAGATGGTTTTCAACGACACCAGGCAGAACTCGGCGTTGAATACGGCCAGCGCCGGATTTTCGCGGTAATCGGCGGCTACGAACCATATTCGCTCGCCGTCGTCCTCAAGACCGAGCTCGAAAAGTGTTCCCAGCAGCGCCGGATAACGCATCGCCAGGCGTAACGCGTCACCGAAGGTGGCACTTGTGAGCAGGGCATAGCCGAGCATGCCGTAGGAGGAAACGTGCATCCGCCGGCCCAGTTCCAGGCCGATGTCACGCTTGAGCGCGACGGCGTTGGCGCAGACCTGCATTTCCTGGTTGGTGGTGATGCGCGTGTCTGCGCGGTTCAGGTCAGCGGCGCTGATGCCACTGCCCGCCAGTAGCGCCTCGCTGGACAATCCGTCGGCCTTAAAGGCGTTTAGTACCAGAGAGACGGCGTTGAGGGTGGTGAGGTGGGAGTGAAGCATGGGTGGCTTCCAGCCTTGGGATGGCTGAAACGCAGCAAGTTATATGCCGAGTGAGGACCCTGTAGGAGCGAGCTTGCTCGCGATGGACGTTAACGATGACGCGTGCTGCCTGGATGAACGCGCCGCCTTCAAGTTCTTCGCGAGCAAGCTCGCTCCTACAAGGGTTTTGTGGTGGGTCAGGACAGTTCGCCGCAGAGGTCGAGCTCGACCAGGCGCCGTACTTCGGCGGTATCGAGTCCGGTGCCGAGCAATCCGTGCAATTTGCCATACGCAGCTTCACGGGTCATGCCGCCGCCCGAAAGCACGCCAGCACCACGCATGCGGCTACCCGCCTCATAAACATCCAGTTCAACGCCACCTTCATGGCACTGCGTAATTGCAACCACCACCACACCGTTGTCTCGTGCTCGAGAAAGGGCGGCGAGAAACTCCGGGTTGTCGCTCGGCCCCGTGCCGCTGCCGTAACACTCCAGTACCAGGCCTTGAATGCCGCTGTTCAGAACACCATCAAGTTGCTCGGCGCCGATACCGGGAACCAATGGCAGCACGCCGACTTTTGCCAGTTGCTTGTTCTGGCGGTAAGTCAGTTCCGTTGGCAGCGAAGTGGCCTTCATTCCACCGCCCTGACGCTCAAGTCGCTTGAAGGGATGACGACCGAAACTGCGAACCTTCGCGCAACGGGTCGGGTCCAGTTTTTCGCCGTGGAAGTACAGATGGACACCCGGTGCCAGGCCCTGGCCCAAAGCGACCAGGGCCCCGCTGAGGTTTTCCCAGGCATCGCTGTCGGTCACGCCGGCCGGCAGCATCGAGCCGGTGAAGACGACGCGGGCGTGCAGTCCGAGCAACTGAAAACTCATGGCCGCAGCGCTGTAGGCCAGCGTGTCGGTGCCATGCAGGATCAGTACGCTGTCGCAGCCTTGTACATCAACAGCGTCGACCACTGCTTCACGCAGTTGCTGCCAGTACGCCGGGCTCATGTTGGCGCTGTCGATCAGCGGCGACATTTCGCGAAAGCGCCATTGCGGCACCACCAGCTCGGGCTGGCTGGCCAGGTACTCGCGCATACGCGCTTCGAAACCGGACGCCGGGGCCAGGCCGTGGGCGCTGGCTTGCATACCGATGGTGCCACCGGTGTAGAGCACCATGACGTGCTGGGCTGCGGGATAAGTCGAGGAATTCATGGAGGTTCTCCGAAAACTGTGGGAGCGAGACCGGCTTGCCGGCCGAAGCAGCGATGCGGTCTTGAGCTCTAGCCAAAAATGGCAGCCTCATCAAGCTGCCACAGCGTACAACCGAGCATGACGCCGGGCGTATGCGGTGTCACGCCGGGCGCAGAGGATGCGCCCGGTTTTTACCGATCAGCGTTGCGCTGCGGTCACGCCTTGCGGCTCGGCTTCGGCCTTGATGGCAGCCGCTGGGGGGTTGGCTGGCCAGGCTTTCAGGTCCAGGTCCAGGTCCGCAAACTTGCTCGAATCGAACACTGGCGTCTTGATGCCTGCAGCCCGCTGGTCATCGTAGTCACGCAGGATACGCATGCCGACCTTGAACAGCAGGCACAACGCAATCAGGTTCACGAATGCCAGCATGGTCATGGTGATGTCGGCGAAGGCGAACACGGTGCCGAGGTTTTCGATGGCACCCCAGAAGATCAACACCAGTACCAGCGCGCGATAACCGATCAGCGCCTTGCGGTTCTCGCCGATCAGGAAGCGCAGGTTGCTCTCGCCCAAGTAGTAGTTGTAGAGAATCGAGGTGAACACGAACAACGCCAGCGCCACGGAGATGAACATCCGGCCCCAGTCACCGACCACGGCAGCCAGGGAATTCTGGGTCAGGGCAATGCCGTCGCCTTCGAAGCCCGGGGTGTAGAAGCCCGACAGCAGGATCAGCAATGCGGTGCAAGTGCAGATCACGAAGGTGTCGAGGAATACGCTGAACGCCTGAACCACACCTTGCGAGACCGGGTGCTCGACCGAGGCTACAGCTGCCACGTTCGGCGCACTGCCCAGGCCTGCTTCGTTGGCGAACACGCCGCGCTTCACGCCCATGATAATGGCGCTGCCGATCAGGCCGCCGAACACCTCGTCCAGACCGAAGGCGCTTTTTACGATGGTCATCAGCATGCCCGGAACGTGGTCGAACTGCAGTACGATCACGTAGATGGTCACGCCGATGTACACCAGGGTTTTCACCGGTACCAGCAGGTCAGCGACCTTGGCGATCCGCTTGATACCGCCGATGAACACCAGGCCCAGCAATACCGCCAGGCCAAGCCCGGTGTACGTGGTGTCAAAACCGAAGGCATTGTTCAGCGAGTGGGTGACGGCGTGGGCTTGCAGCCCGTTGAAGGCAAAGCCAAAGGTGATCAGCAGCAGGAACGCCATGATCATCCCCAACCAGCGTTTCTGCAGGCCGTGCTGAATGTAAAAGGACGGGCCGCCACGGAACTGGCCTTCGGAGTCGCAGCGTTTGTAGAGCTGGCCGAGGGAGCATTCGAAGAAGCTGCTGGACATGCCGACCAGCGCGGTCACCCACATCCAGAATACTGCACCGGGCCCACCAAGGGTCACGGCGATGCCGACACCCGCGATGTTGCCCGCACCGACGCGCCCGGCGAGGCTGAGCATCAAGGCCTGGAACGAGCTGAGCTGGCCAGCGCTGCTTTTGAGGCTGTCACGGAACACCGCGAACATGTGAAAGAAATGGCGGAACTGAACGAAACGCGAGCGGATCGTGAAGTAGCTACCGAGCCCGACGATGAGCACGATCAGTACTTTCCCTGAGAGGAAGTCGTTAATGACTTCGAGCATGGATTATTCCTCGCTGTTTTTTGTTTAGGCAAATGCTGGACGGTCAGAAACATCGCGTTACACCGGTTTGCGCTCGGCGAAACAGGCGAGGCGAGGTTTCGTCCCGATTTCATTTAGCGGGTTTGTTATTAGTTCGGGTTTCGCATGGGTTTGGGCCTCGTTACCGACGACCGCTCATGCGAAGAGGGGCGGCACTATACCTAGGAGAGTGCCGTCCGTCTGCACAGTTGAGGTGCAAGCGATGGAGCGAGGTGTTTTGCAACGTTATTTGGGTGACCTTGAGGGCCTCTTCGCTGGCAAGCCAGCTCCTACAGGGGCTGGGGTGAACGCAATATTTGTGAGCGCCAACCAACCCTGTAGGAGCTGGCTTGCCAGCGAAGAAGCCAGCATGAACACCACAAAATCCGGTTAAAAAAAAGGGCTTGGGGGAATAAATCCCCAAGCCCTCAAAAGGTGAGAGGTGTCTAGTCCCTCGACCTGGTGAGCGTGGCCCCCGTGCTCTTTATCAAGAGGCAGGAGCCGGGCGTTTGGTCAGGCCTTCAGAGGCACCAGACGCGGAGCGATCATGTTTTCCGGGCGCAGGATGTCGGCAAGCATTGCGTCGTCGAGCAAGCCTTCTTCGCGCACCAGTTCAAGCACGCCGCGGCCGCTTTCGAGCGCGATGCGGGCAATGCGGGTGGCGTTTTCATAGCCGATGTACGGGTTCAGTGCGGTCACCAGGCCGATCGAATGTTCGACCAGTTCGCGGCAACGCTCTTCGTTGGCGGTAATGCCGACGATGCAGTGCTCGCGCAGCATGTCCATGGCGCGTTGCAGCAGACGGATCGAGTCGAAGATCTTGAACGCGATCAGCGGCTCCATCACGTTCAGTTGCAGCTGGCCGCCTTCGGCCGCGATGGTCAGCGCAAGGTCGTTGCCGATGATCTGGAACGCCACCTGGTTGACGGCTTCCGGGATAACCGGGTTGACCTTGCCTGGCATGATCGAACTGCCTGGCTGGCGCGCTGGCAGGTTGATTTCATTGATGCCGGTGCGGGGACCGCTGGACAGCAGGCGCAGGTCGTTGCAGATTTTCGACAGCTTGACCGCAGTCCGCTTGAGCATGCCGGAAAACAGCACGAAGGCGCCCATATCGGACGTGGCTTCGATCAGGTCGGCGGCCGGCACCAGCGGTTGACCGCTGATCAATGCCAGACGCTGAACGGCCAGGAGCTGGTAACGCGGGTCGGCGTTGATGCCGGTGCCAATCGCGGTGCCACCGAGGTTGACTTCGGTCAGCAGTTCCGGTGCCAGAGTCTTCAGGCGCGCCAGGTCTTCGCTCAACGTGGTGGCGAAGGCGCGGAATTCCTGACCCAGGGTCATCGGCACGGCGTCTTGCAGCTGGGTACGGCCCATCTTCAGAACGTGGCTGAATTCCTGGCCCTTGGCGGCGAAGGCCTGGATCAGGCTGTCGAGGCTGGCCAGCAGCGCGTCGTGGCCCAACAGCAGACCCAGACGGATTGCCGTCGGGTAGGCGTCGTTGGTCGACTGCGCCATGTTCACGTCGTTGTTCGGGTGCAGGTACTGGTATTCGCCTTTCTGGTGACCCATGGCCTCCAGTGCGATGTTGGCGATAACTTCGTTGGCATTCATGTTGGTTGAAGTGCCAGCGCCGCCTTGAATCATGTCCACCACGAACTCTTCGTGGAAATCGCCACGGATCAAACGGGCACAGGCTTCGCTGATGGCAGCGTGCTTGGCTTCGCTCAGGTGACCCAGCTCGCGGTTGGCGTCAGCGGCGGCCTGTTTGACCCTTGCCAGGCCGACAACCAGCTTCGGGTAATGCGAAATCGGAACGCCGGAGAGACGGAAGTTGTTCACCGCTCGCAGGGTCTGGATGCCGTAGTACGCTTGAGCAGGTACTTCGAGTACGCCAAGCAGGTCTTTTTCTGTGCGGAAAGATGCAGCGGAGGACATGATAGAAATCATCTCGATAAGGACCCGGTCTGTGCCGGAACACTGCAAATGCTAGGCTTGTGAAGTATTTTGGGCCAATGCTGTTAAACACTGGCCTATGCATATTCGGCATAATGTCGTTGTGACGCCGTGTGTGCGGCGAGCGTGTGATCTATTTTGGTGCGTGTCCGGGAGGGCGTGATGAATCTGGAAAGTAAATGGCTGGAGGACTTCAGTGCCCTGGCCGCCACCCGCAGCTTCTCCCAGGCTGCCGAACGGCGCTTCGTGACCCAGCCCGCTTTCAGTCGGCGAATCCGCAGCCTGGAAGCCGCGCTGGGATTGACGTTGGTCAACCGCTCGCGCACCCCGGTCGAACTGACAGCGGCAGGGCAATTGTTTCTGGTGACCGCGCGGACCGTAGTCGAACAGCTCGGCGAAGTGCTGCGCCATCTCCATCATCTGGAAGGCGGGCAGGGCGAGGTGATGCAAGTCGCTGCCGCTCACTCGTTGGCCCTGGGATTTTTCCCGCGGTGGATTGCGCAGCTGCGCAACGAGGGCTTGAACATTGCCACGCGGCTGGTGGCGACCAACGTTGGCGATGCGGTGCATGCCCTGCGTGAAGGAGGTTGCGACCTGATGTTGGCGTTCTACGATCCGGACGCTGCAATGCAGATGGATCCGGAAATTTTCCCGTCGCTGCATCTGGGTAATACCGAAATGTTGCCGGTTTGCGCGGCCGATGCCGAGGGTAAACCGCTGTTTGATCTGGAAGGTGAGGGCAGTGTGCCGCTGCTCGCCTACAGCGCCGGTGCCTTTCTGGGGCGTTCGGTGAACTTGCTGCTGCGTCAGCGCGCGCTGCGCTTCACCACCATCTACGAGACGGCCATGGCCGATAGCCTGAAAAGCATGGCGCTGGAGGGGCTGGGCATCGCTTGGGTGCCGCAACTCAGCGTGCGCGCCGAGTTGGCGCGCGGTGAGCTGGTGGTCTGCGGCGGCCCGCAATGGCATGTGCCGTTGGAGATTCGTCTGTATCGCTGCGCGCTGGTGCGCAAGGCGAATGTGCGGTTGTTGTGGCGCAAACTGGAGGGCGGGGCGGCGAGTGCTACCCATTAACAGGCGCTGGCAGAGGCGTTTTTAGCACGCCTCTGCCGGTAATCAGGTTGAAGCGTCAATCTTTGTCGGCCAGGTAGTTTTTGATGTTTTGTCGGTTTGCCGGGCTAAAGGCATAAGCGTTGGATCTGTAAGATAGTCGTGTTGGCGTCACGTAGGTTTCAGCGAACCAGCCGTTGAACTGAATTTCGGAATCCTCATGTGTAGCCCCCAGTAAATGACCAACTTCATGTCCGATAGCTGCGTAGGTTTGCAGTGATGCGATGGCGAATTTACCGCTAGGTGGGGCCTGCGACGCCAAACCTGCGGCGCCTAGTGTTTCCTTGTTTAGCCTATCCTTGGTGACCAAAATGACTTTGGTTAAATCATTGATCTCCAATCCTTCTTTCTCCATTTCATCAAGCAGTGTGTAAGCGATAGCTTCCCACTCTACCAATGTCGCCAGCTCATCATCGCTTTTGTATTCAAAACTACTGTGGGGGGCGCCGCGAGCGAAGACGATATTGATTTTTCTTTCCGTAAAGCTTTCCAATTCTCTTACGAGAGGGTAGAAATACTCAGCATAAATCGTCTTTCGCGATGATTCCGGCACGTCATCATGAATGACGGCGATAATGATAATGTCTTTTTTTTGCGTCTGTTCGACTGTGGAAGTCATCCTTGAATCCCCGTTGAATAGCTTCTCGATATCCGGTCAGGTTCGAGAAAGCGTTTGGATATGGTTACAGATTAGTAATAATGAAAAACAGCGCAAATAAAACTAACCAAGACGTTGCGGTTTGGCGAGCCAATGTATATTTCGTTTTATTGCATTGCACTGAAAATAATATACGGCAGCCGCTGTACGAACTGGAAGGCGAGGCCAGTGCGGCGCTTTTGGTTTGCAGTACTGGTTAACAGAGCATTTATTGCGCGCCTCTGTCGATAATCAGGTTGAAACGTCAATTTTTGTCCGCCAGATAGTTCTTGATGTTTTGCCGGTTGGCGCGACTGAAGGTGTAGGTGTTGGCTGCGAAAATATCCTGCTTTGGCGCCATGTAGGTGTCGGCGAACCAGGGGGTAAACTGAACTTCCGAGTCTTCATGTCTGGCCCCAATCAAGTGACCAATTTCATGTCCGACTATTTGATAGCTTTTTACTGATGCGATTGCGACTTTTCCGGGTCTGGCTGGCGGCCAGATAAGTGCTGCACCGGCCGCTTCATTATTTAACATTTCATGGGTGACCAAAACAACCTTGGTCAAGTCACTATTAACGTCTATATCTAAACCTTCTTTCCTCATTTCCTGAAGGAGTTTATGGCCGAAGGCGTTCCATCGTTCCAGGGTTTTAGCCAAATCGTCTCCTTTGTAATTGAAATTGCTATAGGGCTCGCCACCAGCGAAGACAACATTGATTGTTCGCTCGGTAAAGCTTTCCAGCTCGTTGACGAGAGGTTGGAAATAATCCGCGTAAATCGTCTTGCTCGTCGATTCTGGTACGTCGTCATGAATGACGGCAATAATGGTAATGGGTTTTTTTTGCGTCTGCTCAATATTTAAAGTCATCCTTGAATCCTTTTTAATAGGTGGTCGATATCCACCAGCCAAGCGCCAGGCCGTCGGACAGGGTTGCGAAATATCAATGCGAAGTGCTGGAATTGAAAATTAACCAGCATGTTGCGGTTTGGCGAGTGAACGTGTATTTCATTCTGTTACTTCAATTTGGGAACTGTACGCGGTTCAACTTTCAGGTTTTTCGCAAGTGTGGGAAATCGTGCGTTCGGGTTATTGAATGGCTTTCCCTGGATCGCCCTCGTCGGCTGACCTTTGAGTCAATAAATCCCCGGATTGCGGCACAATGACAGATGGTCGCAACGGGGGCTGTTTATCTGCCTCATTACGGTATACTGCGCGGCCTTCGGCCGGTTCGCCCGGCCCTAATTCGTACACTCAAGCCACGCCGGATCTCCCGCGTGGCTTGTTGTTTTTTGACGCGCCTGCGGGCGCCCAGAGAGAAGAGGCACGACGATGAGCGCACTGGTTGGCGTGATCATGGGCTCCAAGTCCGATTGGTCCACCCTTAGCCACACCGCCGATATGCTGGAAAAGCTCGGCATTCCTTACGAGGTGAAAGTGGTCTCTGCCCACCGCACCCCGGACCTGCTCTTCCAGTACGCCGAAGAGGCTGAGGCGCGTGGCATCGAGGTGATCATCGCCGGTGCCGGCGGCGCGGCCCACTTGCCAGGCATGTGTGCGGCCAAGACCCACCTGCCGGTACTGGGTGTGCCGGTGCAGTCGTCGATGCTCTCGGGCGTCGATTCGCTGCTGTCTATCGTGCAGATGCCCGCGGGCATTCCGGTTGCCACCCTGGCCATCGGCAAGGCCGGCGCGATCAACGCAGCGCTGCTCTCGGCGAGCATTCTCGGCGCCAAGCACCCGCACTTCCACGCGGTGCTGAAAAAATTCCGCGCTGAACAGACAGACAGCGTCCTGGAAAATCCAGACCCACGCATCGCCTGAGGTTGTTGACGATGAAGATCGGTGTAATCGGTGGCGGCCAGTTGGGTCGCATGTTGGCGCTGGCGGGTACTCCGCTGGGCATGAACTTCGCTTTCCTGGACCCGGCGCCGGATGCTTGCGCAGCCGCGTTGGGCGAACACCTGCGGGCCGATTACGGCGATCAGGACCATCTGCGTCAGCTGGCCGATGAAGTCGATCTGGTGACCTTCGAATTTGAAAGCGTCCCGGCCGAAACCGTGGCGTTCCTGTCGCAATTCGTTCCGGTCTACCCGAGCGCCGAAGCGCTGCGCATCGCCCGCGATCGCTGGTTCGAGAAGAGCATGTTCAAGGACCTGGGGATTCCAACCCCGGCGTTCGCCGACATTCAATCCCAAGCCGACCTGGACGCTGCCGTGGCTGCCATCGGTCTGCCGGCCGTGCTGAAGACCCGCACCCTGGGTTACGACGGCAAGGGCCAGAAAGTCTTGCGCAAACCGGAAGATGTCGTCGGCACGTTCGCCGAACTGGGCAGCGTGGCCTGCCTGCTGGAAGGTTTCGTGCCGTTCACCGGTGAAGTCTCGTTGATCGCCGTGCGCGCTCGCGATGGCGAAACCAGGTTTTACCCGCTGGTTCACAACACCCACGACAGCGGCATCCTCAAGCTGTCCGTGGCCAGCACGGACCACCCGCTGCAAGCCCTGGCGGAAGACTATTCCAGCCGTGTGCTCAAGCAACTGAATTACGTCGGCGTGATGGCGTTCGAGTTCTTTGAAGTCGACGGTGGCCTCAAGGCCAACGAAATCGCCCCGCGTGTGCACAACTCCGGGCACTGGACCACCGAAGGCGCGCAATGCAGTCAGTTCGAAAACCATCTGCGGGCCGTTGCCGGTCTACCGCTGGGTTCGACTGCCAAAGTGGGTGAGAGCGCGATGGTGAACTTCATCGGTAAGGTGCCGGACACCGATAAAGTCCTGGCCATCGCAGATTGCCATCTGCATCACTATGGCAAGGCGTTCAAGGTCGGTCGCAAGGTCGGCCACGCCAACTTGCGTTGCGCGGACCGCGAAACACTGGCTGCCCAGATCCTCAAGGTCGAAGCGCTCATCGCCGAATAGTTTCATGTGGCAGCGGTGGAACCATTCAGGGGCCGCCGTTCTCTCATGGCAGGAAGCCAAAGTCTGACTAGGCTTTCGCTAGGTGTCCTGTCCCACCAATACTGTTGGTGAGACAGGACTCAGCCATTCAAATCAGAGGGAAATGCCATGGGAATTATCGGAACCATCTTTATCGGCTTGATTGTCGGCCTGCTGGCGCGGTTCCTGAAACCGGGCGATGACAGCATGGGCTGGATCATGACCATCCTGCTCGGTATCGGCGGTTCGCTGGCGGCCACTTATGGCGGCCAGGCCCTGGGCTTCTACCATGCCGGCGAAGGCGCAGGCTTCCTTGGGGCGCTGGTCGGTGCCGTGATATTGCTGGTGATCTACGGCATGATCAAAAAGAACTGATTGAAGCGACAAAGCCCTCTCTGCCAAACGCGCGGGGAGGGCTAGAATGCTCGGCGTTGCACCGTCCCTCCATTGCCGAGCACCTCCATGCGCCGTCTTTTACTGACTTTCCTGTTACTGGGTGCGGGCCTTGCCCATGCCGGCGAACTGCCGGAAACCGACTGGCTCGACCTGATGCCCAAGTCGGACCAGAAAGCCCTCGAGGCCATGCCCGAAATCGACCACGATTCCCCCGAAGCCAATGGCACCTTCACCGAAAAGGGTGGCATGAAGCAGAGCAAAGGCTTGGCAGCGGTGATGTACTCGACAAAAACCGTGCCCTCGATGAACGACAGGAACATCCGCCTCGGCGGTTATCCGGTGCCGCTGGAGTCCGATGCCAAGGGGCATAGCACGCTGTTCTTCCTGGTGCCGTATCCGGGCGCTTGCATCCATGTGCCGCCACCACCGCCTAACCAATTGGTGCTGGTGCGTTATCCGAAAGGGTTGAAGCTGGATGATATCTACACGCCGCTGTGGGTGACGGGCACGCTGAAGATCGAGAAGGTCAGCAATGACCTGGCTGACGCGGCGTATGCGCTGGATGCGGCGAAGGTGCGGGTAGTGGAGGAATCAGATTTGTAACGGCCATTCTGGCCAGGCACAAACCAAAAATGTGGGAGCGGGCTTGCTCGCGAAAGCGGTGTAACAGTCAACGATGATGTTGAATGTTATGGCCTCTTCGCGAGCAAGCCCGCTCCCACATTTTGGTGTTGCGGTGTTACAGGGATTTGCTGGCGATACTCACGCCAAGGGTATAACTGGCACCCGGCGCCAACGTCACCACATCATCCATCACATTCGCCGTTTCAATGCACAGCATGCGCTGCCAGCCATCGTCGGCCATGTCGCCGAACGCCGCGGCACGATCGATCCACGGGTTCCAGATCACCGCCGAACGCGAACCGCTGCTGGTCAGCTCGATGCGACGTTCCCAGGCCGGATCGACAATGCTCAGCTTCGCTGGAGTATTCAGATAGATGCGGTCGGTCTCGCCAGCAAAATGCAAATCACCGGTCTGACTCACGGTTTTCCAGTCGTCCAGCGTCTCGATGTAACTCAGGCCATCCAGTCCTTCGACGTGCACGTTGCGAACATCGCTGACCGCGAAATAGCTGTGCAGCGCCTGGCTGATGCTGACGTGGCCGAAGCCCTGGTTATGGCTGGTCAAGCTGATGTGCAGCTGCTCATCCAGACGAATGCTCAGCTTCAAATCCACCTGATGTGGCCAGCCTGGAAAACCGCCTTCGGGGCAGGGCAGGAGAAATTCCACGTTCAGGCTTTCGCCTTCAACTTCGATGCCCCCCAGTTCCCAGTCCATCGTCCGGACCAGCCCGTGGGCGGTCGCCGGTTCGCTACTGAAGCGCATCGCCTGGACACTCTGCGGGTTGCGTGAAAGATTACCGAACCACGGCCAGCACACCGGCACGCCAGCGCGGATACTCTTGCCGGTCTTGAATGCGGCCTCGTCGTTGAGCCAGATCAGCGGCGGCTCGCCGGCCACCTGGTAACTGAGGATGTGCGCACCTTGCTGGGCCACCAGCAATTCGGCCTGCCCGTGGCGAATGCGCCAGCAGTTCAGTTCATCCAGTTTCACGGCTTCAACGTTGGGCGTTGTCATGGAACGGCTCTCGATCAGGAACAATGACTGCTATGGACCGCAAAACGGTCGCCGCGTTTAACGGTTCCTGTTTTACCAGCTGCTGGTTTAACGAGCTCTGGGCGGAACCGAGCGCGTGCGGCCGCTGCCATCGATGGCGACGAACACGAATACCGCTTCAGTCACTTTACGCCATTCGCTGGACAACGGATCGTCGCTCCAGACCTCGACCATCATCTGGATCGAGCTGCGGCCGATTTCCAGCGCTTGGGTATAGAAGGAGAGCTGGGCGCCCACCGCTACCGGCACCAGAAACGCCATACGGTCGATCGCGACGGTAGCAACGCGACCACCTGCGACCTTGCTGGCCATGGCGGTACCGGCCAAATCCATCTGCGCCACCAGCCAGCCGCCGAAAATATCGCCAAAGCCGTTGGTTTCGCGGGGGAGTGCGGTGATTTGCAGGGCCAGGTCGCCTTGCGGGATTGGATCTTCTTGTTCGAGCTCTATCATGCCGGGGGTGCCTCTGACCCGTAACTCTCATTGGTACTTCAAGGTGAATAGCCGTCTCAAGGAAAAACGATTCAGCCCCGAACATACTACGTTCGTCACGTTTTTCGTAAGGCGCCTAAAGGGAAACTCTGCGAAATCGCCTATGAACCCCGGCAGGCGTTTTCGCACAGCAACCCTTGCAACTTGTCGCAAGATTGCGAGTATATCGATCGGTAGACTCCGAGACGACCGTCTGGTTCTCATTTTGACTGTCAAATACGCTCATCTATGTGCTTTTTCGAACAATTTGCTATCGTGCCGGACCTGCCCAAGCCTCCGCCAGCGTTGTGGGGGTTGCAGATCCGACTATAAGAGAAGCCCTTGCCATGACCACAGCGCCGTCGAACATCGCGCAGCCCACACAATCCGCACGTCCGTTGACCCGCAGCGACTACAAGACGTTATCGCTGTCGGCCCTGGGCGGCGCGCTGGAGTTCTACGACTTCATCATCTTCGTGTTCTTCGCCACGGTGGTGGGCAAGCTGTTTTTCCCGGCCGACATGCCCGAATGGCTGCGCCTGATGCAGACCTTCGGCATTTTTGCCGCCGGCTACCTGGCGCGGCCGCTGGGCGGCATCGTCATGGCGCATTTCGGCGACCTGCTGGGCCGCAAGAAGATGTTTACCCTGAGCATTTTCATGATGGCGGTGCCGACCCTGATCATGGGTTTGCTGCCGACTTATGCGCAGATCGGCATGTGGGCGCCGATCCTGTTGCTGTTGATGCGGGTGATTCAGGGCGCGGCCATCGGCGGTGAAGTGCCCGGCGCGTGGGTCTTCGTTTCCGAACACGTTCCCCAGCGGCACATCGGTTACGCTTGCGGCACGCTGACCAGCGGTCTGACGGCGGGTATTCTGCTGGGCTCATTGGTCGCCACGGCGATCAACAGCCTCTACACCCCGGTGGAGGTCGCGGATTATGCCTGGCGAATTCCGTTCCTGCTGGGCGGGGTATTCGGCCTGTTCTCGGTTTACCTGCGCCGCTGGCTGCACGAAACGCCAGTGTTTGCCGAGCTGCAACTGCGCAAAGCGCTGGCCGAAGAAGTGCCACTGCGCGCGGTGTTGCGTGACCATCGCGGTGCGATCCTGATTTCCATGTTGCTGACCTGGCTGTTGTCCGCCGCCATCGTGGTGCTGATCCTGATGACGCCGACCGTACTCCAGACGGTCTACCACTTCTCGCCAACCAAGGCGCTGCAAGCCAATAGTCTGGCGATCGTGTTTCTGAGCGTTGGTTGCATCATTGCCGGCGCACTGTCGGACCGGTTCGGCGCAGGTCGGGTCTTCGTATTCGGCTGTACGGCACTGTTGCTCAGTTCCTGGACCTTCTACCACAGCCTGGCCGCGCATCCCGACTGGCTGTTCCCGCTGTACGCCCTGACCGGCCTGCTGGTCGGCACCATCGGTGCCGTGCCCTATGTGATGGTCAAGGCCTTCCCGCCCGTGGTGCGTTTCAGTGGCCTGTCGTTTTCCTACAACGTCGCCTACGCCATCTTTGGCGGCCTGACCCCGATGATCGTCAGCCTGCTGCTCAAGGAAAGCCCGATGGGGCCGGCTTATTACGTGGCGGTGCTGTGCGGTGTGGGGATTGTGGTGGGTGGGTATCTCTGGAAAAAGGGCCGCTAAGCCAATGCCAGTCAGCTAAGCGAATGCAGCCTACTGTAGGAGCGAGCTTGCTCGCGATGGACTCAAGAGCGCCGCGGTTACCCAGTAAACCCGCGTTATCGTTAACGACCATCGCGAGCAAGTTGAACGCTGAGCCGGCTCCGGTCGGCGTTCCGACGAAAAACGATAACGCGCAATCCCTTCAAAAAATCCAAATGCTGGCCTTTCATCCAATTGTCATATTTCAGCCATAGAGTGTTCACACGGCCTGCTGATACTTGGCCCCGACTGAACACACCCTATCTGCTAGGAGTAAGGCATGAAACTGAAGCGTTTGATGG
>Ga0247818_10000434_pt1 | contig 26148 bp, 20 predicted proteins | sample 13C_Glucose_Day1_FD_192424 | JGI IMG/M metagenome (GOLD analysis project Ga0247818, IMG submission 192424) | Soil microbial communities from agricultural site in Penn Yan, New York, United States - 13C_Glucose_Day1 | ecosystem: Environmental > Terrestrial > Soil > Agricultural land | place... | reverse complement strand
AGACCCAGGAGATAGGCCGACAGTTTGTTGCCGGTGGCCGCCCCGCCGGGCCGGCGCCGGGAGACGGGGACCAGGGCACGGGGGTCGGCGTCCGGGAGGGTCTCACCCCGTTCGAGCATCCAGCGGCGCAGCGCACCGGCGACGACAGCGAGCAGTACGTCGTTGGCCGTACCGCCCTCGGTGCGCCGGATGCGCTGCACCGTCGCGGCGTCGAGCTCGGCGGTGGCGAGCCGGCGTGTACCGCTGGAGCGGGCGGCCAGTGCGGTGGTCGCGCGCAGGTCGAGCCGGCTGGCGCGCACGACGGAGGCTCCGACCCCGAGCGCCCGGCCGACTTCACCGAGCCGCTCCCTCGCCATGCCCGCGACCTCGTAGGGGCCGGGCAGCCAGGAGCGGGGCGGGACGGGCGTCCGCCGGTTCACCGCGCCTCGGCCGGCACCGGCGGAGGCGATCTGGTCGAAGATGCCGGCACCGATGGCGACGGCCCGCATCCCGTCGGCGAGCGCGTGGTGCAGCTTCACGAGTACGGCGAACGGGCCGTCGCCCGGACTGTCGAGGAGGTACATCCGCCAGGGTGGCAGTCCGCGCCCGAGCGGCTGCTCCATGAGTTCACCGGCCAGCCGGCCGGCCTCCGTCAGGAAGTCGCCCTCGGGGAGGACGACCCGCGTGACGTGCCGCTGCACCTCGAAGTCCTTGTCGGTGAACCAGGCCGCGCCGCCGACGGGGAGCAGGACGTCACGCACCCGCATCCGCAGCCGGGGAATGGCCGCCGCCCGGGCTCCGAGGAGGTCGAGCAGCTGAGGCGCCGAGACGCCGGGCGCCGGGTCGAAGACCGCGAGGGCGCCGAGGTGCATCGGATGGGCATCGGACTCGAGATGCCAGAAAGCCAGATCAAGAGGTGCCAGGAGCTCGGTACTCAACGGGGCCTCGCGTCGTCGACGGCGGAACGGCGGGATCGCAGTCAATCCCGCACGATCGGTTACGGTCAAGTATGGACATGTTACGTACTGTTACAGTCTCGCGCCGTCCGGGCGGCGGTGCTACCGGCGCTCGGGGACGACGAATTCGCACCACACGCACTTGCCGTTCCCCCGGGACTCCACTCCCCAGATGTCGGCAAGTCGGTCGACGAGCATGAGTCCGCGGCCCGAGACGCCGGACTCCCCCGCGTCCCTGCGGCGCGGCAGGGCGCTGGAGCGGTCCTCCACGTCCACCCGGAGACGGCGCTCGGGGCCGGTGAGCACCCGGATGGTGACGATGGCGCCCCCGTCGGTGTGCATCAGCGCGTTGGTGATCAGCTCGTCGGCCGCGAGTTCGACCTCGTCGGCCCGGTCCTTGGCGCCCCAGGCACGGACAGCCGCCCGGATCATGTGGCGGGCCGACGTCAGCGCCTCGGGGTCGTTCTGCGCGACGTGCTGCTGGAGCCGGCCGCCCGGGTGCGGGGCGTGGGCCGCGTCGCGGCGCAGCAGCAGCACCGCCATGTCGTCCTCGCCGCCGCGCTCGTCGACGACCTCGCAGAGCCGGTCGGCCAGTTTCTGCAGGTCCTGCGGCCCGTCGCGCACGGTCGCCGCCAGCAGCCCCATGCCCTCGTCGAGGTCGGTGCCGGGCAGCTCCACCATTCCGTCGGTGTAGAGGATCAGGGTCTGGCCCGGGTCCAGGTCCACGGTGTTGACCGGGTATTCGAGCCGCCCGAACTCGGCGCTGAGGCCCAGCGGCATCCCGCCGTCCGACGGCAGCCTGCGGCAGCTGCCGTCGGCGCCACGCAGGGCCGGGTCGACATGACCGGCCCTGACCAGCTGCACCACCCCGGTGGTCATGTCGGCCTCGGCGTAGGTACAGGTGGCGAAGCGGTCGGTGTCGAGCTCGTGGAGGAACACGGACGCCCGCGCCATGACCGTGGCCGGGCTGTGCCCCTCGGCCGCGTAGGCGCGCAGCACGATACGGAGCTGCCCCATGACGGCCGCCGCGTGCGTGTCGTGTCCCTGCACGTCGCCGATGACCGCACCGACCCGGCCGCCGGGCAGGGGGATGATGTCGTACCAGTCGCCGCCGATGTCCCTCCCGAGCCGTGCGGAGCGGTAGCGGACGGCGACCTGGGCCCCTGGCACGTCGGGGATCCGGCGCGGCAGCATCGCCTGCTGGAGTCCTTCGGCGAGATCGTGCTCCTGCTCGTAGAGCATGGCCCGCTGGAGGCTCTGGGCGATCGAGCTGCCGAGAGCCACCAGGAGGTTGCGCTCGTCACCGGTGAAGCCCGCCTTGTTGCCGTACAGGAGCCCGAGCGCGCCGATCGGCCGGGCCTGGGCGATGAGCGGCATGTAGGCGGCGGCGGTGATGCCGAGGTGACTGATGTGCGGCCACAGCAGGGGGTACGACGTCGCGAAGTCCTCGGGCGTCTCGATGAACCGTGGCGTGAGCGTACGGATCACCTCGCTCATCGGATAGGGCTCGTCCGTCCGGGTGTAGCGGGTGCCCTGCACGAACGCCCCCTCGGGACCGTCCGCCACCAGATGGATGCGCCCCGACTCCAGCAGCCCCATGACGAGACTGGTGGCACCGAGGTTGGCCAGGCCCCGGGAGCTCTTCAGCACCTCCGTGACGTCCTCGACCGTACGGGCGTGGGCGAGGGCAGCCGTGGTGCCCTCGACCAGGCTGGTACGGCGCCGGCGCTCCTCGTCGACGGTGCGGCGGGCGGTGGACTCGGCCAGTTCCTGGGTGGCGTCACGGATGATCCCGATGATGCGGCGCGGCCGCCCGGTGCCGTCGCGGCGGATGAACCCCTGGGTGTGGGTCCAGCAGAGGGAGCCGTCCCGCCGTGACCTGCGGAAGTACGCGCCGTAGTTGCTGCGGCCGCTCTTGAGCGCCTGCGAGACCATGCCGTCCAGCCGGATCGCCTCGTCGGCGGGGACCCGCAGGGAGAGGGTCGCCGGGTGACCGTCGTACTCCTCCGGGCGCAGGTCGAACACCTCGAGGGCGGGCTCGTCCATGTGCATGAGCCCGCTGTCCAGATCCCAGTCGAAGCTGCCCATTCGGTTCAGGGCGAGACTCAGGTCCGGGTGGGCGGGCCAGTCGTCCGGGAGTGACAGGGAACCCGCTACCCGGTCATCCATGTGCGCCACTCTGCCATTATTTGTCCGATTCCTCGACCGAACCAGCTCCTTGAACGCGCTCGAGGAGCCGCCTATGCTGGCCACCACACGAATTGAACATGTTCAATTCGACGGGGGTCCCTAGGCGAGGGCAGGGGTGGGCGCGATGTCCGTACTGGTCGGGTCGATCGTGATGCTGGGCATGCTGGTGATCGTTCCGCTGGGTCTGGGACTCGTCCAGGACCCCGCACTCGACCGCGTACGACGGCTGTGGCCGCTCTTCGCGGTGCCGGGCGCCGTCTCCCTGTGGCTGCCCCGCGGAGACGCCGCCACCGCACTCGCCCTCTGCTACGCGGCAGGGACCCTGCTCCTCGCCTCGCACGCGCCGCGGCGGCTGGCCCGCCTCCGCAGCGCGCGTCCGGCGGAGGCCGCGGTGCTCACCGCGCTGGTCACCCCGTCGGTCGCCGCGCTCGCGCTCGTCGCCGAGCGTTTTGGCCACGAGCTGTTCGGGTTCGAGCTCGGGATCCTGGCGCTGACCGTCCCCCACTTCCACTTCGCCGGCTTCGCCGCCGCCCTCGTCGCCGGCCTCGTCTGCCGTGCGCAGGACGGCCCGGCGGGCCGGTTCGCCGCCCTGAGCGTGCCGCTGGGCACCCTGCTCGTCCTCGTCGGCTACTTCACCGGCGAGCGGACCGAGCTGGCCGGTGCGGTCGTACTCACCGCCGGGATGTGGACGGTCGCCCTCCTGACCTGGCGCACCGTGCGCGTCGCCGGACCGGACCGCGTCACCCGTCTGCTGCTCGCCGTCTCGGCCGGAGTGCTGGCGGCGACCATGGTGCTCGCGCTGAGCTGGGCTCTCGGCGAGGCCACCGGACTGCCCCACCCCACCCTGACCTGGATGGCGGCCACGCACGGGCTCGGCAACGCGCTCGGCTTCGCGCTCTGCGCGCTGCTCGCACGCCGCCGGCTCCAGGACCTCACCCGAACGGAAGGCACAACCGCATGAGCACCCTGACGTACCCCGAGGTCGGCGCCACCCGGCTGGGCCCCCTCCCGGAGGGCTACAACCACCTCCACCACCGTGCCGCGGTCGGCCGGGGAAGGGCGCAGTTCGAGGCGGCGGGCGCCGCCGTCACCGAGTGGCGCATGCACCGCGCGGCCGGGGCGGGCGTGAAGTCCTCCGCACCGAGGGCGGAACCCCGAGTCGCCGTCGAGGTGTCGGCGGGCGTCGGGCGGCTCCGCGTCCGCGCCCTCTGCGAGATCGTCTGGACGGCCTACGAGAACGACCGCATCGGGTTCGCCTACGGCACCCGGGCGCGGCACCCCGAGCGCGGCGAGGAGAGCTTCGTCGTGGAGCTCGCGGACGACGGGACGGTCTGGTTCACCGTGACGGCGTTCTCCCGGCCGGCCTGCTGGTACGCACGCCTGGCGGGCCCTCTCGTGCCGCTCGCCCAGCACTGGTACGCGCGCCGGCTCGGAAAGGTGCTGCGCCGCATCGTGTCGGCCGCCTGACCCGGGCGGCGCACCGGATACTGGGGACGGTGGAGTGGTTCACCGCAGACGGCTACTGGCTGAGCAGGCTCGTCTTCCAGCGCTCACTGGCCGCCGTGTACCTGGTCGCGTTCGTCGCCGCGGCGCTCCAGTTCCGGGCGCTGATCGGTTCCCGGGGCATGCTCCCGGTGCCCGACCTCCTGCGCCGGACCTCGTGGCGGGGCGCGCCCGGCCTGTTCCGGCTGCACTACTCGGACCGCTTCTTCGCGCTGGCCGCCTGGACGGGCGCGGCGGTGTCGGTCGCCCTCCTGGCCGGCCTGGACGCCCGTCTTCCCCTGGGCGCGGCGATGGTCCTGTGGGCGGTTCCGTGGGTGCTGTACCTGTCGATCGTGCAGGTCGGACAGGTCTGGTACGGCTTCGGCTGGGAGTCGCTGCTGCTGGAGACGGGCTTCCTCGCCGTCTTTCTGGGCAACGCCGACACGGCCGCCCCGGTGCTCGTGCTGTGGCTGCTGCGCTGGCTGCTGTTCAGGGTGGAGTTCGGCGCCGGCCTCATCAAGATCCGGGGGGACGAGTGCTGGCGGAAGCTGACCTGCCTGGAGTTCCACCACGAGACACAGCCGATGCCGGGGCCGCTGAGCTGGTTCTTCCACCGGCTTCCGCGGCCGGTGCACCGGGTGGAGGTGGCCGCCAACCACGTCACCCAGCTCGTCGTGCCGTTCCTGCTGTTCACCCCGCAGCCCGTGGCGAGCGCCGCGGCCGGGCTCATGGTGGTGACGCAGCTGTGGCTCGTGCTGTCGGGAAACTTCGCCTGGCTGAACTGGCTGACCATCGTCCTCGCCCTGGCCGCCGTCGACTGGTCACCGCTCACGGGCCCCGCGCCCGCACAGCCGGACGCACCTCTCTGGTACGAGGTGGTGGTCATCGCCGTCACCGCCCTCGTGCTCGGCCTCAGCTACCGTCCGGCGCGCAATCTGGTCTCCCGGCGCCAGGTGATGAACCGGTCCTTCGATCCGTTGCACCTGGTCAACACCTACGGCGCGTTCGGGAGCATCAGCAGGGTGCGGCTGGAGGTCGTGGTCGAGGGCACCGACGAGGCGGTGATCCACGAGGGGACCCGCTGGCTCGAGTACGGCTTCCGCGGCAAGCCGGGCGATCCGCGCCGGCTGCCGCGCCAGTTCGCTCCGTACCACCTGCGGCTGGACTGGATGATGTGGTTCGCGGCGCTCTCGCCCGCCTACGCCAGGTCCTGGTTCGGCCCGTTCGTGGAACGGCTGCTCCGCGGGGACCGCGACACCCTGCGCCTCCTTCGGCACGATCCGTTCCCCGGGGGCCCGCCCGCGCACATCCGGGCACGGGTCTTCCGCTACCGGTTCACGGACCTGCGGGAGCTGCGGGAGACCGGATGCTGGTGGGACCGGACCTACGTACGCGACTTCATGAGGCCGGTGGCCCGGCCGGTGCCGCTGCGGCCGCCCCCGCGCGAGGGGGACGACCGCCGGTGAGGTCCCGGTGGGGCCGGACATGTTCCTGCCCCCGTCCGAGGGCGGGGGCAGGACCGAGGCGCTGCGGGAAGCGGTGGGACGGTCAGTCGATCCCGGGCAGGATGTGGGGCTCGGCCAGATCGTCCTCGTAGCCGGCCAGCCTGATCGGTGCCGACCTGGCCCAGACCTCGATGTTCCGGAGCTTCTCGGGCCGACGGCCGCGTTCTGCGGCCGGTTCGGCCGGGCGCGTCTCGGTCTTCGTCATTTCAGGTGTCACCGCGGACTCCTTTGCGTCGCGTAACCCCGGGGCGGTGGCGACGCTGCGGCTGTGGGAACCGTGTCGACCGCCCTCTGCGGGGCAGGGGCAGAAACAGTTCGGTCGCGGTGGCGCCGGTACGGGGTGGGACGGCGGAATGCTTACAGACCTGTCCCAGGACGGCCGAGGAAGCTTCGTGGATTCCTTGGTGGCGTCCGTTCCCATCAGAGTAACCAAATGAGCGCCGTCCCGCTCGACAGAACGTGTGGCCTGGGTCACTTTCAGCCAACAGGAGGACGGCGGCCCCCGTCGTGCGGGGCCGCCGTCGTGACTTCTGTCATCGCAGGTGGCGGGTGGTGCGGGTGGGACCGGCGACGGGTGGCCGGACGGGCTCACCAGCCGGCGGGGGCGTAATCCTTCAGGAAGCAGCCGTACAGATCCTCGCCCTGCTCGCCGCGCACGATCGGGTCGTAGACCCGGGCCGCCCCGTCGACGAGGTCGAGGGGGGCGTGGAAACCCTCCTCCGCGAGACGCATCTTGTCCGGGTGGGGCCGCTCGTCGGTGATCCAGCCGGTGTCGACGGCCGTCATGAGGATGCGGTCCTTCTCGAACATCTCCTGGGCACTGGTCCGCGTCAGCATGTTCAGCGCGGCCTTGGCCATGTTGGTGTGCGGGTGTCCCGCGCCCTTGTAGCCGCGGCCGAACACCCCCTCCATCGCTGAGACGTTGACCACGTAGGCGCGCCCCGCGGCCGCCGCCATCGCCGGGCGGAGCCGGCTGATGAGGATGAAGGGCGCGGTGGAGTTGCAGAGCTGGACCTCGAGGAGCTCGATCGGCTCGACCTCCTCCACGGTCTGGATCCAGCTGTTCGTGTCGTGCAGGTCGGGGACCAGGCCGCCGGCGTCGATCGCGGTGCCCGCGGCGATGCGGGCCGGCGAGGCGGACCCGGTCACCAGGGCCAGACCCGTGACGTCCTGCGCGCTGAGGCCCTCGCCCTCCTTGCGGGCCGCGGGCAGAGCGGCGACGCGGTCGACGGTGCCGCTGCCGAACGTGCCGATCACCTCGGCCGCGGGCAGCTCTCCCGACGGCAGCGCGGCGGACTCGGCGGCGACCAGCTCGCTGTAGGCCTGCGGGGAGCGGCGGACGGTCTGCGCGGCGTTGTTGATGAGGATGTCCAGGGGGCCCTCGGCGGCGACCGAGTCGGCGAGGGCGACGACCTGGGCGGGGTCACGGAGGTCGATGCCGACGATCTTCAGCCGGTGGATCCACTCGTCGCTGTCCGGCATCGCCTTGAAGCGGCGGATGGCGTCGTTGGGGAAGCGGGTGGTGATCGTGGTGTGCGCGCCGTCGCGCAGCAGCCGCAGCGCGATGTACATGCCGATCTTCGCGCGGCCGCCGGTGAGCAGGGCGCGGCGTCCGGTGAGGTCCGTGCGCGCGTCGCGGCGGCTGCGGTTCTCCTTGGCGCACGGCTGGCAGAGCTGGTGGTAGAACGCGTCCACCTCGACGTACCGGGTCTTGCAGATGTAGCAGGACCTGGGCCGCTGGAGTATGCCCGCGATCTCGGCGGTGGCCGAGGAGGACGGGAGGACCCCCTGGGTCTCGTCGTCGATGCGCTCGGCGGAGCCGGTCGCCGTGGCTTCGGTGACGGCCTTGTCGTGGGCGGTCTTGGAGGCCCGGCGTTCCTGGCGGCGACGCTGCTTCACGGTGCGGTAGATGCCGGCGGTGGCCCGGCGCACCGTGATGGCGTCCGGGTGGTCGACGTCGATGGTGTCCAGCTCGTCGAGCACGCTCAGGCAGACGGCAAGCCGCTCCGGGTCGATACCGGGGCCGAACTCCACGACGCCGGGAGCGAACTCCTGGCTGTCCTCTGTCACCGTCATTGCCGTTCCTCTGTCACTCGTGCCGCTGCCGGGGTCGGTGGGGAGTGATCCGGCCGGGAGCCGGTGAGGGCAGGCGCGCACGGGCCGAACGCCCCGGTCAAGTCTGCCACGAGTCGGGCGTTGCTCCTTTCGGCCGTCATTCCCCGCTTCCGCTGACCGAGAGGGGGGTCGCGATGTCCTCCAGCGACTTCTGCTCGGCCGCCACCGCGAAGAAGACGGCGACGAGGCCCGCGGCCACCATGAGGCCCGCTCCGATGCAGAACGCCAGGACGGTGTCACCGACCACCCCGCTCGACGTCAGGCTCGCGAAGACCAGCGGACCGGTGATGCCGCCCGCCGCGGTTCCGACGGCGTAGAAGAACGCGATCGCCATCGCCCGGGTCTCCATCGGGAAGATCTCGCTGACCGTCAGGTAGGCGGAGCTGGCGCCCGCGGAGGCGACGAAGAGGACCAGGCACCAGCACCCGGTCATGGTGACGGCGGTCAGCGAGCCGACGCCGAACAGCCAGGCGGTGCCGAAGAGGAGAAGGCCGGACAGGATGTACGTCCCGGCGATCATCGGTTTGCGCCCGACCGTGTCGAAGAGGCGGCCCAGGAGGAGCGGCCCGAGGAAGTTGCAGAACGCGATGACGGCGAAGTAGTAGCCGGTGGCGCCGCTGGAGACGTCGAAGAACGTCACCAGGATCGAGCCGAAGCCGAAGGTGATGGCGTTGTAGAGGAACGCCTGGCCGATGAAGAGGGCGATCCCGAGGACGGCCCGTTTCGGATAGGAGCGGAAGACGGTCCGGGCGATCAGCCCGAACCCGACACTCGTGCGCTGCCGCACGGTGATGGCGGGCTCGGCGGGAGGCAGGGTGCTCCCGGTCTCCGCCTCCACTTCGCGCTCCACCCCGTCGACGAGCTTCTCCGCCGCTTCGTCGTGTCCGTGGATGAACATCCAGCGAGGGCTCTCCGGCACGTGCCGGCGCACCAGGAGGATGACGAGTCCGAGGACGACGCCCAGGGCGAAGGTCAGCCGCCAGCCGATGTCCTTGGGGAAGATGTCGGTGTTCAGCGCGAGGACCGAGAGCAGGGAACCGGCGACGGCGCCCAGCCAGAAGCTCCCGTTGATGATCAGGTCGACGCGGCCCCGGTACTTGCTGGGGATGAGCTCGTCGATGGCCGAGTTGATCGCCGCGTACTCCCCGCCGATCCCGAAGCCCGTCAGGAAGCGGAAGAGGAAGAACCACCACGCGGAGAAGGAGATCGCGGTGAGCGCGGTCGCGGCGAGATAGACCGCGAGGGTGATCAGGAAGAGCTTCTTGCGCCCGAAGCGGTCGGTGAGCCAGCCGAAGACCAGTGCGCCGGAGCAGGCTCCCGCCACGTACAGCGCGGCGGCGATACCGGTGACCTGCGCGTCGGTGATCGCGAGTCCGCTGCCGTCCTCTGAGAGCCGGCTGGCGATGTTGCCGACGACCGTGACCTCGAGTCCGTCGAGGATCCAGACCGTGCCCAGGCCGATCACGATCATCCAGTGCCAGCGCGACCAGGGCAGCCGGTCCAGCCGTGCCGGGATCCTGGTCGTGACCGTACGCCCGCCCGCCGTGCCGGTGTCGCTCATGGCCCCTCCTCCGCTTCGGAACACACGGGTGCCCCGAACGAGGCGGGAGTCACACCCTCACCCCGGGGCACCACCAGGAGTACCCGATCGCGCACGGAACGTCATGATCACCGCCTCCGTCCGGTCCAATCGCGTGTCTCCTGGAAGATTTTCCGCATCGGCAGGCATTACTTCCGGATGTCGGGGCATGCGCCCGTCACTCAAGCGGAGTCCAGGGAGGGCGACACCATGACGACGTCAGTGCGAACCACCGAGGCGATCGGCGCGGCGGCGACGCGGCACCACGAGGCGGGCACGGTTGCCGACACCGCCGCGCTTCCGTGGATCGAGGACGCCGGCAAGGTGGCTCCCCAGGACGCCCGGGCCATGTCGAAGATCTTCTTCGACAAGCTCCAGGTCCTCGAGGAGGGGACCCACGAGTACCAGTACGCGCGCAACACCCTGATCGAGATGAATCTCTCCCTGGTGCGCTTCGCCGCCTCGCGGTTCCGCAACCGGGGCGGTGACGACACCGAGGACATCATCCAGGTGGGCACGATCGGCCTGATCAAGGCCATCGACCGCTTCGACCTGTCGCGCGAGGTCGAGTTCGCCACCTTCGCGGTGCCGTACATCGTCGGCGAGATCAAGCGGTTCTTCCGTGACACGACCTGGTCCGTGCACGTGCCGCGACGCCTGCAGGAGCTGCGGGTCGAGCTGGCCAAGGCCAAGGAGCAGCTGTCGACGAAGCTCGACCGCGACCCGACGGTCGCGGAGCTCGCCGCGCACCTCGATCTTCCGGAGGAGGAGATCATCGAGGGTCTCGTCGCCGCCAACGGCTACTCCGCGGGATCCCTGGACACCCCGAACGCCGACAGCGATTCGGGCAGTGAACAGCGCGCCTACGCCGATCTGCTGGGCGAGGACGACCCCGGGATGGAGAGCGTCGAGAACCTGCACACGCTGGCCCCGCTGCTGCGGCAGCTGGACGACCGCGAGCGCAAGATCGTCCGCATGCGCTTCGGCCAGGAGATGACGCAGGCGCAGATCGGTGCTGAGCTGGGCGTCTCCCAGATGCACGTGTCGCGTCTGCTCAGCCGGATCGTGCAGCGGCTGCGCGCGGGAATGAGCGTCGAGGCCTGATCCCTCGGCCCACGATCGGAACGACGGAGGCCCGGCCCAGTGCCGGGCCTCCGTCACATATGCTTCCTGCCGATACGGCCGTGGGTTTTCCTGTGCCGTCCGGACGAGGGAGTGGAGAGTGAGCGAGTCACCGTTGGGCACCTCTGCGCGTGTACGGCCCGGCGTGATTCCCGAACAGCAGGGGCTGCCGGACGTCGACGCGTCCGTCTGGGACGTCGACGCGACCCTGCTCCTCGTCGAGGACGACGCGGGGGACGCACTGCTGGTCGAGGAGATGCTCTCCGACAGCGAGCTCGACGCCCCGCTCACGTGGTGCAAGACGATGGCGGAGGCCCGGCGGTTCCTGCTCGGCTGCCGCACCCCGGTCTGCGTCCTGCTGGATCTGCATCTCCCCGATGTCCACGGCCTCGACGCCGTCCGCCAGCTCGTCGAGTCGGCCCCTGACGCGGCCGTCATCGTCCTGACGGGTCTCGACGAGTCCCAGACCGGGCTGTCCGCGGTGGCGCAGGGCGCCCAGGACTACCTGGTCAAGGGGCGGATCGACCCCGAGGTGCTGGGCCGCGCGGTCCGGTACGCCCTCCAGCGCAAGCACGCCGAGCGGTCGGCGGCGGCCATGCGCGCCGGTCAGCTGATCGCCCAGGAGAACGCCCGCCTGGAGCGGGCCCTGCTGCCGATCCCGCTGCTGCTGGACAACAGCTTCCTGGTGGCCGCGCGCTACGAGGCAGGACGCGCGCACGGGCTCCTGAGCGGCGACTTCTACGACGTGGTGCAGACCTCGGACGGCGCCGTCCACGCGGTGATCGGTGACGTGTCGGGGCACGGGGCCGCGGAGGCGGCCCTGGGGGTCTGTCTCCGGGTCGCGTGGCGCACGGCCGTACTCACCGGTGTCTCGCAGCGCGAGAAGATCGGGCTGCTGGAGAAGATACTCGTCGCCGAGCGGTCCGATCCCCATGTCTTCGCCACCGTCACGACGCTCGTCTTCCCTCCGGACAGGGACCGGGTGTTCGTCGCCCGGGCCGGGCACCCCGGACTGCTGCTGAGACGCGGCAAGGACGTCGGGTGGGTGGAGCCCGAGGCCGGGATGGCCCTCGGACTGCTGCCCGGGGCCGGCCGGTGGACGATCACGGAGCTGGAGCTCTCCCCCGGCAGCGAGCTCGTCCTGTTCACCGACGGCCTGTTCGAGGGGCGCACGGGGCCCACTTCCCGGCTGGGCGAGGAAGGCCTGCTCGCCATGGCCGGCAGGTACGGCGCTCTGGAGCCCCGCGCGTTCGTCGACGCGCTGGTCGCCGAGGCCACCGAGAGCGCTTCACCGTACGGCGGTCTGGCCGACGACGTCGCCGTACTTCATCTGGGCTGGAAGGCGAACGCATGAGCACCGAGGAACCCGCGTCCGGACGGCCGATAGCCGGACTGTCGGTGCAGAACTGGGTCCATCTGATCCTGGCCGGCTTCGTCGTGGTGGTCTGCGGCTGCCTCGTGGTGGGCGGGCTCGTCCTCTCACGTATCTCCGACCGCACCACCGAGCTCGTGGACCACATCCAGCCCGCCCGCTCCGCGTCGTTCCAGCTGCAGAACTCGCTCCTCGACCAGGAGACCGGGGTGCGGGGTTACGCGCTCACCGGTGACACCACGTTCCTGGAGCCCTACGAGGAGGGCATGCGCGCCGAGCGGGAGCGGCTGGCCCGGCTGCGCTCGCTGACCGGTGACGAGCAGCCGTACGCCGGGGACGTGGAACGGATCGAGCGGGCCGCGCAGCAGTGGCGGACCCTGCGGGCCGAGCCGCTGATCGCCGCCGTGCGGGAGAACGGGCCCACCGCGGCCACCTCCGCCCCGATCATGCGGAGCAAGGCGGACTTCGACTCCCTGCGGGCGCTGTACAACACCCAGCAGAGCCACCTGGACGACGCGCGTGACACCGCACGCGCGGAACTGGGCGACACGCGCACCACGCGCGACTGGGTGCTCGTCGCCCTGGTGGTCGGCTTCGTGCTGGCCGTGGTGTCGCTGAGCCTTCTGCTGCACCGCGTGGTGGGCCGGCCCCTCGGCGCCCTGACCGCCGCTTCGGACAGGGTGCGGGCGGGCGCCTTCACCGAGAAGATCGACGTCCGGGGCCCGTCGGACGTCCGGGCGGTGTCCGAGGCGGCCGAAGCCATGCGCAGCCGTCTGGTGGCCGAGCTCGCCGAGTCCCAGGAGCGCGAGACGCTGCTGGCCGAGCAGACCACGGAGCTGCGCCGGTCCAACTCCGAGCTGGAGCAGTTCGCCTACGTGGCGTCGCACGACCTCCAGGAACCGCTCCGGAAGGTCGCCTCCTTCTGCCAGCTGCTGGAGAAGCGGTACAGCGCGGAACTGGACGACCGGGGCAGGCAGTACATCGACTTCGCGGTCGACGGCGCCAAGCGGATGCAGGTGCTCATCAACGACCTGCTGACCTTCTCCCGGGTGGGACGGGTCCAGCAGAGCTGGAAGCCCGTGGATCTCGACGCGTCCCTGGACCGGGCCCTGACCAACCTCACCCTCGCCGTCGAGGAGTCCGGAGCCGTCGTCGTCCGTGAGGAGCCGCTGCCGGAATTGCTGGGCGATTCGACGTCCCTCACCATGGTGTGGCAGAACCTCGTCGGGAACGCGGTCAAGTTCCGCAGGCCCGACGTGCCGTGCCGGATCACCGTCGGGTGTGTCCGGGAGGGCGACGTCTGGCATCTGACGGTCGCCGACAACGGTATCGGGATCGCTCCGGAATTCGCCGACAAGGTGTTCATCATCTTCCAGCGCCTGCACGCCCGCGACGAGTACGAGGGAACCGGAATCGGACTGTCCCTCTGCCGCAAGATCATCGAGTTCCACGGTGGCCGGATCTGGCTGGACCCGAAGCCTCCGGAGGGCACACTGATTCACTTCACCCTGCCTGTCCTTCCTGAGGCGCCCACACACACCACGGCGGAGCTGCTCGCCCCCGCCGCGCTCACCCCCCGGTCGGGAGACACCCCGTGAACGACGCCGTCAAGCCCATCGAGGTCCTGCTGGTCGAGGACGACCCCGGCGACGAGCTGATGACCCGTGAGGCCTTCGAGGACAACAAGATCCGCAACACCCTCCACGTGGTGCGTGACGGGCAGGAGGCACTCGACTTCCTCTACCGCCAGGGTGAGTACACCGAGGCTCCGCGCCCGGACCTGGTGCTCCTCGACCTGAACCTGCCGAGGTACGACGGCCGGCAGGTGCTCGAGCGGATCAAGACCGACCCCGAGCTGGCCTTGATCCCGGTGGTCGTCCTCACCACGTCCTCGGCCGAGGAGGACATCCTGCGGAGCTACAAACTGCACGCCAACGCCTATGTCACCAAGCCGGTGGACCTGGAACAGTTCATCGGCGCGGTGCGCCAGATCGACGACTTCTTCGTCAGCGTGGTCCGGCTGCCCCGGCGTGCGTAAGATCTGAAAGGATCCCCCGGAGTGGGATCTCTCGACACGGGTAGACGAACGGCGAGAAGAGGTCCTTGACCTCCCCTGCGGCGCCCTGGCTGGAGCACATGAACGAACAGGCCATCTCACGGCCGGACGGCCCCGTCCAGGTGCCCCCGTCCACGGAGGTACTGCTCGCTGCCGAGGTGTTCGACGGCGAGCCCGGATGCATCGCGCAGGCCCGCGCGCTCGCCGACCGCTTCCTCGCCCGGCTGGTGGCCGAGTGGCTCGCGGAGCTCGGCGAGAACACCCGCAGCGATCTGATGCTGGCGGTGAGCGAGCTGGTCACCAACGCGGACCGTTACAGCCACGGCCCGTACCTGCTGGAGCTCGAAGGCGACGCGCGCCGCATCAGCGTCACCGTGTACGACAGCAGCACGGCACTCCCCGTGCTCTACTCCCCTGACCCTGCGCGCCTCGGCGGCCACGGCATGGAGATCGTCGTCGCTCTCTGCGACCGGCTCACGGCGGAGCGGGTGCCGGTCGGCAAGCGCATCCGCGCCGAGTTCATGCTCAGCACCTGAGCAACGTCCCCCACGTCTCTCCTCCGATCCGGCGGCACCCGCCCGTAGCGAGCCCTTCCGGACACCTGGCGCGGTCGACCGGTGGCAGCGTGCGACCTCCCCCGGCGAACTTCTGAGCCCTCGGGCCAGGAGGACTACCGTCGAGAGGAGGACCCCGGAGTGATCGACGTACTACTGGAGCAGTACGCCGAATCGCCGCCTCAGGGACGACGACTCGGCGGCTCCGACGGGACATCGTGGTGTACATGAGTTCCCTCGCGTTTTCCGTGCTGCTCTCCCTGGTCTCCGCCGTCGCCTACGCGGCGGGCGCGATCGTCCAGGAGCGAGTGGCCGCGGCCGGCGACAGCCGCCCGTACGCTCCGCTGCGCAACGGAGCCTGGTGGGTCGCGGTGGCGCTCAACGGCGTGGGGGCGGTGCTGCACGTGGTGGCGCTGGCGTACGGGCCTCTCAGCCTCGTACAGCCCCTCGGAGCTCTGACGATCGTCTTCGCCCTGCCGATGGCCGCGCTCTTCGTCCACCGCCGGGCCGGGCGCACGGCGTGGCGTGGCGCGGTGATGGCCACCGTCGGGCTGGCCGGGCTGCTCGCTCTCACGGGGAGCACGGGCTCCCACACGCTGGCCGGCCCGGAGCAGTTCGCGCTCGCGACCGGGACGGCCGGTGCCGTGCTGGTCCTGCTGGTCCTCGCCAAGGGGTTCCACCGGCCGATGCTGCGCAGCGTGGTGCTGGCCACCGGCGCCGGTATCGCCTTCGGCATGGCGTCGGTGTTCACGAAGACGGTGGCGGTGGAGTGGACCTCCGGCTCGGTGACCTCCGGGCTGCCGACCCTCCTGGTGATCGCGGGGCTCGCCGCCGCGGGGCTGCTGCTCTCGCAGGCCGCGTACCGGGGCGCCGGGCTGACCGCCCCGCTCGCGACGGTCACGGTGGTCAACCCGGTCGTCGCGGCGGCCGTGGGTCTGACCATGTTCGGCGAGCGGTTCCGCTTCGGGACGACGGGCACCCTGATCGCCCTCGGCTGCGGCGCGCTGGCGGCGGCGGGGCTGGTGCTGCTGACCACGGAGCGCGTGGGGGCCGAGCGGAACGCGCAGAGGGGAACGGGGTCCGGGGGACGGAGGATGGAGGAACACGTCGACGCGCCTGCCGGGGACGCCGACGGGTCTCGGGCGGTGGTGCTGCCCGAGCCGGCGAAGCCGGTGGTTCCCCAGGGGGCGGCGGTGCTGCCGGACCCGTTCCCGGCTCCGACGGCACTCTCCCTCCCGTTGACCCTGCCGTTGGACCACGGCGGCGGGCGGGTCGAGTTCGACGGTCGGCAGGCCGCCTCCGGCCCGGCCCGCCGGGGTGACTTAGAGGGCCGGGCGGGGAACGTTCAGACGCTGACGCCGCCTGCCCTGAGGTAGGCCAGGGGGTCGATGTCGGAGCCGTAGCCGGGGCCGGTACGGATCTCGAAGTGAAGGTGCGGGCCGGTGCTGTTGCCGGTGGATCCGGAGCGTGCGATCCGCTGGCCGGTGCCGACCTGCTGCCCCGCGCGCACGTGCAGCGAGGAGAGGTGCGCGTACTGGCTGTACCTGCCGTCGTCGTGGCGCACGACGACCTCGTAGCCGTAGGCGCCGGCCCAGCCTGCCGAGACCACCTTGCCGGACGCGACGGCCTTGACCGAGGTGCCGGTGGGCACCGGGAAGTCGACGCCCGTGTGGTAGCCGCTGGACCATGAACCGGCCTGGTGGTACGGGGTCCCGGTGCCGGCCGACACGGGTGCGGTGAAGCCGGACCGCGGCTTGGACGCCTTCTTTTCGGCGGCGCGCCTCGTCTTCTCCGTCGCCTCGGGAGCGGGCTTGGGGGTGGCGGGCCGGGCCCTTTCTGCGGCCTTCGGCGCCTTCTTCCCCGCGGCTTCGGGGGCGGTACTCCTGGGGGTGGCCTTCCGGTCCGCCGCGGTCGACGGCGTTCCGGCGCCGTCGAGGCTCAGCCGCTGTCCCGGGATGATGAGATCGGGGTCGCTCCCCACCACGGTGCGGTTGGCCGCGTACAGCCGCTGCCAGCCGCCCCGCACCCGCTCGGCGGACGCGATCCCGGAGAGCGAGTCGCCGCGCGCGACGGTGTACGACTCACGTGCGCCGGGCACGGCGGTGGGTGACGCCTTCACCGTCGCGCCGTCACGGGCGGTCCTCGCCGCGGGCCCGGACTCCGGGGCCTTGTCCTTCCCCCCGTCGACGGCCACCTGACGCTTCGACTGCGGGGCCAGGCCGGGGGCGTCGTCGCCCTGCTCCAGTCCGGCCCTCACGGAGCACGTCGGCCAGGCTCCCGGGCCCTGCCCTTCGAGAACCTTCTCGGCCACGGCTATCTGCTGGTCCTTGGTCGCGAGATCCGCCCGGGCGGCGTAGGCCGTGCCCCCGTAGGCGGCCCAGGTGGACCGGGTGAACTGCAGGCCTCCGTAATAGCCGTTGCCCGTGTTGATGTGCCAGTTCCCGGTCGATTCGCAGGCGGCGACCTTCTCCCACACATCGGTCGTGGCGGCCCCCGCCGAGGCCGCGGTGAGGAGCGGGAGCGCGATGCCCGCACCTCCCGCCGTCACCGTGAGCGAGGCACGGTTGATCCGGCTGGGCTGGTATCTGCGGTGCCGTCCGGTCGCGGCCATCTTCAGGCTCCCCCACTGGCTGTAGGACACGTCACAAGCCGTCAACTTATGGGCACACAGCGGGTGATGACAAGTAACAGTCTGCGCCTGCCGAGCGTGCGCCCCGGCGCGCGAACCGTACGGACGGCCGCGGAAGGCGACGGCGGGGCGAGCAGGAGAGCGCTCTATCCCGGCGTCCGTCCGATGCTATAAATGCGCTCATGACGGATGCTCTGCGACCGGCGGGCACGGCCCCCACCCTGGAGGACGTGGCACGGACGGCCGGCGTCTCGCGCGCCACGGTCTCCCGCGTCGTCAACGGGGTACGCAACGTCGACCCCGCGATCCAGGAAGCCGTGCGACGAGCGGTCTCCGTCACCGGCTACGCGCCCAACCGCGCGGCCCGCTCCCTGGTCACCCGGCGCACGGACGCCGTCGCCCTGGTGGTGTCGGGCGCGGGAGCCGAGCCGGACGACGAGGGGGCCGCGGGGCGGGGATCCTTCACCGCCCAGGTCTTCGCGGACCCGTTCTTCGGCCGGGTCGTCACCGGGGTGGTCGACTCCCTGCGGCCGCGCGGGATGCACCCGGTGCTGATGTTCGCCGAGACGTCGCGGGCACGCGAGGAGGTGGTGGAGTATCTGCGGCAGGGCAGCGCGGACGGGGCGCTGATCGTGTCGACGCACGCGGAGGATCCGCTGCCGCGGCTGATCACGGAGGCGGGCCTGGCCGCCGTGCTGTACGCGCGCCCGGCCCGGCCGGTCGGGATCAGTTACGTCGACCTCGCGCACCGGGACGGCGCCCGGCTGGCCGCGGAGCACCTGCTGGCACGCGGCTGCCGGCGGATCGCCACCATCGCGGGACCGCTGGACGTGGCCGCCGGGCAGGAGCGGCTGGCGGGTTTCCAGGAGGCCTTGGCGCGGCAGGGGGCATCCGAGCCGCCCGTCGTCGAGGGGGGGTTCACACAGGAGAGCGGGGAGATCGCCATGGAACGGCTGCTCGCCGAACACCCGGGTCTGGACGGGGTGTTCGCAGCGAACGATCTGATGGCGACCGGAGCCTGCCACGTGCTGCGGGAGCACGGCAGGCGGGTGCCGGAGGACGTGGCCGTGATCGGCTTCGACGACAGCAGTGCCGCGTCGGCCTGCCGGCCGCCGCTCACCACGGTGCGACAGCCGGTGGAGGACATGGCGGCGGAGATGACCGGACTCCTGCTGGACCGGCTCGCCGCACCGGACCGGCCGGTGACGTCGGTCGTCTTCGAACCGGTGCTGATCGTCCGGGATTCCGCGTAGGCCGGGAGACCGGCCGCCGGGCCCCTCCCACGCACGAAGCACGGGAGCGGAGGACGTTCGGGACCCGCCCCCTCAGCCTGCTGCGGAGCGGCCCCGCACCGGTGCCGCCGCACGGGCCGACGCCACCCCGGCGCCCGGCCGCACCGTCGGCGCGGGCCGTGTGCCGCCGCGCGCCAGGAAGTCGGACAGCGGCAGGGTCGCGGCGCCCACCGTCACCGCGTCAGGGCCCAGATGCCCCAGGCCGATGGTGGTACGGGCGACCGCGTGCTCGAGGGCGTACTCCTGGGCGTACCGGCGGATCTGCGGGAGCAGGTGCGGGCCGATCAGCAGGCCGGCCCAGCCGCCGAGCAGGATGCGTTCGGGCAGGAAGAGGTTGACCAGATCGGCCAGGGCCGCTCCCAGGCACTCCGCCGTCTCGTCCAGGATCGCGACGGCCACCGGGTCCGGTGCGGCGCCCCCGGGCCCCGGATACGCCGCCGCGAGCAGTGCGGCGAGGGCGGTCTCGTCGTCGGCGTCCGGAGGCAACGGGCCCCCGGCCTCGTGCCAGCGTTCCCGCATCGCCTCCGCGCCGGCGTACGCCTCCAGGCACCCTATGGAACCGCAGCGGCACCGGCGGCCCCGCAGCTGGACCGTGGTGTGCCCCCACTCCAGGGCCGCGTTCGAGAGGTCCTCGTCGAGGATGTCCCCCCGGCTCACGCTCGCCCCCACACCTGAACCGATCAGGGCGACGGCCGCCGCTCCGGCGCCGCGGCCGCCGCCGAACCACATCTCGGCCTGTCCCAGCGTCTTCGCGCCGTTGTCGATGAAGAACGGCACCTCCGGCGGGATCTGCACCGCCTCCCGGAGCAGCCGTTCGAAGGGAACGGCGCTCCATCCGATGGTCTGACCGTGCACGACCGCACCCGGGCCGCCGACGGCCTCCGGCGCGTCGCGTTCGATGATGCCGGGCACCCCGATCCCGATGCCGAGCAGCATGCGCGGGTCGGCGCCCGCGTCGCGCAGGACGTCGGAGACCCCCGAGCGGACATGACCGACGATGCGCTCGACGTCGTACCCGTGCTGGGCCAGCAGCCGGTCGGTGCGTGCGAGCTCCGTCAGGGAGAGGTCGAACAGCTCGACCCGGACCCGGGTCTCGCCGATGTCGATGCCCACGAACAGCCCGCCGCCCGGGGCGATCCGCAGCAGGGTGCGGGGGCGCCCTCCGTCGGAGTCGACGACGCCGGCCTCCTCCAGGAGCCCCTCCGAGGCCAGCTCGGCGACCACGTTGCTGATGGATCCCGAACTCAGCCCGGTGGCGGGCCCCAGCTCCTGACGGCTCAGCGGGCCGTCGAAATACAACCGTTGCAATACCCGCGCCCGATTGCCCCTCCGCAGGTCACGCACGGTCCGCCTGCTGCGCTCAGCCATGTTGCTCCCTTCGTCCCGGCAACATACCCCGGCCCCGGCTCTTGACGCGCACTTTCTTCACCTCTTAAATCACATCTTAAATTAAGAACGGAAGGGGCGTTCGGATCCCGAACCGCGCCCTCCCCGGAAAGGGGCCACCTTTCATGCGCCACCTCAGAGCCGCAGCAGCGATCACCCTCGCCGTGTCCGTCGTCGCCGGTGTCACCGCCTGCGGCGGCGGTACGTCGTCGGACGGCGGGAGCAACGAGTCCCCGAAGACGCTGACCTACTGGGCGTCCAACCAGGGCCCGAGCATCGAGGCCGACAAGAAGATCCTCACCCCCGAGCTGAAGAAGTTCGAGAAGGAGACCGGGATCAAGGTGAAGCTGGAGGTCGTCCCCTGGGCCGATCTGCTGAACCGGATCCTCGCCGCCACCACCTCGGGTCAGGGCCCGGACGTGCTGAACATCGGCAACACCTGGTCGGCCTCGCTCCAGTCCACGGGGGCGCTGCTCCCCTGGGACGACGAGAACTTCGAGGCGATCGGCGGCCGGGACCGCTTCATCGACTCGGCGGTGGCCTCCGCGGGCAAGGAGGGCGAGCCGCCCGCCGCGGTGCCCCTCTACTCGCTCTCGTACGCCCTCTACTACAACAAGAAGATGTTCGCCGACGCGGGCATCACCGCCCCGCCCGCCACCTGGGACCAGCTCGTCGAGGACGGCAGGAAGCTGTCCAAGGACGGCAAGTGGGCCCTGGGCGCCGAGGGTTCCAACCTCTCCAACAACATTCACCAGACGTTCGTCCTGGGGCAGCAGCACGGCGCTGACTTCTTCGACGAGCAGGGCAAGGCGGACTTCACCTCGGACGGAGCCGTCGCCGCCGTGAAGCAGTACGTCGACTTCATGGCCAAGGACAGGATCATCGCTCCGGGCAACGCCGAGTACGCCCAGAACCAGTCCCTGACGGACTTCGCCAAGGGCCGGACCGCGATGGTCCTGTGGCAGGCCGCCGCCACCACGTTCGCCGCCCAGGGCATGAAGCCGGAGGACTGGGGCGTCGCCCCCGTCCCCGTGCCCGCCGGCGCGCCGGGCGCGGGCAAGCAGACCAACTCCATGGTGGCCGGGATCAACATGGCGGTGTTCAGGAACACCAGGAACATCGACGGTGCGAAGAAGTTCGTGAAGTTCATGACGAGCGACGCCGAGCAGAAGATCCTCTGCAAGACCTACGGCTCGATCCCGCCCGTCAAGGCCGCGCAGTCGGATCCCGCGTTCGCGGCGCCCGAGCTGAAGGTCCTGCGCGACACCCTCGCCACCAGTGCCGCTCCGCTCCCCCAGGTGCCGAACGAGTCGCAGTTCGAGACCGCGGTGGGAACCGCGGTGAAGGAACTGTTCGCGGACGCCGCGGCCGGCAGCCCCGTCACCACCGAATCGGTCAAGGCGCGCCTCGAAAAGGCCCAGCAGACGATGCAGAGTTGAGGCTCCGTCCATGACCGCCACCGTGACCACGGACCCCGGGACCGGCAAGCAGGCCAGGGGTACGACCCGGGGCAGCGGGGGTGCGCGCCGCGGGATACCGCGCATCCCCGACCGGATCCGCCGCGGCGGACTGCCCTATCTCCTGCTCCTCCCCGCCGTCCTGCTCGAACTCCTCATCCACCTGATCCCGATGGTCGTCGGCATCGTGATGAGCTTCCGTCAGCTCACCCAGTTCTTCATCGGCAACTGGGGTGCCGCCCCCTGGACGGGCCTGGAGAACTACGAGATCGCCGTCGACTTCGACGCGCCGATCGGTGAGGCCCTGCTCCACTCCTTCTTCGTCACCTGCGTCTTCACGTTCTTCGCCGTCGGCCTGGCATGGCTGTTCGGCGTCACAGCGGCGATCATGCTGCAGGAGAGCTTCCGCGGCAGGGGCTTCCTGCGCACGCTCTTCCTCGTCCCGTACGCCCTGCCGGTCTACGCCGCCGTCATCACCTGGGCCTTCATGTTCCAGCGGGACAACGGGCTGGTGAACCACGTCCTGCACGACCAACTGGGCATCACGGACCAGCCGTCCTTCTGGCTGATCGGCGACAACAGCATCTACGCGCTCATCGTCGTCTCGGTCTGGAAGGGCTGGCCGTTCGCCTTCCTCATGCTGATGGCCGCGCTGCAGAACATCCCGCGCGAGCTGTACGAGGCCGCCGCCATCGACGGCGCGGGCGTCTGGCAGCAGATCCGCAGGATCACGATGCCCTCCCTGCGGCCCGTCAACCAGGTCCTCGTGCTGGTCCTGTTCCTGTGGACGTTCAACGACTTCAACACGCCGTACGTGCTGTTCGGCAAGGCGGCTCCCGCGGGCGCGGACCTCATCTCGATCCACATCTACCAGTCGTCCTTCGTCACCTGGAACTTCGGCACCGGTTCGGCGATGTCCGTGCTCCTGCTGCTGTTCCTCCTCGTCGTGACCGCCGTCTACCTGTTCCTCACGTCCCGAGGAAGGAAGGGCTCCCATGCCTAGCCGCGACGGCCGCCGAGCCGGCCGGTCCCCGATGGCCGCACCACGGTCCTTCCTGTGGACCCGGCGCGTGGTCCTGACGCTCCTCGCGGGCTTCGTCCTGCTGCCGGTCTACGTGATGATCAGCAGCTCCCTCAAACCGCTCCAGGACGTGTCGGGGAAGTTCCGGTGGATCCCCCGCGGCCTCACGGTCCAGCCGTACGTCGACATCTGGGACACCGTCCCGCTCGCCAGGTATTTCGTGAACTCCCTGATCGTGGCGGGGGCGGCGACGGTGTGCTCGGTGGTGATCGCGGTGTTCGCGGCCTACGCCGTGAGCCGCTACGGCTTCCGCGGCAAGCGCGTCTTCACCGTCACGGTCCTCTCCACGCAGATGTTCCCCGGGATCCTCTTCCTCCTTCCGCTGTTCCTGATCTTCGTCAACATCGGCAACAGCACGGGGCTCGCCCTCTACGGCTCCCGCGGCGGACTGATCCTCACGTATCTGACGTTCTCGCTGCCCTTCTCCATCTGGATGCTGATCGGCTATTTCGACTCCATCCCGAGGGACCTGGACGAGGCCGCCATGGTGGACGGCTGCGGCCCGCTGCGCGCGCTGTTCCGGGTGGTCGTCCCGGCCGCCGTGCCGGGAATCGTGGCCGTCTCCGTGTACGCCTTCATGACGGCCTGGGGCGAGGTGCTGTTCGCCTCCGTGATGACGAACGACGCCACCCGCACCCTCGCCGTGGGCCTCCAGGGCTACGCCACCCAGAACGACGTGTACTGGAACCAGGTCATGGCCGCCTCGCTCGTCGTCAGCGTGCCCGTCGTGGCGGGATTCCTGCTGCTGCAGCGCTATCTCGTCGCCGGGCTCACCGCGGGAGCCGTCAAGTGACCGCTACGGAAAGGCGGCCGGTGAACGATCTCGGCGCTCTCCCCCGGAACTTCACCTGGGGGTGGCCACCGCCGCGTACCGGATCGAGGGAGCCGTGCCGGAGGTCCCGGGTGACGGCCCCGGAGCGCCCCCGGCACGGCGGCACCGGCCGCCGTCGTCCGGGGGGCGTCCGCCGCTCGGCGCACCGCAGGAGGGCGATCAAGCGGGGTGGGCCCGGCGCTTATGCTCACCGTATGGAGCAGAGCGAAGTCCTCAAGCGAGTGATCGGCATCCTCACGGAGGCCGGCGAGATGCAGCGGCACGCCGAGGGTGACAGCGAGGGCGTCGACCCGGACGTGGGCGGGAACATGGTGACGACCCTGCTCAACGAGACGATGCCGCACATCGCCATCCCCTCCGACGCCACCGTCGAGGAGATGGCCGCCCTGGTGGGACGCGAGGTCGGCGGCGCCGTCGAACAGCTGGTCGGAGCGTTCACACTGGCCTTCATCGCGCTCGCGCAGATCCACGACTCCGGTCAGCAGGACGTGAGTTCGTCCGACGTGCTGCAGGACCTGGCGCTGCGCGCGGAGGAGCTGAGCTCGGGTGACGAGGGGCCGGAGGGGCCTCCTGAGTAGCAGGCGCCCCGCTCCGGACGGAGCGGGGCCACGACGACGAGCGGTGCGGGTGACACGTCCGATGTGACCGTCACACGATTGGCTCGTTTGCCGGGGTGAAGGTTCTCCGCCCACGGCCCGGAAGGCACCAGCACATGCCGCTCCATCCCCCGCCGCTCCGCCCCCTCGGCCCCGGCGCGCGCCTCGGTGTGAAGGAGGCCGAGGCGGCACTCGTCGAGCACTATCCGCGCCTCGTGCGCCTGGCCTACCTCACCCTTCCGCCGAGCCTGGGCCGGCACCGCAGGGTGCTCGCGGCCCACACCGCGGTACAGCGCGCCCTGCACGGCAGGGCCCGCCCCGCGCCGGGACCGGGCACGGAGGGCATCCCCGCTCCGCGCTCCGGGGGCGGCACGAACGACAGCACCCGCACACCCGCGTACGCCGCGGTCAGACTGCGGGTCGTGCGCTCCGCGCTGGCGTACGGGCACAGGCCCCGCTGGTGGCCGGGGAGGGTGCCCGCACCGGCGGCACTGCTCCCCTCGATGCCGGTCGTACGAGGCCTCAGGCTCTTCCCGCGTGCCGGCGGCATGGACGAATTCGCCCTGGACCGGGCCCTGGCCGACGTCCGGGCACCGGTCCGGGCGGCGTTGGGTCTGCGTCTGCTGGAGTCGCTGTCCCCCGAGGCCGCGCAGGCGCTGCTCGCCGACGCCGGCGTGCGGGATCCGGGCGACGCCGTGCGGGCCGCGGCCAGGGTGGCCGGGAGCGACCACGAACGGGTCCGGCGCATGCTGGGGTCGGGCGAGTTCGATCCCTGCACGGTGCAGACGCGCCCCGGCGATCTGCTGCGCCGCCGGCACCGGGTACGGGCGGGGGCGGCCACGCTGGCGCTCCTCACCGTGGCCGGCGGACTGGCCCTCACGGCCGGCGCGGACTCCGACGACGTCGCGTCACGCGCCGCCGCCCGGAGTGTGGCGGTACCGGGCGGGGCCCTCGATCCCACGGCGCTGGTGCGGACGTCCGCGGAGCAGTGGGCGGACACCTCACGCGTGGACTTCAGCGCCTGGCCGTCACGGGGCGGCCGGCTCGACGACCGTGAGCTCCTGCGGCGGGCGCTGGACACCTGGGCCGCTCCCCGGCCGGACGTCACCGTCACCCGCACTCCCGGCACCGCGGTCGTGGCCCCTGCCCAGCCCCCTCAACTGCTGTTCGCGGGCGACCTGGACGGGAGGGCCGTGGTGCTGTTCCACGACGGCGGGGTACGCGTCGTCCGGTACACCGAGACCTTGTCGGGAAGGAGCGCCCCCGCCCTGGACTTCGCACGGGCCGACGGCGCGGACGTCACCACCGCGGCGGCGCTCGCCGTCAGCCGGACCGCGGCGTCGGCCAGATATCTCCTGGCGCCCTGGGTCGCGGAGTCGGCGACGAGGGACCTGCTCGCACCCGATTCCCCCGCACGGCCGCTCGACGTGGACGGTGACGGTGTCACCGCTGCGGTGCCCCGTCCGGCGGAGGGCGGCGGATGCGGGAGCTGGCCCGCGATGCAGCTGCGGTCGTCGGAGAAGATCGTGGAGAAGCACGCGTTCCTCGTCACGGATCTCGGCGACCTCGCACCGGTGCACCTCACCCAGACACCGGCGCCCGGCTCCGGCGCACCGGCCCGCCAGCCACGCGAGGCGACGGGTGCCGACGCCCTGGTGGGCTGGGCCCGCACGGCGTGTTCACTGCGGGACCTGCGGCGATCGGGGGTCCGGGCGGTCAACAACTGGCACTTCGCGGTACAGCCGCTGCCCGGCACCCGTGCCACCGCGGACTGGGTGTGCACCCGGGCGGACACCTGGCGCGGCCCGGGCCGGGTCCTCGTGCAGTTCGTGCCGCCCGCCGCCTCCCCCTCCGCACGGGCCGAGGTGGTGGCCGACCGCCGCAACAGCGCGCTGTGCAGCCGGTTCGGCCAGCACGTCGTGGCCGGTACCCACTGGAGGTCGCCCGCCGGCGCCTGGTACGTGC
>Ga0247818_10000433_pt1 | contig 26157 bp, 18 predicted proteins | sample 13C_Glucose_Day1_FD_192424 | JGI IMG/M metagenome (GOLD analysis project Ga0247818, IMG submission 192424) | Soil microbial communities from agricultural site in Penn Yan, New York, United States - 13C_Glucose_Day1 | ecosystem: Environmental > Terrestrial > Soil > Agricultural land | place... | reverse complement strand
ATTGCGGTGTGTGAAGACGAAACGAACCGAAAGTTCGAGATACTCACAAAACACCAAGCTGTCACATACCCAATTTGCTGAAGCGAGGCCAACCGGTCACGACTCAGTACCCGAATTTCTTGACGACCATAGAGCGTTGGAACCACCTGATCCCATCCCGAACTCAGAAGTGAAACGATGCATCGCCGATGGTAGTGTGGGGTTTCCCCATGTGAGAGTAGGTCATCGTCAAGATTCAATTCCGAAACCCCTGTCTGCTAGCGCAGACAGGGGTTTTGTCGTTTTGGGCGTAGGAGTGAGCCTTCTCGCGAATGCCCAAAGCCAATTCACGAAAACAACTGCAGTACGTTTTTCATCGAATCATCGGCAAAGCCCTGCACGAAGTCCTTGAACCCTGGTAATGCGGCAGAAGCGCCCTGCGCCGGTTCGGCGATGATGGTCCAGGTCGCCACGGACTTGCCCGCACCCACAGCTTCCACCTGCATCGCTGCCCACAGATTGCCCACACCCAAGGTGTTGTAGATCGTGGTCCAGGTCATGCTCAGCGCTTCATCGTCCCGGGAGTTGAGTTGCTCCACCACCAGGTTGCCATCCTTGAAGAACTTCTTGCGCAGGGATGACACGCCTTCGCCGGTCATCTCGATGTGCGACAACGCCGGGATGAACCGATCGAATCCGGAGAAATTGCCCACCACCGCCCAGACTTGCGCGGCATCGGCGGGCACTTCCACCGAGGACACGACGTGGCAGCCTTGCGGGTTCCTGATCAGGGTATCGGGTTGCACTGTGTTCATGGTCTTGCTCCGTTTGGTTGGGATGAGTCAGATGAAATTGATTTCCTTGAGGTAATCGCAGCCGCGGCGCAGCAGCGCCGGGGATTTTTCCGGGTAGTGCGCGCCCATCTGCCTGACACCGGCCCGGGCGTTCGCGTGGCTAATCATCGAGATGTCACCGATGTCTTCTTCGAAGCCGTTGAGATAGAAACCCAGCACGCCAAACAGAGCATTGTCGCTGTCGACACGGCCCAGTTGCCTTTGCCAGTCGGCGACACTGACCAATGAAAACTCCCGACCGGCTTCGCGGAACGACGTCACGTAGGTTCCCCAGTCCAGCGGTTCGGGGTTGTGCAGGTTGAACACGGCCTTGTCACGCTCATAACGGCTGGCGTGGAAGGCAATGAAGCGGGCGAGGAAATCCACCGGCATCAGGTCGAAGTTCAGTGCAAACTCCGGCACCTGGCCGAGCTGGATCGAGCCTTTGAGCATCAGCATCAAACGGTTCTTGTGGGGCTGGCACACCCCCGTCAGGCTGTTGAAGCTGATGTTGCCCGGGCGGTAGAGATTGACCAGCACGCCGCGTTCCCTGGCACGTTCGAGGATGCGTTCGCCAACCCATTTGGACAGGTTGTAACCGTTCTTGATGTAGATCGGCGGAGTCTGCGCGGCGGGCTGTTCAAGGACCCGGCCATCGGCGGTCATTGTGCTGGAGGCCGAGAGTGTCGAGACGAAGTTGAAGATCTTTTTGCTGCGCCCTTCGCACAGCCGCAGGCATTCGAAAATCGGTTCGACGTTGTCCCCAGCCAGCGACCCGTAATCGAGTACGTGATTGACGTTGGCGGCGTTGTGCACCAAGGCGCCGAACTCCAGATCGAGGCGCGCATAGTCGTCGTCAGTCAGTCCCAGCGCCGGACGCGTGATGTCGGCCGGGTAAACCCGAACCCGGCTCCTATCCAGATGCTCAAGACGGTTCTCGCGCAACGCCTGGGTGAAGCGTTCGTCAGCCGATTGGTCATTGCCATCGCGAACCAGGCAAGCGACTTCGCTGGCACCGCAAGCCAGTAGCGCTTCGACGATGTGCACACCGACAAAACTGTTGGCGCCGGTGACGATCACTTTGCGCACATCGCCCATGCGACTGACAGGCAATGGCTGCACTTGCAGTTCACGCAGGGCATCGGCCATGGCTTGTTCGCTCAGCACTTCTTCACTGCCAGAGCCGCGCACCAGCGTCGCCAGTTTGGTTATGGTGGGCAGTTCGATGAAGCGGTTGATCGAAATACTGCGGCCGAACTCTTCACGCAAACGCAGGAGCATGCGCGACAGCAAGATTGAGTGGCCGCCCAGGTTGAAGAAGCTCTCGTCCGTGGAGATATCGTGGCTGGGCAACGCCAGCAGCTCGGCCCAGATCTTGAGCAACAGGGCCTCATCAGCGTTTGCGGGCAGGCGTCTGCGGGTGTTTTCACTGACGCTGACCGGCAGCTCAAGCAACGCCTTGCGGTCGACCTTGCCGTTGCTGGCAAACGGCAAGCTCGTCAGTTCCGTCCACGCAACAGGCTGCATATAATCCGGCAAGGACCGCAGGGCGTGGGCCTTGAGGGCCTGTTGCGCCTCGCCAAACCGGTCTTCCCATGGTTGGGCGAGATACGCCAGAATTCTTCGATGACTGTCGATGACCACTGCTACCTGGCGGTACAACTGGCTGTCGCGCAGGCAGCGCTCGATCTCTTCCGGTTCGACGCGAAAGCCGCGAATTTTCACCTGGTTGTCCCGGCGGCCACACAACTCGATGCCACCCTTTGTCCACTTCGCCATGTCACCGGTGCGATAGACACGCAGGGTCTGGCCATCCGGGAGGGTCAGGTTCAGATAGCGTTCGGCAGTCTGCTGCGGGTCGTTCAGGTAGCCCAGACATACACTAGGACCTGCGACGTACAGCTCGCCGATGGTCTGCTCGATCACCGGTTGCAGATCGTCATCGAGAATCAGCACCTGAGTATTGGCGATCGGACTACCCAAAGTCCGATTATTGTCGCCGGCCTGCATTTGCCTGGCGGTGATCAGCACCGTGGTCTCTGTGGGGCCATAGAGATTGTAGAGGTTGCCCTGGCGCGACAGCTGCTCGATGACCCAAGGTTCGCAGACATCGCCCCCGGTCATTATGTGATCGAGGGTTTGCAACGGCTCCAGCGGCAGGATGCTTAGCAATGCCGGTGGCAAGAAGGCATGGCTCAATTGCTGGCCGCGGATGAATTCCACCAGTTGCTGCGGATCGCGGCGTTGATCATCGCTGGGGACGACCAGTTCGGCTCCCTGCAACAGGGTAGGGAAGATATCGATCAGCGACGAGTCGAAGCCCAGTGACGAAAATTGCAGCACTCGAGCCTGCTCGGTCAGTTGCACGTAGTCGGCGTACCAGGCAGTAAAGTGTGCGAGGTTAGCCTGGCTGAGCAGCACGCCTTTGGGATGGCCAGTGGTGCCCGACGTATAGAGCGCCATGCACGGCGCGTCCGGGCCGAAAGAATGGCGCACCAAGGGTTGAGCGATGTCCACTTCTTCGGCGTCGATGGCGGTGATATCCAGGTGCGGCATGTCGGGCGCGAGCGGGTGCCGCCCGTCATGCAATAGCAACACCGCGCCGGCATTCGTCAGGATGTATTGCTGACGTTGCGACGGGTGGCCTGGCTCCAGCGGCAGGTACACCGCACCACAGCCCAGGATGGCCAGGATTCCCGCATACAGCGCACTGCATTTGGGCAGGCAGACGCCTACCACCACCGGGCCGTCATGCTGATCGAGCAAAGGCAGCAATCGCTGCTGGATCGCCCGACTCAGAGCATGTAAATGGCCGTAGTCGAGGGCGGTACCTGCCACATTCAGCGCGGGTCGTTCAGCGCACTGAATGAAGCGCTGCTCCAGCCGCTCGATCATCGGTACCTGCGCCAGTTTCAGCAGTTGGGGATCGGCGGTCGCATTGCGCCGATGGACGAAGGCCAGGCTGTCGAGAAACAGCAGGCTTTCAACGGCCCCCATGTGAGCAGAGGCTGTTGCTTCGTCCGGCCGAAAATACTTGGCGTCCCTGGCGAAGCGGCTGACCAACAACGCCACGTGATCCACCAGTTCCGCCACCGCGCGCTGACGTAGCGCCTGGCCGTTGCCCGAAGGTTCATCGGCGATTGGCACGCGTGTGAGCAATGTCGAACCGACGATGCACAACAGGTCCAGCAACGGCAGGCTCGAAGCCCCTGGAGGGTCGATACCCAGTTGCAGCGTCAGGCGCGGCGCATCTTTGAAAGCCGGTACGTCCAGGCTGGCGTCATCGATTACAAGATCCGGATACTTGGGGGGCTGTTCGTCAAGCGCCGTTACCCGTGTCGGTTCATGACCCTGTTGTTCGAGCTCCAGCGCCAGGTCATCGAGGGCCCGGCTAGGTCCAACGAGCAGAATGTCGAGACGTCTCATGTTGGGCTCCTCGTCAGATCAGGTAGTCGCTCAATGCGCTTTGCACGCACGGCGAGTCGAGCAGCGAACTGCTGCGAAAAAATCGCATGATGTTGGCCACCAGCGGATGGTGGCGGTTGATCGGGAATTCCAAACCGGCTACCTCGCTCTTGAGTGCATCGCGTGCGGCATCGCCGATCTGCAAGGCGTCGATCAAGCGCAAGTCGAAGGACCGCTGGATCTCGTTGGTCAGGTAATGCTCGATGAACACCGGGAGGATCCGCGCGATGCACTGGCGGTCGTCATCGCACGCGGTATGCCAGTAGATGCGCACCATCCGCGACCAGAAACCGGAATGCCGGCCTTCGTCCAGCAGATGGTCGGCCATCAATCCCTTGATCGACTGTTTGATCGTGTCGTCCTTGGCGAACGCGGAGACATCGCCGGTCACGGTGTTTTCGGCGATGGCCACACAGATCAGTTCGACAGCGTTGCGCAAGTGTGGCGGCGCAAGCGCGACGGCCGCTGGAATGGCTTGGCTCAGCTCGATTTCGAGCGGCAGGTCGATGGGGGCGATGCCTGTCATGGCAACGGTCTGCTGCATGAAATCCATGGCCACCAGGGCGTGATAGTCCTCGTCCACCACCACCGTCATGGCGTCGTAGCGGCAGGCGAACGGAAATTCAACGGCGAAGCGATTCTTGGCGATGCTGCGGGCGATCTTGTCGACGATCTCGGTTTCGAAAATAACCACGTCGTTGATGAATTTGTAGAGCGTCTGTACCAAGGCGAAATCCCGTTTCCAAGGGCACTCGCGCAGGAACGTCTCGCTGAGCACCAGGGGTTGGCGGCTTAACGGGTAGATCAACTTGTCGTCGTTCTCGAGCACACGACGCGGACGGGTGCGGATGGTTGCGCGGCTCTCCCAGGCGTCGGCGAAGGACTGGTAGTCGGTGGCGTTCATGCGTCCACCTCCACCAGGGGCTCGCTCATGCTCTGGCGCAGTCCGTCCCATAGGGCGATGCGACTTTCCACGGCCGCGATGGCGCACGCGTAGGCGTCTTCTGCCCGTTGCGGGTCGCCATCGACCAGGTGAACGAGCAGTTTTTCAGCGGCCGGGCCGTGGTCTTCGGAGTCGACCTCAACGTGCCGTTCGAGGTAATAGCGAAAGGTTGGCGCCTGTCCGATGTCGATACCCCAGTCATCGAGAATGCGCTGGAACATCTGCGGGATGACGCTCTCGCGACCATGCACAAACGCCGCCGCGACACTGTGGCCTGGCGCATGCAGCGCCGTGTGCAGCGTTTGCCGAACGAAGCGGGCTACCGCTGGATGGGCGTCCACACTTTGCAGCGCCACGTCGTAGCTCACGCCTTCCTGTTGCAGCGCCACGAAGCGTTCGACGGCGACGGTGCTCGCTCCGACTTCACGCATCGCATCCAGGTACAACTCGAAATGGCTGTAGTGACCTTGGTCAGGTCGGTTATCGGACTCTTCGCCCAGGACGATTTCATTGATCAACCGGGCGGCTTGCGGATTTCCCGGTGGCAGCCAAGGCAATTGTATGCAGGTCAATTCCTGCTGCAGGCGCTTGGTCAGCGACATGAAATCCCAAACGGCAAATACATGGGTTTCCATGAACCGTTGCAACACTGACAACGAATTGATTTCGGAGAAAATTGGATGGGCAGAAAGTTCAGCTTTCTTTAGGTCAAGCCGGTCTTTAACGGGTTTCATTTGTGGGCCTCTCAATTGTCGGGCATGAGCTTTGATCAATGAGTAACGGCTGTTTAAACTTTCTGTCGGCGAGCGAATACCTCAAGACAATGTATGGGTTCGTATATCCAGGTCGTGTCTTGTGCCGTCACAGCCGTTGTTGGTTGGGGCGTGGAAAAACTAATACACAAATAAAGATTCAGGCAAGTTGTTTTGTTGATAATTTGAGTTTCAACTTTATGGTGTGCGAGAAGTGTCGATAAAACTCTTGGGTAAAGTTTTACATGGGCGTAGTTGCTTCTTCTGTCTTATATATTTCAGAATTTAATAAAGAGTGAATGCCTCACTCGAAGCAACTTTCTAACTGGGATTTATTGAAATGATCTGAGGGGGAAGTTTGACGAGGGTTGGCGCCGATTCTTCCATTCCCGGGCAATACTCCTTGCGTATGTCCTTGGTGCGGCGACTGCTCTACGTGATGCGTCGCCCGTCCGTTTTTGCTGGCAACCCAAGAGTGAGCGTAATTCAAGGCGTCAACCATCACTCAGGCATAGCGAAGTCAGGGGGATATTGGGCCACAGGTGAAGGGGTTGGACGTGGCTACAACAGGCTGGAGCGGAGCGGGGGGGATTTTGTAAGCAGATTATGCGCGGGCTATCAGCGGCAAAACGTGGCGGCAAGCGAAGGCGGTTCACCCGGGCTTGCCGCAGTCCTTTATGACGACGTTGTTCTGTTCTTGGCTTCCGGGCTCGCGAGATAACGGGTAATGACCTCAACCCCGCGATTGAGATGGTTGACCAGCAACTGCACCGATCCTTCGACATCCCGCGCATTGGCGGCCCGCCACATGGCACGGTGATCTTCCTGGGATAATTTGCCCAGGCCCATGGCTTCAAGGTTGAAGCGCAGGAAGCGTTCTTCTTCGTTCAGCCCGTCCTCGACGAGTTTCAGCAGCCGGCGATTGGGTGCCTTGCTGTAGAGCGACATATGGAAGAGGCGATTGAGCCGGCCAATTTCGGTGTAGTCCTGTTCCATCTCCAGTTCTTCGATATAACGCGCGGCCTGTTCGAGATCTGCCGCCTCGAGCAACGGGACCGACAGGCGCAGTGCTTCGGACTCCAGCAGAATCCGCAGGGCATAGGTTTCCACTGCATCACCCTGGACCAGCGGGGCAACCACAGCGCCCTTATGGGCAACCACGTTGAGCAAAGCCTGGGCTTCCAGTTGGCGCAATGCTTCGCGCACGGGCATGCGGCTGACACCGAAGAGATCCGCCAAGTCTTGCTGGCGCAAAGCGATGCCACACGGCAGGCGGCCGTCGAGAATGGCCGAACGCAAGGTTTCTTCGATAACCGAGCGCGCCAGGTGCGGTGCAATGGGACCGTTGACCTTGATGCTGCTGAGCGGGTTGGGTTTTTGTGTCACTACAACGCACCCTGTTTGAATGAGTTATTTTTTGGATCCAACTGACACTAGTGACTGCCTTAAAGCTTGTCAAACTATCAGCAAGGCGCCTTATTTCAAGTTTAGCGCGCTATCGATGATCTCACTGTGCCATTGTTTTTTGCTGTACTAACCTACACCATCAACCGACTCTAAACTGCCTATCCTGGATGCCTCGCATTGGCGGCACGTTTTTTCCCGATTCCACGGATGCTGCGCTGGCTGGCCTGCGCATTGCTGCTGGCCGGCGTGATGCCGGGCGGGCTGCATGCCGATTGGGATTTTTCCCTGATCAGTCGACGGGCGCAGGCATTGTACGGACCTTTGGGCGCAGGCCAGCAACGCATCGATGATTGGCAGCACTTGCTGGCCAGCCAGAAGCAGCTTGGCGAGTTGGACCAGTTGAATGTGGTCAACCAGTTCTTCAATAAACAGTTGCGCTATGTCGAAGACATCGACTTGTGGCAACAGGTCGATTATTGGCAAACCCCCGTCGAAGGCCTGTGGAAAGGCGCCGGTGATTGCGAAGACTATGCGATCGCCAAATATTTCAGTCTGCGCCACCTTGGCGTTTCCAGTGACAAGCTGCGTATCACCTACGTAAAGGCGCTGAGCCTGAATCGCGCGCACATGGTGCTCACCTACTACTCATACCCGGAAGCCGAGCCGCTGGTGCTCGACAGTCTTATCGATGCGATCAGGCCGGCCAGCCAGAGAAAGGATTTGCTGCCGGTCTACTCTTTCAATGCAGAAGGGTTGTGGTTGCCGGGGGCCAAGGGCAATCAGAAGGTGGGTGACACCAAACGGTTGTCCCGTTGGCAGGATGTGCTGAAAAAAATGCAGGCCGAAGGATTTCCGGTCGAGACGACTAACTAGGAGCACGACCACAGATGTCTTTGTTCAAACAGCTTTTGATCGCTATCTGTCTGTTCCTGGTCGTCGCCTTCACCGGCAGCTTCATGGTCAGCCTGGAAAGCTCGCGCTCCCAGTACGTCAACCAACTGCGTTCCCATGCCCAAGATGCAGCGACGGCGCTGGCGTTGGCACTGACGCCGAATATCGACGACCCGGCGATGACGGAATTGCTGGTCAGCTCAATCTTTGACAGCGGATATTACGCCAGCATCCGCGTCGTCGATTTATCCAGTAACAAGACCCTGGTCGAACGCAGCGGCATTGCGGCCGATACCCAGGTGCCAAACTGGTTCGTCACACTGATTGGCCTGGAGCCCGCCGGAGGCGATGCGATTGTCAGTCGCGGTTGGGAGCAGGCCGCGCGGGTCGAGGTGGTCAGTCACCCGATGTTCGCACTGGCCAAGCTGTGGCAGAGCGCGTTGGGCAGCCTGGGGTGGTTGCTGATCTGTGGCGTGGTCAGCGCGATACTGGGCGCGCTGTTGCTTCGTCGGCAATTGAAGCCCCTCGACTATATGGTCCAGCAGTCCCACGCCATTGCCCGCCGCGAGTTTCTCAGCCTGGCGCAATTGCCGCGCACTCCGGAATTGCGTCGTGTGGTGCAAGCCATGAACCAGATGGTCGAGAAGCTCAAGGCGCTCTTTCAGGAGCAGGCCGAGCGCAGTGAAAAACTGCGGGTCGAGTCTTATCAGGACAACCTGACAGGGCTGGCGAACCGTCGTTATTTCGAGATGCAGTTGAACGCCAGGGTGAGCAATCCCGAGCAAGCCAGTTCCGGTTATTTGCTGCTGTTGCGGGTTAAGGATCTGGCCGGGTTGAACCAGCGGCTTGGCGGCCAGCGCACGGATGCATTGCTCCAGGCGGTCGGCCAGCAGCTGTCCCGCGAGTGCGCCAGATACCCGGAAACAAACAACCTGGTCACACGGATTCGAGGCGGCGAATTCGCCGTTCTGGCCCCGGGCCTGGTGCGTGAGGAAGCGGTGCAGCTGGCGCAGCACCTCGACATGGCCCTGGCCAGTCTTTACGCGACCGGCGCTACTGACGTCCCCTCTGTGGCGGCAATCGGGCTGGCGCCGTTTATTCATGGCGATGCCCCGCAAACCGTGCTCGGGCTGGCGGATCAGGCATTGGCGCAGGCCGAAGGCCAGACCGATTCGAACTGGGTCTGCCTGGATCGCAGTGCCCTGGCCGGTGTCGGCGACGACCATCATGCCTGGCACACCCTGTTGGACCAGGCCTTGGTGCAGCGACGTTTCAAGTTGTTTTTCCAACCCGTGGTGGCCAGTCAGGACACGCAGTTGGTGCTGCACTACAAAGTGCTTTCCCGCCTGACCGACGACCAGGGCCAGAGCATTCCCGCCGGACGTTTCTTGCCGTGGCTGGAGCGGTTTGGCTGGGCGGCCCGACTGGATCGGCTGATGCTGGAGCTGGTACTGGAGCAGATGGGCACGCACGAAGAGTCGCTGGCGCTAAACCTGTCGTCGGCCACCCTGGAGCATCCGCAAGCGTTGACTGCGCTCTTCGACACGCTGCGTTCGCACTCCAATCTGGGGCCGCGACTGACCCTGGAAATTGGCGAAGAGCAGTTGCCGGAGCAAGCCAGTCTCGAAGAGCTGACGCGGCGTTTACGAGCGCTCGGCTTCTCGTTGAGCCTGCAGCATTTCGGCGGGCGCTTCAGCATGATCGGTAACCTGGCGCGGCTGGGTTTGGCGTACTTGAAGATCGACGGCAGCTACATCCGTGCGATCGATCAGGAAAGCGACAAACGCCTGTTTATCGAAGCCGTCCAACGTGCGGCCCATAGTATTGATCTGCCTTTGATCGCCGAACGGGTCGAGACGGAAGGGGAGTTGGCGGTGATTCGCGAGATGGGCGTTTACGGCGTGCAGGGGCGGTTGGTGGGTGAGCCCAGACCTTGGGCGTAAGCTAATAGCAAAGGTCGCAGCCTTCGCAGGCCTGTAGCTGTCGAAGGCTGCGATCGTGTAATTATTTCCCGGCCTTCAGATAAAGCCTTCCTCGTCATCCTCAACCAGGCTACTCAACCCACCCAGCGCCTCACGTGCCTGGAAGCGGTCCATGAGTTTGGTCTGCGCGGGCCCTGGCAGGTCCGTAACGAGGATCACCCCTTTGCTGATCAGCACGGCGATCAAGTCATCGAGTACCCGAATCATTTCCAGGTCGCTCTGGCGCAGCTGCTTGAGCTGTTTGATTTGCAAAAGTTGTTTGTGGCTGGTGGCCATGACTTCATTGGCGAACCAGGCCTGGAGGTCAGGGTGATCGGCCGGCAGCATTTCTGTGGATTCGGCGTAGGCTTCGGCTTCCACGCGCATCAGTTGACCGTCTGTATTGCGTTGCACGAAGAACATCAAGCATCCCTCAAGAGTGAACAGCGTCATGCTGTGAGCAGCATAGTCAACATCGCGGTGGAAGAGGACGTTACTCACATCTCTGGCGCCCACAATTGCAATTGCGGTCGTCGCAGGTAGGTGAATGGCCGTCAGATCATCGCCAAGTAAGAACTAAGGCATTGATTTAGAACATATATGTTTGAGTGCGAATCAAACATGCCAGTAACGATAGTTCATATGGTCCGTGAATTGCTTTGCTTTGTTGGCAACAGGCAGAGATCGCCGTCCATCAAGCGGGCTGCCATCTGGCGCAAATCATGTGCGCGCTGGTAGTGCTTGCTGGATAATCCCGCGCCGCCGTTCAGGGGGCCCTGTATTAGTTGCTTGCGTTGCAGTTCGGCTGTCGAGACCGCGCAGGATGCGCCAAATAAAGAATGATTTTTATCGTCAATTTTCTGGCGATAAAAAAGGTTTTTTTAATCGCGTTCAACTATTACAATTGCGCCGTTCAAAATTTTGACGATAGCATTTTGATGGTTGCTTCAATGAACCCTCGAGCTACGTGCTCCCTTATGCGTCAACGCCTCGGATAGTTTTTTATGAATCGTACAGACGATATATCGAACCTATTCAACAGGTTCGGGGCAAGTGCGGACAGTTATCTCGAGTTCGGCAGCCATTTCGACTACAAGGAAAAGCCATTGACGCTGGTGCCAACTGCGCCAGAGCCTGCGCCTGCGCCTGTAGCTAAAGTCGATCAATTGATTGAGCAAAACGATAGCGCTTCGGCTTCTGCTACCCAAGGCGTCAAGGAGCCGTCGGTTCACACTGATACTCCTCAACCTGCTGCGCCGCTTCGCCATTTGCTGGCCGAAGTCGCCCTGGCTCGTCAGGCCGAAGCGCAAGCACGTAATGAAGAGGCGCTGCGCCAAGCGCTGCCCCATGGTCGGCCGCCCAAGACCAGGGCGCATGTCATTGCGGTGGTATCGGCCAAGGGGGGCGTTGGCAAAAGCACACTCGCCTCTGCGCTGGCCACCGCGTTGCGTCTGGAGGACGGGCAGACACTGGCCATCGATCTCGATCCCCAAAACGCCCTGCAACACCACTTGAGTGCCGAACCGGATGTGGCGGGAATGGCCTACGCCAGCCTCAAAGGTGAGAACTGGAGGTCGCTGCTGTTAGCCGGTTCTGCAGGTTCGTTACTGCTGCCCTACGGCTCGGTGACCGAAGACGAGCGCCGTACGCTGGAGCGCTATCTGGAAAACGATCGTTACTGGCTGGCCGGCCAGTTGGCGAGCATGGACCTGTGCGACAACGATGTGGTGATTCTCGACACGCCTCCGGGTCGCACGTCCTACCTGACACAGGCCTTGATGGTGGCTGATCAGGTGCTGGTTGTTGCGACTGCCGATGCGGCGTGTTTCGTCACGCTGGATCAGATGGAGCGTGTGCTGGCAGAACGCGGGGCACGCGGCCAGGCGCCGCTCTGCAATTACGTGATCAATCAGTTCGACGGTGATCGCCTGTTCTGCCGTGACATGCACGAAGTACTCAAGCGCCGCCTCGGCGCGCGGCTGCTGGGTGTCGTGACGCTCGATCATGCCATTGGCGAAGCCCTGGCCTATGGTCAAAACCCGCTGTTGCAGGCCGAGTCGTCCCAGGCTAGCCGCGACATGCTGATGCTGATTGACGGGCTCAAGACGCAATTGAAAGCCATGGTCGTCGCAGAGTCATACGCCTCGTGATCAACACCTCCGCCCCGAATACGACCGCCCCATCCCGTTCGCAACGTTGGGCACAATCGCTATCCGAGCGCCTGGACAGCCTGCCAGCAGCGTTGCGTCGGGCGCTGGCCGTCAGCGTGATGCTGTTCTGCGGTCTGTTGGCGCTGTTCATCATTACGGTGCCGTTCGACCTGTATTCCCAGTGCTTCTTTGCCCTCGGCTGCTTCATCGCCGCGATGGTTCTGCGCAAGATTCCCGGGCGCCTGAACGTGCTGATGCTCATCGCGCTGTCCCTGACCGCTTCGCTGCGCTACCTGTATTGGCGCCTGACCTCCACTCTCGGGTTCGAGGGCTGGGTCGACATGCTGTTTGGCTATGGCCTGGTCCTGGCCGAGCTGTACGCGATGATCGTGCTGGTGTTCGGCTATGTGCAAACCGCATGGCCGCTGCGACGCAAACCAGTATTGATGAGCGGACCGCCGAGCGAGTGGCCGTCGGTCGATGTGTTCATCCCGTCGTACAACGAAACCCTCGACATCGTGAAGGTCACCATTTTCGCGGCGCAGGCCATCGACTGGCCCCAGGACAAACTGCGCGTGCATGTGCTGGACGACGGACGCCGCGAAGACTTCCGCGAGTTCTGCGAACAGATCGGCGTGAATTACATCGTTCGTGACAACAATCGCCACGCCAAGGCCGGCAACCTGAACGAAGCGCTCAAGGTCACAAGCGGCGAGTTCGTGACCATTTTCGACGCCGACCACGTACCGACCCGTTCTTTCCTCCAGGTGTGTGTCGGCTGGTTCATCAAGGACCCGAAGCTGGCAATGCTGCAAACGCCGCACTTCTTTTTCTCGCCGGATCCCTTCGAGAAAAACCTCAACACCTTCCGTTCCGTGCCGAACGAAGGCGAGTTGTTCTATGGTCTGGTACAGGACGGCAACGACCTGTGGAATGCGACTTTCTTCTGCGGCTCCTGTGCAGTGATCCGTCGTGCACCGTTGCTGGAAATTGGCGGCGTGGCCGTCGAGACCGTCACCGAAGATGCCCACACCGCGCTCAAGTTGAACCGCGCCGGCTATAACACCGCCTACCTGGCCATTCCCCAGGCGGCAGGCCTGGCGACAGAGAGCCTGTCGCGTCACATCAGCCAGCGGATTCGCTGGGCACGTGGCATGGCGCAGATATTCCGTACCGACAACCCGCTGCTCGGCAAAGGCCTGAGCATGGGCCAGCGCCTGTGTTACCTGAACGCGATGCTGCACTTTTTCTACGGGCTGCCACGCCTGGCATTCCTCACTGCGCCGCTGGCGTTCCTGTTTTTCGACGCGCAGATTTTCCACGCCTCGGCGTTGATGATCACTGCGTACGTACTGCCGCACATTCTTCACGCCAGCCTGACAAACTCCAGTATCCAGGGCCGGTTCCGCCACTCATTCTGGAACGAGGTCTACGAGACGGTGCTGGCGTGGTACATCATGGGCCCGGTTCTGATGGCGCTGGTCAATCCTAAGTTCGGTGGCTTCAACGTGACCGACAAGGGCGGAGTGATCGACAAGAAATACTTCGAATGGAAACTTGCCCGGCCGTACATCGTGCTGTTGATCTTGAACGCCGCTGGCCTGATCTATGGCGGGATACGCCTGATGGAGGGGGCCGAAGGCGCCACGACCACAATCATGATCAACCTGGCGTGGACCGTCTACAACCTCATCATCACCAGCGCCTCGGTGGCGGTGGCGAGCGAAACCCGTCAGGTGCGTTCCGAACCTCGAGTGGCGGCGGTCCTGCCGATGCGTCTGACCCGTGCCGATGGCACCGTGATCGAGGGCGTGACCCAGGACTTCTCGCAAAAGGGCCTGGGCTTCCGTTTGCCTGATGGCATCGAGATTCCCAAGGGCGAACGGGTTCAGATTTCGCTGTTCCGCAAGCAACAGCTGAGTGTTTTCCCTGCCGTCATCGTATTCAGTCGCGGGGAGCTGCTAGGGGCACAATTCGACCAATTGTCCCTGCGCCAGCAAAGCGAGCTGATACGCCTGACCTTCTCCCGCGCCGACACCTGGGCTTCGACTTGGGGCAATGGTCAAGTCGATACGCCCCTGGCCGCCTTGCGCGATGTCAGCGGCATTGGTCTTCGCGGCATCTACGAACTCTTCAAAGCAACGGTCATGGAAGTGCGGAACCTTTTCCGCCGTCGCCACGTCTCCCCGTCCACCCTGGAAAATGTTTTGGACAAGTGATGAACTCGAAGTCTTTCGCTTTCGGTAGCCTGCGCGCGCCGCGCCGCGCCCTGGTACGCATGACGTGCGCCTTGCTGGCAATGGGTGGCGGCGCGACAGCATTCGCCGAGACCGTGCCAGTGGATGCGGCGCCGGGCGCCAACAGCTACAGCGTGACGCTCAAGCAACTGGGCCGCAATTATCCAATGAGCTTGCGCGGCGTTGAGTCCACCGACAGCGTCAATTTCGATGTGCGCGCTGATTCCATCGTGACTGGTGCCAGGCTGAAGCTGCAATACACTTATTCGCCAGCGTTGCTGGCCGAGCTGTCGCAGATCAACGTCATCGTCAATGATGAAGTGGCAGCTAGCCTGCAGTTGCCCAAGGAAAACGCCGGGCAACTGCAAACCCAGGAAGTCACCATCCCGCCGCAGCTGATCACCGAGTTCAACCGCTTGAGTCTGCAATTCGTCGGTCACTACACCATGAGTTGCGAAGATCCGACGCATTCCAGCCTGTGGGCGAAGATCAGCAATGCCACCGAGCTGAGTATCGAAGTGTCGCCACTGGCGCTGCCCAACGATCTGTCGATCTTGCCGTTGCCGTTCTTCGATCGCCGCGATGCGCGCACCCTGGGCTTGCCGTTCGTGTTCGCAGCAGCGCCCGACGACACCACCCTGGAAGCGGCCGGCGCCCTATCGTCGTGGTTCGGAGCCCAGGCCAGTTACCGCGGAGCGAAATTCTCTACGCGCATTAACCAGATCCCGACCCACGGCAATGCCGTGGTGCTGCTCAGCGGGACCGATGCGCTGCAGATCGGCGGGCTTAGCCTGCCGGCGGCCAAGGGGCCAACCCTGAGCATGATGACCAATCCCAATGACGAGAATGGCAAGTTGCTGGTGATCACCGGCCGCGATGCTGCCGAACTCAAGACGGCGACCACCGCACTCGTACTCGGCAGTCAGGCGCTGTCTGGCAGCAGCGTGGTGATCGATCGACTCGATACCGTGCAGCCGCGCAAACCTTACGATGCCCCGAACTGGCTGCCGAGCGATCGCCCGGTCAAGCTCGGCGAGCTGCTGCCAGCCAAGCAATTCAACGTATCGGGCTACAACCCGGGCGACATCACCGTACCGCTGAATTTCCCGCCGGACCTGTTCACCTGGCGTGATGAGGGTGCGCCGCTGAACGTCAAATACCGCTACACCCCGCAAGAGAAATCGAGCAATTCGTCGTTCATCGTCAGCTTTAACGATGGCTTGATCCAGTCGCAGAACCTACTGCCCCAGGACAAGCTTGAAAACAGCGTATTAAAAGCCCTGAAGCTCAATGACGACAGCCTCAACCGCGAAACCCGTGTGCGCCTGCCGTTGAACTCGGTGGCCCTGCAATCGCGTCTGCAACTGCGCTTTATGTTCGACTACATCAAGCAGGGCGAATGTGGCGACATCATCATCGACAACATGCGCGGCAGCGTCGATCCGGAATCGACCCTGGACCTGAGCGGCTACGATCACTTCATGGCCATGCCGAACCTAGGCGTGTTCAAGGACGCAGGCTTCCCGTTCACTCGTATGGCTGACCTGTCGCAGACCGCCGTGATCCTGCCGGACAACGCCGGCGCTGCCGAGCTGGATGCCTACCTGACCGTGCTAGGCCGCTTCGGCCAGTCCACCGGTTATCCGGCGACTGGCGTGCGGGTGGTGCAAGCGGCGCAGGTTCAGGCGGTGGCGGATAAAGACTTGCTGGTGTTTGCTTCCGGCAACAACCAGCCTTTGCTGACCCAGTGGGCCGATCACCTGCCGGCGACCGATAGCGGCGACCAACAGAGTTTTCACCTGTCTGACTTGCCGATGCGCGTTCGCGACTGGTTCAGTCCCGACCCGGAGGCGAACCAACGCAAGGTACGATTGGCCATGGCTTTTTCCGGCGGTGCGCGCAGCACTTACCTGACCGGTTTCGAATCGCCGCTCAAAAGCGGTCGCAGCGTCGTTGTAATTGCCAGCGGCCAACCGCAAGGCCTGGCCGAGGCGACCAATGCCCTGATCGGCGGCGAGGATTACACCCAGTCGATCCAAGGCAGCCTGGTGGTGGTGCGCGGCAAGACCATCGAGCCTCTGGTGGCTGATGAGCAGTATTACGTCGGCGAACTGGGCCCGTTCAAACGCCTGGAATGGATGCTTTCGCGTCACGTCGGTTTGACGCTGCTGCTGACCGGTCTTGGTGTGGTGCTGCTCAGCTGTGTGGCCTATTTGGCACTGCGTTCGCGTGCCAAGCAGCGGTTGGGCGACTGAGAACACCATGAGAATCTACAGGAACCCTGAATGCAATTCTGCCCCCGAGCACCGCTGGCGCCGGGCCGTGCTTTGGCTGGCTGGCACGCTGGTGACCTTGAGTCTGGCACCGGCCATGGCTGACGAGGCCGCGTGCAAAAACGCCGATTGGCCGCTTTGGCAAACCTACGCCACGCGTTTCGTGCAGAAGGACGGGCGCCTGCTGGAGTCCAGCGTCGAAGCTAATCACAGCACCTCCGAAGGCCAGTCCTACGGCATGCTGTTTGCTCTGATTGGCAATGACCGCGAGCGTTTCGATGCCTTGTGGAAATGGACCGCCGCCAACATGGCCGGCGCCGATGTCGGCAACCGTCTGCCAGGCTGGTTGTGGGGCCAGGGCAAGGACGGCAAATGGCAGTTGCAGGACACGAACTCCGCATCCGATTCTGACCTGTGGATCGCTTACTCGCTGCTCGAAGCGGCGCGGCTGTGGCAGCGTCCGGATTACCGCGAAGACGCCCTGCGCCTGCTCAAGAATATCGAAGCCAACTTGGTGGTGAGCCTGCCGGGCCTGGGCAAAATGGTCCTGCCCGGCCCCGAGGGTTTCACTCAGCCCGATCATCTGTGGCGCCTGAATCCGAGCTATTTGCCGCTGCCGCTGCTGCGCCGACTGGCCAAGGAAGCACCGAGCGGGCCTTGGAGGGAAATCGCCGAAAACACCGTGAAAATGGTCAGTGCCTCCAGCCCGAAAGGCTACGTGGCGGACTGGATTGGCTATCGCGCGACCGCGCCGAAAGCCGGTCTGTTTGTGGTTGATCCGGTCAAAGGCGAGCTGGGCAGTTATGACGCGATTCGCGTCTACTTGTGGGCCGGTATGACGCCGGGGACCGATCCTTTGGCGGCACCGCTGCTGGCGCGCCTGGACGGTATGTCGACCAGCACGGCTTCCACCGGCATTCCTCCGGAAAAGGTCCAGGTCATCAGCGGTGCGCTCGAAGGCCAAGGCCCGTTCGGGTACTCTGCCGCACTGATTCCGTACTTCCAGGCCAAGGGTCAACCCTGGCTGGCCGAGCAGCAGAAACGTCGGGCCGAAACGGCTTTGAATGCGGCGCTGGCCAAAACCGATGGCGAACGTGTCGAACCGCTGTATTACAACGCCATGCTGAGTCTGTTCGCACTCGGCTGGGCTGAAAAACGCTATCAGTTTCGTGATGACGGAACGCTCAAATTGACTTGGGAGACGTCATGCAATCGCGCCGTCACACGCTAGCCATCGGTATTCTCGCCGCCTTCATCGGCAACGCTGCGCACGCCGAAACCAGCGATGCGCAATCGCGGCTGGTGGAGCAGGGCCAATACTGGCAGAGCCGGGATAACGCTGCGCGAGCGTCAGAAGCCTGGGAAAAGGTACTGCGTCTGGACCCTGACCAGATCGATGCGCTGTACGGCATGGGCCTGATAGAAGTCAAACAGAACAAACCGGAACAGGCGCGACAGTATCTGGTGCGCTTGCAGGGATTGTCGCCACGGCCCTGGCAGGCGGCGCAACTGGAGCAGGACATCGCCCTGACCGACCCGCAGAACATTGCCCTGCTGGATGAGGCACGGCGCCTGGCCGACGGCGACCAGCGAGACAAGGCCACCGAAGTGTTCCGCCAACTGTTTGCCGGCCGTACGCCGGAAGGCAAGATCGGTCGCGAGTTCTACACCAACCTGGCTTTCAACGATGCCGGCTGGCCCGAGGCGCGTAAAGGTCTTGAGCGCTTGCTGCGTGAAACGCCAAATGACTCGATTGTCGCGCTGTTCCTGGCCAAGCATCTGGTGCGTCATGAAGATAGCCGTCCGGAAGGCATCCGGGCCCTGGCCAAACTGTCGACCCGTACCGATATCGCTGGTGACGCCGATGAGAGCTGGCGCCTGGCGCTGGTGTGGATGGGGCCGCCGAATGCCTCGCAAGTGCCATTATTCGATGAATTCCTGAAAGCGCATCCCGACGACCAGGAAATCCGCGACCTGCTCAACAAAGGCAAGTCGCAGTCGACCACCGCCGGTGCACCGGCATGGCAGCAAGATCCGTTGGTGGCGCGTGGTCTACAAGCGCTGGAGAAAGGCGATCAATCCGCTGCCGAACAAGCCTTCGCCGCTCGCCTGAAAAGCAAACCCGACGACGCTGATGCCTTGGGTGGCCTCGGCGTGGTGCGTCAGCAACAAAGCCGTTTCGGCGAAGCCGAGCAGTTGCTCAACCGGGCCATCGCCAATGGCGGCACACGCTGGAAGTCGGCGTTGGACAGCGTGCGTTATTGGGCGTTGCTGCAACAGGCCCGCGACCAGGCGAGGACGCAACCGGCCAAGGCGCAAGCCAGCATCGCCCAGGCCATGCGCCTGAACCCGAATGGGGTCGATGCGCGTCTGGCCCTGGCCGACATTCAGGCCCAGGCCGGGCAACTGGACGCCGCGCAAGCCAACTATCGCCAGGTGCTGAGCGTGCAGCGCGGTAACCCGCAGGCCGTCCAAGGTCTGGTCAACGTGCTGTCGCAAACCGGTCAGGCCGATGAAGCCCTGCGCCTGCTCGATACCCTGACCCCGGCCCAGCAGGCCGAAATGGGCGGCGGCGCTCGCCTGCGTGCCCTGCGGTCCACACAAGCAGCCAAGCTGGCCGAACAGCGCGGAGATAACCGTGCGGCGCAGCAAGCCCTGGCACAAGCCATCCAGGACGACCCCGAGAACGTCTGGACCCGTTTCGACCTGGCGCGCCTGTACCTCAAGGCCGGCGAGCCGAAAAAGGCTCGCGACCTGATCGACAGCTATCTGAAAAGCCATCCGACCAACATCGACGCGCTCTACACCAGCGCCTTGCTCTCGGTGGAAATGGAGCAGTGGAACGCCGCGCAAGCGAGCATCAGCCGCATTCCGGCGGAACGTCGGACGGCGGACATGAATCAGTTGGCCGACCAGATTACCCTCACGGTGCAGATCAAACTGGCGGCGAGCATCGCCAAGCGTGGCCAGCGCCAGGAAGCCCTGGCCTTGCTCGACCGTTTGCAACCAGTGGCCAGCCGCAGCCCTGACGGTATGGCGACCCTGGCCGCAGCCTATGTGGACGCTGGTGATTCGGCACATGCGCAACAGATGATGAGAGACGTCATTGCCCAGACGCCGACGCCGTCCGCGGACCTGATGCTGCAATACGCCAACCTGCTGCTCAAGACTGGCGACGATGCGCAGGTCAACTCGATCCTGCGCGGCCTGCAAAACCAGCCAATGAGCGTGGCCACGCGCAAACGCTTCGATGACGTGTTGTATCAGTACCGCATTCGCCAGGCAGATATTCTGCGTGAAAATGGCGATTTGGCGGCAGCCTACGACACCTTGGCACCGGCGCTGGCTTCGCGCCCGGGGGACGCGGGCGCCGTCTCGGCACTGGCGCGCATGTACGCCAGCAACGGCGACAATACCAAGGCGTTCGAGCTGTACAAGCCGTTGTTGCAGCGTCAGCCCAACGACCCGCAGATCTTGCTGAATGCTGCTGACGCAGCGGTTCAGGCCCACGACAATGGCTATGCGGAGCGCGCGCTGGAACAGTTTCTGAAACTGGAAACCTATGATCCGCAATCGCTGACCGAAGCGGCTCGGATCTACCGCAGCATGGGCAAGTCCAGCCAGGCCACCGAGCTGCTGCGCAAGGCGGTTGCCATTGAGCAGAACGAACAGAAACGCAGCCTGACGGCCCAGGCCAATAGCCTGAACGTCGCACCGAACCCGTTCGTAGGCATACCGGGCCAGCGCAACCAGGTGAGCCGCGTAGCGGTGGACGCGATTCCCGCCCCCGCGCAGGCGCAGCTTGAAGCAGCCGCGCCGGTCATGGTTGCTGGCAATGCAGCACTGCCGCCCGATGCCTACCCGGGCCAGGCCCAGCCACGCATGGCAACCGCAGGCACGGGAACCCAGGCTTTGCCAGCGGGGCGATTTGCCGGCGCAGGCGGTAACCCGTTCGCGCCCCAAGGCACGGTCAATGTTGCGGTGGATCAAGCCAGTTCCGCCCAGCGCGCGCTGGATAACATCCTGCAGGAGCGTAGTGGCTACGTGACCCAGGGCGTGACCATCCGCAGCAACGACAGCGAGTCGGGCATGAGCAAAATGACCGATGTTGAAACGCCGCTGGAGATCAACGTGCCGTCGGGCGAGAACCGATACGCCGTACGCGTGACTCCGGTATCGCTGAACGCCGGCAGTGTCGACAGCGATTCGGCCGCCCGTTTCGGCGGTGGATCGTCCGCCGACGGCGCCGGATCCCAGCGTGACAAAGGCGTTGGCCTGAGCGTGGCCTACGCCCGCCCGGATGAAGGCATCAAGGCCGACGTCGGTACCACGCCAATCGGCTTCAAGTACAGCACCGCCGCTGGCGGCGTGAGTGTGGACCGGCCGTTCGCGGACAACTCGAACGTGCGCTATGGCGTCAGTGTTTCCAGGCGTCCGGTGACGGACAGCGTGACCTCGTTCGCCGGCACAACCGATGACCGTACCGGCCAGTCGTGGGGTGGCGTGACGGCCAACGGCGGGCGAGCTCAGCTCAGTTATGACGACCAGCAAGTTGGCACCTACGGCTACGGTTCGTGGCACAAGTTGCTCGGCCACAACGTCGAATCCAATAGCCGCACCGAACTGGGCGGCGGCGTGTATTGGTATCTGCAAAACGCCGAAGACAGCAAGCTGACCCTGGGCCTGAGTGCCACTGGCCTGAGCTTCGAAAACAACCAGGACTTCTTCACCTTTGGCCATGGCGGTTATTTCAGCCCGCAGAGCTACTTCGCCTTGGGCGTGCCGGTGACCTGGGCGCAGCGCACCGACCGATTCTCCTATCAGGTCAAGGGCTCGGTTGGCGTGCAGTACTTCGATCAGGACGCGGCGGATTTCTTCCCGAACGACAAAGATCTGCAGGCTGCCAACAATCAGCGCTACAAAGGCCAAAACAAGACCGGCGTGGGCTATAGCCTGAGCGGTGCTGGCGAATACAAATTCAGTCCAAACTTTTTTCTCGGTGGCAATCTCGGCCTGGACAACGCTCAGGATTACAAGCAATTCACCGGGGCCATGTACCTGCGTTACATGTTCGAAGACATGAACAGCACGATGGAACTGCCGGTCAGCCCCTACCGCTCCCCTTATTCCAACTGATTCCTGGAGACTTAAATGCCTTCTTCCGTTCTTGCCGGTATGACCCTTCTCGTACTAGGGGAAAGCCACATGAGCCTGGCGGACCACCTGATGGAACCGCTGCAAGCCAACCTGACCCAGCAGGGCGCAATCGTGCATTCGATTGGCGCGTGTGGCGCCAGCGCTGGCGACTGGCTGATCACCAAGAAAGTCGATTGCGGCGCCGAGCAGAAAGGTGACGGCAAGATCGTCATCAAGGGTCGCGAAGCCACCACCACACCGATCAAGGACCTGATCGCAGCCGACAAGCCTGACCTCGTCGTGCTGGTCATCGGCGACACCATGGCTTCCTACGACAAACCGGTATTCCCGAAAGCCTGGGCCTGGCAGAACGTGACCGCCCTGGCCAAGGAGATCACCGCCAATGGCGCCAAGTGCGCTTGGGTCGGCCCCGCGTGGGGCAAGGAGGGCGGGATGTACAAGAAGAACGATACGCGTACCAAACTGATGTCGGCGTTCCTGGCGAGCAACGTGGCGCCTTGTACCTATATCGACTCGCTGACGTTCTCCAAACCCGGTGAGTGGGTGACTACCGACGGTCAGCATTTCACCGTGGCCGGGTACAAGTCCTGGGCCAATGCCATCGGTGGCGCACTGGCGAAACTGCCGGCCGACGCGGTCAGCAACAAGGGAGCCAAGCAGTGATGCGTGCCCTGTCTGCGGTGTGCGCCCTAGCGGCGCTGGTTTGCGGCGCGAATGCCCTGGCGGCAGAGTTCGCCCTGTACCCCACCGGCCCCAGCGAGGACGCGGCGTTCATCCGTTTCGTCAACGCAGGCAGCGGGCCACTGGATGTCATCGCCCAAGCCGGCCAGCCGCCGATGCGCCTGGAAGCCGCACAAGCGGTGTCGCTGTTTTTTCCGGTACAGGCGAGCAGCCCGGTCAAGGGCACCCTGGTCAGCGGCACTCAGAAGCTGGCCATGGACCTGAAGATCGAACCGGGCGAATTCGTCACCGTGGTCGCGCTGCCCGATGGCGCCGGCATCAAGCAGGTCGCCGTGCGCGAGCAGCCTGACGACTTCAACGGCCTCAAAGCTTCGCTGGCGTTCTTCAACGTCGATGCCGCGTGTGCCGATGCCAGCCTGCGTCCTGCGGGGCGTACCGCCGACCTGTTCAAGGCAGTGCCGGTCGACAGCCTGCAGCGTCGTTCGATCAACCCGGTTAGCCTGTCGGTGCAACTGGTCTGTGCGAATGCCAATGTCGGTGCGCCACTGGACCTGGGCGAACTGAAAGCGGGTGAGCGTTACAGCGTGCTGCTGGTGCCGTCGGCCAACGGTCCGCGTCTTTTGAACGCCACGGACACCTTGTCCCACTGATCGGATTTTGCCGCTGCCATGGTCTTCGCCTCACTCGAGTTCCTGACGCTGTTCCTGCCCGCCTTTCTGCTGGTGTATGCCCTGGCAAGACCGGCCTGGCGCAACGTCATCCTGCTGATCGGCAGCTGGCTGTTCTATGGCTGGCTGAGCCCGCTGTTCCTGAGCCTGCACGTGGTGTTGACCATCGTCGCCTGGTACGGCGGCCTGTTGGTGGACCGTGCCCGCGAGGGTTCGAAGGGGCGAGTGAGGTTGTTGATTGCGTTGATCGTGTTCAACACCGCGGTGCTGTGCTGGTACAAGTACGCCAACATTCTGGCCGTAACCTGGAGTGACCTGATCACCTACTACGGCGCCATGCCGCTGGAATGGCAACGAGTGGCGTTACCGGCGGGCCTCTCCTTCATCGTGTTGCAGGCGATCTCCTACTTGGTGGACGTGCACCGTCACACGGTGCCCGTGGAGCGCAGCTTCATCAATTACGCGACCTACATTTCGATGTTCGGCCACTCCATTGCCGGGCCGATCATTCGTTATGACTGGGTGCGCCGCGAGCTGACCCAGCGTTATTTCAACTGGCAGAATTTCTCCCTGGGCGCACGCCGTTTCATGATCGGCATGTGCATGAAGGTGCTGGTGGCGGACACCCTGTCGCCGCTGGTGGACGTGGCCTTCCATCTGGAGAACCCGTCCTTCGTCGACGCCTGGATCGGTTGCCTGGCCTACTCGCTGCAACTGTTTTTCGACTTCGCCGGCTACAGCGCCATGGCCATCGGCCTGGGCCTGATGCTGGGCTTTCACTTCCCGGAAAACTTCAATCGGCCGTACCTGGCCAGCAGCATCCAGGACTTCTGGCGGCGCTGGCATTTGTCGCTGTCAAGCTGGCTGCGCGACTACCTGTACATTGCCCTGGGCGGTAACCGCAACGGTGCGTGGAAGACCTACCGCAATCTGTTCCTGACCATGGCCATTGCCGGTCTGTGGCATGGCGGTGACAGTTGGAACTACCTGTTGTGGGGTTCAGCGCACGGCATCGCCCTGTGCGTCGATCGCCTGTGGTCACGCTCCAGCCTGCCGAGTGTTCCGCCCCTGCTGTCGCACACATTGACACTGCTATTCGTGTTCCTGGCCTGGACCTTGTTCCGTGCTCCGGATTTCCATTCGGCAGTGACGATGTATGCCGGACAGTTCGGCCTGCAGGGGTTCGCATTGGGCGATGCGTTGGCGGTGACCTTGCGTCCCGTCCACGGCATCGCGGCGCTGCTCGGTGTGCTGTACATCGTTGCACCGGTACTGCAAGGCCGCTTTGAGCATCGCTACGTCGGTCATGCGTTGTTTGCACCGATGCTGGGTTTCCTGCTCGCGTTCGCTTTGGTCGCGAGCCGTGAGTCAGTCCCCTTCCTGTACTTCCAGTTCTGATGACCGCGCCCATGACTTCCTTGTCCAAAATAACGGCCCAATCCAGCGAAGTGACCGCCCCTGTCAGCAAGGCATCGGGCGTCTTTTTCGTGGGCTTTCTGGCGATGGGTTTCGTCTCCTGCGCCTGGCTGCTGTTAAGCGGCAAAGTCGAGATGCTGCCACTCAAGCTGACGCTCGATGATGCGCTGCACGGCGAGGTCACCCACAAGGTCGCCAAGCAGCTGTCGAAGGCTGCCTTGCCGGAACAGGCCGCGGACCTGGAACGTGGTGCCAGTTGGCTGTTGCTGGGTGATACAGGTCCGCGTGTGCGTTCCGGCTGCCCAGGCTGGCTGTTCCTGACCGATGAGATGCGTATCAATCGTCACGCTCAAGATAATGCTGAGATCAAAGCGGGTGTGGTGCGAAAGATCCAGCAGCGCCTGGCCGGGCACGGCATCAAGTTGCTGGTGGCGGTGGTGCCGGACAAGAGCCGTATCGCCAGTGCGCAACTGTGCGACCTGCGCCGTCCGGTGCAGTTGCAGCAGCGTGCAGTGGCGTGGGTCGATGGTTTGAACAAGGCCGGTGTCGTCGCGATAGATCTCGCCCCGACCTTGCAATCCCTGGGTGCCGACGCCTACCTGCGCACCGACACCCACTGGAGCGAAACCGGTTCCGCGGCGGCGGCCAAGGCGGTGGCCAGGCACGTACAAGCCCTTGGCATCACTGCGACGCCACACAAAGACTTCGAGGTGAAAATTCAGGACCCGGCTCGCCGTCCTGGTGACCTGGTGCGATTGGCAGGGCTTGAGTGGCTGCCGGTGACCTGGCAACCGCAGCCGGAAACTGTCGCTGCCACCCACATCACCGAGAAGGCTGCCGAAGTGCAAAGCGCAGACGATAGTCTCGACGACCTGTTCGGCGATGACAATTTGCCGAACGTGGCGCTGATCGGTACTTCGTTTTCACGCAATTCCAATTTTGCCGGTTTCCTGCAACAGGCGCTGGGCGCGCCGATCGGCAACTTTGCCAAGGACGGTGGTGAGTTTTCCGCTGGCGCCAATGGTTATTTCGATAATCCGGCGTTCAAGCAGACACCGCCGAAGTTGGTGATCTGGGAGATTCCTGAGCGGGATTTGCAAACGTCATACAGTGAAGTCATCGAGTGGGCCAAATAAACGGATGAGGCTGATGGCCTCATCGCTGGCAAGCCAGCTCCTACAGGGATTGTGGCTCAGCGAAATCGCCTTTGGCCTCAAAATGGAGCACAGCAAAAGCCATATCGTTATTCATTAACGGTATTTAAATTTAATTTCTTATATCTATAAAGTTACACCCCTGCGTACCTGCCGACCAATCGGCGCGCCGCACGACACGAACCAACAC
>Ga0247818_10000432_pt1 | contig 26165 bp, 23 predicted proteins | sample 13C_Glucose_Day1_FD_192424 | JGI IMG/M metagenome (GOLD analysis project Ga0247818, IMG submission 192424) | Soil microbial communities from agricultural site in Penn Yan, New York, United States - 13C_Glucose_Day1 | ecosystem: Environmental > Terrestrial > Soil > Agricultural land | place... | reverse complement strand
CCGCGCGCAAGGGCATCCAGGTGCACGGGGCGATGGGGTACACCTGGGAAGTGGACCTGCAGATGTTCATGAAGCGCGCCTGGGCCCTCGATGCGTCCTGGGGCGACCGCGGCTTTCACAAAACCCGAGTCAGCGACTACCTGTTCGCCGACGCCACTGGCCTGGAGCCAGGGCATACTTTCGAGGAATGAGTCATGGCCCAGGCCTACATTGTTGATGCACTGCGCAGCCCCACCGGCAAGCGCAAGGGCGCTTTGAGCGAGATCCACGCGATTGACCTGGGCGCCCATGTGCTCAAGGCGCTGGTGGCGCGCAACGTGATCCCCGCCGAAGACTATGACGACGTGATATTCGGGTGCGTCGACACCATTGGCTCCCAGGCTGGCGACATCGCCCGCACCAGTTGGCTGGCCGCCGGTTTGCCGCTGACGGTGCCCGGCACCACCGTGGATCGCCAGTGCGGTTCGTCGCAACAGGCGCTGCATTTCGCCGCGCAGGCGGTGATGAGCGGCACCCAGGATGTGGTCGCGGTGGGCGGGGTGCAGACCATGACCCAGATCCCGATTTCTTCGGCGATGCTGGCCGGCCAGCCCCTGGGTTTTGCCGATCCGTTCTCGGGCAGCGTCGGCTGGCGCGCGCGCTTTGGCCAGCAGCCGGTCAACCAGTTCTACGCCGCGCAACGGATTGCCGATCACTGGCAGATCAGCCGCGAGCAGATGGAAGCCTTTGCCCTGCAGAGCCACGAACGTGCGCTGGCGGCCATCGCCAGCGGCCGCTTTGCCCGGGAAATCGTCAGCTGCCAAGGGTTGGCGGTGGATGAAACGCCGCGCCACAGCAGCCTGGCGAAGATGGCCGAGTTGCAACCGGTGGACCCGCAGTTCCCATCGATCACCGCCGCGGTGTCCAGCCAGACCTGCGACGCCTCGGCGGCGTTGTTGGTGGTGTCCGAGGCGGCGCTCAAGCGCTACGACCTGACCCCTCGGGCGCGGATTCATCACCTGACGGTGCTCGGCGACGATCCGATCTGGCACCTCACCGCACCGATTGCCGCCACCCGCCGGGCCCTGGCCAAGAGCGGCCTGAGCATGGCCGACATCGACCGGGTCGAGATCAACGAAGCCTTCGCCTCGGTGGTCATGGCCTGGGCCAAGGAGCTGGATTACGACCCGGCGCAAACCAACGTCAACGGCGGCGCAATTGCCCTGGGCCACCCATTGGGCGCTACCGGCGCCCGGTTGATGACCACGCTGCTCAACGAACTGGAATGCAGCGGCGGTCGCTATGGCCTGCAAACCATGTGCGAAGGCGGCGGCCAGGCCAACGTGACCATCATCGAACGCTTGTAATTTTCCATGCGGGGCCGCCGCTTCGGGCGCGCGGCCACCCACCATTTCAAGGAGTCAAACATGGCTATCTGTGCAGACCGCACCGTGATCATCACCGGGGCCGGCGGCGGACTCGGTCGCGCCTACGCCCTGGCGTTCGCCGCGCAAGGGGCCAACGTGGTGGTCAACGATATTCGCGCCGACGCCGCAGAGGATGTGGCGGGGGAGATTCGCGCCAACGGTGGCCAGGCCATCGCCAACAGCGACGACATCACCACCCTGGCCACCGCGCAGCGCATCGTCGATGCGGCATTGGCGGCGTTCGGTGAAGTGCATGTGTTGATCAACAACGCCGGCGTGTTGCGCGACCGCATGTTCATCAGCCTCAGTGAAGAAGACTGGGACATGGTCATGCGCGTTCACCTCAAGGGCCATTACTGCCTGGCCAACATCCTCGGCCGCCGCTGGCGCGACCTGGCCAAGGCCGGCACGCCGGTGGACGCACGGATCATCAACACCAGCTCCGGCGCCGGGCTGCAAGGCTCGGTGGGCCAGTCCAATTATTCGGCGGCCAAGGGCGGCATCGCCTCGCTGACCCTGGTGCAAGCGGCGGAACTGGCCCGCTATGGCGTCACCGCCAATGCACTGGCGCCGGCCGCACGCACCTCGATGACCGAGAGCGCCATGCCCGACGTGGTGAAAAAACCCGAGGACGGCAGCTTTGATGCCTGGGCCGCGGAAAACGTCGCGCCGCTGGTGGTTTGGCTGGGCAGCCCGGCCTCGGCCCACGTCAGCGGCCAGGTCTTCGAGAGCCAGGGCGGACGCATCTCCCTGGGCGACGGTTGGCGCACAGGCGTGACCTGCGACAAGGGCGCGTTGTGGAAAGTCGAAGAGATCGGCGCGGCGGTGGACGCCATCCTCGCCGAAGCACCCAAGGCACAGAAAGTCTGGGGAAGCTGAAGCCTCGACCATTCACTCGCGGCCGTACCCGATCCCCTGTAGGAGCTGGCGTGCCAGCGATGGCGGCATAACGGCCACCATCGCATCGCCAGCAAGCCGGCTCCTGCAGAGGCGCGTCGTGCCCGCCGCCGTCTTGCTGTTTCTCCACCTTCATACCCCATTTTGACGATGCGCCCGCATCGCTCCCTCCGTACAACTGCAGCGTATTGATTTCTTCGGAGGTAGACGCTGTGAAACAAGCCCCCCCTTATGTTCCCGGGCATCAATTGCTGGCCGGCAAGTCGGTGTTGATTACCGCGGCGGCCGGTGCCGGTATCGGTTATTCGGCGGCCCGGCGCAGTGCCGAGGAAGGTTGTCGGGCATTGATGATTTCCGATGTGCATGCGCGGCGCCTGGAGGAGGCGGTGGAGCGTCTCAAGGCCGAGACGGGTTTGCAGGCGATTTATGGCCAGCTGTGCAATGTCACGGACGAAAACGAAGTCCAGGCGCTGGTGGCAGCAGCCGAGCAAGCGTTGGGCGGGGTCGATGTGCTGATCAACAACGCGGGCCTGGGTGGCCAGAAACGCGTGGTGGAGATGAGCGACGAAGAATGGTTGCGGGTGCTGGATGTGACCCTGACCGGCACCTTCCGCATGACCCGGGCGATGTTGCCGCACATGCAGCGCCGTGGCGCCGGGGCCATCGTCAACAACGCCTCGGTGCTCGGCTGGCGGGCGCAGAAGGAACAGGCCCATTACGCCGCCGCCAAGGCCGGGGTGATGGCGCTGACCCGCTGCAGTGCCCTGGAAGCCGCCGAGTTCGGCGTGCGCATCAACGCGGTGTCGCCGTCGATTGCGCTGCACGATTTCCTCAAGAAAGCCTCCAGCGAAGAGTTGCTCGCCAGCCTGGCCGGGCGCGAGGCGTTCGGGCGTGCCGCCGAAGTCTGGGAGGTGGCCAACGTGATGATGTTCCTGGCCAGCGATTATGCCTCCTACATGGTCGGCGAAGTGCTGTCCGTCAGTTCACAACAGGCTTGAGGATGTGCACATGAGCCACGTATTCAACAGTGCCCAGGCGTTGCTGGCGGCCGAGGGCCTGGATCTGGGCCACACCGAATGGCTGACCATCAGCCAGCAACGCATCGATCTGTTCGCCGAAGCCACCAGCGATCACCAGTGGATTCACGTCGACCCGGTGCGCGCCGCCAGCGGCCCGTTTGGCGCCTGCATTGCCCACGGCTACCTGACCCAGTCACTGGCCAACCTGTTCATGCCGCAGTTGCTGATCCTTGAAAACATGGCGATGGGCGTGAACTACGGCAGCGACCGGGTGCGCTTCCCGGCGCCGGTCAAGGTCGATTCGCGGGTGCGCGGCAGCGGCCAGATCCTGCGCGCCGAACAACTGGGCGACGCCGTGCAACTGGTGGTGCGCATGACCATGGAAGTCGAAGGCCAGGCACGCCCCGGCTGCGTGATCGACACCATCAGCCGCTACACCTTCAACCCCATTTCCGAGTGAGTTAGCCATGGACCAGAATGAAGTCGTCATCGTCGCCACCGCCCGTACCGCGTTGGCCAAGTCGTTTCGCGGATCGTTCAACGATACCGAGGCCCCGGTGCTGGGCGGCCATGTGGTGCGCGCGGTGGTCGAGCGCGCCGGCATCGAGCCTGCCGAGGTCGAGGATGTGATCATGGGCGCGTCGGTGCAGCAGGGCACCCAGGGCTTCAACATCGGCCGGCTCTGCGCCTACACCGGCGGTTTGCCGGACAGCGTGCCGGGCATGGCGGTGGATCGCATGTGCGCCTCGGGCCTGATGAGCATTGGCATGGCCGCCAAGGGCATCATGACCGGCGAGATGAACATTGCCATCGGTGGTGGCGTGGAGTCCCTGTCGCTGACCCAGACCAAGCACAAGAATGCCTATCGCGCCCGTTCCGAAGCCGTGCTGCAGGTGATGCCCAGCGCCTATATCCCGATGATCGAGACCGCCGAGATCGTCTCGCGTCGCTATGGCATCAGTCGCGCCGCCCAGGATGAGTATTCGCTGCACAGCCAGTTGCGCACCGCCGCCGCGCAGCGAGACGGCCTGTTCGACGATGAAATCGTCGGCCTGAGCGTGGATAAACTGCTGTTCGCCGCCGATGGTCAACCCAATGGCCACGAACGCGTGCAGGTGCTGAAAGACGAGTGCAACCGGCCCAATACGCGCCTGGAAGACTTGGCGGGCTTGAAAACGGTGTGGAAGGACGGCGCCTGGGTCGAGCAGGGCGAGTTCGTCACCGCCGGCAACGCCTCGCAATTCTCCGACGGTGCCGCGGCCAGCTTGCTGATGAGTCGAGCCGAGGCCAAGCGCCGCGGGCTGACGCCACTGGGCATCTACCGCGGCATTGCCGTGGGCGGCTGCGCGCCTGAGGAAATGGGCATCGGCCCGGTGATCGCGATTCCCAAGCTGCTCAAGCGTTTTGGCCTGGGCGTGAAGGATATCGGCCTGTGGGAGATCAACGAGGCCTTCGCCAGCCAGGTGCTGCATTGCCGCGATGCGCTGCAGATCCCGGCCGATCGCCTGAACGTCAACGGCGGGGCGATTGCCATCGGTCACCCGTTCGGCATGTCCGGCGCGCGGATGGTCGGCCACGCCTTGCTCGAAGGGCGGCGGCGCGGTGTTCGGTATGTGGTGATCGCCATGTGCATCGGCGGCGGCATGGGCGCCGCCGGCCTGTTCGAGCTGCCATGAGGCGAGCGGGGCAGTGCCGACCTGTCGATTAATCCATGGGGCCCGCAGGTCGGGCCTCTCTGCTGGGGAATGGTTATGCAAAGTGGTATGCCCAATGCACAGGTCCTGGCGCACATGGGCCTGGAGCTGGACGAGTACGAACGGATTATCGGCAACATCTACGATTCGGCAATGGATACCCGCAGCTTGAGCGACGCGTTGCGCGAGGTGCGGACGTTGTTCAAGGCCAATTTCGTCACCTTGATCCTGCGGGTCCAGGACGAGCCGCTGTTGTCACCGATGGTGGTCGCCGGCGATGTCGAACTGGGGCAGGGCGGTATCAACCATTACGCCTACTACGCCAAATCCACCCTGTTCGATGGTCTGCCCACTGACACGGTGTTCACCGTCGATGAGCTGATCAGCGACAGCGAATGGTCCAGCTCGGCGTTTTACCTGCTGTACTGCCAGCCCTACGACTGCTACCACATGCTCGGTGCCGATATCCGCATGCCGGATGGCGGCACCGTGCGTTTCCGGATCAATCGACCCCGGGCCCAGCCACGGTTCAGTGACGCCGAGCGGGCCATGTGCGCCATGTTGTTGCCCCATCTGCGCCGGGCCTTGCACATGTATTCGCTGCTCGACCGCAGCGAGTCGCTGGGCAGCCTGTATTCACAGACGATCAGCCGCCTGGCGGTGGCGACCATCGTGCTCGATGAGCACGGCACCGTGGTGCAACTCAATCCCGTGGCCCGGGAGATCCTCGACAGCCAGGACGGCCTCAAGGTGGTCGGCGGGCGGCTGGAAGCGACTTATCCCAGCGACAATCGCGAGCTGGCGCGCCTGGTGCGCAATGCCTTCCAGCGCGCCAGACAAGGCGCCAGCCGGGGTGTGCAGGTGGCCGAGGCGACCTCGATTTCCCGCCCTTCGGGGCAGGTCAGCCTGGGCGTGGTGGTGGAGTTGATTCCGTCCGGGGACCTGCTCGAAGGCAACGGCAAGCCCACGGTGGTGGTGTATGTGCGCGATGCCGTGAGCAAGTCGCTGGTGAGCACGGTGCTGACGTCGCAACTGTACAACCTGACGCCGGCGGAAACCACGCTGGCCCTGGAACTGGCCAACGGCCTGTCGCTGGAGGAAGCCTCGGAATTCCTGAATATCCGCCGCAATACCGCGCGGGCACACCTGCGCTCGATTTTTTCCAAGACCGGTGTGCGACGCCAGACGGAGCTGGTGCGGATCATGCTCAACAGCGTGGTCGCCCTGGGCGCGCCGCAGCCAGCGACGGCGCGGCTATGAAGCGGGTGCGCGGCAAAATGCGTTAGTCCGTGCGGACGATGCTGCCGGGTTCCCGGGCTGTCGATACTGGGCCACCGTTGTCGAACCTAAGGAGAATAAAAATGACCGGCAGTAATCAGTCCCCTGGCTGGGCGTTGGCGTTGTTATTGGGCTGCTGTGCCATCGGCACGGTGAATGCCGCACCCGAAGATGCCTCCCGCCTGGGCACAGACTTGACGTGCGTGGGCGCGGAAAAAGCCGGCAACGCCGACGGCAGCATTCCAGCGTTCAGCGGCAAATGGCTGGGCGCGCCACCCCACGTCGACTTCAAGGGCACGGGTAACCACCCGGTCGACCCGTACGCGGACGAAAAACCGCTGTTCGTGATTACCGCGCAGAACATCGCGCAGTACAACGACTACCTGTCCGACGGCCAGAAAGCCCTGTTCAAGCTGTTCCCGGGCACCTACAAGATGCCGATCTACCCCTCGCACCGGGATTTCCGCTTCGACGACGCGGTTTGCAAAGCCACCCGCGAGAACGCCAGCATTGCTCGCCTGGTGGATGAGGGTGAAGGGGTGGTGGGCAAAACCGGTGGCACAGCCTTTCCGGTACCGCGCAGCGGCCTGGAACTGTTGAAGAACGCCTCGGCTTTTACCCTGCGTGCCTGGACCGAGGAATACACCTCCGACAACGCCTACGTGCTCAAGGATGGCAACATCAACTGGGGCCGCGTGCATTCGCGCAACCTGGCGCCGGCGCTGGAACCCGGCAAGATTGGCGAGACCACCGGCAACTCGTCGTTCTACCTCAACGAAACCCTGTTGCCGCAACGCGACAAGGGCGAGATCAATACCGGCACCGAGTTCTGGAATGACAAGACCGAACCGCGCCAGGCCTGGCGTTACGATCCGGGCACCCGGCGTGTGCGCCAGTCGCCGGGCTATGGTTTCGACATGTCGTTCCCTGGCAGCGGTGGCTCGATCACCGTCGACGAGGTGCGCTTGTTCAACGGTTCCGGGCAGCGTTACGACTGGAAGATCGTCGGCAAGCGCGAGATGTTCATCCCCTACAACACCTACCGCCTGCACGCGGCCAACCTCAAGTACGCCGATCTGCTGACGCCGGGCCACATCAATCCCGATGCCATGCGTTATGAGCGCCATCGGGTGTGGGAGCTCGAAGGCACCCTCAAGCCGGGTTATCGCCACCTGTATGGCAAGCGCAAGTTGTATATCGACGAGGACACCTGGTTCCCGATGCTCGCCGACAACTATGACAACCGTGGCGAGCTGTGGCGCACCTCGATGCTCAATTACTTCTACGCCTACGAAACCCAGCGGCCGCAAGCGGGCGTCGGCCTGTACTACGACCTCAATGCCGGCAGCTACCTGGCGTTCAACCTGATCAACGAGCAGCGCAACGGCTACCTGTTGAACAAACCCGGCTTCAGCCCACGGGACTTCGGCCCGGAAGCTGCCCGGCGTTTCGGCCAGTAACCGTCAAGCGCGGCGCCCCTGGTGACAGGGGTGCCATTGAGAGTGGATCGCGTTTGATCTAGTCCAACTGAAGGATGACCTGCCGACGCGGCTACCCAATGATGTCGGCCATGGGATCACCCTGTATTTCTTGGGGGCATTGCCTGCCCAAGTCTGCAACCGAGGAACAATAACAATGACCAAACTCGCTGAAATCAACATCGAGAACGCCCAGCGCAGCCACCGTTACGCCCGCGGCTGGCACTGCCTGGGCAATGCCAGCGACTACCGTGATGGCAAGCCCCATACCCTGGAAATCTTCGGCACCCGCCTGGTGGCCTTTGCCGACAGCCAGGGCAACATCAGCATCCTCGATGCCTATTGCCCGCACATGGGCGCCGACCTGTCCCAGGGCACCATCGAGAACGACCGGCTGGTGTGCCCGTTCCACCACTGGAAGTACGACACCGGCGGCAAATGCGTGGAGATCCCTTACTGCAAGCGCATCCCGCCCAAGGCCAAGACCCGCAGCTGGTTGACCTGCGAGGAGAACAACCTGCTGTTCGTCTGGAACAACCCCGAAGGTCGTGCGCCAAAGGAGGGCGTGGTCATTCCACACCTGCCCGAGATGGACGATCCGGACTGGGTGCATGACTGGAACATCGACACCATGCACATCGAGACCAACCCACGGGAGCTGGTCGATAACCTGGTGGACGCCCAGCACTTCGGACCGGTGCACGGCACCCCGACCAAGTACTTCGCCAACGTTTTCGAAGGACACATCGGCCACCAGATTTTCCATGGCGACTCCGAGCGCCTGGGCGGCGACCTGATCGCGCCGTCGGCCTACTACGGGCCGGCGACCCACTTCACCCACATCAGCTCGATGTTCGGCGACGTGCGCATCCACGCCATCCTGCTCAACAGTCACGTGCCGGTGACACCGAACAGCTTCGACCTGCGTTTTGGTTGCATGGTCAAGCGGGTGCCGGGCTGGACCGAAGAACAGAACCAGGAAGTGGCCAGGGCCTACGTCCAGGGCAACCGCGACTCGTTCTACCAGGACGTGGTGATCTGGAAACACAAGATCCGCATCGACAAGCCGGTGCTGGCGGAAACCGACGGTCCGGTCTATCAGTTGCGCGAGTGGTACGAGCAGTTCTTCACCGATGAGGACGACGTGCCGGCATTCATGGCAGAGCGTCGCGAGTTCATCACGGTGGACGAGCGCTGACAGCGTGACAGGGCGCCTTCGGTCACTCGAAGGCGCCCTATTGCCAGCGCAGTTTCAATCCAAAGGTCATGAGAGTACTGACAATGAAAATAAAAAGTCATCTCGCCTATTACGTACCGTTTTTGATCCTGTTTTTCCTGGTGTTGACCGTGCTGCTGTCGGTGCCGCCGGAGCCCGCCAGCGTCAAGGCCTGCAAGCATTACGCGAGTTGTGTGGCGATGAGTACGGGTGCGCCGAATTGGATCAATTTTCGCTAGGGGGGGTGATCGAGGCGTCACCGGCTTCAGCCGCCAGTTTCAACCGGTCAGCCTTGCTGATGTATTTCGGCTTTTTCGGTGCCAGTTTGGCGCTGGCCTTCTTGGCCTTTTCCTTGAACAGCTGCTGCAGCTTTTTTTGACGGTTCATGTTTTCCACCCGGCTTGTAAGTACTTGAATGATATCAGCGTAGCCCCTGCCTGGCCCTACCTTCCGGTGGGGTGGGGCAGGTTGGCCGTTGTGGCTATTGCAAATTACCCTGCGCACGACTGACAATGCGAGTCATTATCACTCGCGAATTATTCCATCGTCATGTCCGCCAACGACTTATCCCTGCGCAGCGCCGTCAATGATCTGTATTGCGAGCACCACGGTTGGCTCAATGGCTGGCTGCGCCAGCGCCTGGGCAATGCGTTCGATGCCGCGGACCTGGCGCAGGACACCTTCGTGCGGGTGATCAAGGCGCGAAACGCGCTGGAGATTCGCGAACCGCGACCTTACCTGTCGATGATCGCCAAGGGCTTGCTGATCGATCTGTTTCGCCGACGCTCGCTGGAACAGTCCTACCTCGAAGCCCTGGCCGCCATGCCCGAATGGCAGCAGCCCTCGCTGGAGGAACAGGCGATCCTGCTGCAAGCGCTGGTGGAAATCGACCGCCTGCTGCAAGGATTGGGGACCAAGGTCAAGCAGGCGTTCATCCTGTCCCAGTTCGACGGCCTGACCTACCCGCAGATTGCCGAGCGCTTGAATATCAGCACCCGCACGGTCAACAACTACATGGCCAAGGCCATGGAGCATTGCTGCCTGATGCAGATCCAGTTGCAACTGGCATGAGCCTGTCGCCCCTTGAGTTGCAGGCGATTGGCGACGCCGCCCGCTGGTATGCCCGGCTTCGCTCGGGGATTGCCAGCGATTCCGACCTGGCCGCCTGGAACGCCTGGCTGGCCGGCGATCCGGCCCATCGCCAGGCCTGGCAACGCATGGTCGACGTCAGCGAGCAGATGGCGAGCGTGCCGGGCTCCCTGGCGTCGCCTGCGTTGCGCGGCGCCGATCGCTCCCGGCGCCAGGTGTTGCGCAGTGTGCTGGTGCTCGCTTCAGCCGGTTCTCTGGGCTGGCTGGGCTGGCGCAGTGAAACCTCACAGAACCTGCTGGCCGATTTTCGCACCGCCGTGGGCGAACGCCGCGAGTTTCGCCTGGCCGATGGCAGCGCGTTGCTGCTCAACACCGACACGTCGGTCAACCTGCGTTTCGACGGGCGTCAACGAGTGCTCGAACTGTTGCGCGGTGAGATCCGGGTGACGACTGCAGCCGATCCCCTGCAGCGGCCGTTCAAGGTGCTCACCCGTCATGCCGAGGTGCTGGCCCTCGGCACGCGTTTCATCGTCCGCGCCCATGAACAGAGCGGTGGGGTGGCGGTGCTCGAGAAGGCCGTGGAGGTCCGTTCCGCGGGCTCGATGGTGCGTCTGGAGGCCGGTCAGTCCCTGGACTTCGATGGCCGCTCATTGGGGGCAGTACAGCGCAACGATGCGTCGGTGGGCGCCTGGCAACAGGGCAGCATCATTGCCATCAATCGTCCCTTGAGCGAGTTGCTGGCCGACCTTTCGCGCTATCGCAGCGGCGTGCTGCGCTGCGATCCGCGCATTGCCCAGCTCAAGGTATCCGGCGCATTCCCGATCGATGACACCGACCTGGCGCTGGCGGCGCTGGAGAGTGGCTTCTCGCTGCGGATCATCCGCTACAGCCGTTATTGGGTCGATGTGTCGGCGCCTGCCGGTGCGCTTTCACCGTGAGTTGAAAAAAGTTTGTCTGCCTTTGCACTTTTCATACGCAACGTTCGGCTCATCCCTCAATGAGTGTTTAGCGATTGTTTTGGGGGAGGGCAAGCATGTTTGGGGTGTACAAGCCGGGTCGTTTGACGACCGCAGTAAAGGTCGGGTTATTGGCGGCAACGACGGTGGGCGTCTGGTCAAGCGTGACCCTGGGGGCGCAGCCGCCAGTGCAACAGCACAACTCGGTCAAGTCCTTTGATATTGCTGGCGGCAGTCTGACCGAAGTCCTCAGTCATTTCGCCAGTGCGGCGGGTGCGGCACTGTCGTTCGATGCGCGACAAACGGATGGGTTGAAGTCTCCCGGTCTGCGGGGAGCGTTTGCTGTCAGCGAAGGCTTTGCGCGGATCCTCGGCGGCAGCGGCCTCCAGGCCGAACCCCAGGCCAACGGCACTTATGTGCTGCGGCCGGTGCCGATTGTCGGTTCGGCGCTGGAACTGGGTGCGACCAACATCAATGGCCAGGTGCTGGGCGCGACCACCGAATACAGCGGCTCGTACACCACAGGTGCGATCACCATTGGCAAGGGCGAGCACTCGCTCCGGGAAACGCCGCAATCGGTCACGGTGATGACGCGCAAGATGCTCGATGACCAGAACCTCAACACCATCGACCAGGTCATGGAAAAGACCCCGGGCATCACCGTCTACGACTCGACCATGGGCGGCAAGTATTTCTATTCCCGTGGCTTTCGCATGTCGGGCCAGTACCAGTACGACGGTGTGCCCCTGGACATGGGCAACCTTTATGTCCAGGCCGACAGTTTCAGCCAGGACATGGCGTATTACGACCGGGTGGAAATCCTGCGCGGCGCCGCGGGCATGATGAAAGGCGCAGGCGGTACCGCAGGCGGGGTGAACTTCGTGCGCAAGCGCGGCCAGACCTCGGCGCACACGGACATCACCCTGTCCGGGGGCAGCTGGGATAATTATCGCGGACAGGTCGACACCGGTGGCCCGCTGAACGAATCCGGCACCTTGCGTGGCCGGGCCGTGGTCGCCGAACAGAGCCGGCATTACTTCGTCGACGACGCCAGTCGCAAGGACCAGGTGTATTACGGCGCGCTCGACCTTGACCTGAGCCCCGACACGACCCTCGGCCTGGGCGTCGCCTATGAAGACGTGGATGCCAACCCTTGCTGGGGCGGCCTGCCGCGTTATCGGGACGGCAGCGACTTGAAGCTCAGCCGCTCGACCTGTCTCGATCCCTCGTGGAACACCTGGCGCAGCCAGCGCACCACCGTGTTCAGCGACCTGACCCATCAACTCAACGACGACTGGGCGTTGAAGGTCGCCAGCGTTTATACAAAAAACACCCAGGACATCAAGTACGCCTTCGCTTCCGGCGCCGTGACACCCGGCACCAATACCACCGGCATGCTGGGCAGCATGTATGACTACGACCAGGTCGACTACGGCCTGGACGCCTACGTCGATGGCATGTTCGACGCGTTCGGTCAGCGCCATGAACTGGTGGTGGGCTTCAACGCCAGCCGTTCGAAAAAAGACGACTTCTACTCGGTGGCATTCCTGCCGCAGCGGCAGAATGTGTTCAATCCCGACAAGCATATCCCCGAGCCGGATGACAGCTACTTCATCGATAACTCATCCCGCGGCGGGCCGGTCAATTCGGTGACCAAGCAGAAGGGCATTTACTCGACGCTGCGCTTGAAATTGGCGGAGCCGCTGACATTCGTCGTCGGCAGTCGGGTGAGCTGGTACGACTCCGATACCGACTCCGACTTCATCAACACCGGCACCTCGGAACATTCCAGCACCACGGAGACCGGGCAGGTGACGCCGTTTGCCGGCCTGCTGCTGGACCTCAACGAGAACCTGACGGTTTATACCAGCTACGCGGAAATCTTCACCCCGCAAGGCAATTACCGCTCCGAAGACGGTTCGGCGCTCAAGCCCCTGGTGGGCCAGAGCTATGAGCTGGGGATCAAGGGCGCCTGGTTCGACGGTCGACTGAACAGCTCGTTCAACCTGTTCCGTACGATCCAGAAAGACCAGGCGCAGACGGACTTCAACTCGTCCTGTCCGTCCTCCGACGGTTACTGCTACGTCAACGCCGGCAAAGTTCGCGCCCAGGGTTTCGAGGCCGAGATCAGCGGTGAAGTCATCGAACGCCTGCAACTGCTGGCGGGATATACCTACACCCAGACCAAGACCCTCGACGACATCGACAGCAGCCTCAATGGCGCGGCGTTCAACAGTTATGTGCCGCGGCATCTGTTGCGCGTGTGGGGCGATTACGCCCTGGGCGGGTCACTCGAGCGATTCACTGTTGGTGCCGGCGTCAACGCGCAAAGCGATAACTTCCGGGTTTCGCCCCTCAGCGGCGAGAAAATCAGCCAGTCGGGTTATGCGATCTGGAACGGCCGCATCGGCTACCGCATCGACGACACCTGGTCGGTTGCGCTCAACGGCAACAACCTGTTCGACAAGCGCTACTACACCACCATCGGTACCGAATCCTTCGGTAACTACTACGGTGATCCACGCAACTTCATGCTGTCGGTCAAGGCGAGTTTCTGACGCCAATAGCACAGTCGAGGAACCAAATGCCCGGGTCGCAAGACTCGGGCATTGTTCATGGGCCTACAGGCCTACACCCTAAGTGGTGAGCCTTGCCGACAGACGGTCTTACGCCACAGTTGTCGCGCTCTTGCGGCCATGCCAAAGCACCTCGATTCCACCCCCAAGGCAGCGTATGGCGCCGCCCTTGAGCTTTCGATAATCGCCTCCGACAACTCGTCCCAGTCGCGGAGCGCGCCATGCACAACAATAAGAACTTCACGCAGCGTTTTTTGCCTGCCTTGATTGCCAGCCTGTCTACCTTCGGCCTGAGTTCGATGGCCGAGGCCGAGATCATGCTGTACGACAAAGACCAGACCACGTTCTCCACCGACGGCTACATCAATGCCTTCTACGTCAACAGCGATGTCGACCGTGCCGGCGACCAGTATGACCGCCGTCAATCGCGGGTGAAGATGGGGTTCCTGCCCAACTACCTGGGCTTCAACATGGGCAAGCAGGTCGATGACCTCAAGCTCGGTGCCCGCGCCTCGTTCTGGGTCACCATCAACGACAGTGAAACCAATGGCACCGACACCGCCATCGATGTGCGGCAGTTCTACGGCACCGTGGCCAATGCGCAGTGGGGCGAAGTGCTGATCGGCAAGGACTTCGGCCTGTTTGCCCGCTCCAACATCCTGCTCGATGAGATGCTCGCCGGTTATGGTCAGGTCAGCGATACCCTGGGGCTGGTGGATGGTGGCGGGGTGTCGTTCGGCAACATCGGCACCGGTTACCCCTATCCATTCCCGACCTCGCAGATCACCTACCGCACGCCGGTGATGGACGGTTTGCGCGTGGCGGTGGGGATCATGGACCCGGTGGACACCAATGACAGCAGCCCCACAGGCAAGGCCTATCAGGAAAATCCGCGCACCGAGAGCGAGATCACCTACCAGTTCGATCTCGCCGGAGCGCAGATCTACAGCTGGGTCAACGGCAGCTACCAGACCTCGGACAATACCGATTCCACCGTCGACACCGTCACGTCAAAAGGCGTCGGTTATGGCGTCCAGGCCAAGATGGGCGGCTTGTCCCTGACCGGCTCGGGCTTTCAGGCCAAGGGCATCAATCCCTTTTTCACCAACAACGCCGGCGAGCCGACCCTGCGCAACGTCGACAGCGACGGCTACCTGTTGCAGGGCTCCTACAAGCTGGGCAAGAACCGCCTGGCCCTGTCCTACGGCAAGACCAATGACGATGGCAACGGCGTGGTCGGCAGTGGCGCCGACTACGAGACCCGCGGCATCGCGCTGTTCCACGATGTGAACGACAACCTCAAGCTGGTGGCCGAGTACAACCAGTTCGAAATCAACGGCCATGACGGCAGTGCGCAGAACGAAGACACCGATACCGTTGCGCTGGGGGCGGTGTTGACCTGGTAATGGCTTCGTGACTATCCACTGTGGGAGCGAGCCTGCTCGCGAAGGGGCCCGGCAAATCCAGCAGCTTTGTTGGCTGACCCGCCGCCTTCGCGAGCAGGCTCGCTCCCACAGGTATTCAGCTATCTGCTGGATCTGCGGCACATCTCTCATCCCATTGAAGCGCCTACCTGCTACCCAAGTAGCATTCGTGGCACCTCTCGCGCTTCGTACACTCGTGCCTCATACACACGCACCTGCGGGGGGCGACCATGCAGCAGGTCCAGAACGAAGGGATCGTCAGCGCGATGTCCCAGGCCACCGATCCCCAGCAGGTGGCGCAGGAGCTGGCGCGGCAGTTGCTGCACCCGCATCTGGGTTTCGTGTTGTTCTTCTGCTCTGCCGAATACGACTTGCAGGCCCTCGGTGGCGCCTTGCAACAGGGATTCGGCGGCATACGCCTGGCGGGTTGCACCAGCGCCGGGGAAATCACGCCGCAAGGTTATGGGCGCAACTGCGTGACGGCGGTGGGCTTCGATCATCGGTACTTTTCCATTGCCCTGGAACTGATCGACGAGATGGAGCACTTCAGCCTGATCGACGCGCAGCAGATGGTCGAGCGCCTGGTCAACGGTTGTCGCAGCAACACCCTGGCCCCGATCAAGGGCAACAGCTTTGCCCTGACCCTGCTCGATGGCCTGTCCAGCCGCGAGGAAATGGTCCTCGCCGCCTTGAGCGCGGCGCTGGGCGATATTCCGCACTTCGGCGGCTCGGCCGGTGACGACAACTACCTGACCCACACCCATGTCTACTTCGACGGCGGTTTTCGCAGCGGCGCAGCGGTGGTGGTGCTGGTCAATACCTGGCTGGACTTCGAAGTGTTCACCACCCATCACATTCTGCCGCGCGCGGACAAACTGGTGGTCACCGGTGCCGACAGCGCCTCGCGGCGCGTCTTCGAACTCAACGCCGAGCCGGCCGCCGCCGAGTACGCCCGGCACATCGGCGTGCCGGTTGGCGAGCTCGACCACCGGATCTTCGCCGCACACCCCCTGGCGGTGCGGATCAACGAGCAGTATTACGTGCGCGCCATCCAGCAGGTTCACCCTGACCTGAGCCTGAGTTTTTACTGCGCCGTAGAGAACGGCATCGTCCTCACCGCCATGACGCCTGGCCCGATGCTGCCGAATCTGCAACGCCTGTTCGACGGCTTGCAGGAACGGCTCGGCGATCTGTTGCTGACCATCGGTTGCGACTGTTTCCTCAGGCGCCTGGAGCTGGAGGACAACGGCGACCTGGAGCAGATCGGCAGTTTTTTGCGCGAGCAACGGGTGATGGGGTTCAACACCTACGGAGAACAGTTCAATGGCATGCACATCAACCAGACCTTCACCGGCGTTGCCATTGCCCGCGGCCGCTCCCTTGGACAGCGCTGAACTGCAGGCGCAAATCGCCATCCTGCAGCACGATAACCAGAAACTGCAGCGCATCAACGCGGCGTTGATCGAACGCATCGAGTCCGGCATCACTCGCGGTAACGATCCGTATGCCGCATTCCAGCATTCGGTGGTGCTGGCCGAGCAGGTGCGTGAGCGCACCGATGCCTTGAACCAGGCCATGGCCGAACTCAAGGCGGGTAATCATTTGCTCAGCGAGGCCCGCCTGCGCGCGGAAACGGCTCATCAGCACCTGATCGATGCCATCGAGAGTATTTCCGACGCCTTCGTGCTGTTCGATGCCGAGCAACGGATTGTCCTGTTCAACAGCCGCTTCAAGGCGTTCTGGACGAACAGCCGGGTGCGGATCAACGCGGGTATGCGCCTGACCGAGGTCAAGCGCCTGATGCTCAGCAACGGACTGTTTACCGAGGAGCCGCGCGGGCACGCCGACGAGAACCTGCTGTATCGCTTGCAGGACGGACGTTGGCTGCAGGTCAGCGAACGGCCGACCCAGGAGGGTGGACGAGTGATCCTGTTCACCGACATCACCGACGTCAAACACAGCGAAACCATGCGCCGCGAGCAGGCGGTGGCGCAGAAGTCGCACTTGCTGCAACGGGCGGTCGACAACCTGTCCCAAGGGGTGGCCATGGTCAACGCCGAGGGCATCCTGGAACTGTGGAACCGGCGGTTCCTGGAACTCAGCGGCCTGGCACCGGTGGCTGCCCATCGGCCCTTTGCCGAAGTCATCGCCGACAGCGAATTGACCCTGCTGACCCCGGCCAGTCGCGGCCCAAATGGGCGCCCCGTGCAAGAATGCGAGCAGCGCCTGTACGATGGCCGGGTCCTGGAAATCCGCACCCATCCATTGCCTGCCGGCGGTTTCGTCAACACCTTCACCGACATCACGGAACGCTATCAGCACGCCCAGGCCCTGAGTGAAAGCGAGCGCTGGATTCGCCTGATCACCGACCATGTGCCTGCATTGATCGCCTACCTCAATGCAGACCTGGTCTACGAGTTCACCAACAAGGTCTATGAGCAATGGTACTGCTGGCCGCGCGGCGTGATGCTCGGCCAGAGCCTGCGCGAAGTGCACAGCGAGCAGCATTACCAGCGGCTGGAACCCTACGTGGCCAGGGCGCTGGCCGGGGAGAGCGTGACCTTCGAATTCGCCGAGACCAACGTCAACAACCAGGAGCGCTACATGTTGCGCTCCTACGTGCCCAATCGCCTGGCCAGCGGCGAGGTGGTGGGGATCTTCGTGTTGATCCGTGACATCACCGAACGCCGACGTACCGCCGAGGCGCTGCACCAGGCCTATCAGAACCTCGAACGGCGGGTGCGCGAACGCACCGCCGAATTGACCCAGCTCAATGATCAGTTGCTGCGCGAAATCGACGAGCGTCGCCGGGTCGAGTCACGCTTGCGCGAAGCCAAGCTGGAGGCGGAACAGGCCAACTTGTCGAAAACCAAGTTCCTCGCCGCGGTCAGTCACGACCTGCTGCAACCGCTGAACGCCGCGCGGTTGTTCACCAGTGCCCTGTTGGAGCGCCGCGAGCCGATCGCCAACGAGCATCTGGTGCGCAATGTCAGCAACTCCCTGGAGGACGTGGAGAGTCTGTTGGGTACGCTGGTGGATATTTCCAAGCTCGATGCCGGGGTGATCAAGGCCGATATCGCCCCGTTCGCCTTGAGCGAACTGCTGGAAAACCTCGCCGCCGAATACACCGAGGTGGCGCGCAGCGAAGGCCTGCAACTGCATTTCATCCCGTGCTCGGCGCTGGTGCGCAGCGACATCCAGTTGCTGGCGCGCATCCTGCGCAACCTGTTGAGCAACGCCATTCGCTACACCTACAACGGTCGTGTGGTGCTGGGTTGTCGGCGGCATCGGCAAAGTCTGTCGATCCAGGTCTGGGACAGCGGGATGGGCATTGCGCAAGATCGTTTGGAAGAAATCTTCCAGGAGTTCAAGCGCGGCGACGTGCAACGTCCGGATCAGGATCGTGGATTGGGCCTGGGCCTGGCGATCGTCGAGAAAATAGCCGGCATCCTTGGGCACCGCATTCATGTGCGTTCGTGGCCTGGCAGGGGCTCGATGTTTTCTGTTGAAGTGCCGATCAGCGCCACCGCACCCAAGGCATTGCCGAACCTGCTGATGAGTGAACCGATGCTCGAACGGCTGCGCGGAGCGCGGGTCTGGGTGCTGGACAACGATGCGACCATTTGCGCCGGGATGCGCACGTTGCTCGAGGGATGGGGCTGCCTGGTGGTGACGGCGCTGTCGGAAGAAGACCTGGCGCGGCAAGTGGACAACTACCATGCCGGCGCCGACCTGTTGATTGCCGATTATCACCTGGACAACGACCAGAACGGCGTCGATGCGGTCGCGCGGATCAATGCCCGGCGGGCCTGTGCGATCCCGGCCATGATGATCACCGCCAACTACAGCAACGAGCTCAAGCAGCAGATCCGCGAACTGGGGCATACCCTGATGCACAAGCCGGTGCGGCCGATGAAGCTGAAGACGGCGATGAGTCATTTGCTCGCCAGGCCTTGAGGTTTTTGCTGTTTGTGAGGGCCTCTTCGCTGGCAAGCCAGCTCCTGCAGGGATCCGTGTCGTTCACAAATCCCCTGTGGGAGCGGGCTTGCTCGCGAAGGGGCCGACACGGTTTTCCGGTTGCCGACGAATTCAACGGCGCAGATAAGACCCGAAATCAATATCCCCGGCACTCAGGATCGCCTGCACCCGGTTGTGCACGTTGAGCTTGCGCAGGATCGCCGACACGTGCGCCTTGACCGTGGTTTCGGCGATTTCCAGGGTGTAGGCGATCTGCTTGTTCGATTCGCCCTTGGTCATCCGTTCCAGCACCTGCAACTGCTTGCGGGTCAGGGCCTGGAGCAGTTCCGGGGGGAAGCTCGGGGCATCGTTCATGCGCCGGTGGGTGCTGCTTTTGGTGGTGCGGATAATGTCCGGGGGCAGATAGACATTGCCATTGAGAATCTGCTGGATGGCCTCGGTCATCTGGGCGCGGGGCGAGGACTTGGTGATGAAACCCACGGCGCCGTAGGTGATGGCCTGGAGGACGATCTGCTTGTCCTGCTCGGCGGAGACGATGACCACGGGGATGGTCGGTGCTTCGTTGCGCAGGTTGATCAGGCCATTGAGCCCGTGCATGCCGGGCATGTTCAGGTCGAGCAGGATCAGGTCCAGGTCATCGTGTTCCTGGGTCAACGCCAGGGCGCTATCCAGGTCGGCGGTTTCCATGACCTCGCTACCGGCGAAACCATCGCTGATGACGTTGTGTATGGCTTCGCGAAACAGCGGGTGATCGTCGGCAATCAGAATTTTGTACATAGCCTTTCACCTCATTATTTTGATTATGGTGTGGCAACAACACGCACGCGTAAAGCTCAGGGAAAGGGTTCGGGTAAAGCTTGCGTGACCGGCAGGTTGGCGGCTTGCCAGGCGTCCAGGCCATCGCGATACCAATACACTGTCTTATAGCCCAGCGTGGCCGCACGCTTGACCGCATTCCAGCTCAACCAGCAGTCGGACCGACAGTAAAAGACCAGCGGTTGCGCCAGGTCACCGGCGGTCAGCCTTTTCAGGTTGTCGGCGAAGTAAGCCTGCCATTGCGTCGTCAGCTCGCCGTCGCCGGTGTTCGCCAGCCAATGACTGCCGGGCAGGTTTTCGTGGGGCTGGTCTTCGATGAAGCGGCCTTGCAGCCATTGGCGACGGTAGACATCGATCAGCAGCGGGCGCGGTGTTTGCGCAAGCAGCGATTGCAGGGCAGGGGTGTCGACGATGGTCGCGCCTGGAAGTTGCTCCGGCGTCGGGCTGCGGTACAGGTCGATGCGATAGCCGTCAGGGGAAAACAGCGGGGTTTGCGCCTGTGCACCGCCCAGCCACAGGCTCAGCGACAGCGCAGCGAGTGTGGGACGCAACAGGTGACGTCGGGCACGCGGCATGGGGTTCGATCCTTATAGTTATGCACCCATTACATGCCAGTCGCGGTGCGTTGGGAATGCGACGATAGACAGGTGGAACCAGTACTAAAGTATTAGTTTTCCATGCTCAATGAAGATCAACTGTGAGAGCGGGCTTGCTCGCGAAGGGGGCCTTCACATTCCACATGACTGCTCAATGACACACCGGCTTCGTCGGAACGCCGCCCGGAGCAAGCCCGCTCCCACAGGGGATTTTTGTGGTCAGGTGGATTTGCGCAGGGCGGCATGTTGGGGGTTGAAGGTGAGTACGGCGAGCAGTGCGAACAGCAGCGTCAGGCCCGAACACACCGCCAGCGCCAGCGGATTGAACCGCTCATACAAGGCAAAACGCACCAGTTCGACCGCATGGGAGAACGGGTTCAGCGCGCACAACCAGTACAGCCATTCGCTGGCCTCGCGCATTTTCCACAGCGGATAGAGCGCCGATGACAGGAAAAACAGCGGGAAGATCACGAAGTTCATCACCCCGGCGAAGTTCTCCAGCTGGCGGATCGCGTTCGACAGCAACAGGCCCAGGGCGCTGAGCATCAAGGCCACCAGCAACAGCGCCGGCAGGGCCAGCAGCAAACCCATGGCCGGCGGCTGCACGCCGTAGAACCAGGCAATCGCCAGGAAGGCGTACACCTGCAGCAGCGAAATCAGTGAGGTGGCCAACAGCTTGCTGCACAACAGGAAGGTGCGCGGCAGGGGACTGGTGAGCAATACGCGCATGCTACCCATCTCGCGGTCGTAGACCATCGACAGTGAGCCCTGCATGCCGTTGAACAGCAGGATCATGCAGGCCAGCCCAGGGATGATGTAGACCTCGTACGGGATGTAGGTGTCGTAGGGTTCGATGATGGCGATGCCCAGCGCGGCGCGAAAACCCGCGGCGAACACCAACAGCCAGAGCAGCGGCCGCACCAGGGCGCTGAGAAACCGCGTGCGTTGCAGCACGAAACGCAGCCATTCGCGCAGCACGATACCGCGCAAGCATTGCCAGTACGCGTTCATCGGGAAGCTCCTGAAGTGGTCAGGCGAGTGAAGGCCGAGTCCAGGTCGCCGCCGTGCGCCAGGCTCAGTGCATCGGCCTGACCGCTGGCCACCAGGCGGCCCTGATGGAGGATCAACAGGTCATCGCTGGCCTGTACTTCGTCCAGCAGGTGGGTGGTCCAGAGCACGCTGATACGCTGCTCGTGGCACAGCTTGCGAATGTGCTGGTTGAGCGCCAGGCGACTGGCCGGGTCGAGGCCGGCGCTGGCTTCATCGAGCAGCAGCAGACGCGGTTCATGCAGCAGGGCACGGGCGATTTCCACTCGCCGGCGATGGCCGCCATTGAGTTCGCGCACCCGTTCGCCGCGGCGCTCGCCCAGGCCCTGGCGAGTCAGTTCCGCATCGACTCGCAAGCGCGTCTGGCGGCGTGACATGCCATGCAGCGCGGCGTGATAACGCAGGTTCTGCTCGACGCTGAGGTCCAGGTCCAGGGTGCTTTGCTGGAACACCACACCCAGTTGTTTGAGTGCCGGGCGCGGGGCGCTGCGCAATGAACAGCCGCCGACCCGGATGTCCCCGTGCTGCAGGTCATAGAGCCTTGTCAGCAGCGCGATCAGGGTTGACTTGCCGGCGCCGTTGGGGCCCAGCAGCGCGGCGAAGCGTCCAGGCGCCAGGCTGAAGTTTACCTGGCGCAGGGCCTCCCGAGGACCGTAGGCAAAGTTCAGGTCGCTGACTTCCAGGGCGTTCATGGGGTCACCACCACGCCCCAGGGATACCGCCCGACCTTTACCGATTTGCTGACCTTGAGGCTGTCGACATCGATCACCGAGACGTCACCGCTGACGCCGTTGGTGGCCAGCAGTTGCTTTTGATCCGGGGTGAATGCCATCTGCCAGACCCGGCGACCCACCAACAGGTAATCGAGAATCTCGAAGGTTTTGGCATCGATCACCGCTACATGGTTCGCGGGGCCGAGCGCGACGAAGCCATACTTGCCGTCGGCACTGAGCTTGACACCCACGGGTTGGACCTTGTCCGGATGCACGCCCTTGATCTGGAAGTTCAGGGTCTTGAGGATCTTGCGGCTGGCAACGTCGAGGATGGTCACCGTGCCACCGATTTCCGCTGAAGCCCAGAGCTGTGAACCGTCCGGCGAGAACTCGACGAAGCGCGGGCGCTGATCCACCAGCGTGCTGTCGGCCAGGGTCTGGGTGCTGGTGTCGATCCAGTGCAGCATGTTGGTGGTTTCGCTGGTGTTCACCGCCCACTTGCCGTCGGGGCTGACGGCCATGCCTTCGGGCTCGACGCCGACGTTGATCTGGCCGAGGACTTTGGACGTCTCGGTGTCGATCACCGTGACCAGCGCATCGTCTTCGTTGGAGACATACAGCCAGCGATTGTTGGGGTGCAGGGCGAATTGCTCGGGGTCCTTGCCCGAGGGCAGTTCCTTGATGATCTTGCGCGTGGCCACGTCCATCACCTGGACCCGGTCCGAGTCGCTGGCGCAGATGTACAGCAACGTGTTGTCATGGGACAGCAGCAGGCCACGGGGGCGCTGGCCGACGGGCAGGGTGTCGGTGACTTGCAGGGTCTGCATGTCGATCAGGCTCAGGCTGTTGTCCTTTTCATTGGAGACCCAGGCGGTGCTGGCTGCGGCGTGTCCTGCGGCGAGCAACAGGGCGCAAGAAATCAGGGTGCGGCGCATGGCAGTTTCCTTGTTGTAGTTGTTGTATTCAGGGAAAGCGGCAGCTGACCTCGGGCTTGTCGTAACCCAGGCTGTCCATCTCGTTGAACGGGTGCAGGAAGCCGTCCTGGGGCGAGGTGCTGACCAGCGCCCGAGGCTGCACGATGGGAATCGGTTGGCGCAGTTGGCCATTCCACGGGCGGTAGCTGAGCTTGCGTCCCTTGAAACCGTCCAGCGGCAACTGGTCGCTGATTTCCAGGTCGCGGATCGCCATCGGTTCGGTCTGCCGGGATTTGCTCACGGCGCTGGCGATGCTGCGCACGGCGATCCATGCGGCGAAATCGCGGTCGTTCATCCAGCGTCCGGCGAGGGCTTCGAAGCGCTTCTGCAACTGGGCGGCGCCGTAGGTTTCCACGGTCTTGTGCCAACCCACCGGGGTCAGGCCCTGAGTCCCCGCCACCGGGCGCGGGTACCAGGTCTGGTACGGCACGTATTCGCCGAAATCGCCGCGCTCATCGGCCACCAGCACCACGTCGTATTCGGCGGTCTGGGTGAACAGTGGCATGTCGGCCTGGGCACTGCGCCGTTGATCGTTATCGAAGCGCCAGGCTTTCTCCGCCACCAGTTGCAGGCCGAAGCGTTTGGCCGCGCGACGCAGGGCGGCGGCGTAGGCTTGATCGTCCGCCGTGGGGCCGACGATCAGCAACGCCCGTTGCCATTTGCGCACTACCAGAAATTGCGCCAGCGCGTCGGCCAGCATCGCCCGGCTCGGCAGGCTGTGCAGCACGTTGGGCAGGCAATCGGTAGTGCGCAGGCTGTCGTCGGGGCTGCCGGCGTTGAACAACAGGCTGTCGGGCAGCGCTGCACTGAGTTGGCGCAGGCTGCTGGCCGGTGCATTCACCACGAACAGGCGCAGGCCTTGCTCATGCTGCGATTTTGCCGCTGTGAGCAAGGCTTCGGGGCTGTCGACGCTGGCGCTGGCCAGGCTGTAGGTGTGATTGAGAAAGCGCCCGGTGCTGTTGCTGTCGGTGATCGCCAGTTCGGCGCCGCGCAGGCCGGCGTCGGCGGGTTCGGGAATGACGTTCGACAGCAGCGGGCCAGGGTCCGGGCGATACCCCAGGTAGCCGATGCGCACCTGCAAGGGCGCGTCCGCCGCCTGGCTCTGGGAGACCAGCCCGGCGGCGCAGGCAATCGCCAGCAGGTAGATCAAGGCGTAAGGGGCAAGCTGGCGCATAGGGCTCTCCATTACAGGTAGCGCCAGCATAGGAAGCCCGGGCAGGTGTGGAAATATGCAGAAAGTACCAACCAGCCAGTACCAAGGTAGTAGCCCGTACCGGGCGGCGCGGTTTTAGCATGGGTATTAACGGCCACGACTCTGGAGGGGACTGGGCATGCGTATCGTCAAGGCACTGCTGTTGCCGCTCCTGCTGATCCTCACGCTGATCGGCGTCGACCGGCTCCACGGCCCGCGCCCCGCACCGGTGCAGGTCATGCCCGCGACACCGGGGCGCTAGGCATGTCGGCCCTGTGGCGGATCAACCTGTGGGTCTGTGGCTTTTTCGCACTGATCACCTTGGCGTGCATGGCGTTGCTGGTGCATCAGGCGCTGGAGGATGTGGAACGTGAACTGCAATCGGCCGAAGCGGTGGTCGAGTACCTGAGCGAAACCGCCGCCCGTGACCCGGTCGACCTGCAACCACGGCTGACCCAAGGCCTGCGCCACGTCCGCGTGCAGTGGCTGGCGGCGGATGAACAGCCTCGGCCAGCCGTGCAGGCCGGACTCGACGCCTGGCTCGGACGCCTGCTGTTCACTGAGGCCCGTCACGGCGCAAGCGTCCTCGAACTGGCGGATGGCCGACGGGTGCAGATTGCAGTCGATCCGCGGGATGAAATCGACGAAGTCTGGGACTCCCTGCAACAGTTGCTCAGCCTGTGTGCGATGGCCCTGGTGGTCAGTCTGCTGGCCATTCGCTGGGCCGTGCGCCGCGGCATGGGCCTGCTCGATGAGCTACTGCGGGCGTTGCAGCAGGTGTGCGCCGGGCAGCTCAAGGTGCGCCTGCGCGCCGAAGGGGTACCCGAGGCGCGGCAACTGGCGGAGCATTTCAACCGCATGACCGCGGCGCTGGAGCAGGCCGGCAGCGACAACGCCCGGCTGACCCAGGCCTTGCTGGCCGTGCAGGAACAGGAGCGTACCCAACTGGCCCAGACCCTGCACGACGATCTCGGTCAGTACCTGGCCGGGATCCGTGCCCAGGCGTGTCTGTTGCGCCTGGTGGCCGATCAACCGCAGACCGTCGAGCGCACGATGCTGGAGCTGGAGCACAACTGCGAACACCTGCAACAGGGCTTTCGGGCGCTGGTGCACAACCTCTATCCGGTGGTCCTGCAGCACCTGCCGCTGGGCGAAGCCATCCGCTTGCTGGTGGAGCAATGGCAGGGCCGCCAGGGCATCGCTTGTCGCCTGCGGCTCAGTGCGCAGTTGCCAAGGTTGTCGGCGCCCGACAAGACCCATCTGTACCGCTTGCTGCAGGAAGCCCTGACCAACATCGCCCGGCATGCCGACGCCAGCCAGGTTCATGTTCGCCTGCAATATCATGGCGCACACCTGCGCCTGCTGGTGCGCGATAACGGTCGCGGCGCCGCGCAACCGCAGCGTCCTGGCGTCGGGTTGTATTCGATGCGCGAGCGCGCCCGTAGCCTGGGCGGCGAGTTGCGCATCATCAGCCACCCTGGCGCCGGTTGGGCGCTGACCTTGAGCATGCCCCTGGAGGTTTCATGAGTATTTTGCTGGTCGATGACCATGCGGTAGTCCGCCAGGGCTACGCGAGCCTTTTGCGCGCCCTGTTACCGGCGCTGCAGGTGCGTGAGGCGGCAACGGGCGAGGAGGCGCTGCTGCGGGTTCAGGAGAGCGTGCCACAGCTGGTGATCATGGATTTCGGCCTGCCCGGCATCAGCGGCCTGGAAACCACCCGGCGCTTGCGCCAGCGCTTGCCGCAACTGCGGGTGCTGTTTTTCAGCATGCACGATGAACTGCCGCTGGTGCGCCAGGCACTGGACGCCGGGGCCGC